>VTLG01006999.1_pt1 | contig 37134 bp, 39 predicted proteins | sample 4694571 | NCBI WGS metagenome assembly VTLG01 (sample SAMN12604809, study PRJNA352737) | marine metagenome | biome: ENVO:00000447; feature: ENVO:00000209|ENVO:00000569|ENVO:01000036; material: ENVO:00002151; isolation source: viral sequences binned using virsorter ...
CAAAATGTTCCTTAATAGAGCGCCTCCACAGGCGCTTGGCTTCTGGAGAGGTCATAACTATTAAGTTGTAGAGGTAATCGTCAGGAGTTAGAAGTAAAGGGGTCATGCAGAATAACGTGAACGTTTCCCGTGTCCATTATAAGAACGGTTTTTACTGGCACTTTGTGTTTGTTTTGCAAAGCCACCACTTTTTTTGTGGGGATTATCTTGGCCGTCACCATTGCCATAAGTCCCACGTCTCTTGTTTTCTTTGTTTCGTTCAGATCGTTTTCTAATCTGAAGTGGAGTTGCGTCGTATGCTTTTTGATACGATTTATAGTTACCGTTGGCGTATTTAGGACCGCTATGTTTAGACTTTCGGGGCATTCATCCTCCGTTGTACAAGTTCAGGGTCTACTTGTGGCAGCACCGCTGCTAATTTAGATAGTGACGTACCATCAAAGGCAACACCACTAATATCGTTTGTTTTTAGCCAATCACAAGCTGCTTTTAAATCTGCTGTAGAAGCTTCACCCGATTTAATACGAGCAAGGAACTCTTTAGTAACAAGATTATGCAGCTCATTGAATTGATCTTCAGTTGCTTTCTTTTTTTGCACGAGTCTTCCTTGTTTTTTTAGGTGCAGGAGCTACAATTTCATATCGTTTCTCACCAGGTTCATGCATCATGTAAGATTCAGCCTTTTCAGCTTGTTCAGCAGTTTCGTAAAAACCTAATACTTTATTTCTGTATAGGTCTACAATTTTATAGGTCATGGATGGTGTTCCTCCTTCTTTTTATGATCGTGAGGTTTGTTGTTGTTGCCATTTGATTTATTGTTTGAAGTGTTTAAACCAAATGTAGCCAAAGCTCCAGTAAATATAGAAGCAACAAAAGTTATGTCACTACTGGTTTGAACTTTTTTGATCATAGGTAGTTCAACATAGTTTAATGTAATGATAAAACCACTCCAAACTACAACGCCTAATCGGACAAATGTACCAAGGATGTGAAGCTCTTCATCTGTATTTTCTTTTACTTTGGCTAGGAAACTTTTTGTTTTTTTGATTTCTTCTTTTGGTTTTAAAGGTTGTTCCATACTGACTTTAAAAAAGACTAGGGCGGATCAACCAGTTCAATTACTTAGTGTTAAATAGACCGCGTTCAATAAAATCAACAGCGCGATCATCGACAGTGTTGTCGCTTTGTTCTGCAAGCTTACGTAGAATATCAACGATTGTACGTTTAAAAGCTTGGTTGTTAATTAGTGAAAACAATAGTGGACGGATTAGGGTAATCATAATAATGTTTGATAGATTACATAAACTCTTTAATACGAGCAAGACGATTTAATAATTGGTCTCTATCTTCTCGTAAATAAATACCAAAAGAGATGCCAATTAATGTTTTTAAAGCACTTCCTTTATGACGATGTGGTAAAGCACGATAATATGCATCCATCATTAAAGCAAATGCTTCTTCATATAACATCCAAGGATGCTTAATTTGTAAATCTCTTATGGCAATATCTAACATAAGATTACCAAGGCATTCCGGATGCTTTGGTGGGTGTTTTTTGTTCGTCAAGTTGTGCCTGTAATTGAGCTTCTACTTGTGCGACATTTTCTGCTGTTAGTTTATCTTTGACCCAACCGACAACAATTTCCTCTGTGAGATCAGCATAGGGGATCAATGTTTCTGGTCGTTCAAAACCAATAGAGCCGTACGCGCCACTTTTATAGGTTTCATCAGACGCTTCTACGGTATAGTGAGCAGTGAAGACATAGCCATCTGCAGTTTCACGCTCAAGCTGAGTAATTTTCCAGGTGTTAGTAGTAGCCATTTAAATAAATGAATAAAGTTGTTTTAGTGTTTATGCGCTTTTTAATGCCGCGACTTCGGCTTCTAAGGTTTCAATACGTTCCATTGCTTCTTGCAAGGCTTTTAAAGCTTTTAAGTGGACAATAGATTGCTTCCAACTTAAAATATCTTCTCCTTCAGCAATTAAACCTTCTGATTCAGCGGACATTTCCGCAGTGGCAGGTTTCCTTGTAACCAAGTTAGGACAAACTGCTTCAAGTTCTTGAGCGACAACACCAAGTTGTAGTGGTGATTCATCACCGTTAGCTTTGTAACGGAATTTACGCATCCTAATATTTTTAATGTCTTCCCACTGTGAAGAAGCATCAACAATGTCTTTCTTCATCCTTTCGTCAGAAGAAATGGTAGTGTAAACACCAGTACGATTTTCAACATCGCCGTCGGCTAAAACATACCATTGGGTTCTTTTTGTCGCAATTACGTCTGATTCAGCATAGATAATTGAGCTTCCAGCAGATGATGTGTTTCTGTACCAGCCGCATTGTCCAGAATTATCAATTGTCATCCTAGCGGCGCCATTTGTGGCAAATTGAATCATCCCGTTTGCGTAGTTCCAGATATAAGCATCTGTTGCACTACCCATCCCCATGACGACGCCCTCAGTTTCTTCATCGCCTGTGCCATCATTTGTAGAGTGGAAATATGAACTGCCACTGCCAGCAGTATGGATATGAACTGGTCTTCCTGCAGCGCCAACAGTGGTCCCGATATTTAAGCGACCAGAAGTGTCCATCCGACCTTTCTCAGCGCTATTTACATAAAAAATAAAAGGACTACTTGTTGTTGTTCCAAACAAAACACCATCGCTTGCGTTGACACCAGCAGGTCCAATTATTGATGAACAGTTAGTTCTATTTTGTATTATGTAAGCATTAGTGGCGCTATTTATGGTAAGAGCGCTAGTCGGGCTTTGGGTTCCCAAGCCTAACCGGCCCGAGCTGTCGATAGACATCCTTGTGGCATTATTAGTGCTAAAGAACATTGAGTTATCACTATTGTCATATCCAACTTGTCCGATATTCCAATCATCAGTGTCACCTAAAGTGATCCTGCTAATATTTCCTGGTGTTGCATATAAAGACAATTGAGGTGCTGTTGCTCTAACAGTAACTTCAGCATTAGTAGCTTCAGTCGCCGTCCCAAGTAGCAACCGACCACTGGAATCCAGCCTCATTTTTTCACTTCCATTACCTGTTTTAAAGGTCATAAAATGAGAGCCACCAGTATTTTCACCACAAGAAATATCAAATTCTCCGCTAGTATGGTTGTGGAATATATGACTCAGTCTTGTTCCATTAGCTTCGAACTCAATACCAAGATCAGCTGAGGCACTGGTTGCATTTATGCAAAGTCGCGGTTCAGCAGATTTAATTTCTAAAATTTGGGAAGGACTTATTGTCCCCACCCCAATTTTTCCATCGCTAGTTATTGTGAGTCTCTCGTTAGACTCCGTGCCAAAACGTAAATTACCGCTAGACATTGTATTGAATAGCGACAAATGGCTATCAGAACCACTGGCGTAACCGAAATAGGATAGCTGAGTATTTGAGCTATCCCTAAATTGCAAAGTTGCGTTTACATTATTTCCTGTACTATTTGAATCTTGAATATAAAACTGAGGCTCAGTTGCTGCAATATGTAGCAGCACGGAGGGATCCGACGTCCCCACCCCTAATTTTCCACCACTGTCGATTGTCATACGGGTTCCTGTCGCCGTTCCAAACAAAAAGCGCCGGTCGGTATGTTGGTACTCTATATAACCGTCATATTCGCTAGTTCCAGAAGTTGCATCTGAAAAATAAATCGAGCCGTTATGTGTGCTTCCGCTTCTAATGGTCATTCCGCAATGACCGGCATTAGCAATAGTTAATTTGTCAGCAAGTGTAGCGTATCCTTCAGTTGTTGTGCCGAGAAGGCATCTGCCATTACTATCTATTCTGAATCTTTCATTAGCGTCTGTACCCAACCGCAAAAAATCACCATTATGGAAGTATTGAACATAACCCCTAACAGCATCACTGGTTCCGGTTCCATCAGCAAAATATACTGTGCTTTGGGATCCGGTTCCTGCACGAATAGTTATTCCTGCAGCTCCAGTGCCATCACTATTTTGTATAACTAAATTATCAGCACTAGCATTATATGAGCTTGGGGTTGTGGACCCTATACCTACACTATTAGCACTTGCATCGACAAATAAAGTACCACTATCTACATTAAGATCATCACCTGCAGTTGTCAGGCTGACTGTTGTCCCACTACGTGTCCAAGTACCGGCACTATTAGTACCGATACTCGTCCATTTTTCACCGTCATATGTATAAACGATGCCGTTACCGGCGGTGTGGGTGTCGCCGGAAGCTGGGCTATTTGGAAAAGTAATTGCTGTCATTAGTTATTAGCCTCAAGTTGGGCGACTTTTGTTTCTAGGGTTTCGATCTTTGCGATTGCTTCTTGTAGAGCTGCAGTAAGCAATGGGACAAGTTTGGCTTGGTCAATTCCTTGCATCTCTTCACCATCTTTTTCACCTGTTACAGCTTCAGGTACAACTTGCTGGGCTTCATGAGCAAGGAAGCCATCAACTGTTGTATCAGGATCAACAATAAAGTTAAAACGTTTAGGAGATAACTGTTTAACCCGAGTAACGGCGTCAGTGATATTGACAACGTTTTCTTTAAGGCGATAATCAGAAGATGTGTTGTAAGCAGTAGAGGATGAATCACATGTAATTGTTCCAACGGTGGTATCGGCTTTTTTATAAGTAACGAGTGTTCCATTACTGCTTTGCCTATTAACGATCATAACTGTTGCACCACTATCAGAAGTGGCGTTTACAAATCGTGTATACCCAGTGCCGGTCGGTACAATAGAAACACCGGCAGTTGTACTAGCATCACTGGTTTTTCCAAACAATGCTGACCCCGCGCTTGTTATACGTAATCTCTCGCTACCGTCAGTATTAAATGTTAAAGTTTGCCACTGACCAGAATCATATCCGCCGTAATGAAGAACATTGCTGCTGTTCCACTTTAAACAGTTGTAGCCAGCTAGATTGATAGCATCTTGATTGTTTGTAGATTGTATGTGAAGTTTTGCTAGTGGATTTGTGCTGCCTATCCCCAAATTTCCAGCAAAAAATGCTCCGCCATTAGCTAGTACGTGGAAATTATTACTAGTGCCATGGAAGCCACTAAATAAATCAGTAACTCCACTACCAGTGCTTTGAATTTGAGCACGTATTTGCGCCGCATTTGCGGTCATATTGATGTTTGCACCATATCCACTAGCTGAAGCGTTGTTAAATGGCCCGAAAGTAGCGCTGCCGTTATGCCTGAGCCTAAGTATGTAGCTGCTTGAGTTGCCGTTATAAATACCTATGGCATCTGCATCCGCTCCATCGCCGTTCAAAACTATGGCAGAGCGGCCGCCATTATCTGGGAACAACTTCATGCCTTTCACGTAAGGCGAGGTCATATACGGTCCAATAGTTACGTTACCCGATGAGTCATAACGTACTTTTTCGCTTCCATTAACTTCAAAAATATGATTTCCACTGTCACAAGTATTGTATTTTAAGTTATCACCATCAGCCCTAATATGATTACGATCATTGGTTCCAGTAGTACCATTAGTGCCAAGCTCCATTCGTACATCAGAGCCACCGCTTAATAACAACCGACCCGAGCTATCAATCCTAAGCGCCTCAACTGAGGAGGTCTTCAACACCATTGCGTCATCAGAGTGAAAGTATTGAATAAGTCCCCGATAACCGCCAGTATCATTAGTAACCGTATCAGCAAAAACAATGCCACCAATGCCACTACTTGATGTTGTTATTGCTTGATATGTGCCACTGCGGCTTGTGTTTCCAATTTCTATGAGCCTGTCAGGGTGAACAGAAGTTTCCGTTGTCCCAACCAACAACCGACCACTGGAATTCAGCCTCATCTTTTCAGTTGCGGATGTGTAAAAACGCATGTTTGCGCTTTCTTTGTTTTCAATTATGAAATCATCACCGCTTACATATAGATAAGATCCATCTGTCGCTCCTGTCCCAGTCGTACTGTTTGCTAATTTAATACGAGGAGCAGATGAATCATAGACTTGAAGCCCTATTCCGCTTGGTAAGTTAATAGTTGAACTCCCAACCCCCATATTTCCAGCAAAATATGTGCTTCCGTTAGCTGTAATTTGAGATGTAGGAGTGCTGTTACCTACTTTATATCCTCCCCAAACTACATCACTATCGTTTGTTCTTGCAGCGTGTACAGCTCCATAGCTGTTTAAACGTGTACCAACTGCTGTTCCGCTTTGTGCATTTCCACCAGCTTGGACAGAACCAGAAAACGTGCCGTTGCCAGTCGTCAATACATTTTGACTACCGAAATCTGGGCTAATCTTAGTACCATCAATAGATGTAGAAGCGTTAATATCAGCATTAACAATCGTACCATCTACAATTTTAGCACTGGTAACACTATTATCAGCAACATATCCATTCCAACTTGGGTTCATTTCTACCCATTGGTTAGAATCTCCATCATTATAATAGACATATGCACGTCCATTATCATGGTCATACCAAACATCACCAGATGAAGCAAGTGTTGGTGGTGTAGCACTTACAGTTGCACCACCTGCAGCGGTATTCCAACCGCTACCTTTACGAATTTCGATCTTATCTAAGGTCGTATTATAACGAATAGCACCTTCTTGGTCAAAACCATCTGAGTTAGTAGGTAGTTTTACACCATTAGCAGCATCAATTGGTACATCAACTGTTAGTAAAGTAGCTGGTGTGCCTGTTGCAGTGAAGGCGTCAGCAACGTTTGCAGAAGCTGCAGCACTAGCAGCAGCAGCTGTAGCTGAGTTTTGAGCACTTGTAGCACTGGTTTGTGCAGAAGTAGCAGATGTAGCGGCAGAAGTAGCATTTGTATTAGCTGTATTAGCTGTAGTAACTGCTGAATTTGCTGTAGTAACCGCACTATTTGCAGTTGTAGTAGCAGAATTAGCAGTAGTTACAGCAGATGAAGCATTTGTAGATGCTGTGTTAGCAGTGTTAACAGCAGCCGTAGCATTTGTAGAGGCAGTATTAGCTGTATTAACAGCTGCTGTAGCATTAGTAGATGCAGTATTTGCTGTGGTGACAGCATTAGATGCATTAGTAGAAGCTGTATTAGCTGTAGTAACTGCTGTCGTCGCATTTGTAGATGCAGTATTAGCAGTTGTTGTTGCACTATTAGCTGTCGTTACTGCATTTGTTGCATTTGTAGACGCAGTATTTGCAGTAGAAACAGCATTATCAGCTTTTGTATTAGCAGTATTTGCTGTAGTAACAGCAGAAGAAGCTGTTGTATTTGCTGCTGCTACTTCAGTATCTGCTTCTTGTGTTACATATAGGTTTTGAGTAAAGTTATTATTTAAATCCTCAGCTTTAATGGCGGAACCTGGGAAGAAAGTAGAACTTAGATTATCAATTGCTGTATCACGGAAGATACGGATTGCAACACCACTACCAGGAGCAGTGTTAAAACCTAAAGTTGTAGCGTTAACAAATGAGAATGCAGTTGTAGCAACTGTATCAAGTGTTACCTTGACATCAGATTGTTTTAAATATTCAAATGTAAATGAATAGTTCGTAGTTGAACCATTCCCTGTGTATGTATTTTGTGTAGTTGCCATTAGTTACCTACGAATGTTTAGTAGTTGATCCACATCTACTCCAAGTCTAGAAGCTCGATCTGTTTCTTGATCTTCAATTTTAGAAGTAATAATGTTTTGCTTCAATTGAGAATCCAAAGCCATATAAGCCATCTGTTCAGCATATCTTTGAGCTTTCCTTAACCTATTATGGATATTATGCCACTCTTTCAATCTTACTGTTTTTCCTTCTGCCTTCATCTTTTCAAAGGATTCCATTGATTTCCATTCTTCATTGCTACGCATTACTTCTTGAATACCTCGTTTAAAGAAACCTTGTTCACCCATAATCCTGAACAATTCAGATTGAGTAGCAATAGGTACTTTAACTCCTTCTTTTGTTTTAAAAGTAGTAGTTAAATCGTATTCAATTGCATTTATAAACTCCTCTTCTGGTGAAGATTCAGCATGTATTGCTATTGGGGAGTAAGCATTCCAAAGCCTCTGCATAAAACCATAACTATTAACTTTTTTACCACTTATAGGACTGTAGACAAAAGGTGCTGCTGTAGTACCAAGAATACCTTCAGCAAAACGATTCCTATTTCCAATATAACTCAATAGATCGTTATCTACCATCCGTAATCCGTCAGAAAAAATTCTACTCCATTCTCCACGTTGTCCAGCTAAAGGACCTAAACCGTTAAACATACCAGCTGCCCAACGATTCCTAGCTCCTTCATTACCAGATAACATATCAAATAAAGGTCTAACAGTAGATAAACCAGTATTATCAGTAATAGATGCGCTAAGTACAAAAGCAAGTTTTGGTGCAAAATTTTCAATACCGGTAGATCCTAAAGAGTCAAAATTATCAAACACATTCACTGTAGTTGCAATCCAATCAGCAATAGGTCCTAATGCTTTGTACGAATAATATTTACCATCTAAACCTTTAATGCTACGTGGTTTCCAATTACCTTGCTTAACACGAGAAGATTGTGTTTCTTTATCAAAATGACCATCACCAGTAATCCTATCATCTTGCATAAATGCAAAGACACCAGCAACAGCTGCAAGTCCAATAAATTTACGACCTTGTGCTTCGTATTTTAAATCAGTAATTCGATTTGCTTTAGCAAGTGAAGACATTGAACTAATATCTACTCCACGAGAAGTTAGTAGATGATCAATGTATTCTTCATTACCCAAAAGTTGTTTAAGAGGGGTAAATGTAAGTTCATTGTAATCGCGTTGAAATGTTTTAAATGGAGCATATTTACCAAACATACTGACAACATTAGCACCAGTTGTTGGAAACATAAGGAATGGTTTCATGAAAGTTACATGATCAGAAAATCCATTTAAATTTTCAACTAATGGTGAATCAAGGTTAAGTGCTAATTCATTATTTGTCCATTTAACTGCTTCATCTTTAATTAAACCTCTTTCATCAAACATTCGTTTGTAATGTTTTTGAGCAATAGGTCCAACTGTTTCTTTAGTAATAGGTTTACCAGAATCTACAATTTCATCCATAGCTCTAAAATAAGCTTCAGAATGAGCGATCATAGCACCACTAAACCCGTCTGTAGCAATCAAACCATTAGAACCGAATCTAGTTACAGGGTCCTTAGCTAGAGCATTTAACATCTCTATCTGTTGGACAATATAGCTTAATCCCCAACTACCTTCAGCTTCACGGCTTTTTGCAATTTCCTTAAGCAATTCCATGTCAGCTTCTTGCTTTAGAAGTAAATCTCTTCTAGTAATACTAGAAACTTCATCTACATTTCTCGAAGCTTTAGCAAAAATTGATCCCATATAAGGAAATGAACGACGTAAAGAATCTTGCATTGAACCATAAGCAAGATAATTACGTTTTAAAGCTTTAAAATCCCAATTAGCTAATGCTCCAATGAAGTGTGTAGTCGGCTTTGAAATAATACCACCAACACCACCAGTAAAGGCTTGAATAGGTGTTTTAAATGCTGAAAGGTATGATGCATAAAGATTACCCCAAATACCAGACAATAATTTATTATCTAATTCTGGATTAAAATCAAGAATAGCTTTCCCAAGATTAATGGTTTTATCAAATACATAGTCGTTTAATTCACGAATTGTACTAATTTTACCATCACTCATTTCGTAAGCCAGCAAAAATTGATCCATTAGTTGTGGCTTTGCTTCAGCAATGGACTCTAATGTAGTACCAAATCTTTCTGCTTTTTGAAAAATTTCCTTTCCAACAGCATCTGCACCTTCAACAGTTGCTTCATTATAGCCAGCAATGTTTTTAAAACCGTTTCTTACTTGATCAATAAGATTAACCTTACGCATTTTATAGTAAGAAGCTGATCCATCTAGCTGCACAAGAAATTTCATCAAATCGACAATTTTTTGTTTAGCAGTAATCACTGAATCAGATCCGTCCATAAGGCGTATACCTTCTGAAAGGTCAGAAACACGACCAGATAGTGAACCTGCTAGCAAAGAATGAGCCCTAGTGTAGTCCATTGAAGTAATTTCTTCACCAAAATTACGTAATGTTTTTGCAATTACACCAAAACCTTCTTCAGTTAATACCTGTTTTCCGCTATCATTAACGAATGTCAGAGGAGATACAATTCTGAGAATGTCATCTCTACTCATTCTAGGATCAAATAACTGCTGAGTAATATTTAAAGTATCGTCAATTTGATCATTTAAACTAATTTTCCAGCCTTTACCTGCTGCACTAATATCACCAGCATCATTTAATTGCTTAGAAAGACCTAGTATGACATCATCAATATTACCTTCACTGCTTAAACTGTACTTAATAGCAGGTTCAGAAATAAAGTTTCCAATTCTACCATCAACAGTATCTAAGTTACGTGCAATTCTTGATTGATCAACACTAGCTCCTACAATACCATAGTTGTCAACAGTACGTGTACCTATTTCACTATAATCAAATATGTCATGTATACCTTTAATAGGTTTATCCATACGTGGATTTAAGTATCGTCCATATTCACCAATTTCATCTAGTGCCTCTTCTTGCTTTAACAATCCAAGTTCTATAGATTCTTCAATAGTGTCAGCTTTAGGTGGTTCTGCATCTTTTAACCACCTTCTACTTGCTGCAGTATTACCAATTAGTTTATTGATTTCTCGTTGCTGTAAGGTTTCACCAACCATAGCGGCACCCATTCTGGTTAAACCAACAGCCATTTCTGTTACCACTCCAAGACCTAAATCTTGAAATATATTTTTACGTCGTTTATCTTCTGGTGTATCAGTATCAAGAGTTGCTAGTGAATCTGGGATAAAGTCATATTGTGGTGGTAAGGCTTTTTTTGCCATACCCAACAAATTATCTTCAGTATATTCTGAACTAATTCCACCAACAATTAGACTAGATGCAGTTTCAGCACTTCTATTACCAAGCCACCTAAAGAATGGTGTATTACCAATAGACCAACCAGTCCTTAATTTAGCTCCAGCTGTTGCAGCTTTTAATGCTCCTGCTCCAACATAAGTAGGTAAAACAACAGAAGCAATATTTCTAATACCTTGTGCAATATTATTTTCGTATGTTGGTAGTTTAGGTATTTTAGTTTCAAGAGCTGCATTAAGTATCTCAACACCAAAATCTAAACCACCAGTAGGTACTGATGTAGCAAATTCTAAAGCAGTCATAGGATCATCAGCAAGTGCTCCTAAATCTGCATCGACACCTCCACTCATTTGGAGTTTATTCCACTCACCACGGCTCATCCCCCTGGCTTCATAATAAGAATAATCTCTCTGTGGGTCAAAAGGTTCCGTAGATACCTGTGGTTGGAGATCTTGGGGTTGTTGTTGTTGCACTTCCGTAGAAGGGGGTTCTAATTCAGTTTCTTGAGAAATTTGCTCCAGTTGTTGCTGTTGTTGTTGTTCTGCAATAGCAGCAGCAGCTTCTTCTGTTAGCTCAAGTTCACCTTCATCAACCCTATAAGTTTCAAGGGGATCGTATTCCATAAGTTAGTTTCTCCGTACAAGAGGATGATTAAGTATCTCGATGTCCCCGCTATATGCGTAATATGTAACAGCAAACCTTTTGGCGTACATTAACATTTCCTCAAGTTTTGCTGGGTTAATTAAATGGGAGTTACCTTGGATATAATCGAGATAATTTTGCTCACCGCCGTTATATGACATTGCTGCTGCAATCATATCACCATCAAATTTTGCTTTAAGCTCTGCATAGTATTTAGTACCGTAATCAACGTTGGCTTCATGGCTAGGATAGCCACCATGTTCAGCATAAAATTCGGCGTGGTAATCTCTGTGAACCTGCATCACACCTTCAGCACCGCCGTTATTGTAAGCAATAGAAACACCTGTCTTGGCGTCAACCCTGCTAGTACCGTGACGGCTTTCAACGTAACCAATTGCAGAATTTTCAGCAGGTGAAACACCATACCTTGCTGCACTTATACGGTAAAAATTTCGGAGGTTTGGAACTTGACTTTCTGTTATAGCACCTACGTCCCACTTAATACCAAGTGTTTGCATTCCAAGACCCTGACCACGTAATTGACCCTGACTACCAGTGTGTTGACTAATGAGTGCTTTTGATTCAGAAGGAAAATTTGCATATATTTGCACTGACGGTGGTGGTGGTGGCATTAGGTCTAGCATGTTTTTTGTTTCAGCAATTTTTGTCATAATTTCTAAAGGAGTAGCTTTTAATTTTTTTGCCAATAAAGCTACTTTACCTACAAATCTATATCCTGGTTGTTGCATTTTTTGTGTTTCTTTTACAAATTGTTCATCTGTAAAAATAGAATTAGGGTTAGCAAATATTTGATCAATAGCACCTGTCCTTACATATATACGGAAAGTTGTATCTTCTTCAACAGCCCGTTCAAGAGCAGATTGAAAATTTTTTGGTATTAAATTTGGAAATTCAAATACATTTAATTGTGTTGTTGATTTTCTGAAAAATGTACCATTGGGATTACCTGCATCTCTTCTAATACCTTCTTCTATATCTCGCAATGCGCGAATTGCAGCTTCTGACATTGACATGCCATTCGCAACATGGCCCTCAAAGATCATGACAAACATTTCTTTAAGTGCTTTTGATGATTCTAGTGAACCAGCAGTTTCTGTGCCTTTACCACCAAGATCATTTTTTTGTAAAGGAAGCCCTTCAACAATTTCTAATGTTTTTACATAATCAGGATTAGCCATATAAGGATCTTGTTCATTAAAACCTTCTTGAAGTTTTACAGCTTCCTGAGGAGCAAATTTATAAATTTCATTAACCATACTTTGAGGTAAAATATTTCTAGCTAATAAATCCTTAGCAATAGTAATTAATGTTGTGTTTCTTTTTGCCTCTGTTCCTGATGCTTTAAAAACTTGAATCCAGTCGGGTACACCTTGAATATCATATTGAAAATCAGCTTCAGCTGCAGCAAGATTTTCAGGAGTAAACCCTTTTTCTGTCAATAGCTGGTGCCATTGTTTTGATCTTTGATAATAATCTTGCCTATCATTAGTAGCTTGGTTTCTATTCCAGTCTCGTCTTGCGTCTTCTCTTTTATTTTGAATTTCTAGAAAACGTCCTGGGTTTGAATCTCGAAACTTTTGACCAATAATAATCCCTTCAGGATCTTTTTCCTTGCCCCTATAATTCAAAACAAGATCACCTACCTGATCTTCGGTATATAAAAACGAACCATCTGGATTCTGCAAAACTGCAATTTTTTCAATTAATTTAAAACCTGCTTCGTAATTACTGTTTAGTCTGCTGACGTTTCTATAGGCTAAAGCACCGTATTCTGGTAGGTTACCAACTGCCAAGTTAGTATATTCTGTAATCATTTCTGATTCAATAAGTTGGTTCTCCTTGGCATCAATTCCAGAAATAAGGTTTCTGTCTATTTGATTCTTTATTTCAAGAGCATCTACTAAAATTTCAGGAGTATAATTTTCATTTAAATTATTTTCATCTTTAAATGCTTTCCAAATTTCTGGCAATAATTCTTGTACAGCTTCTGAATTACCATAAGCTTCAGGGTTATTTTCTTGAATCCATCTTAATGAAAAAGATTTCAAACCAAGTTCAACCAAATTTTTAGCAGTTATACTCCGGCCAATGTCAGAGTTCATTAAACTTAATGCATGTGCTTGATTAGCAGCTTTAGCTCCTGCACCTAGTATTTTTGCCAGTTCAGTTTGCTGACCAGTTTGTTCTATGACCTCAGCTTCTGTGTCATATATTTTTTGTTGAGCCCTTACAGAATCTGGTCTATACCCATCTGCAAACGCACTTTCAGCTTGTGCTTTCAGCTCAGCTGTCCTTTCTTTTTCTTGTTTTTCTTTCTGATCGGCAATATATTCAGCAGCTGTATTGCTGAAATCAGCTATAGCTTCAGTAATACCAATAGTAGCTTTTAATCTTTCCTGGGCTTGAAATTCATCAGCTGCCTGATCTAATTGGGATTGTTGAATTTGTGTTTCAATATTACCTTTATTAATATTATAATTACGATCCCTAGCTCGTCTAGCATACTCAGAATCTTCTTTCATTGAGCGAAGAATTTCTTCTTCATTTCGTCTTTTAGACAAGTGACGTTGACGCATCCCTTCAAGAATACGTGCATTTTCTTCCTGCATTCGACGAATATTTGCACCGCTAACTTGCACAGGATTAAACCCACGCGGTCGAGCAGCACCTGTGAATTTGCGTGCCATAATGTGTTGTGTGTTAAAATGGTTTACTCCGTTTTTTACGAGTCAGCGTAAGGAGCGAAAGAAGTTGCTGCCGAACTAATACTCTGAACTAATGGTAAATAAGGATTTACAGTTCTAGGCGGTGAAACTGCTCCGGGTAATACCTTAGCTGGGGCAACAAATGTACGTTCTGGTGCCATTTCTGGTTTAATAAGTTCAGGTAGTCTTTCTGGTCTAAGCATTAAATTAGATCTAGCCTGCATATCAGCACCAAACCTTTGTAATGCTAAATCCATTTGATTACGAGTTAGTTCATCACGGCTGCTCTTTAAACTAGCCCTTAATACTGCAAGGTCTCTCCCATGTTTTGCTGCACTTATAGCCATTGCTCTGCCGCCAGACACACCAGCTTGAGCCATTTGAGCTTGACCTGCTTCTTCTAATTGATCAACCAACAAACTTTGTTTTTCAAATGTAGCTGAATCTAATACTTCATTAAAAGCGGCCATTTGGGATTCTTGGGCAGTAATATCAGAAATATTATTGAAAAATAATTGCTGACCATAATTTTCAACAGACTTTCTATATGCCCGCATATCTTGTAAATAGCGGAAATCTTGGACTTCAGTATCATACTTCCATTGCTTAATAGCCATTTCATATTGAAATGCTCTTGCAGCATAATAGTCCGTTTTTTCTGCACGATAAGATTCTAAATTATATTTATTAGCGATTTTAGCAGATTTTTTTGCTAATTTTTTTTGCTCTTTGTAATGTTTTTTTGCTTGAGCGTTACTTCTTTTGGCAGAACTCATCCCCATGAATCCACCAATAATACTAGCCCCTGCACCTATTCCTGCAAATATAGCTGGCATAATTAAGCCCTCCTATGGAAACGTGGGGAATAGTTACCTTCCCACATCATTGACACCAACGATACAGGGTATGGAAAATTGCTTGTCACTTTTAATTCAAAATTAGTATTACGTTGATGGATTGGTAAGACAAAAATTTGTTCTGGTACTACAGGATTAGTGTTACTTTCATATGATCCAGCTTGGATAGTATGTTGCACATTTTCCCATTCATCAGCACCTTTTGCCTTTAGTTTAAATCTTAAAGCTCCAGTCCTACCAGTAGAAAATTTAATTTTACTGATAGTTAAACTTGCTGTATAATCTGCACCTTCTTTTCTTTGGTAATAAAGTTTAGGTAATGTTATGTCTAAATCGTAACCATAGCCAACAATAATACCATCAGCATATTCTAAAAAATTACCTTTTACTTCTAAGTATTTATAATTAGTACCAGATTCAACCCGTTCTGTAGCTCCAGTCCAATAGCCTTGATAAGCATCAATTTCTGCGCTAGTGCCTTTATCAGCAATAGGTATATTAAGCAGCATTATAGCTTCTTGATTGTTTATAGGAGTATATGGTACATAAATTTTTGTAAGATCATTTGCTGAGTCATATACCACTGCATCAACAGAAGCATGTGGTTTAACTGGACGTGTTGCTAAATCAAGGGCAATATTTCCCTCATAACTACTGCTAGTAGCATATACTTCACCTGAAGGTAACTCATCTAATTCAATAGAACTGAGAGTATATTCATCTTCATGTTGTGAAACTACCATCAATGCATCATTTAAAACTGTAGCATTTTGTATGGTTGTAGGGAGCTGCCATTTAGTCCAGGCTTGAAACAAATCTTCTTTACCATTATTATAGAATTTATAAATATAGATATAAGAGGAACCTTTATCAATTAAAAATACTGCTGAGTTAGGTGTACTGACAGCAATTTCATCCACAGTATCAGGTATCCATTCAAACACTGCTTTGCTAATATCAATAACCGTAGGTGGTAAATTTTGACTTTGCAGAGCTAATGTAAAAAGTTTTGAATAACCAGGTACTGTACTGACAAAAGCTATCGACGTACCAAAATCAACTGGACGTATCTTTGTCGCCATTTCATAGTTAGACAAAGATCTAATAGTAGTATTACCTGATGTCATACTCTGTGCATCTGTTGTCAGTAATTGAAACTGTTGCCGTTCACTGAGTATTAACAAACCTTGAGGAGACGGAAGAACTTCAGTCAATATGACTGGACGGATACTAGAAGCATTTAAATCAATTGGGTCCGAAGTTTGCAGTGTTTGAACTGTTTCTGCAAAAAAATCAAATAGTTTATTCGCTTGACTAAAGAAAATATTATCTTCAGATAAAAATCCAAATCTATTATTATAGAAAAATGTTGATGTAATTTTTTTACCAACAAAAGATGGATTTGCATTAGTATCTCTATTTCCAGCTTTTCTGGGTTCATATGAGATAGGTTCAAAAGTAAAAGAAGTAGCTGTATTATTAACCAATCTATGTGGCATTGTCGTTGCCACAAAAGAATTGCCAATATTATTGTCTGCTGTTTCTTCCCAATAACCTGCCCCTCTTACACCATCATATGCTTTAAATTTATAATAAAGGTCATCATTAGTTCCAGCGCTATTTAATACATGAACATATCGTCCATCATAAGACTCAATAGGCAGTCTTGTGTTATCTACTACAGTATCTTGAAACACTTCTAAATTTCCATTTAAAAGACCACCTGTAACTTTAGCTGTAAATGTTTGGTAGGTTACACTATTTCCTGGATGTGTAGATGTTGAATCTGTTACAATTACAACACCATTAGATTCTGTAGTTCTACGAATAACCAAGCTATTTTGAAATCCTTCTAAATACCATTTGCCAGAAAACGAGCTATTACCTGCAGAATGTTGTGCATCAATTAAAGCCTTTACAGCATCAATCATATGATTACTTGCCTGTATATCACTTGAATCATACGACAACATATCTTTAGCAGTATCTGTACTTTGAGGGGTAAATACTGCTGATTCATTTTGAATAATTACTGAGTGCTCTGTTGTATCCACAGCTTTCAGTTTAATTGTTGTTACTGCATTTACAATAGGGGTTGGATCTGACACCATAGCAGTAGTTACTAGCTTATTAGTTATAATAGTAGTATCTTGAATGCTACGAAAATGATAATCATCCTGACTGGAACCAGTTAAGTAACTACCATAACTATTAGTTACAGTACACCAAGTACCTTGTTCAGCAGTCCATACATAAATGTTATTACCTTTTATAGCTCCTACATAAGATCCAGCATCTGCTCTATCAATAAAAAACCAAGCAGCATCTACAAGCTCAGTTTTAGTAAAAGTAGAACCATCTGCCTTTTTTAACTTATTGATAAATTTCATTCCAGGGCGTTTTAACATCCCAAATGTAGGATCAGGGTATCCGTTAATACATTCTGTTAACTGGTTGGTTAATTTTTTGTCATCATTTTGCTTGGAAACACCTCCAAGAAAATTTGGAATTAATTGTGTTACTGCTGGCATTATCTTTGTAAAGTATGGAATGGCTGGTATGGTTGATAGAAGTCACCACCTTCAGGTACACCAAAGTAAGTATAATCACCTTGACGACACTCATATTCTAAAGCTGTAGATCTTGCTAAAGCTTCTTTTTGTAGAAGAATTTGATACTGATTAGTATCGCCAATAATCCTACTTGATACAATGCTAGCAGCTCTGGCCACTATAAATGCTTGAATAGGAATTGGGATACTTGTCCAGTCAAAGTACCAAATAACGTCTACATATAGAGTTTCATCTGTCCAAGTAAATGAATGAGCAATTTTATCATAAAGTTTACCCTCACGATTAATGCTATCTCTATCTTTATTTTGTGTGTAAGTTCTATTTAAATCAATTTGAAGAATATTATTAGCAATAATTACTTCATTATTTGAATCTGGTGTAATTGGATATTTATACTCTTTATTAAATGACCAGCCTTCTGATTGAACTTCACGAGATACTTCTCTAAGAGTGTCTAAGGAAATTGCAACATCAGGATTTGTTTGTTTCTGTACTCTTGTTTCAACAGTTGATAGTACCAGAGTTTGACTGCTGACAGTCTGTGAAATATTAATAGTATAGTTATATGTAACAGGATTAGTAGCTGGAGATACTTCTACAGCAGCAACAGCAACAGAAGTACCAAGGGTTACATTAGGTCCACTAATATATGAACCAACAGCAATGTCACCTTTGGTTGTAGTTAGAGTAGTACCGGAGATTGAACCCGTAAAGTTAGTTACTTTACTGAGGATAAATGTCTCGTCAGTTGTTAGTGTAGTGACGGGAGCCTGACCAACTGACGCCAGGATCTGATTAACAGCTTGTAGCTCAGTGTTGGAGCCAGTAGTAGGGAAGGCCATAATTACAATTGAAATCTATTCTCAATAAGGAACTAAAAAAAAGGAGCCTCCGAAGAGACTCCCGTATAAATAAACTTATCAAGCGTTAGCAGGATAAGTAGTACCGAAGGCAGAACCAGCGGTGCTTGTAGCGTACAGTTCAACTGCACAAGCAGGATTCAGGAAGTCTGCACCCATAGCCAAACGGCCAAGGATTACGTCACCCTGATAAATTGTACTAATGTCTCCACTGGTAACTTGTACTTGGGGAGCAATAGCTTCAACAGCACCAGCAGCTTCACGTTGGAAGATCAGACCACAGGAAGTGTCGAATGCAGCTTGTTCACCATAGTTGTTATTCATACCAGTGACACCACCACCATCTTCCAGTTCAGTATCACTACCGACGAAGTCGCCAGTGTTACCAGGAGAAGCAGGGCCATTAGTAACGCCGTACTTAATACCATAGTTACCCATGAACGGAATGTTCATAGATTTGTAGATTTTAATGCCGGCGATTTCGATGATGCCATTACCAGCCTGCAATGCAGTACCTTGAGCATCACGATTGACCAGACCGTTGGAACCAACAGCTTGGATCAATTCATAGTATTGTCTTGGGTTAAGAACCCCGACTCTGCCGTCCATAGATACACCCTTCTCATCCATAGCAGCTGCAGCATCATAGAATGCAGCAACCAACTTAGCAGAATCGAATGCATCAGAAAGAGCACCAGAACCAGTACCAACCTGGATTTGAGTACCACCAGGTTCTTCCATACTCACCAAGCTGCCACCAGTACCAACGGATTGGACAGGAGAAGCTAGACGTGCACCTTTAGCGATAGCACGGAAGATCAAACGGTCATATTTTTCGGCAAGTGCATAACCGATCTTACGGGAGATCTCAGACCTCATGTCATAATGAGACAGGACCTCATCAAGATCATACAAGAATGCACTGGAAATCAGCAGGTCATCAACCGTGATAGTTTTTTCTGCCACGGGAGGACGACCGTTAGTATCACCCAGAATGCTGTTTCCTGGTGTATGGTACTCAGCCGTTGTACGACCTGTATAAATGAACTGTAGAGATTTGCCGTTCTTAAGTGTACGACGTACAACCAGATCACGAGCAATCGCGTTATTCTGGAATCCTTTGAACATCTCTCCACTAAACAGTTTCAAGTAGAGAGCGCGGGAATCTCCAGTTCCATTATTTTGACCCGGACGAGTTAGTTGCGCCGGGTTTGTTGAGGATTGAAAAGCCATTTTATTTTACTAAAATATATAAATTAATATTCTTCAAACGTTTGAAAATTTTTGTGGTCTATCCCACCGTCTAGACGGTCAGAGGTATCGGCGTACCGGCTCTAACCAATAGTAAAGGGAGGAATCGAACCTCCCATAAATCACCAGATTACTTTAGAACAGTTTTCTTGTAAGCAGTTCCACGATAACAAAGCTTCAATTCTTTTTCCTTACGGATAGCTTCATTGTTGTGTTTGATGATGTAGCGCTTTTGTAGTTCAGTCATTGTTCGCACAGGTAAAACTTAACCCCCGTTCCATGGTTAAGCGTCATGCGTCTATGTACGATTCCAATACAATCTTAGTGAATTGCAGTTCCAAGAAACTAATTGCTTCTTGTTCTTCTGGATCACCACCAGACCATCGTTCTTTATAGACACGTAATGCGTCACGTAGAATGACAGCAGCATCAGTTGTAAGTGTAATATTATACATAGATGAACGTACGAAAAATTTAGCCGATTACTGGAGCTGTGAGAGCAACAGAATTGCTATCAACAGCAGCCAGATCAAGAGGGAAGTTATGGGCATTTCTTTCATGCATTACTTCGATGCCAAGATCAGCACGATTAAGTACATCAGCCCAAGTCGGAATAACCTTAGTGCCATTTTCAGCTAGTACACTTTGATTGAAATTAAAACCATTTAGGTTGAATGCCATAGTGCTAACCCCAAGAGAAGTAAGCCAGATACCCACGACAGGCCAAGCAGCCAAAAAGAAATGCAGACTACGACTATTATTGAACGACGCATATTGAAAAATAAGGCGACCGAAGTAACCATGCGCCGCAACAATGTTGTAAGTCTCTTCCTCTTGACCGAACTTGTAGCCATTGTTATGACTTTCCTGTTCAGTTGTCTCCCTAATGAGGGAAGACGTAACCAGAGATCCATGCATAGCTGAGAACAATGCACCACCAAAAACACCAGCAACTCCCAACATGTGGAAGGGGTGCATGAGGATGTTGTGCTCGGCTTGGAAAACCAGCATAAAATTAAAAGTACCGGAAATGCCAAGAGGCATACCGTCTGAAAAGCTACCTTGTCCAAAAGGATAAACAAGGAAGACAGCAGCCGCCGCAGCGACTGGAGCCGAGTAAGCAACAAAGATCCAGGGCCTCATCCCAAGTCGGTAACTAAGTTCCCATTCGCGTCCCATGTAAGCAAGGACACCGAGCAGGAAGTGGAAGACGACCAGTTGGTACGGTCCGCCGTTGTAAAGCCATTCGTCAATAGAACTCGCTTCCCACATTGGGTACAAGTGCAGACCGATGGCGTTGCTGGAGGGCACGACAGCGCCTGAGATGATATTGTTTCCATACAGCAATGATCCAGATACTGGTTCTCTAATTCCATCGATATCTACAGGTGGTGCGGCGACGAACGCCATAATAAAACAAATTGCAGCAGCTAGTAGACACGGAATCATCAGTGTCCCAAACCAGCCGACGTATAAACGGTTGTTAGTGGACGTTACCCACGAACAGAAGTCCTCCCAGTTTTGGGAGGCAGGCTGTTTAATTGAAATAGAACTCATAATTAAAAACCAACCCACCCACCACAAAGTTAGTAATTAGAAGCTGAACTTCATACCTACTTTTGTAGCATAGGAGTTTGTATCTCCTGTCATACCTGCGATTTCACCGTAGATATCGGCTTCACCAACAGGTAGAGTACCTCCCAGCTTACCTGAGAGTTCAAGAGAACTATCCATTCCATCGGGCGCAGAAATGCTAGGACCCCCCTGTATATACCAGTTGGATCCTTCATAACCAATATGGTTGTCAATAATTGAACCACCATAATCACTACCAAGGAAGCCTGAGTTGGCTTCGATATTCACGTAGGGACCAGCAATTGCGGCACCATGTGCCATGCCGAGGAGGAGACCTGAAGCGATAATAAATTTCATGATTTGTTAATAATAATTAGTGTTTAGTTTAAGTTAGCGTCCCTGTTTTTTACGGGTAACTCTAGCAGCAGCGCTCTTAGCCCGCTCACGTTCTGCTTTTGTTCCGCCAGATTCCCGGATTTTTTTTGCTGCAGCTCGGCGAGCAGTACGCCTTTCTTCTCGATCTTCTTTTCTAGCAGCTTCGCGGGCTGTTTTCCGTCCAGTTTTTGCAGCTTCTTTTTCTTTCCTTGCCTTTCTATTAGATTTTTTAGCGGCCAGTTTTGCAGCAGCCGCCATGGAACTCAATGCTGTATTCATTTTTTCCTCGCAGTTTTAGCAGAACGTTTAAAATTAGCAGCCGTAGGTGCACCTTTAGCCCCAGGCTTTCTCATTTTTTCACCACTACCACCAGCAATACGTTTGCGTTTGGCGTGGATGTTTGCGTATAGTCCAGGTTTAGCCATTATTTTTTGGCTCCCTTTTTAGGTGGGCGACCTTTCTTTGAACCGTAAGTTCCTTTACCGTAAGGCATTACCATACTCCTGGGATAATTTGTCCAGTAATAGCATACGCACCAAGCGCAGCCATGACGCCTAGCATAGCCAGACGCCCATTAAGTTTTTCAGCCTTTTCATTGTGAGTTTCAGAGATGTCCATAATTGTCATTGGTGGTTCTTTTGCGTAGATGTTAGTGCGTCCGCCGTCTTCTGTTACTGTTGTCATTAGAATTCAATATCAGAATTTTCAAGGCGACGCATCATTTCTTTTCGATAAGCTGGATCACGATCATAACGTGGATCATTCATAGCAGCTACCAGTTCAGCTTGACTCTGGAAAGAATCATCATCACTGCCAGCTCCACGACCAGTCAATAGTTCACCATCTGAACCTAGACTTTCTGAAAACCTAGATTGCAAGGCTTGGACAGCAAAGAAAATAGCTCGTGGATCACCACTAGCCATAACTCCATCATACATTTGAACTTCATCTTGACTGAAATTATCGGAAGCCCAAGAAAGCATGTTTTGATATGCTTGCTCACCTCCTACCATTTCCATCAAAGCTTCAGCTTGCTCAAGATCAATACTGTCTGGATTAGATTCTTCAGATTGATACTCTTCTTGTGTTTCAACCTCTTCTCCTTCTTCTCCTAAGTCTTCTTCTTCTTGAGAATCCTCACGAGGTTCACCAAGTTTCTTCTGAAGTTCAACGTAAGCTTGTTCTAGTTCTTCTGTACTTTTGTATTTACCAGCAAGAAGTGGTTGCTCTCCACCCTCAAGAGACTCAGCAACCGACAGGGAGTCTTGCTCATCTGAATTCAACATTTCAGGTTGAGCAGGTGTTTCATTCATTGTAAATGTATCAGCCATTTATTGTTGTTGGGGGATAGGTGGTGGTTGTTGTTGTTCCGCTTGCATCATCATTTGACCAGCAGATTGGTCTCGTTTTTGCTGAACTGCTGCCATCTGAGGAGCTTGTTGCATTTCCATCATTTGTTGTTGTTCAGCCATAGCCTGTTCCTGTTCAGCTTGTTGTTTCTCTTCCATAGTTTTCACTAGGTTTAGAACTTCAATACCTGATGCAGCTGCTAAACGTTTAACAACTTCTTCAGGGTTAACAAACTGACCGATAGCTTCCGGACCCATAGTTTGAGCAAGTACAGTTAGGAATTGAGCAAGGCTTTCACGATCTTGACCTCTTCCAAGTGCACTAATACCTGCTACAATAGTAGGACGTACAATGCCACCTTTAGGTAACCGTGGAATTTCACCAGTTTTTTGTGCAATGTTTAATTTGCGATTAAGATATGGCACAAGGAACTCAACAGTTAACAGGGAGAATAAACCACCGAGTTGCTGTTCTAGTTCAAGTTGTGTCATACGTACTTCTTCTGCTGTGGTGCGTTCGCTGTCCCTTACATTGAGAATCAAGAATGCTTCACTCAAACGTTGAGTTAATGACCCAATCATTTGGTAAGCAGTTTGAAAATCAGCTGTCTTTCCAACCTGCACCACACCAATGTCATCAGGACGGCCTTGGATGATAGCTCCGTTTCCTGCATTTGCAAGGGTCTGGGGCTTTGTGGTGCTGCTTGGACTGACAGTAAACACTACCTTAGCAGCCGCTGCACTGCCTTCAACGATGGCTTGTGACAGTGCTTCAAGTGATTTCAAATCACCAATAAATTCTTCTACCCTACCTCGTCCATAAACTTCACCATCTACATGATTAAACCTAAGGACTAACCATGGATTAGCATCCAGTGGTGCTTTACCCATAGATTTAGGTAGAATTTTATCGTACAATTCTTGATGCCATACCCATCGATTGTTATCTAATTTAACGTGTGTATAGATAACACATTCATCATTTCCTAATGTTGTATCATCAGACACGCTTTCCTTATTTTCTTTTTCAAAATCTGGGTATAAATTTTTTACTATTTTTTTCGAGATTGTTTCCTTTGTTACAATTTCAATAACATTACCGTTACCATCTCTGTCTACCGCATAGCGGTTAAGTGGGTAAAGTTTGAGACTATCTTTACCCATAAATATCAGAGCATTGCCAGCTACTACAAGATGCTTTAGTGCTTGATGAACAACAACACGATCACTGGATTCTGCAATAGATTCCATAATAGTGCGTTCAATCTTAGCAAACGACAGGTCTAGTTCTGATCTAATCTGAGGTCCAAGTTCTTCAGGAAGGTTAAGATCGTTAACCTGCAATTTAAAGAAGCTAGTTTGTGGAGGTAGAAGGGCTAACATTAATTTTGATGCCAGCGTCACAACTCCTTTAGCTCCTGTTGATTGCCAAGGTGTTGGGAATCGTAAAGAAGATTTCGAGCTTTGCTCATCCTCCCTGATAAGATATGGAATAGTTAGATCTGCTGCCTGTCTAGCAGAAGTTAAAAACTGGGAACGATTTGAAGACAATCTGTCATAGCGTGATTTAGCAGTCATTTACTTTCCCTACTGATTAATACTATTGTATTGGGAACCTCGACTTCTCATCTGTGATGTACCACCAATTCCCGATCGTCCGGCCATACCTGATCCAAATCCTGCTTGTAAATTACCAAGTGCATTATTCTGCTGTTGTTGAGCTAAAATTTGTAGGAATTTTTGAAGGGTATCATCCATGTCCGTACCAGCGGGTGTCTCTACACCACCGTCGCCACCGCCGCGACCATAGTTGTTACCAGTTCCGACAGAATGCTTTGCGTTTGGCCCAGTAGTGCGGTCATCGATTCCAGTCTGCTTATAGGTTTTAAATTTGTTTTTACTTCCTATAAAAAGGTCCATACCTCGCTTATCAGCCATTGCGGAGGCTCTGCGTTTAATCTGTCCTCCACTAAAGCCAGCATCTTTAAGAGCTGTAATCTCTTTGTTAGTTAAATTACCACCTTGAATCAAAGGTAATAAAAGTCTACCAAGTCTAGCACCATCAGATATAGTCCGTTTACCCAGACCACCGCCTAGACCACCTGTTTGTTTTCCACCAGCTGAAGGATTGACTAGCTCTTTATAAAGTTTATTTGCTTCTTTTTTACTATTAACATTTGTAATCCCTAACCGCTGGGCAGCAGTGTTCAACTCACCTGGGCTAAATTGATACAGAGGTTCTAAATAATCAATTGCATTTTCATTGTGTGTGAAATTACCCATCCGACCACCAGCATTTAAGTTAGCTGGATTCCTGTAACCATAACCTCTACCATCAAAAGATAGTCGGAATGATGGATCGAAAGTTTCGTTAACGTAATTCTCTTGTCTTGTTCTAGCGCCAGATCCGTCACCTCTAACTGTAGCTCCTGGTTGCATTAAACCTTCTGGTAGAACTGGAAGTTTTTTCCTATTACTAATGTTAGAAACTTTATTCGCATCAAGTCCAGTTGAACTGGCGATACGATTAATTGTCCTTTGAGTTACTGGTCTTCCTTTGTCAATCCTTCTTTGAATTTTTCTTGCAGCTTGTTTCCTTGCCTTTCTGTTCTGTCTTTTAGCCATTGTTATCCTCCATGTATTTGATCACCCACTCGACAACACTGCGTTGACCTGAGCGGTACATAATTTTTTCCATTGAATCTTCAGGTGTAGGGTTAGTGGGCGGAAAGGATTCCTCTAATGCATGTATTAAACCTCGGGAATTCATCCCAAGGACTTCAAGCATACTGGGGGAGGTTGACATTACTGTGCTCAAAAAATGCGGGCATTCTAGCTGATTTAGTAAAGCTTAGTTCTGGTGCTTTACCTTCATACATTAGCCGGTCGCTAGAATCCAGCCAAAATTTTTTATCCAAAAACTTATCCTGAGTATTTACACCTAGTGGTTTCATTACCCAGTTTATAGTTGCCTTCCTGAGTTTATCAAGAGAAGGACTGATATTATACCCCAGCTCAGTATGAACAAGGGAATTGGTAGCAACATGAATTTGTTCATCTCTACTAATATCGGCACTTACCGTTCGCATACCAGCGTCACCATTAGCGCGGAAGAATGGTAAAAGAACGAAGAAAATTGCACGCTCGGCAACCAACGCTTTCGTGATCGTATGATCAGGATGCGCCTCCCAAGCTGTTTTGAGAAGGAATGCTTCAGCTTCAGCTTTTTGATCCACACCGTAAGCATTTGCGATGTAACCAAGTGCGATGTCATGGTTCGATTCGTCTTTAACATTGGATCCCAATAACTCGCGTGCCAACGTCGGCACTTCATTAGAGAGGGCATCAGAGATAAAATCTCCCACAGGTAGTTCCATATGTCGCAAGGCAAGGGCACGGTGAATCGCACCCTCCGCGCCTTCTTTGCATATACCAGCACTTGTCTGCACTGGTGTCCATTTGCGCTTTCGCGCTATTAATTTCTGATAAGGGTTCATTCTGCACAATCACATTGAGGTTCAGAGTCCCCATCATCTAATAGACTTGCCAGATAATCATCAACATCGCTCTCTTCTAAAGCAGCATACGCACTTGACTTATCTTGAACGTCGCCCATTACTTGGAGACTATAATAAAGAGAAGTCTGGGGCGATTCAAGCCACTCCTGGATAAATGCTTCGTCATACGTGACTATATCAGACCACGAATTGAAGCTGTAACCATGTAGAAGTCCAGTCTTATTAAGTAGAGTCATGATGCCATCAGCAACACGTTTGTAGGCTTCCCAGCCCACCTTAGAGGCGATCTCTACGTCACCATAATTGTAGGTTTGTACTCCAAAAGTACCGCTGTCGCGATCGACTGTCTGCGAGATAGGTGGAGCGATTTCTGGTGTGCAAGTATAGCCATCCAGATCCATGCTTCGATAACTGCAACTGGCGGTTGGTGCGATAGCAAAGGCTCGAACCATGTTAGCATGGCGAGCAATTTGGGCTGCTTGCTTAACACCAGAATCAATTTGTTTGACAAGTTCATAGGCTGCTGATCGTACTGTTTCTCCGTTGTTGTACTGTTCTAAGGCTCGACCAAATTGATCGTAAGTTACTTCATATCGACGAAGTAGATTAGCAAGACCAAGCATACCAAGACCAACTTGACGATCAACTGAACTTGGTAGATACTCACCACTTTCTCCTACATTTGTCTTACTATGTAGATCACACAACTGTGACATACCTGCAACAAATGCTCGTGGAATATCATCGAATTCGCAAGCACCTAGAGATACATGTTGAAGTAAACAAGTACCACGGCTAGGTAAATATACCTCAAGGCATACATTACCTCGAATACGGTTACCATCTTTGTCATATTTTACTTTGTTTAGCCAGATATCACCAGACTTGATACCATACAGAAGCTCTTCTTTAAATGTACAAGCTTCCCACCATTCTGGTTTAATATTAATACAGCGTTTGATCCAAGGTAATTCAGCCCTCGGAGTTTTGATAAAATCTAGTGCATCAGGATGGTTCAAATCAAGATGAGCAACCACAGCACCATTGCGGTAAGTACCGCCGCGACGTAATATCTCATTTAATGTAGAATAAATTCTGGCAAAAGATACAGGACCTGAGGCTACCAATTTATCAATACCCTTGATAGATTCTGTACCTTTTGGTCGTAGTCTAGATAGATGTACAGCACAACCTGCACCATTACGTAGAGCGTGACTAACAAATTTCCAACTGGCCTCTAAACCATCTGGTCCTTCCATTGAATCTTCTACGACGAAAACCGTGCACGATACCGGTAATCTAGACGTTGGGTTATCCATCCAAGATTGGACACGTCCCGTGCGTGAAACATATGATGTGGTCATGGATTAATAAGATCGAAAAGGTTTGGTGGTTGATAGTTTGGTCCCTTTAAGACTTTACCATCTTTTTTACGGTAAATAGGTTTACCATCTAGTCCCAGTTTGGACATGTTTGATTTATGGACACGATTCAAAGCTTCTTCCAGATCCCATTCCATATTCTCAGCATATTGAAAACAAACATATACTAAATCTGCAAGCTCCTTTAACTCATCAGCATAAGTTTCTTCAGTTGCAGCGTACATGAACTCTTTAAATTCTTCAACGATCAAATCCCGTTGCATAGTCCGTTTCCCAATCCCATTCGTTAATCCATATGCTGTCCGGAACTGGATCGCTTGGTCGCTTAGCGAGGTCGCTGTGTAGTGGCCCGCCAACTGGGCTTGGCGGTGTGTGTCGGAGTTCATTTTCAAGATAGTGAATAGCTTTTTTAAGATCCTCTTCTTTAGTGTTTGGATTCTTGTGACCTGCTCGACAAGTATATTTAATGACATTACCTAGGTGATAATTTAGTTTTTGATCTCTAATAAAATCCCAAACTTCTATGGAACCTCTGTTGTAATGGGCGGGTGATTTGGCCATTGTTTAACTAAGTTACTTACTGTGTTTGATAGTACAAAATTTTGACGTTGTAATGCTACAAAAACTGTGATTAAATCTTCTTTATCTGCAGTTGGTAGCATATCATCTAATCGCCTCATCTTAAACTCTTGTTCCATCGTCAATTCTGTAATCGGCGGTGGGGGTCCAAAGAATTGGCTGCTTTGTGTTGAAGTCATAGTCTGATGCTGTAAGGATCTTTGCGAGTCTTGCATTTTCTAAAGCAACATCCTCTGAAAGATCTTTGTCATTAAAAGCATTGACAACAGTCTTCCAAGAATAGCCTTTCTCTTTAAAAAGAGTGATTGCACGTTTAACACCAATACCAGGCACACCACTGTAACCATCGGTTTGGTCACCTGCTAGTGTCTGGATCAAGTGCCAACGCTGCCCTTCATGCTGTTCCACATTCACGGTTTCTACCATGTCAAAAAGCTTGCCAGGAATCTGACGCAGATCTTTATCGGGAGAACAAATGATGTTACCTGGATTCATTGTGGAATAAATACCAAGGGCATCATCTGCCTCTAGTGTTGGCATGATAATCACTTCGTACTCAGTCTTGAGTCGATTGATTACTCGTTTGTAACCGCAAGGTTTCTTACGTTGTCGGTGCCCTTTGTATTGGGGCTGGATAGATTTACGAAAGTTTACACTGTCGCTAAAGAACAGAACAATTTCAGGAACATCCCATAAAAAATTTTGGGCTAGTTTTTTAAGGTTATGGATAACAGCAGTATAAGCTTCACTAAACTTACTTGTAACTAAAATTACATCATCGCCCCAATCAATTTCTGTTTCAGTTGCAGCACAGCATTTGTAGACTACGTAATCAGCGTCTACAAGTAGCTTCACCTTCCCTGTCCTCTATAAGGTTTTTTACCACGTTTTGGTACGGAATTACGTCCATTACCTTGTCGTGTTTTTTTGTTAGTGTTTGGCTTGAAATCATTCAAGCTCATCATGCTTTTACTTCTCAATGGGTTTCACTCCAGTTGTTTCCTTTTGTTGATTCTGCATCGATGCGGACTCGCATGTTGTAGTATTCCCCAGCCGCTGTAGCGCTATATACCAGGGATGTTTGTAAATCTTCGATGCACTCTGGGGTACACTCGAATTGCAATTCGTCATGAATAAAACCTAATTGTGATGCACATATGCCAATCTCCTGCATTATGTCTTGATTTAATACCATCCATCTTTTCGCAATAACTCCTGCTCCGGATTGGAGGAGGTAGTTAAGACTTTTGTGAGATGAATCAACCTTGATTTTTCTTCCATCGATAGACTTAATATACCCTCTTTCTCCAGCTTTTTTGATAGCTTCCAGTAAGCTACCCAATCCATCGACCGCTTCAACATATGCTGCGCGGATTTCTTTACCTTTTCTTTTAGCTGCTGTAGAGGAGAGTTGTGCATCAAATGAGTGTCCAATTTTTTCATCGCCTGCCCCATAAAGAAAGGCATATGTTACAGTTTTGACCGCTCGTCTGCTAATACCGATTTTATCTGCGTTAGTTTGATGTATGTCTCCGTTGAGGAGGATGTCGGCATATCTGCCTTCATCGAACCTAGCCAAATAATGAGCAAGCATCCGAAGCTCAATCCCAGACAGGTCAGCGCCGACCATGCATAACCCTGGACTTGGTATAAAGAGTTTTCTAAATCGTCCATCTGAGTTGCACTGTGAGAGGTTCGGGTTTCTGTGAGCGCAACGGTGTGTATTCGTTGCAACGCTGCAGTGATGATGTATCCGGTCATTCGTAACAAGCTTCAGCCAAGCGTTCGTGCCTTGCGAGACTTGACCAAGCATTTTCGTTACCGTCAAACATTTCAGAAACTTCATAGAAATCGGTGATCCAATCTCTGTCAGAATAACTTCGTCTACGATAGGCTTCCCAGTAGCTGTCATCTGCTTTGGAATCCAGCCATAAAATGTTTGCAATATCCATGAGATATGATCGCGAGATGTTGGGTTAAGTTCTTTTAGTCTAGTAGAGGGTGCACCCTCAACATATCCTTGCGTGCGGTTATTTCGTTTCGGAGTGAATTCTGCTCCTGCGACGTAAGGGTGTTGCCTGCGTAATGACTCTTCAGTCTCTCGTAACTCTTTTGTGAGAGCAGATGTAAGCTCCCATGCAGCATTTTGATCAAATCGCCATCCATGAATTTCTTGCTCCGTTAAAATTTGTTGGACTTGATGTTCTAATTCTACCCATTTAGGTAGGGTTGGAAATGATTCCATAATTTGGTGGTAACGTTGACATCTTGGACACAATAGTTTTCCATTTCTTGTGACCAGTTTTTCCAATCAGTAGACTTACTGAATGAATCTTTAAATTCATTTAAACGATAACCGTATGCTTCAAGTGAATGTCGTCCGTACAATTGTAATGGCATCTTATCCCAATTGTTCCTCTTATCTATGCTCATTATGTCTTGATGGTAAAGCCTAGATAAAAGAAGAGTGTCAATGATATAAGGATTGCGGTCAAACCAAGAATAAAGTTTTCGGATAACAGGAAGATCATACCCAATAATGTTGTGACCAATAATGCAATCAGCATCATAGAGTCGTTGTATCCCGCGTACGATAGGTTCCTGGTTACCCGTGTCATTGTACGTAATAATTTTTTCTGTACTGATGTCATAAATAGCAATGCAGTGGATGGAAGAAACATCTTTAATTAATCCGTTAGTTTCTATATCAAAGATCAGAGTCACTTCTGATTCCATACATAAGTTTTATCTACAAATTTAGCACGTTGTTTCATCTCTTCAGTAGGGGGATTTGGTGGTGTTAAAATAGCTTGTTGATGCGGTGATTCAAAAATCCGTGGCTGCGTTGAACTCTGTTTCTGGTTGAGTTTCATGGAATTTACAAGTAGGTAGATCATAACTTAACTGACAGGCAACACCAGTTTCGCCAGAATATCTATTCTTGAGGATTCTAACAGTTGTATTAGACTGTATGCCTCCGCTCTGCTGATCTCTTTCGAGTCCAATACATGCGTCAGACAACTGTGCAATCGCTGCAGATCCTCTGAGCTGTCCAAGTGTGACACGAGCACCTTCTTCATGATTTTGATCTGATGATGTACGTTTTAGGTGGGACACAAGGAACAAAGCTATGCCTGTTCTTTCTACTAATGACCTAAGTTTAGTCATAGTAGTATCAATCATTCTGCGTTCATCTCCATCTAAACCACTAAGCAGAATAGATAGATGATCTAAGAAAATTATTTTACAATCCAGGCCCGACGCCAGATATTCAATCCTGTTATAAATAATATCAGGATCATAGGATCCAAAACCATCAAAAAGAAATAAATTCCAATTTGCCATGGTTTGATCGAACGCTTGTACCAATTCATCATGACTGTGTTCACCTAAGTGTAGGGACTTACCAACATGAGCAGACATCAATCCTAGGGCTGTACGACGGTTGGATTCTTCCAACGCCAAATAACCGACCCGCTCCCCCTCGTTAAGAAGGTAAGTTGCAAGTTCACGACAGAAGCTGGATTTTCCGATACCAGATCCTGCAGTGATCGTGACAAGCTCTCCATACCTGATCCCGTGAAGCTTTGATTGTAATCCTTGAAATGGGTAGTCATGATCTGCTGATGGTGATGGGGTAGTGACTAACTCTAAAAGAGTTTTGCCATCGACAATGCCATCAGGGCGGAACGGCTTGGCGTCCCAGATAGCTCTGCATACAGAGTCAATGTCGTTAGCTTGGAGTGCGTCTGAGGCGTCCTTGTAATCGCCTTGAAGGTGGGCAATCTTGACTTTACCTGGTGGTAGTACACCAGCACACTCTTCAGCTGCCTGACGACCTGGTAGATCATTGTCGAAAAATATAACAATTTCATCATAACCCTGGAGTAATGGTAATTGTTTTTGTATAGCTTTCTTTGCTCCAGCAGCTCCTGATGGTACAGAAACCATGGGCCAACCTGGCATGCACTCAGATCCACTGGCTGCATCTAATTCACCCTCAAAGATGACGATACGTTTACCTGTTGTTGGATATAAATGTTGACCAAATAATGTACCAGGTGTATCACCCTCATATGAGAATGATTTTCCTTTTGTTTTTACCTTGGCACCCATAAGGACACCAGATTCGTCATGATAGTAAAAGCGTAGCTTATCACCATCACGGTAAATACGGTATTTCTCACAAACTTTCTGAGAAATGTTACGCTTCTGCAGCCGTTCGGCTGAGCCTATTAGTTCCACACGTTTTGTATAGTGAATGTGTTTTGTAGATTTACCATCACCGTGCGTGTAGTGATGGCAAACAAAGCAATATGTGTGACCATCATCATAGACACTCTTGGCATCTGATGAGCCACACTCCTCGCATGGTTCATGAAATAAAAATTCAGAGGAGCCATTTAAGAGGGATGTTTTGGAATGATGTCCAAGGGATGTCATGCTTATCGCACCACTTAGCATATGTAGTTTTTGATTTTTTGCTGATCTTATTATAGGGGGATTGAAAAACCATACGTAAATCTAAATCAGGGTTTAGTTCTTTGACTGCCTTGATTTTACGCCGATCATCCGAATCCCAGTATCCTTTGCATTCAAGCACAACACCATTAGGTAAAACAAAATCAGGTGTATAAACATGCTGAATAACATAATCGACTTTGGTCGTTTCGTATTCATACTTTACTCCAAGCTCAACAAGAAGATCAGCAACCTTTTCCTCAAGCCTGGAGCGGAATGCCATTAAAAATCATCCTCAGTATCTTCAGATGATGTCACGTTTGGTTCATTAGCTTTAAAGCCTTCAGTCTTACCGAACAATGCTGCAACATCTTCAGCAGCCATGTCACCAGTGTCTACACCAGCTCCTGAATTAAGCGACACCAATTGAACACCAACCAATTTAAGACTCGTTCCATAAGTAACTCCATCTTTGAGGATGTAAGGTTTTTGATAGAACGCCAACTTAACTTGGCTACCAGAATACATGGGTGTATTCTCATCTGTGACTGGTGTACCTTCAGTGTCAACGACTGGCGGTCGGTTGGTTTCATTCCAACTAAATTTTACTTTAAATTGGTTGTCAGCAACTTCTTCCCAAGGTTCAGGCTTGAGTACAGAACGCTTTGGATTTTTAAGTTTAGATTGTGCCCATTCTATAGAATTAGAACGATCTTCTTCTAGTGACTCAACCATACTACCATCAATAATGGCAGATAGGGAATAACCGAATTTACTTGGTTTCATTACAGCTTGATACCCTTCAAGGATAACAGGCTGTTCAGTTTTGTGGATAGTGCGTGACATTGAGTTTACGTTTGAGGAATTTCAGTGCGTCTTTTCTTTGTTGAATAAGACGTGGTTTTCTTTTACCTTTCCGATCCTTACCGGAATGGTGTTGCCAGTTAGGAACGGAAGGCATTGTTTAACAGAAAAAATAAGTGGATTCAATCACGGATTCTGGTTCCAGATCTCCTATGATCGGTGGTGTAGTCTCCGCTCCTATTTGGTCAGCGAAGTCTTGCAAATAATCATGCTCTGCAAAGATGTGCATATATGTCTCTCGTACAATTGCACTGAGAGAAGACATGTCGGTAGCACGACACAATACAGAATCATGAATGAGAGCGATCGGTGCGTCGAAACGAAGCGCAGAAAAGTGGAGAAGAGAAGCATCAAGTGAATGTATTAGATTCGGAGCTGTAGCATTTTTGTGATGTTGCTTGTCAACCTTGTCAGAGTCTTTGACTGCGACAGTTAACTTACAACGACCCATCAACTGTAGTTCAACTCGAATTGTCTCTTTCTTCATTAACTTTTGAGTAACAACAAAACCAGATGGTGTTGTCCATTTTAGTTCTGTTTTACCACGATCGATTGCCTTAGCAACCTCAGACTCAATCCAAGACATGACAGCCATGGGACCAGGTACGACCTCATCCATAGCATTTCTAACAGCAACAACTGTTTTTGTCAAGTCGTCTTTGTCGATTTCAACGCCCTTCTCCTTTAGTGCTTCTCTGATGTACCCACGGTTGCTAAATGGTTTAGCATTGTAAGGCACCGTCATCACTACTCGCTTTACGGTTTTTCTATCCATGTAAGGTTGAATAGACCTTGGGCAGTGCGGACTTGCCTGTTCAGCAACTATTTTGTATGCATCTTGAGGTCGATCTGAAGGCAACACATTGACAAGTTTAGCAGTGTTCTTATCTCTAGCTAAACCTGCAAGTATTTGTAGACCACTACAAGTAGCGTCTGTAGCTATCATAGCAGATGTAAAGTGACGATCACATTTCAACACGCAATGGTAATACTCATCACATGCTGAAAGGAATTGCCAAGGTTCATCAGCAGCCTCCCATTCGTGAATGTGTAAGATAGGATCAGAAGCGACACAAGAGATTAGATGTGTGTTGTTCTTAACCCAATTTAATCTATTCTCTATAGTCTCTTTAGAGAGACCATATGTTGTAGCTACTTGAAATGCTAACCATTCTTCTGACTCAGGGGTTACATACGATTCATCAGCAAAATTTAACAAACTTTTTCCAAAGTCTGTATCTTGTGGTGTTAGGAATGCAGGGATTGGATATGCTCTACCACGGTAGTCAAACGACCACGGAATGTAGAACTTATCACTATCCTTGAACCTAGCTACTGCTTCCATCGTCATCCTAGTACGGCATGACTTTCTAAACTCTTGTGCTTGTAAGTTATGAACCTCAGCACAAGACCTTCTGTATGCATGACGAGACTCTTCGTTCTCCTCAATATCTACAGGCTTTGGTGGTAGTTCATGATGCATAATAGGGAGAAACTTACCAACAGCTCGTTCCAATCTATCTAGCTCTTCCGCAACCCCTACAATAAAAGGGTTTAGCCGGTAAGCAACCTTCTGAATTTTGTTCAAAAACTCCAGTGGTTTATCTCCCTGTATAGATGTGGGATCGCCACGCCTTACCATGTCATGCCCACGCATTACCTCATTGAGGATGTAACCACCTTGCCTATCATGATCCCAATCATTGGGTTCAATAAGCATCGGCCACGCAAGTGGACTGAATAGTTCAGCATCCCTCATAATTGCGTCCTTGATTTCTAAGAACTCTGGAGTAGGGATAACATACAGCACACGTTTCCGTCCCTGCAGTTGCATGTACTTCGTGAACCAACCACTACTTTCCATGATGCAATCAAGTAGCCAACCTCCAAGTTTCATGCGATTAGAGTTTCCCCATGAAGTCCATTGCTCGACTTTATAGCGATTCATCAAGGTACGAATGACAACTAATTTCTGCTGTGTTCCAATAGAACGATGCCAATAGTTGTCCTTGAGAATCTTTAATAGACCAGGCGCCTTGTTTTCATAATGTCTCATTTGGCATTCCTGCTCTACAGCAAGACCTATAGACTCACATATTTTGATGGCTTTGTTACTTTTTTCTTTATATGAAAAAACCTTATCAAAGGTTATTTTTACAGCAATGGCTGCAGCAGCAAGTGGTTCAACATCAGCAAGATACTTCTGTATTTCAGCAAATGCAGCACCATTTTTACCTTGTTTTATGCGAGAGGTAGTTGCTTCAATACGTGCCACCACAAGGGGCAACAAAGTGTCAATAGAAGCAGTTCCATACACACTAGCAGACGCATAGTCTTTACTTTCTAAGTCTCGTGTGTTCTTGTGTAGTTTTTTTAGACCTTGTGCAATAGCATCTCGCTCAAGTTGTATCTGTTCGTCAATTTGTGCAGGAGTTGGCATTAAGCATGTGTTCTCCAATCTTCTTCAAAGTTGTCCCAATCTGTTTCTGTTTCCTTGGGCTGTGTGAATGTGCTAAGGTGGTAGCACTGAGCTAGTTCAGGATAGTCTTCCTTGAGTTGCTTAAACTCTTCAAGATTAATCAGACTCATGTGATTTAACGGGTGCAATGTGTCGTAGTTCATCTTCAGTGCAGATTGTAAATGCTGATCCTTCACTGACAAGTTGTTTGATTCTATTTTCTGCAGCGTGTGGTTTCTGGTAAACATACTCCTTGACTTTACCCCTAACAGTTTCTGCTCTTATGATACAGCATACAGAACTAGGTATTTGCCAACCTCGTAGCTTCCAATCTTCAAATTCTTCCCACGTTGGAGTATGTAAGAACTCTTCTGGCATGTCATTCCATGCTTCTAGATTATTAGGAAAGTAGTTACCACTCATAGGTTTGTTTTACATTTTTTAAAAATTGACTGCCACCGGACAATTCAGCAGCAGACCATGCTGCTTGCTCTAAATTGGGTGCTAATAAATAACGCACCTGACCATCAGTTTGTGTGTACTCATACTCTCTAAGAGAGGAGTTCTTTGACTTCATTTGTTCTTTTTCGTCTGCGTGCTGGTCTTGGGTTGGATACATACTTTTCACGTTGAGACAATTCTTTGTATTTAGAGTACCATTGGTGATCCTCTCCAAAGTAATGTAACCAGCAATAAATGGCATTACGAATGTAGAAGTCATCAGTTTTTTGTTTCTGTTTTTGATTTGGCATCGGCAAGTAGTTGATCTTCTAGTTTGT
>VTLG01008782.1_pt1 | contig 37127 bp, 61 predicted proteins | sample 4694571 | NCBI WGS metagenome assembly VTLG01 (sample SAMN12604809, study PRJNA352737) | marine metagenome | biome: ENVO:00000447; feature: ENVO:00000209|ENVO:00000569|ENVO:01000036; material: ENVO:00002151; isolation source: viral sequences binned using virsorter ...
GAGACATAAGAAAAATAAATGCAGATGATATTTTAGAAAAGATTAATTTAAAAAAAGGCGAACTTGATTTATTTGATGGCAGCCCTCCTTGCGCTGCTTTTTCCATTGGCGGTAAAAGGGAAGCAGGCTGGGGTAAAGAAAAGAAATACAGCGAGACCACGCAAAGAGTAGATGATTTGTTTTTTGAATATGCTCGCATACTAAATGGTCTGCAGCCTAAAGTTTTTGTGGCAGAAAACGTTGCTGGTCTTGTACAAGGTACTGCAAAAGGTTATTTCAAACGCATACTTACAAAATTGAGGGCTTGTGGTTACAACGTAAAATGTAAAGTCTTAGATGCACAATGGCTTGGTGTACCACAGATGAGAAAGAGAACAATTTTTGTAGGAGTTAGAAACGATTTAAAGATAGAACCAGCACACCCAAAGCCAATACCATATCAATATTCTGTTGGCGAAGCACTTGTTGGTGTAGAACAATCAAACGAATATAAGACCATACCAGAACATACAGAAACTTATAAATTATGGAAACTTACAAAACCCGGCGATCAATTTTATAAAGCTGCCATAAAACTTACTGGTCAAAACAAATTCTTTTCTCATGTAAAGCAATCGCCATTTCGTGTGGCCAATACTGTAGTGCAAGGAACAATGGATAAATATCATTGGACAGAACCCCGATTATTTACAATTCAAGAGTTAAAAAGAATAAGCAGTTTTCCTGATGATTTTATTTTGCATGGTAATCTATCACAAAAGTGGGAACGAGTCGGTAGGGCTGTACCACCACTTATGATGGCCAAAGTTGCTGAAACTGTAGCCAAAGAAATATTAGAAAAAATCTAAATGGATATACCTACAAACTGGTCTTTTGAAACCTCTGGTGTTGCACAAGGTTTTGATCGACATGTTAGAGAACAGTTGCCTTGGTATGACTTAGCAACAAATGCAATACTACATGTGGCAAGACATTATATTCCACAAGATGGTCTTGTTTATGATTTCGGTGCATCTACTGGCAATATCGGTAGGGCGTTGGCACCAGTATTAGAAAAAAGAAATGCACATTTAATTGGCATTGAACCTAGTAAAGAAATGATAAAACTTTATGACGCACCGGGCGAAATTATTTGCAGTAAAGCAGAAACATTTATCCCAAAAGATTTTGATTTGTCGGTTTTATTTTTATGTTTAATGTTTATACCACCAGCCAAAAGATTTAATATTATGCTAAGACTAAGGGAGAAATGTAAACCCGGAGGGGCAATTATTGTCTTTGACAAGTTAGAACCAATTGGTGGCTACGCTTCAACTGTTTTCTATCGTCTTACACTTGCTGGTAAAACCGCATCTGGAACTTCTGCTGATGAAATTATTGAGAAAGAATTATCATTGTCAGGTGTACAAAGACCAATTACAGAAGATCAACTTGCTGGCGAATTTATTAACTGGTTCAGATTTGGCGATTTCTCAGGTTACCTAATAGAAAAACCAGCATAATGGCAGCTTCACAAACCACTCAAGCAGAAACAGAGATGCGTATCGCAAGATGTGCAAGAATTATTGCCAATGGTGGTAGAAGGTCTGATTGTCTTCAATACGCTGCAACAAATTGGGGGGTCAGTAAGAGGACTGTTGATAATTATTTAAAAGAAGCAAGAGCGCAACTACGAGCAGATTGGGATATAGAAAGACCACAAATGATTGCTGATTTACTGAGTCAGTGCAGTACTTTACACCTAGAAGCAAGGCGAAGCGGTCAACTTAACATAGCCCTTGGTTGTATCAATACAGCAGCTAAGTTGGCTGACCTTTGCTCATGAGTATTCTTGAAACAGTTAAAAAAGGCCATGTATTATTTGGCGATGGTCTATTTGATATACCTACTACAAAAGCAGTTCAAGATAGAATTACATCAAATTTACTACCGCATCAAGAAAAATTTTGCGCAGATACAGAACATAGAAAGTTAGCGTTGGTCTGTGGGTTTGGTGCTGGTAAAACATATGCACTTGTAAGTAAATCAATATTATTAGCGTCTATGAATGTTGGTCATATATCAGCAATCTTTGAACCTACTGCACCTATGTTAAGAGACATACTTATGCGAACTATGAATGACTTGCTTGATGAATGGCAGATACCATATACATTTAGAGCTAGTCCATTACCAGAATATCAACTGCAATTTAAAGAAGGTGTACATACTATTTTATTAAGAACTATATTGACCTACCAAAGATTGCGTGGTCAAAACTTATGTGCTGTTGGTTTTGATGAAGCAGATACTGTCGCAAAACGTGATGCCGAACAAGCAATGAACATGGCACTTGCTAGATTGCGGTCAGGTAATGTTCAACAGTTTTACGCTACTACAACACCAGAGGGTCATTCATGGGCGTTTGATACCTTCAAAAAAAACGCCAAAGAAGATACACGATTGATAAAAGCCAAGACATCAGATAATCCCTATCTGCCAGACGGATTCATTGATTCATTATTAGAAAACTACCCACCACAGCTAATACAAGCATACTTAAACGGAAACTTCTGCAATTTAACCTCTGGCCAAGTATATGACAAATTTAATCGCAATACCCATGTTTTACAGAATGACCCTTATGTAGATGATAATGAACCATTAAGGATTGGTATTGACTTTAATATCGGAAATATGAATGCAGTAATAGGTGTGGCAGTTGGTAATAAATTTATGGTTGTAGATGAAATAGCTAAAAGCCACGATACAGACACTATTGCTAAAGAAATTAAAGCAAGGTACCCTTTCAACAAAATCTATATATATCCTGATGCGTCAGGTGGAAACAGAAGTACAAATGCTACAAAGACCGATATCCAGATATTGGAAACTTACGGATTTGTAAATCAATCTGCTTTGTCAAACCCACCAGTTCGAGACAGGGTTAACTCTGTTCAAGGTTTACTGTTAAATGGTAAAGGCGAAACAAGATTAATGATTTCTAAAAAGGCTGTAAAGTTAATTGAATGTTTAGAATTACAAAGTTATAACGAAAGAGGAGAACCAGACAAAGATGCAGGGTACGATCATATGAATGATGCGCTTGGTTACATAACTTGGCGGTTGTTCAATCCCTTACATATGGGGGCTGGTCGCAAAACTGGTATTAGGCTTTATTAAGATTATTGTCTAAACTATAAACAAACAATGGAGCAAAACTGTGTATTCTGGATATAGTCATTACAACAGACAGACAGCAGCTAATAGGGGTACAGAAATAAATGACCCTAACAATACATGGTTTCAGCAAGAACCACATTGGATATTGATAGAAGATTTACTCGGCGGTACATATCAGATGAGGTCAAAGCATAGAAAATATCTTATGCAAGAACCTAGAGAATTAGATGAAAGTTATGACAACAGATTAGCTCGTTCTGTCTGTCCACCTTACTTTTTAAGATTAGAAAGAATGTTGGCTGGTATGCTAACTCGTAAACCAGTAAGACTAAACGAGACAGGTGACGCTATAAGAGAACAACTGTTTGACGTAGATTTACAAGGTAATGATCTCAATGTTTGGACATATGAGACAGCAAGAAAAATGATACGCTATGGCCATGTTGGAGTTTTGGTAGATGCGCCTACTGGTGGAAATAATGGGAGACCTTATTGGGTTACATATACACCAAGAGATATTCTTGGCTGGCGAACAGAAATAATAGATGGCGAAATGCAATTTACACAACTACGGTTACAAGAAAAAGTATCAGAACCAGATGGACAATATGGCGAAAAGATTATAGAGCAAGTTCGCTTGTTAACGCCCGGCAACTTTGAAATACATAGAAAAGCTAAGACGGGAAAGTTTGTAAAAGTAGATGAAGGCACTATGCCAGTTGATAAAATACCTTTTTCTGTTGCTTATTCAAATAGAGTTAACCTTCTTGATTCAAGACCACCAATGGCAGATATAGCAGAATTAAATTTAAAAGCTTACCAAATACAATCTGATCTTGATAACCAATTACATATATCAGCAGTACCAATGTTGGCCTTTTATGGCTTTCCGCAAAATGCTGAAGAGGTATCGGCTGGACCCGGCGAGGCTATTGCTTTTCCAGCAGATGGTCGGGCTGAATATATTGAACCAGATGGAAAAAGCTATGATGCACAGTTTCGTAGACTTGATAGGTTAGAAAGTCAAATAAATGAACTTGGTCTTGCAGCAGTACTTGGTCAAAAGTTATCTGCAGAAACAGCAGAAGCAAAACGAATAGATAGATCGCAAGGCGATTCAACAATGATGGTTGTAGCTCAACAGATGCAAGACATGATTGATAACTGTTTAGTGTTTCATGGTCAATATATAAATGCTGAAGCTGGAAGTTGTTTTGTAAACAGAGACTTCCTATCACAAAGACTTGAGCCACAAGAAATACAAGCACTACTTACACTTTACACTTCTGGTTCAATTACACAAAAAACACTTCTTGACCAACTTACTGAAGGCGAGGTTCTTGGAGATGAGTTTGACGTTGAGGAAGAAATTGAAGCAACACAAAGTGGTGGCATGGTTGAAATGCAACAACCTAAACAAGAAGCAGAACCAAATGAACCAGAACAAGATGAAGAGTAATTTATGTCAACACCTGAAACTTTTTACAGAGAGGCGATTGACTTAAACCGCTACAGCAACCAAGTTGCCAGACAAATTGTAACGAATTACAACAACGTGATTTTAGATTTAACAAATAAATTAGCAACTATTGATGAAGTAACAGCACCAGCAACTGTCGCAAGAATAAGGGCTATGTTGGTACAGATGAAAGAAAGTCTTGAGAGTTGGTCAAATGCAAGTGCAGTTTATTTAGCAGATGAATTACAAGGCCTTGCTGTATTTCAAACAGAATTTGTAAAAGATCAACTTGAAAGGGTATTACCTAAAGGTGCTGTTGGTGTTAATACTGTACAAATTTCTCCAGACTTTGCTCGTAGCATTGTTTTTACTGACCCTACAGAAGTTAATATATTGACATTACCAACTGATTTAGAATCTACTGTACAAAGAACATTTAACCTCACTGCAGCAAAAGGTTCTGCGATAACTTTACCAAGCGGCCAAGTAGCAGAAAAAGCTTTTCGTGGAATATCTACAAAGCAAGCAGAATTAATTACAAGTCAGATTCGTATTGGTATTACAGAAGGCGAATCTATACCAAAGATTGCAAAAAGGCTAAGAGGTAGATTGCAGTTTGGTGCAAACCAAGAAATGACAGCAAAAGCACAAAGATTAGCTGCTGGCGATGGTATGAAGTTAGCAAATAACCAAGTTATGACTATTGTACGAACATCTGTAAACCAAGTACAAAATTCTGTAAATCAAGAAACCTATGCAGCTAACCAAGACGTAACGCAAAGATATGAATATGTCGCAACTTTAGATGCAAGAACAAGTGCAATCTGCGGTAGTTTAGATGGCAGAATTTTTAAATATGGTGAAGGCCCTATGCCACCACAACATTTTAACTGTAGGTCAACTACTGTTCCAATAATTGATGATGATGATTTACGCAGACGTTTTCCTGATACTAGGCCAAGTGCTACTGGCAGAGTGCCACAAGGTATGAATTATGCAACTTGGCTAAAAGACAACCCATCAATACAAAGAGATGCATTGGGTAATAAGAAAAAATTTTTTAACTATTTAATTGATAAAAAAAGAAAAAGTCCAAGAGAGGCTTTGCGATTAATTATTAAAGATGATGGAACAGAGCTACCATTAAAAGAGTTAATGAAAAAATACCCAAATGCCACTTAAAAAAGGGAAACAACCAAAGACAATTACAGGCAATATAAGGCAACTTATACAAGAGGGTTATGGAAGAAGCCAAGCTGTTGCTATTGCTTTGTCAAAAGCTGGTAAAAAAAAGAAAAAAACAAGACGAAAAACAAAATAAAAGATATGATATTGATAGTTGCTTTGTAAATTATGCCCGGACATTATGGTTCAATGAAACCAAAAGGTAAAAAAAAGAAAAAGAAAGGTGGTAAAAAATAGTGGCTAAAGGATTTTTTGAAAAACTCAATGACCTAAAAGCTAAAAAGCCAAACCTAGAAAAGTCAAAACCTAAAAAAGATGCGAAAGCTAAGAAAGGTACCTAAAGACAAAAAAACTGGAATTGCAAAAAAGTATTTGTCAGGTTCTAGGAACAAAGCTGCAAAGGCTGCTGAAATTAAAAGAACAGCAGCACTTTACAAAAAAGGTGCTTTTATTGATATAAAAGCGGTACAAAAATCTAGGGTAAACCAAGATGTCACAAAAAAGCAGAAGAAAACCTCTAAGCGAAAGCGTAAAAAATAGTCTTAAAAAAAAGGCTGAAGGCACTAAGTTTAAATATGGTGAACTTGCAAAAGTTTACAGAAAAGGACAAGGTGCATATCTTTCCGGTGGTTCTCGTAATGTTCCAATGGCAGCTTGGGCTATGGGTAGGGTCAACAGTTATATGAGAGGAGATAAAGCAAGAACAGTGGACATGGCTATTTATAAAAGTTATAGAAAAAAATGAGTGACCCAAGAATTAAAAAATTTGGTCTTGCTGGTTTTAATAAACCAAAGAGAACACCAAACCACCCTAAAAAGTCACATGTTGTTTTAGCTAAACAAGGCGACAGAGTAAAGCTTATTCGTTTTGGTATGCAAGGAGCAAAAAATAAACCACCTAGACAAGGAGAATCAGATGCAGATAAAGCAAAGCGCAGATCATTTAAGGCTAGACACGCAAGTAATATTGCAAAAGGTAAAATGAGTGCTGCGTTTTGGGCTAATAAAGTCAAATGGTCATAAATCTGATATATTTATTTTTAAGGGCTACGCTTTAATTTATGTCAGAAGAAACCAAAGAGGTGGCTACGCCGCCAACACCAAACAACGCAGAAGTTGAACAGTTAAAAGAGTCAATTAAAAAATTAGAGGCTAAAAACTATGAACTGATAGGTAAGCTTCAAAACCAAAAAAAAGACACTAAGGTACCTGAGGACTATGAGTCTTTGTTAGCATTTAAACAAAAACATGAGCGTGAACAGCTTGAAAGTGAAGGAAAATACACAGAAGCTACACAGGCACTTGAACAACAATACAGAGATAAATCTGCTGAAGATAAAAAAAGAATTGAAGAGCTTACCGCAAGAAACAGGGAACTTGAACTTATTGCCCCTGCAATGCAAGCATTATCAGAAGTAACACATGATCCTGAGTTGGTGTTAAATAATCTTGTACCAAAAGACCAAATGCAGATTAAAGAAGGCATACCAGTTGTCATTGATGGATATGAACAACTACCAGTTCAAGAATATGTAAAAAATAAACTTGAAAAAGAAAAACCTTATCTCTTAAAAAATAAATTACCAACTGGTGGTGGCGCACCTATATCAAGGCCTTCAAGTGATAATTTTTCAGAAGAAATGTTAAAACCATTTTTAAAAGCATCTGAAGATATTACAGAACAAGGACGCATTTTTAAAACTTATGGTAAGGAAACTTGGCAAAAGTTGAGAGATATAGCGAAAACACGCTAGTATAGAACAAAGGCAAAGCTACGCAGAGCCATATAGGGTTACGCCCACACCGTTAAAATTATTTTTCAGGACATGGCAGTTCTAAGAAGTGATCTTATTATCCCTGAGATTTTTACGCCTTATGTCATTGAACAGACCACTCAGCGAGATTCATTTCTTGCAAGCGGTGTGGTCGCACCAATGGCAGAGCTAAATGCAACAGAGGGTGGTGATTTCGTTAATGTGCCTTTTTTCTCCGCAAACTTAAGTGGCGATTTTGAGGTTCTTTCTGATTCTTCTTCATTGACTCCCGGTAAAATTTCCACTGATAAACAGATTGGAGTTATTTTGCATAGAGGTCGTGCATTTGAATCAAGAGATTTAGCTGCACTAGCAGCTGGTTCAGACCCAATGGCAGCAATCGGTCAAAAGATCGGTGCTTACATTGCAAACCAAAGACAAAAAGATTTACTTGCTTGTCTTGATGGAGTATTTGGTTCTGTTAATGCAACAGACTCTAATGCTGCATTTTTTGGTCTTACTATTGATGGTGGTTCTGGTGATACACCAACTGGTTTATCCCCTAGACACGTTGCAAAAGCAAGATCAATTCTTGGCGATCAAGGTGACAAACTAACTGCAGTTTGTATGCACAGCAAAGTTTACTATGATCTTGTTGAAAGAAAAATGGTTGACTATGTTCTTGCATCAGACGGAAATGGCGGTTCTGCAACAGCTTCTGGTGGTACTATTACCCCTGCATATGCTGGTGGAAACGATACAGTTCCTACATACTGCGGACTAAGAGTTATTGTTTCTGATGATGTTTCTACTACTGGTAGTGGTTCTTCAACAGAGTACAGTACATATTTCTTTACTGCTGGCGCAGTAGCTAGTGGAGAGCAAGCTGGTCTATCAACAGAAACAGACAGAGACATTCTGGCTAAATCTGATGCTATGGCTATTGACCTTCATTACACATACCACCCTGTTGGTTCTAAGTGGGCTGTTACAACAGTAAACCCAACAAGAACACAACTTGCAACTGTAGGCAACTGGTCGAAAGTCTACGAGACAAAAAACATTGGTATCGTAAGAGCTACCAACGTATCCACTCAAGACTAAAGGTAATTAAATTATGCCAAGTTTATTCGAGGTTACTGCTGGTAAGTTAACTGGACCAACAACAGGCGGTACTGTAACTCAAGCATCAAATAAATCAACAACTGTTGTTCTTAATGCTGAGTCTGGCCAAATCACCATGAATGGTGCTGCTTTAGGTGCTGGTGCAGAAGTTAGCTTCACTGTCACTAATAGCAAAATATCATCTACTGATGTTGTTCTTGTAAACCATAGCTCTGGCGGTACTGCTGGTGCTTATATGGCTCAAGCCAACTTAATTGCTGATGGGTCATTTAAAATATCCGTTACCAATTTAACAAGTAGTTCGGAATCTGAAGCGATTGTTCTTAGCTTTGTTGCACTTAAAGGTGCTTCAAGTTAATGGGTATATTCGCTTTCAAGCGTATGAGAGAACAAGAGGCTGCCAAAGCGGTAGTCTCTGTTTCCTCTAAAAAAAAGAAAACCAAAGTAAAAGCAAATGGCAATTACAATCGACGCAACAGTAGGAGGCGCATCAGCGAATAGCTATATAACTCTGTCTGACGCAAACGGTATAGTAGAAGGCCTTATTGCAGATGATGATGTTGTTGCTTGGGATAATTCATCAACAGATAATAAAAACAGAGCATTATATACTGCTGCGGTTAGGGTTGACCGTGAAAGATTTTTAGGTGCAAGAGTAACTAATACCCAAGCATTGCAATGGCCTAGACAAGGTGTAAGAAAACCAGACACTTACATAAATACATATTCAATAGGCTTTCCATTTAGAATATCTACAGATTATTTTTCAGAAACAGAAATACCAGAACAAGTAAAAAAAGCACAAGTAATATTAGCTGTTTACTTGAATAACAACCGAGATGGTTTAGGATTAAGTGGTCTTGAAGATTTTAAGAATGTAAAAATTGGTAACCTAGATGCAACACCGAATTTTTATGGTTCGGTTGGTGCTGATAGAGTACCACCACTATTTGAACGGTATTTTACTGGTTTACGAATTAGTGGACCCGGAAACATAGCAATCAAAAGGAGTTAAAAATGAGCTATTACCCTGCAGCCGTTATTATCAACGACACAAGTACAGTTACAGGCAGATTTGGTTGTATTCAAGCACTTAAAGATTCTGCGATTGCAACATTAGTGGCAGAAAACATAACTGGCGATTTAACCAGCATTGATTTTAAATCAAACTGTAAGATTGAAGGTGTCATTACAAGTATTACTCTTTCAAGTGGTACAGTAATTGCATATAGATTGTAATGGGAATATCCTCTGGACTAAAAAAAGCAGCATCAAAAGTTGTTAATAAATTTGGTGGAAGTATAACTTACAGAAGAGTAACCACAGGAATTTATAATCCATCAACTGGCACTATTAGCGAAACTAAAACAGAAAGTACAATTAAGGGTGTTCTTGATGGAGTGACACAAGCAGAGGTAAATGATCTAATCACACAACAGGATAAAAAATTAACTATTGCTGCAAAAGATATAACATTTACACCTACGAATAAAGATCGTGTTGTAATTGCTGGTGTTGAATATAGAGTAATTGCTATAAATACGAATGAACTTGATAATACTGCTATAACTTTTGATGTATTTTTAAGATGACAAGACAAATAAGGGTAGACCAAATTGATGATGTTTTTAGAGATGCAGTGCAACAGCTTGTAAGAAAAACAACATTACAATGGACAAAACTTTCTAAGAAAGCAACACCCGTTGGTGAAACTGGTAATTTAAGAAATGGTTGGAAAACAAATATAGGTAAATATAAAGGTACAATAATTAATAATGTTGAATATGCTGAACCAGTTATTTTTGGAACATCACTACCTCCTAGTTGGCAAGGAAAATACAGAACAAGAAAACAGACAATAAAAGGTTTTCCAGAATTACAAGCAAAGCAACTTACAGTAGGATACATTCCTAATGAGCTAAAAAAAATTATTAGGAGAGGATAATGGCAGCAGTTAATTTAAACACAGTAAGAAAAATTATTGAAACAAGATTACAAGATGAATTTCGTACAGGAAGGCCAATACCTCTTGTATTTAATAATGTTCCATTTGATGATTCTTCTGCAGACAGGTATATTCAATGTGTGACAAGTTTTGGTGCTAGTCAATACCTTACACAAGAGTCTCCAAACTCAAGTACAACTGGTACTAATCTTATTGTTGGTCTTTGTCTTTTTAATATCTATACAAAGCAGGGTGTTGGCGCAGGCGATAATTTTACTATATGCAAAAGATTAAGAGATTTATTTAATCGAATAACTGTATCAGATGTCAGATTTGATGCGCCCGAAGGACCGCAAATATTACAATCAAGTCCAGAAGGAAGATTTCAAACACAAATCAGTATTACATTTGAAATATATGAGGCTCTAACATGATTGAAATTACTGAAGAAATGCTTGATGCAATTGAAGCGGTAAAAGGTAGAAGAGAACCACAATACTGGGATCACCAATGTAGAAGATATATGGAAAAACAAAAAAACTTTAAAAATATGACAAAAGATGAGTTAGAAAAAAAAGGCAGGGAACTTGGAGTTGAACTTGATAAACGTAAATCAAAAGATAAACTTATTGCAGAAATAGAAAAATTACTAAAAAAAGGTTAAACTGGTTGTAAATCTTTCTTTTTATTGTTATGGCTGCTGTAAAAGGTGATGTTGGCCAAGTCAAATTTGATGATGCTGGCTCTTCAGTTAATCCTGTTCTTGGTACAAGATCATGGTCAATGTCAATTACCAAAGACACACAAGAAACAACTGTGCAAGGCGACACCTTTAAAAAATTTATTGGTGGACTTATTGAAGGTGAGGGTACTGCTGAATTAGTTTATGACAGTGCTGCATCTGGCGAAACTGCAACTTTTGTTGATGGTGTATTAACTACTGGTGATGCTGGAACAGCAGCTTTTGAACTTTTCCCTGACAGTGCCAGTGGTTCTGCAAAGATAAGTTTTGTTGGTCTTATAACTAACTTTGAGCAAAGTTCAGCAATAGGTGATGTAAATACCATTAGCATTACATTTAAGCCAAGCGGTACTATAACTTCAGCTATTTAATTAATTTATGCCAACAGAAAGAACCGCAGACGTTTTACTTGGAGCCTTCAAAGATGAAATGGTTTCAAGAAGAAAATTTGATGTTAAGGATTCAAATGAAAAAGTCATTATGACTTTGTATTTTAAACCTATAACTAGGTATGCAAGGGTGAGGGCACAACAATTAGCTGGTTCAGATGATGCCCTTATTATTTCAACACAACTTTTATGCCAGATGGCAGAGAAAGAAGATGGCACACCAGCTTTCGATATGTCAGATGCAGCTATTTTACAAAGATCATTACCAGAAAAAGTTTTAAATGATCTTGAACTGTTTTTAAATAACATACAATTAGATATTGATACAGCAAAAAAAGAATAAAGGGGGATAACTGGTTAAGGTTTGAGTTTTTCCTAGCAACAGAACTTGGCAAGACAGTAGAGGAACTTAGAAAAAGTTTATCTGAGGTAGAACTTATATATTGGGCTGGTTATTATGAAATAAAATTTGACGAAGAAAAAAAAGCTCTACTACGCCAAAAACAATATTCAAGGTAATATATAAGAAAGTCTTTTTAATTTGTGGCAGAGGCAGTTGTTACCTTAAGAGTTGATGCTAGTGGTGCTACATCTGCATTAAGGAATGTTCAAAAACAAACTAATAAATTATCATTAGCCTCTAAAGGTGCTACAACTTCTTTGCATGGAACATCAGCAGCAGCAAAAGGTTTAGGTGCATCATTAGCAGCTACACTTGGACCATTAATTACTTTAGGTGCTGCTTTTGCAACTGTAGGAAATGCAATAGGAACTTTTACGGCTAGAGAAAGAGATATTGCAATTTTAAATCAAGGTTTAAAAAACTTAGGTGCTGGTACTGTACAACTAAATGAATTGCAAGAAGCAGCAAATAGATTAGGAAACGAAACTTTATTTAATCAAGAAGAATTTACAAGAGGTTTTAACCTATTAACAAGTTTTAGGAAGATAGGGGTTGATGCTTATGAACGAGTTGCACAAGCTGCCGCTGATATTGCACAGGTAAACCAAGTTGATGTAAGTACATCATTTATGCAATTAGCAAAAGCTTTGCAAGATCCTGAGAGGAATTTATCAAACTTAAATCGTTCTGGTATTGCTTTTACTAAAACACAAACAGATGTAATTAAAGAGTTGATGAAAACAAATAAAACTGCTGAAGCTCATGCAATGATTTTAAGCATTGTTGAAGAAAGTTATAATAAACTATCACAAGCTGCCTCAGAAGGGTTTGCTGGAAATGTTGATACATTAGGTGAATCATTTAGAGACTTTTCAGAAACACTTGGAAAAGCATTAGAACCGGCATTAATTCAAGTTACAAAAGGTTTAACAGAATTAATAAAAGCAACAGAGCAATTTATTAATTCGCCTATAGCAGGCACTGCTGCAATATTTACTGGAATAGCATTAGCAGCAAAAGCAACAATAGCAATACTAGGGGCAGTTAAATTAGGTTTACTTGCAGTGGGTGGTGCAGCAGGTGTAGCAGCAATAGCTTTAAATTCAATACCTTTTGTAGCAGCTGCAACGCTTCTAGGTGCTTTAACTACAAAAATAATAAGTGCAGCAAAAGAACAAAGAGATTTTAATAAAGCCTTAAAAGAAGGTGATGACCAAATGCTTAAAAGTGAATTTAATAGATTATTTATTGAAAGACAAAAATTATTAAAAAGAATAAGTGAAGCGGAAGCAAGTAGTAATAAAAGAGCACTGCAATCTTTAAGAAAACAACTACAAGTAGTAGATGAATCAATAACACCAATAAAAGAAAAATTAGATGAAAATAGGAAAATAACACAAGAAATTGATAATCAAAACAAAGAATTAGAAGAACAAGAAAAACTTATAAAAAAGAATGAAGAAGCTGCAAAAAAACTAAGAGACAAAATGACTGCGGTGGGAGAAGAAATTGAAAGCAGTATTAAAAATAACTTAAGAGATGCAATTACTGGTGCTCAATCATTTGGAGAAGCAATGACAAACGTACTTAATCGCATAAGGGACAAAATTATTGACGCACAAATTGACAAACTTATTGGTGGCTTTGGAGAGGCATTTGGTAAGGGTGCAAGCGGTGGAGAGAAAAAAGGATTAGGAGGATTTCTTGGTGGTTTACTTGGAGGGCTTTTCCAAGCAAATGGAGGTCCTGTAAAAGCTGGACAGCCTTACATTGTTGGTGAACGTCAACCTGAGCTATTTGTTCCAAGAACCTCTGGCACTATTTTGCCCTCTGTTCCAATGGGAGGAGAATCGGTTGTTAATAACATCACAGTAAGTGTGGACGCTACAGGATCGGCTGTCAGTGGTTCATCTGCTGAAGGTAATGATTTGGGACAACAAATAGCTGTTGCGATACAATCAGAATTAGTCAGACAAAAACGTAGTGGAGGTTTACTTGCATAATGGCAACATTTCCCTCGATAACACCACAATATGCTACTCAAGAATCCACAGAGCAAGATAGTTTAAGAATTAAATTAGGAGATGGTAGAGAGCAGAGATTAGTTTTCGGCCTACCAGCTAATAAACGGCTAATTAGTTTAACTTTGACTTTCAATGTATCTACTACAGACGCTACCACGATTGATACTTTTTTAGATGAAAGATTTGACGATCAAGCAAGTTTCGATTTTATTCCACCACATCATTCTTCAGCTTTGAAATTTATTTGCACACGAAGATCAAGAACAGCAATTTTAAATAACAGAGTAATTATGAATTTAGCATTTGAAGAAGTTGCGGAGGCTTAAATGGCAATACCTCATTCAGAGTTGCAGTCACTAAATCCGTCAGCAATCCTAGAGCTTTTTGTTCTAGAGCTTGTGGAAGGTTTGCATTATGCAACAGGCAATCCAGATAGTGTGCCAACAACATTTCGATTCCATTCTGGTTCAAATATGAATAGTAGGGCTGAATTGATTTGGCAAGGCAATTCATATCAAAGACTTCCTATTGAGGCAAGTGGTTTTGCTTACTCTGGCAAAGGTCAAACACCTAGACCACAACTGACAATTAGTAATTTTGGTGGAATTAGTAGAAGTGGCTCAGTAATTGATGTTTCTGGTTTTTTGGTAATTGTCAATCAAACTACTGCTCATAATGATTTGCTAAATGCAAAATTAACTAGATTGCAAGTGCTTGCCTCTAGTCTTGACAATGCAAATTTCAGTTCTGGAAGTAATCCGTTTGGAACTCCAAATAGTGATGAGTTGCCTCAAGAAATATATTTTATTGATAGAAAAACAACAGAAAACAGACAAGTTGTTCAATTTGAATTAGTGGGTCAGCTTGACGTAGAAAACAAAAGACTACCAGCTAGACAGATCACAAGAAATGAGTTTCCAGCAGTCGGCACTTTTGTTTCCTAATGAATATTGAAAAATGTTGGAAAAAGGAGGCTATGAATCATGCAGATTCTTGCTATCCAGATGAATGTTGTGGAATCGTTGCAATAAAAAATAACAAGGAAATTTATTGGAAGTGTAAAAATATTGCTTATGAATACAAAGCAACTTCATTTGTTATTGATCCTGATGATTGGATTGAATGTGAAGATAGTGTTGACGAAATTGTTGGAATAGTTCACAGCCACCCAAATAATGAACTAATATTTTCTGTTACTGATAAAATAAGTTGTAAGCAATTAGATTTAACTTTCTATCTTGTTGAACCTTCATCAGATCGTATTATTAAAATAGAGCCAAATGAGGTCAAATGCTAAGAAAAATAAAAGTATATGGACGGCTTAGAAAATTCTTAGGACAAGCTGAATTTGAGGCTGATGCAAAAAATGTTGTTGAAGTTATAAGTTTTTTTACTTGTAATTTTAGAGGAGTTGAAAAACATATGTTGAATTATGAATATAAAATAATTTGCGGAACAACAATCATTACTGAAGATTTGCTTACTTTGCAAAGTTCTAATGAAATCAAAATTGTACCTTTAGCTCATGGTAATTTCTTTTTTAGTCTTGGTTTAGGTCTATTAGCTAAATTTGGTGCAAGTAAAATTGGTGTAACTTTATTAGGCAGTAAACTTTTGGCAACAGTCGCTACAACTGCTTTGACTTCGATTGGCACAAGTATGATTATAGGAGGAGTTACGCAAATGCTTACTCCACAAAGACAAAATACAAATTCTGCAGCAAGCGGTATGGACAGGCTTGACCCAGCAGCTTTAGCAAGTAATTATTCTTTTACTGGATTGAGCAATATTAGTCAGGCTGGTGTTCCAGTGAATTTAGTTTATGGAGAAATTTTGGTTGGCTCTATTACTGTGTCAAATGGAATTGATACTGTTCAAGTGGAGGGAGAAAATTAAATGGGATTTGAGCCTACTGATGAATCAAAAGTAATAGTAAATCCTGATTTACCCTCAGATGCACTTTCGTCAAAGCAATTTAATACTCTAATTGATGTTGTCTCAGAAGGATTAATAGAGGGAAGTGCAACAGCATCAAAAAATTCAATAACTGATACCACATCAACAGCTTATAAAAACTCTTTTCTCAAAGATATTTTTTTAAACAAAAACCAAATTTTACAAGAAGGTGCAGATGTCACAGATCCAGAAGATTCTGAATTTAATTATAAAAACGTAAGTTTTGACTTCAGATTAGGTTCAAGCAATCAACCTTTTATTGCTGGTATAAATGCAACAGAAGCTGAAAATATAATTGGGACAACAGTAACAACATCAAATCCAGTAACACATACAGTTTCTTCAGATACAATTGACGCAGTTAGAGTAACTATAAGATTTCCTTCTTTACAGCAATTTGATGATGATGGAGATATAAATGGAACTTCAGTAAATTTATTAATTAAAACTATTGAAAATAACGGAACTACAAAAACGGTTATTGATGATACTGTCAAAGGGAGATCAACAAATGCTTACTTAAGAGATTATTTAATAAAGTTTAGTTCAACAACATCTTTTCCAGTTGCAGTAAGAGTGGAAAGAGTAACAGCAGACAGCACCGATGCAACCTTAGTCAATGCTTTTAGTTTTCATACTGCCACTAATATAATCTTTCAACAAAACGCATATCCAAATACTGCCCACATTGCACTTAGACTAAATGCAGAGCAGTTTCCGAGAGTCCCAAACAGACGCTTTCGACTAAGAGGTATTAAAGTGTCGATTCCAAATAATGCAACAGTAAATTTAGCTGATGGTTCTCTTAGCTACAGTGGGACTTGGGGAGGAACTTTTGCGACTGATAAAGCATGGACAACAGATCCAGCATGGATTTTATACGACATACTTACAAACACTAGATATGGCTGTTCAATTCCAACAGCAAATTTAAACAAATTTACTTTTAAGACTGTTAGTGAATATTGCGGATTTCAAGTAGATGCTGGAAATGGTGATGGTTCTACAGAGCCACGATTTGCATTAAATGTAAATATCACACAACGGCAGACCGCATTTGATCTTATAAATGATATTTGCAGCGTGATGAGAGTAATGCCATTTTATGAGGCTGGTGGTATATCTATTGCTCAAGACGCACCATCAGACCCTGTGTATTTGTTCAATTATAGTAATGTCACCGAAGATGGATTTCAATACACAGGTAGTAGTCTAAAGACAAGACATACAGTAATAAATGTTTCTTACTTCGATATGGTTACACAAGACACAGATGTTGAAACAATAGAAGCTGACGCAGCAACGCAAGCAAAGTATGGTCTAAATGTAAAAAATGTTGTTGCCTTTGGAACAACCTCAAGAAATCAGGCCAGAAGGTTTGGTAAATGGTTTTTATATAGCGAGCAAAACACAGGAGAGACTTGTACTTTTGCAACTACAATTGCAGCAGGTACATTGATTAGACCCTCACAGATAATACAAATTGCAGATCCTGTTAAAGCTGGAACCAGAAGAGGCGGTCTTGTTAAATCTGCAACCACAACTGTTATAACACTTGATGATTTTGCAAATACTAATATACCAGCAGTGTCTGAATCTCCGACATTATCAATAGTTTTACCAGATGGCACATTAGAAAGTAGAACTATTACAGATGTAAATTCCAATATTATTACTGTTGCTACAGCTTTCTCACAAACACCAAATGCAAACGCCCCATATATTTTAGAAACACCAACTTTGCAACCTACTACTTGGCGTGTCATATCAATCAATGAAAATGATGATAAAACTTTTACCATACAAGCACTAGAGCATGATTCTGGTAAATATGATTTTGTTGAAGATGGTGTAGCAATGCCTACACGCAACACATCAATATTGACTCAATTACTAAGACCACCATCAGGACTATTTGCTGAAGAAAAAATTATTGAAATTAATAACAGAGCAGTATCTAAAATAATTTTGGATTGGCAAGCTGTTATAGGTGCATCAAGTTATAGAGTGCAGTACAGGGCAAACAATGGTGATTTTGTGGAGATTACAACATCATCTACAAGCGTTGATATTTTAAACACAGATACAGGCAATTATGAGTTTAGAGTTTTTTCATATAACGCAGTTGGAGATCCATCACCAACCCCATCAGTTTTAAATTTTAATGCTATAGGCAAAACAGCAGTTCCAGCTAATGTCACAAATGCAACACTTGAGCCTTTGCCTGACGGAAATACAGCAAGAATAAGATGGGATCAGACCACAGATCTTGACGTGAAATATGGAGGACAGGTTTATATTAGGTTCTCTGAACTGACAAGTGGTGCAACTTTTTCAAACAGCACAGATGTAATTGAAGCTGTTGGAGGAGCTACGACAGAGGCCACTGTCCCCTTAAAAACAGGTACTTATTCTTTAAAATTTAGAGACACAGGCGGCAGATTTAGCACAACAGAGGCAACAATTACAGTTGAACTTCCAAGTATAGGAACAAAATTATCAGTTATAAGTCAAAGAGAAAATCCTAATTTTGCTGGTACAAAAACAAATACAACAGTTGCATCAAATGAACTTAAATTAACAAATCCATCAACTAACCTAACAGGCTCTTATGCTTTTCAAAATGCACTTGATTTAGGTGCTGTCTTTTCTTTAGAAATAGAAAAACATTTAAAAAGTGTTGGAATTAATGAATCTGATTTATTTGATGATATTCCAAATTTGGATTTGCGTGACGATTTTGATGGGACAGTTGCAGAGCAAACAAATGCCACTGTCTTAGTTAGAACCACAGATGATGACCCCTCTAGCTCTCCTACTTATGGTTCATTTAATAAATTTTTCAAAGGAACTTTTAAGGGTAGAGGTTTTGATTTTAAATGTGATTTACAAAGTGAAAACGCAAACGAAAATATCAAAGTGTCGGAGCTTGGATTTGATGCTTTTCTACCAGCTAGAACAGAACAAAGCACAACAATAAAAACATCAGGTACTTCAGCATCTGGATTAGATATTACTTTTGTAAATCCATTTTTTACAGGTACTTCAGCAATAGGTGGCTCTACCTCAGCATATCCACCAGCAATAATGGTTACGCCACAAAATATGGCAACAGGTGATTTTTACGAAATTACAAGTATCACAGGGTCAGGATTTAATATTAAATTTAAGAACTCTAGTGGTACAGTTGTAAGTAGAAACTTTAGCTATTCGGCTGTAGGATATGGCAAAGGAGGTTGATTAATGTCTAGTAAACAGCATGATTATGTCATAGATAATGCCTCAGGGAGTGTCGTGAGAGGAGACATTAATGACGTATTGCAAGCTATTGTTTCATTAAATTATGGAGACAATGAACCAACAACTAAATATCCGTATCAATGGTGGGCAGATACAACAACAAACATATTAAAAATAAGAAACAGTGCAAATGATGCTTGGATAAATGTAATTACGTTGGCAGGTGGTGTAGATGTTGATGCTGCCAGTAATTTCAATGAAGATGTTACTTTCACAAGTGCAAATGGAAATAATATTGTTTTTGATAAATCAGGAAATGCTCTTGAAATTGGTGATAATGTTTTACTGACAATAGGTGCAGGTAATGATTTAAACATCAGTCATACTGGAAGCAAAAGTATTATTAATGATCATGGTTCACATGATTTAGAAATACAAAGAGGTGGAACAGCAGTTTTAAGTATTGTTTCTGGTGGTGTATCTTTGACTGGTGGAGCAGCTTCAAATATTACAGCGTTATCTGATGGTGCGACAATTACTATTGATATGGCTACTGCCTGTCATCATTCTGTTACTTTGGGTGGTAATAGAACCTTTGCTGCTCCTAGCAATCAAGTAGTTGGACAAAGTGGATCTATATTTATTACACAAGACGGAAATGGATCTAGAACAGCAAGTTTTAACAGTGCATTTAAGTTTGTTGCTGGCACTGCTCCTACATTAACAACAACTGCTGGTGCCACAGACCGAATTGACTATATAATAAAATCAAGCAATGTAATACATTGTGCTGTCACATTAGATATTAAATAAATGGCAATTATACCAGCAACAAAAGATTTTACGGTAGATAGAAGAGCAGATTTTGGTTTGCGTCTTACTTTTAAAGATTCAACAAGTTCAGCCATAGACCTAACAGGTTATACTGTTGCTGCCCAAGTTTGGGAAGAAACTAGAACAACAAAATATGCAGACTGGACAGTTGCTTATACGAACAGATCAGATGGAATTATTGATATTAGTCTTACAGATACACAGACAGCAACTTTTTCTCCAAATGAATTAAAATATGATGTTTTATTAACAGAACCTAGCGGAAACAAAAATTATTATTTACAAGGTACACTATATATAAGCGAGGGTTACACCACATGAGTTCTAATTCTGTCACAGTAAGTCAGGTATCTGATGTCACAACAGTTGAAATAGTCACAGCCGGACCTCAGGGACCTGCTGCTGCAGGCTTTGAATTTAATGGCGACAATAAAGTTGATGGCTCAGTTCCTGTTTTTAACAGTTCAAATTCTAGATTTGAAGCTACAGCAACACATACAATTCTCACTCTCGTTAATGGTGGAAATTTTTAACAACCATTATTACACTTAAATTAAAACATCATGTCTAACACAATCCGCATTAAGAAAAGGGCAGCTAGTGGAAGTGCTGGTGCACCTTCAAGTTTATCCCCTTCAGAATTAGCTTTTAATGAAGCGGATTTAAAATTATATTATGGTTTTGGTGATAATGGTTCTACTCCGCCATCTGCAAGTTCAATAATAACTGTTGGTGGTTCTGGTGCTTTTTTCAGTAAAACAGACACAAGAAATGCAAACACAGTTTTAGTTGGACCTGCAAGTGGTTCTGCTGCAGCACCTACATTTAGAGCTTTAGTTGCTGCTGATCTATTAAAATTAAATGAATTTACTGCACCAGATGGTTCTGTAAGTTTGAACAGTCAAAAAATAACAAACCTAGCTACACCGACAGCTGATGGTGATGCTGCGTCAAAATCGTATGTTGATGGAGTTAGTCAAGGTTTAGATGTAAAAGATAGTTGTGTTGCTGCTACAACTGCAAACATAACAATATCAACCGCACTTAATAATGGCGATACTTTAGATGGTGTTTCTCTTTCTACAAATGATCGTGTTCTTGTAAAAGATCAATCAACAGCTTCGGAAAATGGTATTTATATTGTTGGTTCTTCGCCAGCAAGAGCAGATGATTTAGCCGCTGGTGCAGATGCTGCTGGAATGTTTACATTTGTAGAGCAGGGTACTGTTAACGCTGACAATGGGTTTGTCTGCACTAGCAATAAAGGTTCAGCGGTAGTTGGCACAAATAATTTAGCATTTTCACAATTTTCTGGTGCTGGCCAAGTTACAGCAGGCGATGGTCTTGATAAGTCTGGTAACACATTGTCAGTTGACCTTAAATCAAATGGTGGTTTGGTTATCGAATCAACTGAAATTGCTGTTGATTTAGCAGCAAGTTCTATTACTGGTACTCTTGCTGTAGGTGATGGCGGTACAGGTGCCACAAGTGCTAGTGCTGCAAGAACAGCTTTAGGACTAGCGATTGGAACAAATGTCCAAGCGTATGATGCAGACCTTGATAATTTATCTGGTTGTCAATCAGGTGCTTCTGCTGCGTTAGCTTCATTAACTTCAACTGAAGTGGGAATACTAGATGGAGCAACCGTTACAACTGCTGAGTTAAATATTATGGACGGTGACACTTCTGCATCATCAACTACATTGGCAACAGCAGATCGTATGGTTATGAATGATAATGGAACAATGAAGCAAGTGGCCTTAAGCGATTTGGTCACATTTCTTGAGGACGGAGCAACTTCTGGTTTTGATGTTAATGGCGGCACATATTGAACGCTGATTATTAAGGAGGTAAACAAATGGCGGTCACAATCAAACTTAAAAATGCAAGCGGTAGTGACCCAAGTGCTAGTGATTTGGTTGTTGGAGAAGTAGCTTTAAGAACAGATACAGCAAAACTATTTACAAAAAAAGATGATAATTCTGTAGCTGAAATAGGTGCAACTTCTGTAGCTGATGGGTCAATAACATCTGCCAAGATAGCAGATGATGCAGTGACTTCTGCAAAGATAGCATCTAACTCAGTAACTAATGATTCTATTGATAATGATTCAATTCATGGTGATAAATTAACAAGTGCAACTATTTCCACAGCTAAGTTAGCTGATGATGCTGTAACTTTTGCAAAAATTCAAAACGTATCAGCAACAGACAGACTTTTAGGAAGAGATAGTAGTGGTGCAGGAATTATTGAAGAAATCGCTCCAAGTGCTGTTAGAACAATGCTTGGCCTTGCAACTTCAGCAACTACAGATACAACAAACGCTTCTAATATTTCTTCTGGAACGCTTGCAGCAGCTAGAATACCAACTTTGAACCAAGATACTACAGGTTCAGCAGCGACATTGACAACTGCAAGAACCATAGCTGGTGTTTCATTTGATGGTTCTGCAAATATTTCTTTAAACAATAATGCAATTACAAATGGTGCTGGTTATATAACCTCTGCTGATGGAGGTAATGCTGCAACACTTGATGGCATTGATTCAAGCCAATTTGTAAGATCAGATGCTGATGATAGTACAAATAATGTGATAACTATTACAAATGGATTAGCTTTTGGTGCAGATGCAAAATGCCCTGCTGCCCTTTCATCATTATCTGATGGCTCCACAATTACTGTTGATTTTACTTCTGGGATACATCATTCTGTAACCTTAGGAGGGAACAGAACATTTGGAGATCCAAGTAATACAGGCAGTGCAGTGGGGCAATCTGGTTCAATATTTATTACTCAAGATGGTACAGGCTCAAGGACAGCATCATTTCATGCAGATTATAAGTTTGTTGGCGGAACAGCACCTACCTTATCGACAGCAGCTAACGCAGTGGATAGAATAGATTATGTTGTCAAAGCATCAAACGTGGTGCATTGTGCAGTTTCTTTAGATGTAAAATAGATGGCTTTATTTGACACAATTCGTGCAGGGGCATCAGGAGCAGCAGATGATTATCAAATTGATAGAAGTTTAAGATTTAACAATGATGATAGTTCTAACTTAAGAAGAACACCAAGTTCAGATGGTAACAGACAAACGTTTACTGTAAGTGTGTGGGTCAAAAGAGCAAATCTTGGAGAACAGGTAATATTTGATGCTTTTAGAGATGACTCAAACAGAACAAGACTATTGTTTGATGCAGGAAATAGAATGAGATTATTTCAAAGGCTTAACAATAATAGTCATGGTTTAATTATAGAGGCTGTTCAAAGAGATATAGCAGCATGGTATCACTTGATTTGGGCAATAGATACAACACAATCAACTTCAAGTAATAGAGTAAAAATGTATGTTAATGGCGTACAACAAGAATTTATATCTGGAAGCAGTCAGCCAGATCAAAATGAAGCACTTTTTATTAATAAAGACGAACTTCATGCTATTGGCGTAGGTTTAGACAGTGGTGGTGATGAAGCTCATTTTGATGGATATTTGGCAGAATTTAATTTGATTGATGGACAACAGTTAACACCAAGTTCGTTTGCCGAAACAGATTCAGTAACAGGCGAATACAAACCCATAAAGTACACAGGAAGTTATGGAACTAATGGTTTTTATTTGAATTTTTCAGATAATAGCAATAATACGGCTGCAACACTTGGTAAAGACTCAAGTGGTAATGGTCACAATTTTACACCAAATAATCTTGCAGCAACTGATTCTGTAAAAGACAGTCCTACAAATAATTTTTGTGTATGGAATACTTTAGATGCTAGAGGAAATGATAGTACTTTTTCTGAAGGTAATCTTAAATGTTTCATTGCAAATCAAGGTGATGATGATGAGTCGGGTGCTACTTTTGCTGTTAGTAGTGGGAAATGGTATTGGGAAGAATTTATGCAAACATCAACTGATAACGCTGGAAATGTTGGTGTAGGTGTTAAAACAGTTGACTTTGAAAATTTTTGGAGAGTTCGTGGAAATGGCGGTGAATCAGATCACAATGGGTCACAAGCAACTGTATCTGGACTAAGTTGGACTAATGGAGACATTATAAGTATTCTTCTTGATTTAGATGATGGCAGCTGGAAAGTAGCTAAAAATGGCACATTAATAGATACTAAAATTCACACTAATGTATCTGGAACAGTAACACCCATGATGCATAACAGTAATAGCAGTGAAAGACATACCTTTATTACTAATTGGGGACAAGACAGTTCATTTGCTGGTACAAAAACAGCGCAAGGCAACACAGATGGAAATGGTCAGGGAGACTTCCACTATTCAGTACCTAGTGGTTATCTAGCTTTATGTTCCAAAAATTTACCTAACCCAACTATCAACAATGGTAATCAACACTTTGATGTTTTAACTTATTCTGGAAACGGAGGCTCGCAATCTTTGACAGGTCTTGAGTTTTCACCTGATTGGGTTTGGACAAAAAATAGAACTGGTGGTAATAGTCATGTTGCTTATGATGTTTTAAGAGGAGCAACTAAACAGTTATTACCAAATCTTACACATGGAGAAACAACACAATCCGATGGTTTAACCAGTTTTGACAGTGGTGGTTTTTCTGCTGGAAGCAATGGTGCAATAAATGGAAGCGGTGGAAGTTATGTTGCATGGTGTTGGGACGCTGGAACTTCAACAGTCACAAATAATGATGGTTCTACCTCTGCACAAGTAAGAGCAAAACCTGAATGCGGTTTTTCTATTTGCACTTGGACAGGCACAGGCTCTAATTTGACTATTGGACATGGTTTAGGTGTTAAACCTACTATGCACATAACAAAAGCAAGATCAGGTGCTTCGGTTGATAATAGCTGTAGCTGGTTCGTTTATTTTAGTAGTAAAGGAGCAGAAAAAAATCTTAGATTACAAACTGATTCATCTTTAAGTGATACTAACGATCTTTACAACGATACAGAACCTACAAGTTCAGTAATTACAATTGGAAACAGTATTTGTATAAATGCAAATGGAGGCACTTATGTCACTTATGTTTTCACTGATGTAGATGGGTATAGTAGGTCTGGAATCCACACAGGCAATGGAAATACTGATGGTACTTTTGTTTTTACAGGATTTAAACCAGCTTGGATTATGGTAAAAAGAACAAATGGTAGTGAAAACTGGGCAATTTGGGATTATAAAAGAGAAGGAATTAACCCTACTGGACATATGCTAAGACCAGATAGTGATACAGATGAGGGTGGTAATGTTTCTGGACATTTTATAGATATACTTTCTAATGGTTTTAAATTTAGAAATACCGATACCAAGGGTAATGGAAATAATGATTCATACGTTTATTTCGCAATCGCACAAAGACCTTTCAAAATTGCAAGAGCAATGTAATATATAGTTATGGCTTTTCAATTATCAGACGGAACAGGTTTACCTGTAGATGTTCCTTTCACTATTGGAACTACAAACTATCCAGCAAACTGGTTGAGATTATCAACAGCAGAAGAAAAAACTGCTCTAGGTATAGTAGAAGTTGCAGACCCAAAAGTTTATGATAATCGTTTTTATTGGAACGATGGAAGTGCAAAGGAATTAGATGATGTAAATGCTACTTATGCTGAAGATGCTTTAGATGGTAGTTATAAAAAAGGAGATTTAAAAAAAGATGCAGATGGTAACCAACTTATAATTTATGGTGTTAAAACAATTCTAAAATCACAAGAAAAAGCCACTGCTCAATCTTTGTTATCAAAATATGATTGGTATGTTACAAGAAAATCTGAAAAAGGAACTGCTATTCCAGCAGAAATCACTACTTATCGTGATGCTGTAAGGACAGCTTGTAATACAAGAGAAACAGAAATTTCAAACTGTGCAGATACAGCAGCTTTAGTAACTCTTTATGGAAACACAGAAAAAGATGGTGTAATAACTCAAAACATGACACAATATCCAACAGATCCTAATAAGTCATGAAAAATATTATTGAAAAACAATTAATTGAATGGAGAGAAGAACTTGCTAGTCAAAAGCAAAAGCAAGCACAAGCTAGAAAAGTACTAGAAGAAGCCAATCAAGCTATTTTGATGCTTGAGGGCGGTGTACAGGCGAAGGAGTTATTGTTGAAGAAGATCGAGCAAGAATCCCAGCCAACAGGTACAGTGGAGCTAGGGACACCACAAGGCAAAATGTCATCAAAGTCAAAGGGGTCGCCAACTTAATTAAAATTTCTCTTAACATTATGTTTAATAAAATTTGTCAAGTAGCCTCATTATTGTCTCTTTTATTATCAGGGTCAATGGCTGCCTTTGGTTTCGTTGCAATACGCTATATGCAAAGTCCTGAGTTTGAAAGAGATTTAAAAAACAAACTTATGGGTGATTTAAAAGAAAAAATGATGGAAGAAATACCTTTGCAAATACCTAAAGAAACTTTCCCTGCAATGCCTCTTTAATGAGTATTCCAGATTTATATATACCAGATGTACAAATACAACCAATATATGATTTTACAAAGCCAGTTGACATAATACCTTTAACAATCAATACACCCGGTTGTACATACCAACATAGAGATATAAAAAACACTGGTAATAGAAATTTATTACTTGATGACCCTAATGGTGTATTTACTGTTTGTGATGCGCCATTTCCAAGTTTTAATCCAATGAACTATCAACCAAATAATTTGATAATGTCAGAGGATACACCAATTACTCCAAGTCCAACTGAAATACCTGAACCAAAACCACCAGTAATACAAAAAGAAGTTAAGAAAGAAAAAGAGTTTTTTATAAAATGCCCTGACCCACAAAAAGATCAACGTGTTGGGGACTTTCGTAACGATAAAAGACTAGAACGTGTTATAGGGCATAAATTAAACGAAGATAAGAGCAAATGCATTACTTTGTATGAGGACACGAGCTTTACCGAGCAGTACATACCTAATGTCCCTGCTATTACTAATGCTGCTGCTATTGCTGTGGTTGCCGCTAGCACTCCGATTCTTATTAATATTATAAAACCTCTTGTGAAACAGATATTTACTAAATTGACTAAGAAAAAAAATAAGGTAAAATAAATATCCGTAGATGAGTGTAATACCCGTTGCTCATCTACTGTTTAATTATATGCTTGTGCGGTAATACTTGGTTTGGGGGCACTGTAATAACTATATCTTGGCAAGTCACTGCACTAGGGCTCCCAGCAACAAAGCTTACCCCAAGTTTTGCTTGCTTGGCACATTGCTCTAACCTGTATAAACTAATTTCATATTGTGTTTTCTTGATAAGAAGTTTTTGTGCTTCTATATTTACCTTTGCTGCTTCTTTACATAAATCGCCACCATTTCCTAGCGGTATATTAAATTGCATACTAATTCCATAATTTAAGTTGTAGTTATCTTTTTCAAAACGTGGTGTCTCTTGATAATATTTAATCTCGCCAGTATCTTCATCATAAATTGCTTGTCTGGTTACAGTTTCTATTGGCCTATTAAATGACCAAGCATCTGTTAAATATGGTGTAATAGTAAGACTAGGCGATGTACAAACAATACCTTGGCTGTAACGGTTCTGTGGCAAGCTAGAAGGCGTTATCATAGTTGCATTATTATTAACTACCCCTGTACTTTGACTCTGTGGGCTACTTACCGTTGTATTGGCATATAGAGGCTTAATTGGTAAAAGTAAAAAAATTATTGACCAAAGGTACTTGTAGTTTCTGAGGTTGTAGAAGTTGTTATTGTTCTTGTTATGTTTGTAACTGTGTCTAGACCGGGTGTAATAAGAGTTTCTTGTATCGAAAATGCTGCGCCATCTGTTGCTATTTTCCAACGAGGTACCGCTTCTAGATTTGGACTTGTCCAACTAAAGTTTACCCCTCCAACTGTTTGGGTGCTTTGAGTCGTTGCAGTAGGGTTGATATATCCTGTTTCAGATTCGATATTATGTCCACTTGCTGCGTAGGAGTAACCAGTTCTGTATTGGTATGATGTAATTGTTTCATTTATAACACTTTGGCTTGTTGATGAAGTCGTTTGCGAACCTGAACGAAACTGTGGAACCACAGGTGTAGCAAGGGTTCTTAGCGGATATATTATTATAAATAACAGCCAAAATTTAATCAATGGTTATAGTAACTTTTGTTGAACCTATACAGCTTGTACCGCTACCGCCTGCCGTGCAGGTATGCACTCCACTGCTCAAACTTGTAAGGGCTAGGTTTCCAGCAGTACCACCACTTCCTATTGTTGTTTGCCCACTTAATACTGGTAATGCTGCAATACCACTAGAAGGGGTGACGGTAGATGGTGTAGCGTCACCCATAATTACTGATTCTGTTTTGCTAAAAGCTGACCCTGCATTTGTTACTGTGGTGTCTGTTTGAATCATTGCTGGCACCCCATTAGTTAAGCTGCCGACATTAATACCACCTATTTTTCCAGATGTTGTTGTATCTCCTACAGTTACAGAGGGTGTGATATTATTACCACTTAAAGAATATGTTGTACCTACTTTATTTGTAACTACATATGGCATATCAACAGTTATCTGAGCAGACGTAACAAATTCTTGTTTTATATCTGCAAATGCAGCAGATGGTAAAAATAAAAGTAAAGCAAATAATTTTTTCATTTGGTACCTACTTTGTTGTTTTTATTATCTATTGTAGTATCTTTTTTCTTTTTTATCTGAAATCCTAGTGATGCAGTACTAGCTGAAAAAATCGAAGCAATAAATGTCGGGTCAAAATCTACAATCTTTTTGCCAGATGGCGGTTCATAGTATGAAAGGGATAAAAGAGTTGCCGACCACAAAAGAACGCAAACTTTTACAATGGTTTCAATTTTACTTGGTTCTTGATCTTCCATTTAAAAAAGGCTGTTCGGGGGTATCTCTAAGCATTTGACCACTGCTTAACAAACAGCCATGTGCCAAATGTAGCATTTCTTGTTATGTTTGGAAAGTAACACATGTATTTAACATTATGTTAAAAATTTTAAGGCCAATATTGATGACCTTTTTTACGACCACTGCTGTAAAGAGATTGGTTGTTGATTTACTAAGAAGTATTTGTAAACAAACCACTAATACTCTTGATGATAGGGCTGTTGACATTCTTGAAAAACAATTATTTCCAGACAAATGAACCTTAAAAAATTTCTCAACATAGAGATAGAGGAAGCACCACCTGAGTTGCAACTATCTGTTGAAATGCGTTGCCGAGAAATTATGAATAGTGAAGATTATGACAATATAAAGAGATACTGCACACATCTAGTAAGACACCAAATGAATCAAGATGTTTTTCTTGCTTCTTTGTTAGGTAGATTGGTTGAACTTGAAGCAAATCTTGTAGTAAAAGAAATTAGAAAAGAAAAAAAAATTAATCCGATAAAAAAGTTTTTTCATATTCAATAACTTCAATAGCTGTAAAATCTTTAACCTTAAGCTTTTCAAGTTTATCTATTTCATAATTAAATTTAAGTATTGATGTTCTTATATGTTCTGTAACCCATGCACCATCTTTACTTACGACCTGCGCTTTGTTTCTATCATTCATAAAAACATAATGGTCATAACCTTTTAATTCAACATCTAATAAATTTTTTTCAAGGTTTTTACGCCTTATTTCTCTTAATCTTTTTAATTTTAGAGAATCACTCATTGTCGCCTCCTTTCTGGTTTACTTTGTCGTGTTGATTTACATTGTTTTTTTTGTCTAGGGCAAATAGCACTTCTTGGTTTTTTAGAAGTGAGATGCCAGCCATTACCCTTTGGACAGGCGTATGTATAGGTATGGCCTTTACCAAGTCTAAACATATCAGATGAAACTGTTTTTGCATCTTTTTCGCTTCGATAACTAATTTTCTGACATTTCCAACAATGATTTTGTACGATAAAACCTTTATCATCAATGTACTGTTGTAAGTCTTTTAAATCAATTCTTTTACCCATGCGAACCGTCTTTAAAATCTTTTACAAATACTTTCTTTATTTGATTCCAGTTGGCCTTTATCAAGTTGTTTGAAAAGTTGTTACCTGAGATTGTTTCGCACTCTTTTTCTGTAAATTCATAATTTAGAAAAAAATCGTCCCAATCAATAAAAATAGCTTTGTTTGCTACTGCATTGGCATATTCAGTTGCATTATCTATGGTTTCAAATTCATAACAACGCAAGATGCTTACATACAAAATTTCTGTATTCTTTGCATACTGAATAGTTACGCATTTAAACTTCGCACCATCAAAAGTACGTACAACTGTTTTACCCATTAGGTCGGCATAATCGACCACAAGTTTTCTACGATTTCTCTTGAACATCTAACTGTTTTTCGATTTCGTGTTTTTCATCAAACAAAGCATGAATTTGCTTTGATATTTTTCTTTGTATTAAAGGGTTGTCTTGTTGAAATCTCTGTTGTGTAAGTTGGTTCAGTTTATTTTCAACTTCGATATATTTCAACTCAAGAAACTTAAGCTGGTCTGATGCAACAAAGTCTGGGTTTGGCTTTGTTTTACTTGCCTCAATAGTTATATCTATTGTTATGTGTTTACAAGCTTTTGGTTGTGTTACCGCTTGTTGTACTGTTATTGGAAAAGGACAAAGTTTAATCCAATCCTCAAGTGCTTTGTTTGTAAAATCTAGTCGCATTGTGGGCATTCAAAATTTAAAGGTTGTTCATTTACCATTGCCGATAGAACCAGCAAGGCCATTTTTGTTGGGGGTTGTTCGTTTGTAAAAGGTAAGATTTTTTCATTTGGCAAGTGCAAACCTTGATTAGAAACAATCAAAGCATTTTCTGCTTGGCAACATTCTTTATGGCTTTTATCTAATTGTGAAAAAAGAAGGCCATTTCCATATTCTTTGTTTTTACAAGTATGTGGCCTAAAGTCAAACCAATCTAAATCAAAGCACTCAAGACCAAGTGCGAGATGGTCTTGAAATACTTTTACGTTAGGCGGTAGTTTAGGATTTGAAATCTTGGGCACTGATTTTGTCATGTTTAGAAAGGTACTTCCTCTTTTTCTGTTTTTGCTACAGAGATTGCACCCGATACAAATGGGGTACCGTTTCTTGACTCTTTATGCCAAGCACTAACTGGTACTTTGACAACTTTCTCGCCAGCATAGTTATCCTCGCCTTCTTGGCCTGTAACCCATTCTGCAAATGCCATAGCATCTGACAAAGTAAATTCTATGTTGCCACCTAAGTCTGGCGATTTAGCTGATTTTTTATCAGTATTATTAAAGAGGACAAGACGCCCTGTAAAAAGGTTTTCGTAGGCCATAATTAAAAAGATTTAATAGGAATAATTGAGTTTGTTTCTTCCCAAGCAAGTACTTGTGGAAGTGGGTATCTGATAAGGGGAGAACCCAAAGCAGTTGCCTGTCGTGGTACTGAATACCACTCTGGACCTTCTGCTTTACCTCGCCTTGTACTTGTTCGCCACTTCTTTATGGTTCTTTGTGTAATACCATATCGTTCTGCGAGGTCTTTGGTTGTTAGATAAGGCTGGTCTTGTTCCACTACTTAAGTACCTTTATCTTGTTAACAATAAGAGTTTCTAATTGCTCTTTTTGTGTAATAGTTAGTTTACCTTGTGCAAATCGAGTTGCAATGTTTTTTTGATGATCTGTTAATTGTTCTTTGCTTTTTGCATTTAGTATTGCATTTTTAGCAAGGCCAAAAGTTTTATCAGTATCAGATGTATTTGATATTTCTTTGACTTGCTCTCGCAAAGTTTCTATTACCTCGCCTTTATTAATCTTTTTTTCTTGCACTTCTTTTTCATCTTCCATATTGAAGTCCATATCTGTCTCAAGACCTAAGATCAACTTAATGCTGTATCTTCTTTGATATGTAACTGCACCACCCCAGTTGTGTGTTTGGTTTTTCTTAGGGTTGGCCATATCTCTTTCAGATAGAAATATTGGCAGTTCGCTTCTTATCATGCCACCACTTTTATGAATAAGTCTGGTAACTATAAGTGTTTCGCCTGTAGGACTACAGCCAAAGCCTTGTGAAAGACAAAGACCATGTTTAAGAAGAACAGGTGTAACTAAGGAAAGCATTTGTTCCAAAGGCAAATAGCTATAACCAAAAGAACCTACACCAACTTGTTTGGTCTTACCCATTGATGGAAATTCTGCTTGTGCTTTTTGTAAAGCTGTTGCCACTTCTTGGCAGGGGTGTTGTGGATAATCTGTCATTGTTTTAGTTTGTTTTGTATGCCCAACTTGGTAGGCTGAGTGTTTGGATTTCTTCTGCATAGCCATGCCAATGGGCATCTGTATGACATTTAGAAATAAGTTTAAGGGCATCTTGGCGTAGTTTTAAACCGTATTCCAATGAGGCCTCGTCTAACTCTGTAATGCTTATGGCATATGGATAGACTTTTTCAACTGCTATAAATACAAATCGCTTTGCACCAATTACTTCTAAGTAATGAGCAGCTTGCATATGGTAAAGGTAGTTAGCTATTGACTTAATAAATTTGTCTGGGTGGCTATTACCCTCGCCAGTTGTTTTTAGGTCGATAATAGTATCGCCATTTAGAAAGTCGCATCTTGCTTTACAAGACAGACCAGTTTCGTCATCTTCTTTAAAAAAGCTTTGTTCTGCAAAGCCCTTAGAAAGAAGTTTTTTTGCTATCGGGTGTGACCAAACAGCATTGGCAACACTAGATGCAAGATCGTATTCTTGGCTTGTAATAGGTTCTATACCTTTGGCTGCCATCTCCTCTGCTTGCACCTTACCAGCTTTGGTTGATCTGCTAAGACAAACACCATAAGCTTTTTTTGCTCTGTCTGGTTCTAAGGTAAATGCGTGACATAACTCGCCAGTTCTAAAAGCTTTTTTTATTGCTGGTTCGTGTTCAAGCTTTACTTTTTCATACTTGCTTTGGTAAAAGACTTGCGGACAAGTGCTTGTAATAAGCTTCAGATCACTAGCAGAATACGCAGGGTCATCATGGTATTGCTGTGCTGGTATGTAACCAGCTTCAATTTTTTGCATTGAGTTTGTCCTCTAGGTTTGCGATACGAAGTTCAAGCATGGTAATTTTTTCTGCTTGCTTAACGATAAAGTCTTTGATGATGTTAGTTTTTTCATCTAAGGCATTACAAGTAACACCTGTCTTTTCGCCTAGCTCTTGTACTATGTTTGTAAGTTCTATACAACCTCGTACAATTTCAAGCTTGTTGACTTGTTGTTTTTGTTCTTGCTTTCGTAAAGTTTCGAGAACCTTTTGCATGTCTCTTACCACTTGGCTACCTCTTGGCAAGCTAGTTCTACACCAGCACGACAATCTGCTTTGGTCATGTCTTGTAGTGTTGAGGTAAGTGCGGTAAATAAAATACCGCCCATTGCTAAGTAAAGGAACAAGTGTTTCATCTCATTGCCCTCTGTCTTAGTAAGAAAGAAAGTTGCTTCTTGTACTTAGTAACATTTCTCTTGTGCTTTGCTAGCTCGGTAAAATCGCCAGTTGCACAGCAAAAAGCGTAACCGTTTTGTGCTTCTTGAAACTTGACCTTTACTTGGTCTATTTCTTGTTGTAGTTCGTCTACCATTGTTTTTTGGGGGTTGTGGACTCTCGCCCTTACTTCAATTATAGTCTGGGATTTCCCTATTGGCTACCCTCTATGTTCGGTTTGTTTTTTGGGTTAAATAGTGGAAGATCGTTTAAATCCTCCACTAATCAGTACCATTAGAAATTTTTAATAAAAGTTCCTTTTCTTTAATAGGGTCAAAGCAGATGTCTCTTTCTACTGGTAACCCAAAAGGTCCTCTTAATTCTTTAATTTCTTTCATATCAAAAGAACCAAACTCTTGTTCGTGGCCTTTTACCAAACCCCAAGCAATTTCTGTCTCTGGGTCATACTCAGCGATAAACCAAGTCCAGTTGCTGTCGGGTGTGAATAGCTTTACATAAAAGACCATTTCTTGTGATAGGTCATCATGTGCTGGTTGGCTGTAAAGCTTTGGAAGTTTTTTTAGGATTTCTTTTGTAAGAAGTTTCATTGTTTTTTGTTGTAGATTGATTTTAAGTAAGTTGTTTCGATAGCTTTGCGATGCTGTAGGTATAATTCATTGGTCATGTTTTCAAACAAGTACCGATCATTTAACCTACTTATTGCTTCGTCAAATTCTTTCTTTGTCATTAGAAAGGCTGATCCCAAGTGTCGTATTGTTTACTTGTAATAAGACCATCTTTGCAAAGGGCATCTGTGTAATAGTTCCACTCGGTACGCTTTGCAACATCATCTCCTCGTCTGTAGCCAAGTTGTATGGCTTTGATTTTGTAGATGTACCTAAAAAGCTTAATTGCTTCTGCTTTGGTCATTGGTTTAGAGGTGGCCATTATATGACCCCTCTGTTCTTGTAAAGATGACCACCAAATGGGTCTAAGTGTTTGAAACAAAGCTGCAAGCTTTCTTCATCTAAAAGGTTGTACCTTACACCTTTTGCTGGTTTGTTCCAGCCTGCTGGTTTATAGATGTCACCAGTTTGCCTATCTATAAAAGCTTCAACACATTCATGTTTATCGTGGCGAACACCATTTTTACTTGTGAATGGTTCTTCTGTTCTGATGACTTTGAAATACTTACGACCTGTTTCGTAAATATAATGGGTTACCCATTGTGGGGACATACCATTATCTTCGTGCCATTTCTTCATAGAAAGAAAAAGCTTGTTGCAATAAAGTTGAGTTTGTTTCTCAACTAACTGTTCTTGAGTAAGAACTGTAAGTGTTTTTTCCATGTTACCTCGGAGGTTGGGAGCATCTCTGCCCTATGATTCCATATTACCATTCCCTAAAGTGTATGTACAGTAAAAGTGTTCGGTTTATGAACTGGTGCACTTAGGGTAGACAATGGGGAACTATGTGGTATAATGGTAGTAAGGGCAAGCGATTGTCCTTATTGAACCTCGAAATTTTAATACTATGAAAGAGTTTAAAGACTCACATTTAGTAGTTTATGCTAAATGTAAAGCTACTTGCGATCACTTTAACATTCGTTATAGAGACGTAAAAAGTAAATCTGGCCAAGACTTCTTAATGTTGGCTTATCCAGAATCTGGTTACATGGATTCCATAATGGATACATTAACTTCCAGTAATGTTCAAGTCTTTTTAGACCCGATACTGGAGGACTAAATGACCACCTTTACTTTCAACGATGGTGGTAGAGCAAAAGCCGGCTACAAAGGTAGAACCGGCGATTGCGTTACAAGGGCGGTAGCAATAGCTGCCTCCCTCCCCTACCAAGAAGTTTATGACAGACTTGCTGAAGGCAACGCTACTCAAAGGATTACGAAAAGGTCTCCAAAGAGTGATGGAAAAAAAACAGCAAGGCGTGGCATAAGTACCAAGCGAAAATGGTTTAAGGATTACATGAAATCTTTAGGCTTTAGGTGGGTATCCACAATGGGTATAGGAACAGGTTGTAAGGTTCACTTAACAGCAGAAGAATTACCAAAAGGTACAATCATCTGTAGAGTAAGCAGACACTATACAGCGGTCATAGATGGAGTTATAAACGACACCTATGATTGTTCCAGAGGTGGTCAAAGATGTGTCTATGGTTATTGGACTAAAGACTAAATACAAGCTGCTCTTAATCGGGCAGCTTTCTTACACCAATTCAGATACCGAACACTATATGGTACAACTTGGGGAAAGATACCCTATAATAAAAGAGTAAGGCAGAGATGCCACAACCCCGAGGCTTAAATGAGAAACCCAATCCAAGGCAACCCAAAGTACTTACAGTACAGAGTTGAAACTCCATTTAAAAATGGTCACTTAGATCATATATTCGCTGACAAGACAAAGGCTGTCGCTTTTGCTGATGAATCAGCAGCCGAGTTTGGTATGGCAATTATGTTTGATCACTTAACAAACGAAATTACGCACATTAGTTACCACTTAGGTCAATTTGGTAAAAACGCAAAGCAGTTTGATTATACAGATGAAGTTGACTTAAAAAAACTAAAGCTTGCCACAAAAAACAACCTTGAAGAGGAGACAAACTAATGAATTTCAAACATCACCAATTAGTCGAAATTTACTCAGCACTCAAAGAAGGGTGCTGGGTTAACCAAGAAACAAGAGATGAACTAATTAAAAGATTAGAGAATTATTTAATTAGAGTAGCGATGCACAATGACTTCGAAGTAAAGAAGTAAAAGTAAAAGGTTGACTAGGTACTATTGTTATCATTAAAGCGTAAGTAATCTGTCCTACCAGAACCGCCTTACCGCCTTCTTTAAAAAGAACCCTGTACAAAGGGTCTTTTTTTTGTTTATTGTGTAAACTATAATTAATCAGGGAGCCTGATGCCCTTTGGATATTGCGGGCTGAAAGCTGTAATGGCAGGGCGGTCTCGGCGAGGTTGACCGATCTATCCCCTGATTATTCATCTAGTTCAACGACAAGTATATCTGCACCCACCTCTTCGCCTTCTTCACAGTACCTTTTCTTCGCAGTAAGAATTGTTACCAAAGAATCATCTACAAATGTTATTCCGCTGAGAGCATCTAAACTAGACCTTACAAGTTTATCTAAATCATTTCTTCGAATCGTAACATTTCTAGGTGACCCTGTACGGAGAGTGCCATTCGAGTAATAATGAGCCTTCGGACGCCTAAACCTAAAAGTGGCCTCCACATAGCAAGCACCCTTGATAGGTGGTTGTTTTATTTTACTAGCTTCACCTCTTACCAACTCTCGCCATGGTTTTACTCTTTTACTTACTTCAATCATTCGACCCTTACCAATATATTTTTTACTGCCTTGCGGTGCTGCTTCAAGACCATTTACAGAAAATTTAAAAGATGTCATTTAATCCACAAGGGTATCAATTTACCGCACTACCAACAAATCTTAGAGGGAAAATACAACCAAATCAACTTGCGGTGCTATGGGTAATA
>VTLG01011105.1_pt1 | contig 37127 bp, 53 predicted proteins | sample 4694571 | NCBI WGS metagenome assembly VTLG01 (sample SAMN12604809, study PRJNA352737) | marine metagenome | biome: ENVO:00000447; feature: ENVO:00000209|ENVO:00000569|ENVO:01000036; material: ENVO:00002151; isolation source: viral sequences binned using virsorter ...
GCTGGGACCGTTCCCACCATTTCACAGTGTAGGCAGGGCTAGCCCAGTGGACAGTTTCGCCCCGATCAACGGCGTCTTTTATTTGTTGCAAATACATTCTTACGCCCCCTCTGCATTTGTAAAGAACTCAGCAAAAGCGGCCTCTTTTGCCTCTGCGGCGCGGTTCTGGTGAGCTTTAACGCTCCATAGCGCCCGTGTAATAGCGTTCAACGTTCGGTAGGCCTCCGCTTTTGTCATTCCCAGATAATCGTCGCCGGTTGGGGGGAAGCTGTGACCGCTGCCGTTCGGGTACTCATACCACCCCTTCTCGACATTGTAAACCGGTTCACCGGTGAGGGCGATACGAAAAGCCCGCCCGTAAGTTTTAGAGCCGTGATCTAAAACAATGCGGTGCCCGGCCGGTAACATCTCCAAATCTTTTAAGGCGTTGACGTATTGCGTGAGTTGCCTGTCTAGATCTTTGGTAGTGATTCGTTCTGACATTGTTAGTGGTTTCCTTTTCGTAGTGGGTGCCAACACCATAACAGCCCCGTAATACATTTGCAAATCAAAACACAAGATTTCTCTAAATTTCTTCTAAAACCCTTATAAACACTGAAAATAAACCACTACCAAACCGAACCCCTAAACCCCTAAAGACATCAAAACCCTATAAGTCTTGCTTCGTTCCCTTTGGTTTGTTTATTTAGTACTTAATAACGTTTTCCACAACTAATTAAGCACAGGTTTTCCACATCCCTAGTTTTCTGTGGATAAGTCTATTACCGAGCGGTAACTTAGAGGTACCTACGTCTGAAGTACCCACCCGAAACCCATTACCTACGCTGTGGATAACTCTGTGGATAACCTCGAAATGGGGTATCTGCCGGGCCCCCCGTACACATATATTCTGTTTATCGGTTGTGGAGGGATTTTGGTTCAGTGGTGGTGGTGTGTTGCGGGTGTTTGTTTCGCCTAGTTTGGTGGGTGGGTGAGCACAGTTAGCCCCTGTGGGGGGTGGAGCTAACTGCTGTCTAGTTCGGAGCCTAGGGGTCGCTTTGTTAGTCAACAGGGTATTGTTCTGTTGAAAGGCCGGGTGGTGACTGTCCGTTTGTTTGTGTGCTTTCCGGGCTTCCCTTGACAAGCACTCGGTTTCAGTCTCGGATTGTTTGTTGGACGGCAGGGGTCGTTGTTGGCCTTTACCGTCGGGGACTATATGCCTCTTACGCTTTACTGGCCCTACTGTCGATCTTTTCGGGTCGAAGGTTTTTCACCTCGCAACCCTACTGTCGCCGGGGTCAGCGCCGTTCTTTCACGGTGTCGTGGTTTTCGTTACGTCACTATAACAGAAAACGTTTTGTGGATAACTAGCAGTCCAAGTCTCTTTTAAGTTTTTCCCACACTGTCCATTGTTGTTCAGTCCAAGTGTGTTCGATGGTGTTGTAAAGCTGGGAACATTGCGGGCCGTAACCGGTGTTATGTAATAATACGGTAGTATCTTTTTCTTCTCCGCCGTTAGGCCACCACATTAGTAAAGCACTTATAGCTGCGGCTAAAGCCACCCCAGCAGCAGATACAGCTTTCAAAATTTTTTTTATCGCCTCTGACCAAGCGTCCGCTCGTTCGGCGACTTCTTCTATAGTCATTACTCAATAATACCATCTGCTATCTTTTGAGGTCATGGCGAAGCTCACTTCTCAGCAACGCAAGAAACTGCCGAAGTCGCAGTTTGCGTTGCCTTCTCAACGTAAGTATCCAATCAACGACAAGGCTCATGCTAGAAATGCTTTGGCTCGTGCAGCGCAACACGCAACTCCTTCACAGGAGCGGCGTATCAAAACTGCCGTATACAAAAAATATCCCTCACTAAAGAACAGGTAACATCATGGTTTCTCGTAGAGATCGGCGTCGCTCAGACGCTTCAAGAGTCAACCAAGTCGATCAGGCTTGGCTTACTGTCAACCGGGCGTTACGCAAGCAACGCCGTAAGGTGCGGGACCGCTGGTCATAAAAAAGGGGTACAGTAATGACAGATTCAGGGTGTCCTAATTGCACTTGTGAGTCATGTCCATGTAGTTGTAATCATTGCGACTGTTGTGGACACATGGACGGCACAAGAACAAAATTCAGACTTTCAATGTGCGCTGGGCAAGGCTTCAAAATTCGTGCAATCCAACGCCCCTATTCTGTTGAAGATCGAATCTGGTTTTACCACAACTCTGTTTTTGAGAAACGACCAGTGATGTACCCTTACAAGAAATATGTTCCCCAAGACGTACATGGTGGGGAAGCCTGAGTGAAGGTCTGGATCGACCAAGACCTCTGTACCGGCGACGGACTATGTGCAGAAATATGTCCCGACGTTTTCATTATGCGAGATGACGGACTTGCCTACGTCCAAGAAAACGGTCATGTGTTCGACAATCCGGGTGGCGCATCGGGGTTAGCGAACTTCAAAGACGACGATTTGGAAGCTGTTATAGAATCAGCGGAAGAATGTCCGGGGGAATGTATTTATATTGAGGCCGACTAGTGGAAACGAAGTGCGACTGCGAAGAAGAAGAATGCGTTTGCCATTTTTACCATTATGACTGCGCTTGCAAACATTGCCCGGAATGCGCTGAAGATTGTTTTTGTTTTAACTCAGAGGATGCTATGGAACACCAAGTTGGCCCGACCGCTATTAATGAAGAAATGTTGGGTGAACGCCCCGAGTTAGATCCTTTCCTAGATGACACACCAATCGAATGTGATTTAGAAAACCCAGAAATTTGCGAATCATGCCAATAGGGGGGTTGTATGCCTTCAGGCAAAGCTACAAGTGTTGAGAAATGGACGCAGTATTTAGCGTTACGTCGTGCAGGGAACTCCATGTACGCCGCTGCCAAAGAATGCGAAATTTCGTATCATTCGTGCCGAGATGCCGAAAATGGTAAAGCGCCACGAAACTATGTGGCCGCTGAAGAAACACTGGGTGAACAGCCCGCAATAGGTATACCTTTCTATGACGATCTATGCCCTGAAGCACAAGCGGCATACGACAACATAGAAATTTTTGCTAAACGCTATTTCGGAATCATTTTGCAACCGTGGCAAGTAGAAGCCACTGAACGCATTATGAAACTAATGGAAACCGACTACGAAGAATACGCAGTCATTAACGCCCCACCCGGTTCCGGCAAATCTACGTTCTTTGCAAAAGTCTTACCAGCGTGGGCAACAATTCGTAATCGAGCTATTCGAGGGATGATCGGATCAGCTTCTCAACGTCTAGCGGAATGGTACTCACGTCGGCTACGATCAGAGTTTGACAGGGCGCATCCAGTCAAAGCAGAACTAAACGACGTTCGTTTAGGTTTAGCCGTAGATGCAGAAGCGACCCTCCAACAAGACTTTGGTATGTTTAAGCCAGACTCGTCAGAGATCTGGCGTTCCGAAGCGTTTACCGTGCTACAACAAGACGACGCACCTCTTTCCCAGAAAGAACCAACGTGGTCTGCTTTCGGAATGGACTCCGGTTTCCTTGGCGGTCGTTTCGATCTCGTTATATGGGACGACGTATACGACCCTCGGAAGATGCGGTCAGCCGAATCCCGTGAAGATATGCGGCGCTGGTGGGATGAAGTAGCTGAAACTCGGCTTGAACCGGGAGGGCTACTAATCCTTCAAGGGCAACGCATGTCAGCAGACGACATTTACAGGTATGCGTTAGACAAAGTAGCTCCACCCGATGAAATGGAATTAGAGGAGTTCGATCCAGAAGATGCACCAGACGATTGGCGTAAATACCATCATCTTAAATATCCGGTCCACCATGAGGAACTTTGTAAAGGCGATCACAAACCTGACGCCGCACCTTGGCCCGAAGGGTGTTTACTTTACCCTCGCCGCCTCCCGTGGCGACGACTTAGACACATTAAGGCGCAAACTCCAGACAGATTTGAAGTCCTGTATCAACAATCAGACGTAAACCCCGCTAGCGTCCTCGTTGACCCGTTATGGGTCAGTGGCGGAGTTGGATCGGACGGCGTGGATTACGTCGGCTGTTGGGACAATGACCGGGATCTTTGGGAAATACCGAAAGGTGTTTCAGGCGACCTGTTTGTTGTAGCTACAGCAGATCCTTCGCCGTCGCAGTATTGGGCGTTGCAATGCTGGGCGTATAACCCTGAAACACAATTTCGCTACTTGCTTGAATCGTATCGACGTAAGATGGACGCACCGTCGTTCCTTGACTGGAACCATGCCGACCAAATCTTCACTGGCATAGCAGAAGATTGGTGGCAAATCACAAACGACATGGGTCGCCCCATCACTCACTGGATCATCGAAGCCAATGCCGCCCAAAAATTTATTCTTCAATACGATCACTTCAAACGTTGGGCGTCAATCCGAGGCGTGGAACTTGTCCCGCACTACACACACTCTCGCAACAAAGGCGACCCCAAGTACGGAGTGCAAATGCTCGCTCCGTTATGGCGTCTTGGCCGAGTGCGTTTGCCCGGTAAACAGAACACGCAAGCACGCCCGCACTCGCTCTTACTTATCAACGAGGTAACCCGGTGGAACGCTGAAGGAACCGGCGCCCGCACCGATGACTGTGTTATGGCACAATGGTTCCTAGAACACAATTTAGAAAAATTATATATACCACCCAACGATGGGGCTAAACAGTGGCGACCATCATGGATTTCAGGGCAAGATATAGAAGGGGATCATGCTTATGCGAGGTTGTTTAGGTGAAATCAGTTGATGAGATAGTCGCCATATATGGAGCAAGATCACAAGCAAGCGACCAAATTAAAAGTCGTATGCGTACTTTGCGAGATTACTATAACGGCGATGTAATTGTTCCGCTACCCGAACTTAACTCAGATGAACAATCTGCGGTAGCGAACTTGTTGGCGCAAGGGTTAGATCAGACCGCTATGCGGATTGCATCTACCCGCCCCGACATTTACTGCCCCCCTCTTGACCCGGCTCGGAAACGATCTCGAGATAACTCCGACATTAAACGCAAAGCGTTGTTCGGTTGGTGGGAAAACAGTCGCATGGATTTGCAAATGGCGAAACGTGCAAGATACCTCATTGGGTATTCCAACACTGTTACCCAACTTCGTTGGAACGAAACTACAGGATGCCCTGAATGGCATTTGCGTGATCCGCTAACTGCTTACCCTGCCACCCTTCTCGGGGTAGACGACATGCGTCCCCGTGACTGCGTTTTCGGATACGAACGACCACTCGGCTGGTTGCACAACAACTACCCCGAAGTCGGACAAATCTTTCAAGCAGACAGTGACTCAGGACCAGACACCGCTATTGAACTTATCGAATATGTCGGTGAAGATGAAACTGTCCTTATCGCTATGCGAGGCCCAGTCAACACTGGCCTTTTCGCAACATCTACCTACGGTTCCGACGACAACCTTGTCGTGGAACTTGAACGGGTACCGAACCGGTTAGGACAAACGCCGGTAGTCATAGCACAACGCATATCACTCGATTCAGCGCAAGGACAATTCGACGGCATCCTCGGCATGTACCAAATGCAAGCCCGACTGATGGCACTCGAAGTTATCGCTGTGCAGAAAGGCGTGTTCCCTGACACTTGGCTAGTAGGCCGAGCAGGAGAAACCCCCCAGATTGTCAATCCCGCTGACGGACTCACTGGCGAAGTCGGTGTTATCCGGGGCGGCGATTTGCGTGACATGCAAATGCAACCCGGTTACATGACCAACCCGGCAATCGACCGGTTGGAACGGGCGCAACGTTTAACCGCAGGAATCCCAGCAGAGTTCGGTGGGGAATCCCCTACGAACATTCGTACTGGGCGACGAGGCGACGCAGTTTTGTCAGCCGCAGTTGATTTCCCGGTACAAGAAGCTCAACGCATTTTGGCTCGCTCATTGCAAGAAGAAAACAAACTTGCTATCGACATGGCAAAAAGATATGCCGGAAACAAAGGCAAAACCTTTTACGTCACAACTAAGAACGCTAAAGGCCCAGTCGAATACACCCCTAACGTAAACTTTGACTCTACTGAAAACGTTGTCACCTACTCCCAAGCAGGAGCAGATGTAAACAACCTTGTCATAGGGGGAGGACAACGAGTGGGCATGGGCACCATGTCTAAACGTTCTTTCATGTCAATAGATCCTCTTGTCGAAGATCCAGAATTTGAACACGACTCGGTGATCGCAGAATCGTTAGAAGAAGCGCTACTTACTTCAATCCAGCAACAAGCAGTAGAAGGCGCAATTCCTCCTGCTGATTTAGCTCGCATCATGGATCTTGTCGCTAACAACGAACTTGAATTAGCTAAAGCGGTAGAACGAGTGCAGAAAGAAGCACAAGAACGTCAAGCTAAACAAGTTGACGCTGCTGCTCCTGAAGCCCAACCCGGACTAGCTATGCCGGGGATGGGGGCTGAAGCTAGATCGGTTGCTGCTCCTCCGGGGGAAGCAGGCGGTGAGCTAGGTGCTTTGCTTGGGGCTTTGTGATGCCACGTAAAGGCAAAGGTTCCAAAATTATGCGGCCAGTGTTACTAGAAAAAGACGCTACGGATTGCGCTATTTGCGGTTATCCAAAACAATGGAAAGTTCATAATCATGGCTGAACCCGGTTACACAGGTCAACCATACGGTCAAGCTAAAGCGCAACAAGAAGCGTTAGCTGCTGTACCAATGGAAGAAGCAATAAGCCCAATGGCTCCGGCACCTGTAAGTCCCGGCGGTTTTGGGGATTTGATGCGTCCAACGCAACTTCCTTCTCAACCAATTACCGCAGAAGCAGACGTTCAACCAATAGCTACGATGCCACAAAAAAGTGTGAACGTGGCTCGCATCATGTCATCCATGCTGCAACTTGCATCGTCACCACTGGCTTCTCCTTCTACTCGCCGTGTTGTGCGAGCGATGCAACAACTTGTGCCGACCGAGGAATAAACAATGGGCGTATGGGGTTTTGTAGAAAAAATTGGTAAAGGTATTTACCAAACTACTTCAAAATCCGTTGAGTTCGTTACCGACATTATCCAAGAAGGTTTAACCGACGAGGACGAATTTGAAGGTGATGGTGTAGCCGACACTATTTGGGGTTCGTGGAACGACAACATTCTTGGCAAAGGTGGCGCTATGGAAGGCGCTATCGGACCTGAAGGTGTAGGGGGCACAATCATTGGCGCTATCCCCGAAGAACAACGCAAACAAATTAAAAGTGTCATTACCCCAGTATTCGACACAATGGATTATCTCTACCAAAACGTTGTGGATGACCCATTAAGCGCAGCAGTCACCGTGTTTGACGGCGCATTATCTTCCGGCGGTGAAGGCTGGGATACAATCTTTGATCTTGACACATGGAAACGAGCTTTCGACATTGCTGAAACTCGTAGCCTTGGACAAGCTGTAGCGTTAGCTGCGTTAACAGGAAACCCTTACGACGATGCAGAAGTTTTAGAAGCTAGACAATCAGGACTGTTTAACCTGTTTTCAGGCAGTATTGATCTGTTCGCCAACATTGCACTTGACCCGTTGGCGTGGGCTGGTAAACCAGCGGTCTTAGCAGCTAAGTATGCACGTAGTGGACGTTTTGTTGACGCTGCTGACGCTGGCAGAAGTTTCCGCAATCCTCTCAATTTAGCTACCGGAGCAGACGAGTTCGTTAAAACCCGTCGCTTCAAACGGTTTGATGAACGCCTTGACAAAATGGCTGACGGTATTGACGAAGGGTTAGCAAGTCGTTTACAAAGCCGAGAGTCTCTTACCCTTGAAGATTTAACCCGAGTTGATGAACTCGCTGGTCAAGTTTATAAAGAGTTCAAAAACTTGCCGGGGATGACCCAAGAGTTAGCGTATTCGCTTTCTCGTTACAGTGGGGAAAGCCGAAGCCTTGTCGCCCGGTTAGCTATGGGTGACGCTAAAGCCATGCAAACCATTGAGGACGCAGCAGGCGCATGGGCGAAAAGCGCACAAGACGGCGGCAAATTTACTGAACTTAACAAGCTCTACGACGAGCTAGACGAATTACGCAAACGAGGCGATGAAGCGGTTGATCCGTTTTCGGGCCGTGACCCGTTGCAACCTATTGACGAAATCGCTGTCTTTAATAAAGAAAATCAAATTGCTCTTTTAGAAAACCAGATTCGTCGTGCAGCAAACGATTTGCCTGCCGAGTTGCCATACATAGACGCACTCAACATTAAAGAACTAGAACTTCGTAACTTAGCGAAATTCGCAGACGAACCGATGGACGCCGCCGCAGCGAACGCTCGCCTTGACGCCCTCAACCAAAACCCCAATCTTGTTACCGCAGCAGCAGATCAACTGGTGCTACAAGTAACCGGCGGAAACGTAGGAAGTTTAGCTAAACCTCTAAGCATTTCCATGATGGGCGACCTTGGATACGGCGTGTCTACTTTTGTTGCGAACACCCCTTACCTTGGGACAGCAACTTCGTTTGTAGGGCGAAAGCTCACTGTGTTCAGCGAACGGGTGCCTCAAAACCTTATTAACTGGGATGACGCCGACCAGTCGTTCAACCAGTTTGAACGAATGATTCGTGACGCTGAACGAGTTAAATACAAAGGCACAAATCTTTTCGATCAAGCCAAAATTAACGGCGATGAGTTGTTAGGCAAATGGGCACGTCAAACATCTCAACAAGGCCGTAAAGAATTGTTTGACCAAACCGTTAGAGATCTCAACAAAGGTGTTGTAGATATTTACGGTGACAAAGTTTTGAAAGGTTTACCTGACGCAGAAAAAGCAGAGATGATGAAGTTTGCGTTGCTGAAAATGAAAGGGAATTTAGATCAAGCGCAAAAAACTTTGAACGCTCAATCAGCTAACGCTCGTGTGTACGGTAACGGTTCTTTAAGTTTTGATATTGCTGAAGAAGGCGGCAAAACTACAAGGCGTCATTTACAAAACTTTACTCCTCAACAACTAGCTCAATCTTCACTAGTTCCTCGCTATGACCTTATTTCAAATCTCTACAAAAAAGGTCCAATCAGTAACGCTATAGGAGACTCCCAAAAAGCTCTAAACGAAATGATGGGCGTGTGGAAAAAAGGTGTTCTGCTTCGACCAGCGTGGCCCATTAGAGTCCTGTCGGACGAACTTGCACGTTCCGCTGCGCTAGTCGGCGGTATCGAAACTATGCGGGGCGCAATGGCCGGGTTCGGTAACTTGCGTGCCCAATGGTTTGCCCGTAACGGTGAAGATGTGATGGAACCAGTGTTGGCGCAAATGCGAGAAGCGTTAACAGAAAAAGGCATTGATGACATTGACCTACTAGATAAAGGTCAACTGTATGAACGCTATCTAAACGATGTAGTTGATGGTTCCCAAGACGCTGTAACAAAACTTGTTCGCAAAACTATTGGCAAAGAATACGGCACTCGTCGCACAGTGAAACGAGTAGGTGCTCTTTCAGGCGTAGGAATGTGGGCGATGGGACCAGCCGGTCTTGCCGCCGCAGGAATGTACGGGTTATATGCCCGTAAATCTATGCAGAAATTGGCTGTTAGAGAAGTCGGCCAAAACTTTGGGTACCAGTTACGGGACATAGCTAAGGTTCAACTTGGTGACGAGATAGAAGAACTTACTCGTCGGGGCGCTGATCCTACTGATACGTTAAGTCCGGCGGACGCTGCTACCCGAGTAGAAGATTTGAAAAAAGCTGCCGAGCTTTTAGAAATGCAATCCAAGACGCTGCTAGGTGGCCGTCGAGTTCGCAATAGTCGCAGTCTTACGCCAGATCGTCGTCAACGGGAATCGTTGAAAAGGGAACGTCGTAATCTTGACCGTGTTTACGGCAGGGTAGATGAAGCTGATCGTTCGGCTGCGTTAGTTAACTTTGACCGGGTTGGTCAGTTAATGAACGATGCTCGTGTCGGTGGCTACTACATGGGTGGCTATAAATTTGCCAACGAGTTTGGTGATACGCCTTACGACGTTCAAATGAACAAACGTGCGTTGACTGCTAATGCTTCTAACCGGGCGGTAGCGAACAGTATAAATCAGCAAACTAAAGCTGCGGTTCAACAAAATTTGACGCAACGAGTTCACATTAAATTTGATGATTACCTAAATGACCCGAACTCACGGATATTTAGCAGAGGGTACGACGATACTGTCAATAAGCAATGGAAACCCACAGGTGAAGAATGGGGTAACGAGTTCCAAGATTACACTCGCCAATTCTGGCTTGACCCCAAAATCCATAGTGATGAAAGCATTGTTCGGTGGTTGCAAAGCGATAACGCTGCACGCCTGCGAGATGCAATGCCGGAACACATGGAAAGTGTTGACAACATGCGGAAATGGGTGCAAGGCACCCGAGCCGAAATAGACGGCATTTTGCCTACAGTTCAAATTGGGGACGTTGAAGATATTTTTGCGCCGGTGCGAAGCAAACTAGCTAACGGCGAAGATATTTCGTGGAACCAAGACATTGCGCCTCTTATCAAAAAGCACACCCAGTCAGACATCCCTCTTGGGGAACGAAGCGTCATAGGGGGCCTAGAAGAAATACGGGGGATGGGCAACGGACGTTTCAACCAATTCGGCGAAATCCCTGCTTCTTCAGAAATTGTCGAAAGCATACAAAGCGCCGGTGTTTTCAGTAAAGCCAAAAAAGGCATTGACAACATCATGCAAGCATGGGGTACTGACACTGTAGACAACCTGTCTCGAAGCACCGTGTTCGCTGGGGTATACAGGCGAGAAGTTGCACGCCGAGCGCAGGCATACCGTAACGCCGACGGCACATACACTTTAACTCCCGAACGTTTGAAAAGAATTGAAGATGCCGCTCGCCGTCAAGGAATAAAAGAAACCCGGTCCCTTCTTTACGACCTCGCTGAACGAGGCCGCTTTGAAGAAATGGTGGGGACCATGATGCCGTTCTACGGGGCATGGCAAGAAGTAGTAACTAACTGGGCTGGCCTAGCTGTCAAAAACCCTGTGTTTGTCGCCAGAGGAATCCGCTACTTCAAAGCTCTTGAAGGTGAGGACGAAGAAGGCAACAAACGTTTTATTTATCGACTGCCAGAAGGATTACTTGATTCAGAAATCCTTGGCATGAGAACGTTTGGGAAACTAGGCGAAGTCGGTTTCACAAGTCTCAAACTTAACCCCACTTCAATGTCCATGATTTCTGCTGGGCTACCCGGCTTTGGACCGGTAGTAACTTCGCTAGCAAGCGAAGCTGTGATTAAGAATCCGGGGTTACAAGACACGCTTGACTGGATGCTTCCTTATGGTGCATCTGAAGGAACTAACGTACTTGGGCGCATAGGTCAACAAATTGAACCTACCTTTGTACGCCGTTTACAAGGCGCATATTTCGATACCGCTGAACGTCAAAAGATGTTGGCACAAGTCGCTGTTGATTTAGCGATCACATACACCGAAAACGGTAACGCCATTATTACTGAAGAAATGATGGACAACTTCACTAAAGAAGCAGAACGCCGGACAAGTGATTTGCTAAAAGTTCGTGCGTTAGCTGGGTTAGCTATACCTATGTCGTTCTCGTTGCAATCTCCTTACCATGACGTGATTGACGGCTACCGCAAGAAAGTAGAAAACGAAGGATTTGACGAAGCAAACGATTGGCTTATTAACGAAAAAGGTGAGGAGTTCTTTGCGTTAACTGCACGCCGCACCATGATCCGAGGCGTAGCTTCGGGCACCTTGAAAGGCGAAGAAAAGTATCGGGAACACCAAGATTTCGCTGACAACCATCCTCTCCTTAAAGATTTTATTATCGGCAAAGTCGGAGCCGACGATGTTGAGTTTGAGTTCAACTATGCGGTGTATAAAACTGAGATAGCTGAAGGGCGACGTGAACGAGCAACGCCTGAAGAAATTTTGCGTAAGCCCCAAGAGAACCGAGGGTGGGCTAAGTGGTCTGAAGTTCGTGACCTTGTGTACGAAGAACTAGATCGCCGTGGTCAACAAAACGGTTCAGCTAGTTTGCGTGCTAACAGCAACAATGATTTGCGGAACCTGTTAGAAGCAGCTAAATCCGACATTCGGGTTGAGCATCCGTTGTGGTGGCAAGCGTATAACGCTGCTCGTGATCCTCTTGAATCAGCCAAAATTGTTCAAGGGTTCCGTGAGGTAGTGGAGTCCGAAGATTTTGCGTACCGTCCAGAGATGCCTCAAATTGAGGAGTATTTGGATGCTCGCCAAATGATTGAAGAAGAACTTGACCGCCGTTGGAAAGCCACGGGGGACGCCGACAATGCTTCTCTGAGTAACCGCAACAATCAAGACCTTGCCGAATTGTGGGATGCTATTCGTACGGATCTTCGTAACAATCCGCAGTTCAGCGCAATCTTCGACCGGTACTTCGACTCGGATAATATAGAACGCAATACATGGGCGGTTAATTCGCAATGACGTTAAATCAACAATTCGCTAAACACGGAATAAATCCCAACAGTCAAACTGTTAGTGGCACCAACTTTGTTATAGGTCAACGACCCAGTTATACCGACGTGATACCGGGGCAAGAAGGGGGGATGCAACGTCGGGAATTTGAAGGGGCGGCGTTTACTAGCGCTGACCTTCAAGCGTATGTGATGGGTTTAGAAGATGCCGAAAAAGAGGCGTTGCAAGAAGCGTTGTGGTTGGAAGGATTTTATGGCGTTGTTGACACGATGGATGAACTAGCAGACTTAAACAATTTTGTTAACGCTTTAGGTAACGCTGCTAAACAAGCAAGTCTTGAATTCCAGTGGGGTGAAGCCGAGGGAATGGAAGGCGTGCCTACGTTGGAAGATCGTTTCGCTGGAGAGTTGAGTTTAGCGGACATAGAGGCAGCTAAAGAAAAGTATCTTAAATCTGAACGAGTTGACACATATGGGGTCACTCCTCGTTCAGCAGTAGATCGTAGTGTGGAAGCGAGTTGGGCTTCTGTTCTGGGTAGGAAACCTACTGATGCGGAGAAACGTGCGGCGTTTGATGCGGTGCGTGCAGCGGAGGTGGAGTTTGCGACAGCGGAACAAAGCGGGATGTTTGAGAAGTTTGATCGTTTAGGGGTTATTGAACGTCAGGCTGAGATAGCTGATCCGAGGCAGAAGGCAGCGATTTCGATGTCGAAAAGTTCTAATCTGGTACGTGCAGCGTTAGGACTTGGCTGATGGCAGAAGAAACCGCCCAAACAAAACTAAGAGAAGCGTACGACAAAGCGCGAGAATCGTTAGAAAAAAAGAGAACCGAATTAGATAAAGCGTTTGATAAAGAGTCTGAAGCTCGTGTCGATGTTATTCGAGATTTAGATAAAGAAAAAGAACAAGCGGAATCTGAGGTTGCTGATCTTGAATCCAAACGAAAAGCAACGGAGCAGTTAATATCTCGGTACCAAAACGAAGTTCTTAGTTGGAACCAAGTCAACACGGCATACAAAAAGATTTGGGGCGAAACAGTCCCCGGTTACCCGAAGTTTAAGTCTGGTGACTCAGAAAAAAAGAGAGAAGAAATAAGAGAGTTACGCAAACAAAAATTGCGGCGTAACAGCATTCTTGTTTCTTTGGAAAACCAGTTCGAGGGAACTAATAATGAAGTTGATGAACTGGGTACAAAAGTTGAAGATTTAGAAACAAAGCTCGTTCCTCTGAGGAAAGAAGCTAGTCAAGCATCTGGATCTCGTTCACCTGAACGAGAAGAATTAAGGGAGCGCATCCGGTCATGGGATGAAAATGCTAGCGACGAAGATGCCTTGGAATGGATGTGGCAAAACGGTTTTAAGGATGAACTTAAAGCTGTTACGGAAGTTGAAACCACGAAGGAATGGGTAGACGGGCGTCAGGTTGAAGTTGAAAAATCTGTTGAAGGGCGGCTGCCTCTTTTAAGAAAAATTGAGGAGTTGGAACGTCGAGATGAAGATGCTGTACGGGCTGAGGCCAGACAACCTTCTCCCGGTGAACTCGATGTTGAGCCTCTTTCTGCTGGGACAGAGTTATCGGAATCTGAACGTATACGGGAAGGCTTAGATAGTCGGGGTGGCGCTCAGGGGCCGCCGGGTGATCCTTTGGGAGAAAAGCTAGAAGAAGCTGATCGAATCGAGGCGGAGGAACTCCAAGAAAGTTTTATTGACAGAGTTACCGATGAAAGCCAAACGGTGCCCGAGTTCGGAGCGCCTGTTTCTGGTGGGGGTGGGGGTGACCCCGAACCGGAAGGGTTAGACGAGGACACTCGCCAATACATTATTGACAATTTCTCAATGGCTGGTTTCCTTCTCCAACTTCCCGAAGGCCAGTTAACCGCTGAAGTTGAAGTGCCACCGGGTTCAGGGAACATGGTCACCGTTGACAACGTGATGGCTTACATCGACCAATACGGTATAACCGACACGAACCAAATTGAAGATATGTTCCTTCAAACGAAGTGGTATAACGAAACTGAACCGCAACGCAGGGAATGGCAAGCCATATGGTACGGCGAAGGCGGGAAAGTTAACCAAACGTGGGCTGATTCTAACGCTAACCAGCGTGCCCTTCTTGACGATGAGATGGATCAGATTCGTCGTGAGGCTGAACGTTTAGGGTTGGATTTGGATGATGAGGCTCTTTGGAATCTTGCGTTTGAAGCTAAGAGCATGGGTTTTGATACTTACGAAATTCGGGAACAGTTTGTTCGGACTGTTGAGGAGGGCGGCAAGTATTTACAAGAATTGTACGATAGCGATGAGGGCCGTTTTGAGGTAACTCGCAACGATATCCGTGATGACGCAGCCCAATACATGACAACGTGGACTGACGCAGATTTAGACAACGCAGCCCGACGAGTGTATCTAGGTGAAACCACGGTTGAAGAAATAGAAGCTGGGATACGAGCGCAAGCTAAGGCAGATAATCCTGCGTTGGCTTCGTTGATAGATCAGGGGTACACCCCGAAAATGTATTTTGCTTCTTACGCTAAAGAAGCAGAGAACTTGTTAGAACGTAAAGTTGATTTCTTAGGTGGGGATAAAGGTTTGTACGATCAGCTTGTTGGAACGGATTGGAGTTCTGATGGGTTGGCTCGTCCGATGACTCGTGCGGAGTTTGGGCGGACGTTGCGTGCTACCCCGGAGTGGCAGTATACGGATAATGCTAGGGATGCTGCGTATGATGCGGCTTCGCAGATAGCAAGAATGTTTGGAGCTATAGGCTAATGGCTTTTATTGAAAATCCAGTAAATTTTCAGGCAAACGAAGCTGGGTTGTCTAGCTCTCAAAAGCGTGCGGCTGCACGGGAAGTAATAAAACAAGAGCAAGTTGCTCTTAATGAAGCTAATGCAGGCAAAGTCGATGCAGATGGGAACGCTTATGTTCCTTTGGTTGTTGATGGTGTCGTTGGTCCAAAAACTGAGGGCGCTAGAGATTTTGTCCCTGTTGAGACAACGGAATCCGAACAAATTACGACTGAATCGAAAACGTCAGACAACACGGCTTCTTCAGAAGCAGAATTAAGAGCAGCCGGTGAACCTCCTTCAACGGAAGGCAAACAATGGATGGTGGCTACCCGCACCGTCGGTGGGGTAACAACGTATTTCTGGGAGGAACGAGAAACCGCTAAGAGTAACGACAATGACGACTCAAACGAGGACACTATTAATGCGTTTAAGGAATGGACGTTAGCCCAGAAACAAGCTGCGGAAGCAGCAGCCGCAGCGAACCTGCAATCAGCGAGAGAAATTCTTGCTGGACTGGTAGCTGACTTCGGACTCGACCCTAAGCTTGCCGAAACGTTGAACGCTGAACTGATCCGAGGAGAATCTCCTACAGCGTTAGCGATGCGTATACGCACAACCGACGAATACAAAGCCCGGTTTCCGGCGATGGCGCAACGACGAGAACTAGGTTTACCTGCTATTAGCGAAACTGAGTATCTTGGTATTGAACGCCAGTATCGAAGCATTATGCAGGCAGCGAAACTTCCGGCGACGTTCCATGACGCACCAGAAGATTTTGACCAGTGGATAGCTGGCGATGTGTCTCCCCAAGAGTTCCAAGAACGAGTGACGTTAGCGGAAACAGCTAGAGATAGCGCCGACCAAGATACACGCCGTTTGTTGACTGAGTTCTACAACATTAGTGACGGGGATTTAACGGCTTACTATCTTGATCCGACACGAGCGGAAACGATCTTTGAGGATCGACGGCAGTTGGAGTCCGCTGGGTTAGCTGCGGCTTCTCGTCAAACAGTTGGGGCTGCGTTGGATGTTGAAACGGCTGAGGCGTTGCAGAAAGAGAATGTGCAGCGACGTGAAATTCAGCAGCGTCTTGGGCAGCGGCGTGCTTTGACTCAAACTATTTTGGGTGAGGATGAGGCGTTGACTGCTAGCGATATTGCTAGTGCCGAGTTTGGGTTAGAGGGGGATGATGTGACTGCGATGCGTCGTCGTCGTGAGGAACGGGCTACTGGTTTCCGTGGGCGTAGTGGTGCGTTGGCTACTGCTTCTGGTATTACAACGTTGGGTGAAGCTGAGTAAAAAAGAAAGAACCCCCCAGCCGTAGCTGAGGGGTTCACTCCCTGATTAGTTAGGCAGCGATACCTAACTTTCCTTCAACGCCGCTGAACTTTGCAGCTTTACCGATAAGTCGGTAGTTCACTCCGTGTTTGCGGAATGAAGCAGCCAGCTTGTCGTGGACGTCTTGACCGATCCACTTCTTGGTCATGTAAAGGTAAGTGTGACAGAACTCTTGACCGTGGGCAGAAAGACCGCCCCGGCCAAAGTCGTAGTCAACAATGGCGTGGGATAATTCGTGAATCGCAATCCCCTTAGTGAAATGGTTCTTCGATAATTGGATTCGGTTGCAAATAGCCCACCCATTCCCCTTTCTCCAATACGAGCCGCCTCGTTCTCTGCCGTAGGAAAGCCACAGACCTTCGTCTCGTCCGTAGACCTTGTGGTGTCGCCAAGCGTAATCCTCGTACCACTCTCGGGTGTTTTCCCGATACGTTGCTTTGCCGCCTTCAGGTACAAGGCGTCTAGCCGTTTTGGGGAATTGAGTGGCAAAGCGTTTGCTCTTAAGTATGCGTGTATAGAACTCAAACACTTCTTCTAAAGAGTCGAAGCGCTCCGTTTCTTTGTGCATAACGTCTTCGGCGTCATACACCTTCTGTCGTTGTTGGTCTTTTTGGGTCACTAGTATTCTCCCTTTCGTTGTGACTGGGAACATCATATCATCTGTATTACACACTGTCAAATCTTGCATTCGTGAAACAAAGTGATGTATCCTAAAAAACGTTGATTGGCCCTTTCGGGGAGAGCTACCAACAAAACCTCCATCTTCGGTACCACCGCCAAGATGCGTACAGGTCAGGTGAGTGACAAATGACAGACAACGATTCCGTCGAAAGTGACGAACTCGAAGTTGACAGTCCATCCGAGTCGAAACCGAATTGGCGCCGGGAACTCGAAACCCGAGCAACCGACGCTGAAGCAAAGCTCGCTCAATATGAACGGCGAGATGCTTTCCGGTCAGCAGGATTAGATCCTGATGACAGTAAGGTCAGCTACTTTGTTAAAGGGTACGAAGGCGAATTGACTCCCGAAGCTATCGCAGCGGAAGCTACGGCAGCAGGGTTTCTTAACGGCGAACCAGCCGCACAGCCTGACACCCCGGTACGGTACGATGCTGAACTCATGGCCGAGAAGCGTATAGCTATGGCAGGTGAGGGAGGCGACCCGGTAAGTAACCCTGATTTAGACGCAAAAATTAAAGCAACAAATTCCCCAGAGGAACTGAAGGCTTTAATGGAGTCTGAGGGTTATCTGTGGAACGCAACTACCTGAGTTAGCCACTGACACGGAGTCCCTCTCCCCTTAGGACTTCATCATGGCAATGACAGGAACCGGTTCAGTATCTTCCTCAACCGGTGCATTTGAGCAGATGGCGTACTTCGCCCTTCGCTCCAACCCTTTATACGAAATGATCGCAGACGTTCGGTCAACAGCGCAGACACACAACGGCGCAAGCGTCACATTTGATATTTACGACAACATGGCAGCGGCTACAGGTGCGTTGACTGAAGCGACAGACGTAACTCCTGTTGCTCTCGGTGACTCAACTGCGGTCGTTACTCTCGTAGAGTACGGTAACGCTGTCGAAACAACTGCAAAGCTCCGTGGAACTTCGTTCTTGAACGTGGACGCTGACGCTGCAAACATCATCGGTTACAACATGGTTGACTCGCTCGATCAGGTTGTTGCTGCTGTTGCAGCCGGTGGCACCAACGACATTCTCCCTGCGGGTCGTGCAGCTACCATCAACATTGTTGCTGGTGACGACATTACTGCTGACCAGACTCGTACCGCTGCTGCGAAGCTGCGTACCGCTTCTGCTCCGGGCTTCGAGAACGGCAACTATGTTGGGATGATCCATCCTAACGTAGCGTTTGACCTTCGTAGCCAAACTGCGGTAACTGACGTAATCGCATTCCAGATCCGTCAAGACGGCCAAGCTGTCCGCAACGGTTCAATCGGCACATGGGGTGGCGTAGAGTTCATTGAGAACCCTCGCGCACACATCCAAACTGGTGCTGGTGGTGGTGGTATCGACGTATACGACACAATCATTGCGGGCCGTCAGGCTCTCGCAAAAGGCTTCTCCCGTGCCCCCGGCTTCGGTGAGCAACCACAAATCGTGTACGGACCAACAACTGACTACCTTCGCAGGTTCGTGTCAGTCGGCTGGTACCACTTGTGCGGATACAGCAGGTTCCGTGAAGCATGTCTACAGCGTGTAGAAAGCGCTTCAAGCCTCTAAAGGTTTGACACATAGGTTTGAGAGGGTCAAGGTTCCCCCTTTCCCTTGGCCCTCTCATTACCTCCCATTTCTTTGCTACTCTAGGTGCAGACAGACAAGGTTGGATTTAATGCCAAAAGTTGGTAACAGACATTTCAGTTACTCTGCCGCAGGGCGGAAAGCTGCTAATGCTTATGCAAAGAAAACAGGGAAAAAAGTTACTAACACCCGAAGGAAGGGTAAAAGATAATGGCCGGATCAAGCAGCGACGGAAACGTAACTATCCGACCTAAACCCATAACTGGGACCGGAGGAGTTAACCGTGGCTAGTGGTCTTTACTGTTTGCCGTTCAAGAACAACTTGACGCAAACAACAAACTTTGCAATAGATTTTGATGATACAACCGCAGGCGCTTTCAAGTGCATGTTGGTTGACTCGTCGTACACCCCTGACTTTGACACTGATTCAGTTAAGACTGATGTCAGCGGCGAAATTGTGGGTGCAGGTTACACCGCTGGCGGTGAAGCCTTAACCAGTGTGACGTTTACTATTAGTGGTGGCACCATTACTTGGGACGCAGGAGATGTCACTTGGTCAGCGAGCACAATTACTAACGCTGCTGCTGCTGTGGTTTATGACACTACCGAAACTAACGAGCCTTTGATCGCTTATATTGATTTCGGTGGGAACTTTTCAACTACGTCGGGTACGTTCCAAATTGTTTGGAATGCGTCCGGCATCTTTACTTTGGATCTAACCCCGTAGGAGGGATGAAATGGCAACGAACTTTCCAACGTCGTTAGACGTACTCACCACGGGCGGAAATCTCCCGAACACTATTCTGGGTACCACTGAGCTTGACGCTACGAACTTTTTGCATGACGAAATGCACGTCAACGTCAACGAGTCATCTGTAGCTGTGCAAACAAAAATGGGGATCGGTTCGTCAACACCTACCGCTGCTGGGCAGGTGCTTACTTGTGACACGAGTGGCACTACCACATGGCAGGCGTTAGACGCACAAAATTCACCTATCCCTCTAATCTTGGCCTTATCGTAGGAGCAATCAATGGCTAATACCTTCAAGGTGCATCACTGGTCGGCAGCAAACGCCGCTGGTAGCAACCTATATACTTGTCCGGCTGCAACTACGGCAATCGTGTTGCAGATGCAAGCAGCGAACGTTGGTTCCGGCACTCACCCTGTGAGCGCAACTGTGGAAGATAGTTCGGCGGCTACCACCGAGTTTATAGCGAAAACTGTGTCGGTTCCTCTTAACGCTGCTATCGGCCTTGTCGCCGGTAAGCAGGTGTTGGAAGCGGGCGACGTGCTTGACGTTTATTCAGATGCCGTTTCACAGATTGACGTAACAGTTTCTGTATTAGAAATTAGCTGATCCTGTGACCGGGATTTCGGCAGGTAAGGCGTGGAGTAGGATCGGAGCCGAAGTTGCTCCGACTTCTAGTGCTGCGTCTGGTGTCTGGCAGATAGGTGAGGTTGCGGAGAATGTGGGGGCTGGCACTTGGCCTGCGCCAATGGAGGCTTATGAGCTTCTTTCGACGACAACCCTTAGCGGAACTACTGACACGATCTCACTGACGAGCATCCCTCAGGACTATCGAGATCTAAAAATGGTGGTTCGAGCGGCGCACCGAAACCTCTACGGGGAATTTGCTTTCGTGCAACTCAACGGCGACTCGACAGGAGGCAACTATCGCCTTTACTATTACGGGTCTACAGCAAGTGGCGCTTCTACTGGTCTTTATGAGGCTGTGCATTTCGCAACGAGTGCAACCCGGATGCCATACGGTGACTGGCCTAAAGGATCTAGCAGTCGTGGCTCTTTGAATGAACGTAACGCTGCTGAGTTTCATATTCCGAACTACACGGCACCCTCAGCAACTTCAGGAACCGGTGTTTATTGTTTTGCAAGTGGCATGAACAACATTGCCTCACCAAACAACAGCCAATTTTTCCAGTGGTCGGGACTGACGTGGAATGGGACCGCTGCTGTGGCCTCTATTAACATTTATGCCACCCAGACCACCGCGAACTACTTATTTCAACCCGGTACTCAGGTCAGTCTTTACGGAATAGGGACGGCACCATAATGGCCGATTACGAAATTATTGCTCAAGGTTCTGTCGATAGTTCGGCACCGGGCCTTATCACTCTTGACTCCATTCCGGGTACTTACAAGCATTTGGAATTGGTCATCAACGGAGCTTCAACTCGGGACAACACTTCGTATCACGACTACTTTACGATGTATTTTAACAACAGCACCACCGCCGATACTTATATGCGGTCTGTGAATTATCAGGCTGACGCATCCACAACAATCAGTGGGGTCACCACGCAAGGCTACGGTCCTTCAGGCGCTCAAAACCAAATGGGTTACTGGTATCTGCCGACAAGATGGTCAGGCCAATCGACTCAGTTGATGTCCTACACTCGTTTCTACATTCCGAACTATTCCGATACGACGCTCACTAAAGCGGTGCTGGGCTGGAACATGCTCGCTGGCGCTTATGACTGGCCGGGGAGTGGGGGATCGAACAGCGGTGTTGGTGTACAGTCGGGTGTTTGGGGTTGGAACGACACGTCAGCGGTCACACGAATTGACCTCAAAAGTTATGAAACAGGTTTTGGTTTCGCTGTCAACACTTCCTACATTTTGGCAGGGGTAGCGTAATGCCTACATGGAATCATCTCGCTACGACCACAGTGTCCGGTTCGTCAACGACTTCAATCAGTTTCACTTCGATCAGTCAAAGCTATAAAGACTTGGCGTTGTTTGGGACATTGAAGGACGACGGCACCGGCTCCAGTGGTCAAAGCGGTTTGCTCATCTATTTCAAGGACTCGGGCGGTAACTCGATGGATATGGCTGGGGGTCTAATTGCTCAGAGCTGGGCCAGCACCGTCTACTCCTACCAATACTCCAGCCGAAATGACATTCCGAGCTACATGCCGAATAACACGACGAGTTATACAGGGGTTGGTCCGCAGTACGCCTATATTTATGACTACTCGTCAACGACTGTTGCTAAGAACGTGATGTGGATGAACGGCATTACTGGTCAAGACGCTCAAAACAACAACAACACTTGGCAGGCTTGGCGTATGTGTGTCAACGATTCAGGGAACGACCCAATCAGCGAAGTTACTATCAACAGTCAGTCATATAATTATGTACCGGGGGCAACGATGTCCCTGTACGGAATCACGGCATAGGAGGAACCATGCCCACCAAACTTGTCGTAGACATCACCGCAGGGACCGAAGAATATGTGGAGATGACGGCTGAAGAAATCGCACAACGGGAAGCCGATTCAGCGGCACGCCAAGCGGAAATGGAAGCGGAAGAAGCTGCTGCGGCTAAACGGGCAGCAGACAAAGCATCAGGTGATGCGAAACTCAAAGAGCTTGGTTTAACGGACGACGAGATCGCTGCACGCTAATGACTTATGGTGAGAATGGCTCTGTGATAGGGCCACAGAACCTTCCCACTTCTAGCGCTGCTTCTGGTATCTGGTCTATGGGGGAGATCGCTGAAGCTCAACGTGACGGCATATGGCCGACCCATGTCAAAGGCACGATGGAACTTATAGGGGAATTCGTGGCCGGTGGTTATCCCGGTGTCTCTGGCGACATAGAGTTCACGAGTATTCCTCAGACGTATCGAACCCTCCGAGTCGTTATGGCTAACGGGAAACGGGCCGCAGCCGCAAATACGCTGGGTATGACGTTTAACGGTGACAGCACCACCGGAAATTACTCGAACTCTCAGTTCTATAACACTGGAAGCAATACGACATTCGACACGGGTTCAGCTATTGCCAGCTTCACACCGGCGAACGACGGCCCAGCAGCTTCGGGGTCTGCCTTTTGGATGGCAGACATTATGAATTATTCCGATGCCAGCGTCGGCACCGCCGCCCAAATCCACTACGGCTTCGCTCAGGATAACAGTTCTGGGGCTACTGGCATAATCGCTTTAGGCTATAACCAGAACTCGGCGGTCACTAGCCTTGAGTTAAAATCGCCTGCCGGAGCGAACTACTATTTCTTCGAGCCGACGGTTGTTGCGTTGTTCGGGATTGGGATTGTCTGATGGCTGACTTTGAAATCATCGCCGAAGGCACGCTCGACGCCACCTCGCACACTATTGACTTTACTTCGATTCCCCAGACGTACACGCATCTCGAAATCATGTTTTCGGCTCGATCGGCTAAGGCTGGGAACACCACGAACGGCGGCGAAGTCAGGGTCAATGGTGATTCGGGTACTAACTACGGTGTGCAAGGCGGCTACATCAACAATGTGCTTAGTCAAAACATGGCAACAGCGGACAAAATTAATAGTGCGACACGGATTTTGGATGCAGGTAATCAACCCAATTTTCACGCCATCAACAAAATTATGATTCCGAACTACAGTGACACCACCATCGCCACAAAAGGTCTGTTATTTGAAACTACGGCGGGCGGCCCATCTTCGGCGTGGGTTTACTGGAACTCGTTTAGTATTGGCTTTTGGAGCAGCACCGCAGCGATTAACCAAGTGACGCTTTACAGCGAATCGGTCACCTATCCGTTTATCGCTGGTTGTTCTTATTGGCTCGGAGGATGGGCGTAATCATGGCTAGCGCAATTACTAAAATAGCGACTGCGACACCCGACGGCGTTGCCGACTTTACGTTCTCGGCAATATCGGGAAGCTACGACGACCTAATGATTATCGGCAGCGTCAAAGGGTCACACACGGGGGGGTCAGGATTCGCTGCTTGCGTTATAAGCATGAGATTTAACGGTGACAGCGGCGGAAACTATTTCTGGAAATTCAACAAGGCAGTCGATTCTTCGACCCGTGGCGCTGACGCACAGGGGCCGACGTGGAGCAGCATACAACTGAATGTTGCGCCGACGAGCTATCTCTCAAATACCGGCTGGGGGCAGTTCAAGATCTATATTCCCGGCTACTCAGACGCAAGCGGCAACGCAGCGAAGCGTGTATACCACTTGGGCGGTTACGGTCAAGGCACACACGGATCGGCTATGACGCAAGGCAACCACGGGTGGTCAAGCACGGACGCCATCACCTCCGTCTTTTTTCAACTCGGCTATTACAACTTCGTCGCTGGTAGCTCATTCACCCTTTACGGCATCACGAACGCTTAGGAGCAAATCATGCCAATGAAAACCATTGTCGATTGTTCGACAGGAATCCAAACCAATGTCGAGATGACAGCGGAAGAAGTAGCAGAACGTGAGGCAGCAGCGGCAGCAGCCGAAACGCAGAGAGAAGCCGACGAAGCTGCCGCTACTAAACAGGCTGAAGATAAAGCGTCTGGTGAAGCGAAGCTCGCTGATCTAGGACTTTCGGCTGACGAAATAGCTGCTTTGGTGGGATGAACATTGTCGATGCACCCAACAAAGTAACCAGCGGACGACCCTTGTCGCCCGTCGGTATTGTTGTGCATCACACCGCTTCAAACGCTAAAGCAGACCCCGACGCTGTTATCGCCATGTGTGTACGTGGCGTCAACAAAGTACCGGGACCGCTTTACAACTATCTCATTAAACGTGACGGAACAATCTCAAAGCTCACAGCGGAGAACGTGAAAGCGAACCACGCTGGACGGGGACTGCAAAGTGTTCTGACTCGTATGCAAAAAAACCTTCCCGTTATGGGAAACGCTACTGGCCCCGGAAAGATAAGTGCGAATGGTCGCCTTATTGGGGTTTCTATTATTAACGACGGTTTAGGGCAAGATGTTCCCGAGGCTCAGATGGACGCATTGGTAGACCTGTGCGCCTTTCTGTGCGACGGGCACAACTGGAACCCTGACGTGGCAGTTGTGGGGCATAAGGAATGGACTTCACGTAAAGTTGATCCGTCTTTTTCTATGCCTGAATTACGGGCAATGATTCGCCGTCGCATGATTACTGATATTCCTACAATGGAATTACCGAAAGAACCCGAAGATGGGCTGGTCCCATATCAGGGTGTTTTGAAGAAAGGGTCAAGGTCTACCGCTGTTCGCTTCGTGCAAGCCTGCGTGGGTGCCCAACAAGATGGTATTTTTGGGCGTGCCACACAAGCAAAGGTAATGAGGTGGCAACGGGCCTTCGGCCTTAAACCAGACGGCATAGTTGGCCCTGCAACATGGGCTGCTATGAAGATCAAAAGGACAGACATTGTTCACCCAGCGTTTTATTAAAGATTCATTAGAGCGTGGCGTAGCTACGTTCGCTCAGGCTTGGGCGGCTGCTATGGCAGTTCCCGGCCCAGATTGGGGCGACTCCCTGAAGATTGCAGGGGTCGCTGCTCTTATCGCTATCGCTAAAGCTGTTGCAGCTACCCGTGTCGGTGACCCCGAAACTGCTGCTATGGGTAAGAGCTAGCCTCTTTAGAGGGATGGGTCTTTGCGATGACGTACCGGCAGTCAGGCATACAATATAGAGAGGCCAGTTTCGCTTATAACACGAGCGATTCTACGGTCAATGTTGGTGTTATTGGCGTTGTCGCAACGATCCCTACTTCTATTGATTTCCCGTACCGCAAGTCGGGGATGTCGTATAGGGATTCTCTTTACACTTATAGGGAACCGGCTTCATCAGGTAACGCTTACACGGTTATCTGTTTCCCTGCCACGGTAGGGGTTACTACTCAGTTCTCTGCGGTAGCTGGTTTACCGGCAACGGTTTCCCCGGGGACGATAGCAGTAGACGCCACTGTCGCAGACACCATTGACATTGACGCTAACTATGTGGAAGCGCATGAAGGCATAGAGCTTACTGCGTCACTTCCTGCAATTAGTTTGCTTATCGGGCAGCAGATGAACCCGGCGGCTATTGCGGCTACGACCACGATGGCTCCCACCATTGAAGTTATCCTTGATGGAGCGGTAGTCGGCACGATTGCTGCTACGTCTACCGTCGCTGACTCACATGACGTGGATGGCAATTACACTTTCTATGCCGCCACTATCCAAGTGAAAGCCACTACACCCGAGGTGCCGTTGCATCGCATCATTGATCCGATGCCGGTAGAGAACGTGCGTCCTATGGTTGGGCCACGCAACAAACCTACCCCTGCTTCTTTCGCTTTGTTCCGTCATTACCAGCCGGAAAGCCGAGGCACCAATCTTGTTATCGTTAATAACGCTTCGCTACAAACGTTTCTGCCTGCCGATCAGAGCACAGCTACCCGTGTGATTTACGGGGGACACGACTGCCCGAACGATTTAACGGCTACCGAGCAAGACATCTTGATAGCCGCAGGGTATAAATTAAGAGTAGGAGCCGCCGTCTAATGCCTATGTATTCCTACCGTTGCGCTAACTGTTACACCATTTGGGATGTTTTCCACAAGTTCAGTGAAAGCCACGATGAGCCATGCGAGAACTGTGAAGGGGAGCTTTCTAAATACTATGGCACTATTCAGGTTTCTCCAGCGGCTTTCCCCACACGGGGCGGCACCCATGATTCTCGCCCGATTGATTTAGAAGCTACTCGCCAGAATGAGAAGAACAAGGAAGCTGATCTTGCTGCGTACAAGCGGTTAAGGCAGGAAGGGTTGCAGCCTCCGAGCACGGTTGGTGCTGCGAAGTTGGAGTCTGAGGCCGGTACGAAGTGGGAAGTTAAAGCTGGTAAAGCGGTAAGTAAGAAAGGGCAGAAGCAGCTACAGGAGTTCTTAGGATGACTACCACCCAAGCATGGGTTGACGCTACCCGTGACATGCTTCTTTCGGGGTATGTAGAAGAACTCGATGTTTTAACTGCCAACGTTGACGCTGTGCAGACAACGATTTACGTCCAAGGTGTGGCGAGTAGCTGGGCTAAAGGCGTCGTGTTTGAAGTCAACTCCGAAATGTTTTATGTAACAGGGGTAGTAGGCGGCAACACCCTCAACGTATTCCGAGGATACGGGGGATCTACCCCAACAACGCACACTGACACTGACCTCGTGAGGGTGTCTCCCAAGTTCCCTACATATCGGATCATTCAATCGTTGAACGATGATCTTAACGATTTGTCGTCACCAGATAACGGGTTGTTCCAAATGAAAACAACCAGTTTCGATTACAACGCAAGCGTTGACGGATACAACTTGGCAGGTTTAACTTCCGACGAAATTAACTCTATTTACTCTGTGACTTACGCAGATGTAGGAGTGGAAGCAACCGAACCCGAGATTACTTCGTGGACACTTAAACGCAACCGGGATACCACTACGTTTTCTAGTGGGTTAGCTTTAATTCTTTACACTCCAGCGTGGCCCGGTAAAAAAGTTACAGTGATGTATAAGTCACCGTTAACTGCTGTATCCACAACTGATTTAACAGCTAACCAGTCTTTAACTGGGCTGGCCCCCACAGCGTATGACCTTCCTCCGTTGGGTGCGGCGATGGCGTTGATGACTACTACTCCCATACGCAGAGAGTTCCTTGATGCAGAGGGCACGTCACGTATGGCCGAGGAGGTCCCACCGGGCGCGATCTCAGCGTCTTTCAGAGATTTAATGGGGAGACGTAGGGCAAGGCTCCAAGCGGAAGCTGGACGGCTTGTAGCACGCTATCCGCAGATGTGGAGCAGGAACTCTGCTGTACGCCCCGCTTCGCAATGGAGCGGATTCTCGGATGGCTAGTGGAGATTACTTACCGGTTCAATTAGATGGCACAGCGTTCCTTGTGGACACGAGAGAATACTCTCGCACAACGGTTCCAGCTTTAAGGGAGCAGCGAGACAACAGCGCTGAAGCAGGTGAGAACGCTTTAGATACGAGCGGTGCATGGACACGCTCTCAAACAGATTGGTCTTATGGCTCGGGTCAAACGCATTTTGATTTGGATGACAGTGATCGTCGTCGTTTCGCAAGTTCTACGGGTATTGATCCGTGGACGAAAGGGGAGATCACACTTCTCCCCATCACCGAGGAAAAACTAGACGCTACAACTAGCAACCTTCTTGTTCAGCGCATGGGTACTTACTTGTACGCTACGCACGCTGAGAACGCCGAGTTTACAACGAGTGCTACACCGACGACTCCTTCGTGGACCAGCTTTGTGGCACGAGCCACACATCAGATAGCGGACATCACGTCTGACGGCACAAACATTTACTTTGCTTTCGGGTCGGGTGCAGCTATAGCTAAAGCAACTTTGGGTGATAGCGCTATTGACGGTGCATGGCCGACGAGTGGCACGCAAGCAGCAGACATTATTCAAGTCGCAGCAGGTCGCTTGATTGGTGCGCTTGGCGCAAACATATTTGAGATCGGAGCTAACGGCGACAAGCTAGCTAGCTCATTGGATTACACCCCTACTTTGGCTAGCACGACGTGGGTGTCTGTGGCTGGTGGGCCTTCTGGTATTTTTGCGGCGGCTAACACCGACAACACGGGCAGCATCTATCACATTGATGTCAGCACTACGGATGGTTCTTTGCAAACTCCGGTAGTCGGGGGGCAGCTACCACGAGGGGAAACTATTAACCAGATCCTTGCTTACGGCGAGGTGCTGCTGATAGCTACTACTGAAGGTTTACGAACTGCGCTTATCGACACGAACTCTAACGCTGTGACTATTGGTCCAGTCATTGAGGAGGGTGGCGAAGCGTACGGGTTGGAAGCTGAAGGACGTTTCGTTTGGTGGGGTGGTAGCAGCGGACAGATTTATAGGGCTGACCTTTCGCGATTCACTTCGACTCTTGTCCCGGCGTGGGCATCTGATCTGGTGTCAACCGGGGGTTCTGGTGACGTTAATTCCGTAGCACGTTTCGGAAATAAAACATATTTCGGGGCTGCTACTGATGGGGTATATGGTGAGTCGGGTACTGGTGTAAAAGTTGTTACTGGGACACTCAACATTGGTGAAGTGGCATGGTCAACTGTTGCACCTAAGTTGTTGCGTAACGTGACGGTGCGGCAAAGCCGTGACCAGTTCGATTCAACGACGACGTATCGTCAAGCTGCTCCTTTCGCATACAACCAAGGCGCTTCTACTTTCCGAGGCACACAAATCAGTGTGATGCCGGGGACGGTAAAATTCAAAGCCACAAACGACAACAACGCTGTGAGCGAAGTTGGGCCTTTGTCTACTAGTGTGCCTTTAGATTTTGATTTCGCTTCAGAATCGTCAGTGTCATACAACTTTGAGATGACTCTTACCCGAGACACAGGTAACACTACGCTTGCTCCGATCCTTGAAGATTGGGTGACTAGTTGTATCGCTACTCCTGACCGGGTAGACGAAATCATTGCCCCCATTATTCTTAAACGTCAAGTGTTGACTTCACGTAACAGTGGCTCGCCTATCATGTTTGACTCAGCCACCATCTTTAACACTCTCCGCAGTCGCATGGAAGCAGGAGTAACGGTGGACTATATCGAAGGAACACGGGCAGAAAAGGTCACCATTGAACGTCTTTCCATGCGTCCCGACCGGGTATCCGACAACGGAGAATGGTGGGAAGGTACCCTTGTGGTGAGGCTACTGACCGTACCTAGTTAGGGGGCCTCATGGCGAAGGTTCTTTTCTACGATATTGAAACCGCACCAAACTTGGCGTATGTGTGGGGACACTACGACCAGAACGTGGTCCGTCAGTACCGTGAATGGTACGTCTTGTGTTTTAGTTACAAGTGGGAAGGCCAGAAATCCACAAAGGTAGTTTCGTTACCTGATTTCCCTGAGATTTACGCAGCTAACCCTGAGAATGACATCGCTGTGGTGGGTGCCCTGTGGAAACTCTTTGACGAAGCAGACATTGTGGTAGCTCACAACGGCGACCGGTTCGACATGAGGAAAGCGAACGCCCGGTTCGTGTACCACGGGTTGACACCTCCGGCAATGCCGTTGCAAGTTGACACACTCAAAGTTGCTCGTCGGTACTTCATGTTTAACAGCAACAAGCTCGGTGATTTAGGGGAACACTTAGGGTTAGGGAACAAGGAAGCTACTGGCGGTTTTGAGTTGTGGGCCGGGTGTATGCGTGGCGATGAGAAGGCGTGGCGCATTATGAAGAAGTACGCCAAACAGGACGTTGACTTGTTGCAAGATGTGTATGAGCAGTTGCGTCCGTGGATGACGAACCACCCCAACCGGGCACTTATCGACGGTCGCCCTCATGCGTGTCCGAGTTGTGGACATGATGAACTAATCCGGCGTGGCAATAGATCTACAAAGGTTGCCCAATATGTGCAGTACCAATGCAAGAAATGTGGCTCGTATTGCCGGGAACGTTTAAGGTCAGAAGCAGTTACCCCTAGCGTCACTCCCTAGAAAGGGAGAACCCCCGGCCCTACCTAGAGAGAAATAGGACCGAGGGTTGAAGCAGACGCAGAAAACCACTACGAAAACGGCGGCTGCTCCTATGAGTGTATCACACGAGTCATTGTGCCATCCACATTTTCTATCCATTCCACGTCGGGAACAGAAATTTGTGGGGGTTTAGGTGGCTGTAACGCTACCCGTAAATGGTACTCAACTGCATTAAGAGTAAACGATTTAGTGCTATTTAATGCGTGAACTATTTGAGGTGTGGTGTATCCAGCGATCAATGCTTTCTTCACAAGACGTTCGATACCTTGACGTGCCGCCATTGGTTTGGGATGAGCTTGTGCCCAGTAAATGTCGGTGGTTTCGGTAGCGTGTGCGTTGGTAATCAGTTCCCCTTCACTCATTCTCGATTAACAATTTATGAGCAGCAGTTGGTTTATAACCTGTTGCCTTCATTGCTTTTTCCCTTTCATATCCTGAGTATCCTCCCCATACCAACGCAGGCATGTAGAAGTTGTTGAACCAATCACCTACACAAAGTGCATAGGCTAAACAGTTGTCTTTGACGGGACAACCATCGAAACAAATATCTCTGGTTACTTCCCCGGCAGGTATTCCCTTGCACGCAGCTTGGGAATACCACCAAGGGGTTCGACTCATTGGTTAATCAGTTCAGTCCACAACCACAAAGGCATCACAACGTAAGCATCTTTAACGCTTTTGTTCCGGCGCTTAACAATCGCAGCGAACCAACGAGACTTAGCGTTACGTCCTTCCGCTTCGGCTTCGTCAACGAAACCAGCTAAGTTAATTTGTTTGTGGTCTTTGAGTTCAAGCACCCAGTCAGCTAACACTCCATCACCAACGATGTCGCCCTTGTCCTCTGCCCCTGATAAGGCTCGGCGTTCCACCCAGTCTCCAGTTTCAGCGGACAAGTAGCGAACTACAGCGGTTTCAAAGGCTGTGCCTTTTTGTTTGGCTCGGTTTACCACAGCTACTCCTCTGGTAAATCACGCCACCAATCAAACATGAAAGTGAGTTCATCCATTGCGGATTCATCTAGCATGTTACGAACAGCGGCTTGGATAACGTTGCTACGAAATGCCCACATAGGCAGTTCGCTTATTTGTTCCGGGCAGCTTGGATGTTTTTGCATTGAGTCTGCGTAAACATCTAGTTCAAGCAACAGCGACGCAGGTATAGCGACCGCCACAAAGTCCATGTCGGTTGGGACTTGTAGGGCAGTAGCGTCGTATTCAAAAGGAGAGTCCACAGGTCCCATTCTGTCACACCATCGCTTCGTCGGGGGTTTCTCGCAACTTCTGTAACGCAAGACGCACTACATCTGATTGGCTAATCCCCTCTAGTTCAGCGGTAGCTTTTATGTGTGCTATTTCCCACGGGTATAATCGCAAATTGAATGCGTGTTCCCGTTTCGCTTTCATTAAAGCCGGATCGTTATACACTAGAACGGCTCCTCATCGAACGCAGCTTGAACAGTCTCAACAGCAGCCGCAGTCGAAGCAACAGCGTCGGGAACACCTGAGTCTTTGAACTTCAGAGACATACCAACATCTTCGACAACGATGTTAACTTTGTTGCGTTTCTGTCCGTCTTTCTCCCAACTATCAAAGTTCAAACGGCCAGTAACAGTTACTCGTTGGCCTCGGCGTGCATTTTCGGACACGCTTTCCGCCATCTTTTCCCATGCTACGCAGTCAAAGAAATGTGCTTTCTTTTCTTGACCATCTCGAGCCATCTGGTTCCATGCGACAGTGAACTCGCATACGGCTTTGTTGCTGTTGGTGAAACGCAGTTCGGGATCTCTGACTACGTTTCCTGACACGGTAACGGTGTTATCAAACGCCATTAGTTTCCTCTTTCTTGTTGAGTACGTTATATAAGTAGTAGCTATCTCCGGCCCATAGGTGTAACCCTAAGCCGAGTCGCATGGCGCAACGCTTGATGGCGTCACTCATGCAGTCCTTTAAGGCTTCACCGTTGTTGGGGACTTTGCGTTCTACTGCTCCGGCTTCTTCCACAACTATTTCTTTGCCGTCGATAGTGACTTTCAAAGCCATAATGATTCCTTCGACTCTGCCTTCAGCGTTGTAGATGATGTGCTTCACTTCAGTTGAGTGAGGTCCGACTATCCCTAGTAGGGACTGGCTTACCTCGCTGTGACTGACGTATGCAGCAGCGAACGATCCGGGTTTCTGTTTAACGACAGACGCCGGGAAAGGTTTAGCTAATTTAACTAGGGTTTCAGACATGCAAGTTTCTGCTTCCTGAAGAAACAGGATCTCCGACACGGGGGAAGGGTTTACCTACAGTCCAGTCAATGTATTTAACAAGCTGCTTACCATTGACCCAGTGATTAAAGGCTTTTGTTAAGTGTCCTAACTGGATGACACCTGATATCTGGCCTGAAGCATCAGCACGAGTGCGGATAACCCACCGACGTATCGTGTTGCGTGGATCATTAGGATGACCACCCCCGTTGACGGCACCGTCCACAAATTCTTCGGCTATTTCCGGCCCATAAAGTTTAGCGACGTGGAAAAGAACAGTCCCCCATGCGGCAGGACGGATGGGGCAACCACCTTTAGCGACTTTGGCAAGACGGATAGCCTCTTGCAACCCCTCACTGTTTCCCTCACAAAATTCGGCTATGTCTGTCTTGCTAACTAGCCGCCCTTGAACCTGATGGTGAGGCCCATAACCTCGATCAAAAAGAATAAGGTTCTTGGCTATCGCAGCAGCGGCGCTACTGTTCTTAACGCCTAACCGTTGGATCACGTCGCTTGCAGTACGCATAGCGCCATCATCTATGGTGTCAAACGCACGAACTGGCAGGTTACGAATAACAAGCTGTTGTTGTAACGGAACGCCGCTCTTTACAACTGCCAACAAACGGTGCTGCCCGTCAATCAGCCTATCGTTTACGTCGAAACGTATAGCGTCGCCGTTAACGACCCACTGTCCAGCGGACAATGCGTAAGCGTACTTATCCACAACGTTTCTTTTAACTTTTCGGTTATCTATGTTGTAATCTTCTAACCACGTTTGAGCTATCCGTGGTGTGACTTCAATGATCTCCATGTTTGCATTGGACTTAAACATTAGTTTTCCCCTTCAAAGGAATTAATAGGTTTTCTAGTGGCGTTTGTTCGTACGGGAGACTGTCGCATAGCCCCCAATAATTGCAGTAGTGGCAACGCCAGTGACCACTCCCGTTTCTACCTAACGGCGTACCCGGTTCGGGAACGTCGTACACTATGCCGTACCCCGGAATCTCCCGTCGTGGAAGCTCCTGAGAATAGGTCGTCAACGCTAGGTCTTTCATGCGTTGCGCCTCGGCAGTAGCGATCTCTCGGGGTGTTAAACCAGCAGGACTACCGGGGAACGGTTCATCCATGCGGTACACCCATTCAACTGTTTCACCAGCGAGTACGGCATTAGCAGCCCGTGGTTTCTCGCTGTTGTCTTTACTGATGTAGCAGATATGTATGTAGTCAGCGTCTAAAGCCATCGCATACATAGCGGCCTGTGTTACCCCATCGTCGGGGTCTTGGCCGCTTCTGGCTAGTTTCATGGGAAACACCTTCTTAGTTTTCAACTCGAAAACAAAAGTGCTCCCGTCCACAGTGTAAACACCGTCAACATGCCCTGAAATTGGGTAGCCCTGAGATTCCAGCGACACCGCCACTTCGGTTTGCATGTTGTAGCTTGCAACCATGCCCTCTTGTACGAGTTCGTGGATGTTATGGCCAGTCCAGAATGCTATAAGTGTTTGATCGTCTGGTGGGTCTGATTCTTCAGCGCCGAGGATTCTTAAAGCGATGGCTCGTGAGCAGCCGTTAGCTTCACTGGCTCGACACGGTGTCCCCATAGCTGTCGGTTTGTCCCCCTCTACTTCTTGCTTGTTCCTGAGGTAATCCCGGTAAGCATCGTAAGCAAGGGTGGTGCGGTAATAATCGCCGGTTCTATCCATCACACTCGGCGTATTCTTCTTCTAACTGTTGTTCTACATGGGGGTCACGTTCGATAGGGGTTTCCCTCAATCGTCCGTACACTTTTTCCACAAGTTTGCGTACCGTGTCATCACATAAAAGTAAGCGTGTCTTAGAGCTTTTCCAGCCGCCGTTTTCTTGTTCCAGTGTGATGATCCACTCGTGGTGTTCGTCGGCGTAGTTGCCTTCAGCTAAAAATTCTTCTCGTGTTTGGACGAGAACCTCGGAACGCTCGTCGGGTTCTAGTATCTCTACTGCTTCAACTGTTGTGGTGTAGTGACCTCCGCATGGGGTGTCAGCCACCACAAAGTATTCTTTATTGTCCGCCATCGTCTTGATCCCTTTCTAAGATCATCATGGAAGCTGTTATTGCAACGTCCATGAGTTCATCGTTGATCCAAACGTGCTCTCTTGCACGTTCGATTTCCATTTGTTCCCAAGTAGCTAAATCCATTAGCCCCTTCTTTCTTCTTTAATAGCTCGCCGTTGACGAGAACTTGTACCGCCCCATATTCCGGGTTCGTTGTGACGAATAGCGAACTCTAAACACTCGATTTTCACTGAGCATTGACCGCATATATCTAGTAATGATTGGGTGGGGCCACTTGCTTTTGAACCTTGACGGGTTGTCACGTACCGGCCACGGGCCGGGAACCAGTCGAAGCCTTTATCCCCGGTTAGTCCTTTGCAGGCGGCCTTGTTGCGCCAATCATTTACGCCCACGGCGTTTCCCTTTCTTCGGGTGTCTCTTTAGTAGCGCTTCCCACCGTTGCGCCCGGCTCGGGTGGCCTTCGGGGTCACGGGCGTGCCGTATGTTTTGGGCTGTGAATTGGTGGGCGTGCTTCTGTTCTAACTCGTTGCTAGCCACAAGACACCGGCTTATCTGCGATACCCCACGAAAAACCCTCTTGGATGTACCAAGCAACAACTTCTTCAAGTGGATCGTCAAGGGTGAAGTCCACCCAATCTTCTGACCCACCTTCGTTGACTTGAGCCAACATTTCGGTGACCGTAATCCACCCTGACGGGGGGGTGTCTCCCTTTTCGTAATAAATTTGGATGACTTTATCTTCCGGTAAATCACGCCCGGTCATTGTTCGGTTAGCCATTAGTTACCCGGCTTTTCGTCCACTGCTTAGGGTCAGTTTCCACAATGCGGAGTACCGCGAACACCTCTAACCCCGTGGCCTCCGAGATAGCTTCGATTGAAGCGCCCCGGTGAAAGCGTTGGCGGATTAGACGGTTTCGTTCCCGTGCCAACTCGATTCGTTCTTTTCGGTTGGCGTGTAGTGCTTTTTCAACTTGCTTGTAGTTCATTAGTTACCCCTTGCTTCGTCGATCTTGTTGTCCCAATAGAGAGATTCTGCGTTTTCTTGGGCCTTAATCATGGCTTCGTATTCTTCTTCGGTCATGTCGGCGTACGGATCGTCTGGCGGTTCGTAGTAGCTATCCATTAGGGTCGCCCTTTCTGTAAGTCGTCGGCCATCTGTTCCATAGCGGCTTCGATGTGTGCCTTTAGTACTAAGAGTTCGCCACGTCCACCCCTGTCGGGGTCTACCTTCAGATCTTCTAAGCGTTGGTCGATGTATTGCCAGATAACAAGGGGGTCACCCATGTTTCTTTCCGACCAGTAGTGTTTTCTTGTTGGTGCTTTCACCGTTTCCCTTTCGTTTCGTATTACCTTATCGTATTGCGTTTCGTAATGCAAGCATCACCGGCACGACCACAAAATCCAGCCGTCGCCATAGGTTCGTTTGCCGTACTTGTAAACCTCTATAGCCATTGAAGCCGACCCCAACGCCGTATAGCGGCGACCCCAAACCCGAGGACCAAACGCCCCCGAGTCAAACCACGTCGGCTTATGGATTTGCCATGCGCCGTGGTCCTTTGTTCCACTGACGGCTTCAAGGTTCCAACGGCTCTCGCAATAGGCTACTTGTAAAGCCTCGGCGGTAGACCATTGGCCGCTGTAGATTTCGGCGGCTTCGACTAGCTCCCTGTGGACAGGGTGCGTTTCCTTAAAGCTCCCGAGGTCTATTAGAAGCCACATAAAAAGAGCAGCTATCATTCTGGATTTACCCGTGAGGTTTCTACCGTGTCGGCGTAGCCCTCGGGTAGACATTTATTCAAAATGGCAGACCAATCCCACCACAGGGGATTACCCCAATTTTCTTGTTCCTCGGCGGTGAGTGGTATCCGCAAAATTAGTTCTTGGTAGTTGTTTGTTTCCATGTCAGTTTCTCCCGTGAATCTGGTCTAGTTCGGCTTGTATTTGCTCCGCATGTGCGGCCCTTAGAGCTTCCTTGTAGGCAACTCGGCTGTGATAGTACCGGGCAAGCTCTGAAACGCCGCCAACGAAACAGAGAACCGGCACCAGATAGATAACTAGTAGCGCCACGGCTACGATTTGATCGTCAAGCGTCGCGGTCATCATTCACCCTCCGCAGGATCGAAAGTATCTAAAAGGTTTTGTGCTACTTCTCGGCGTGTTTCCACCGTGAAAAGTTTGTGCCACGGCGTGCCGGTGTCGGCGTACTCGGCGGCGTAACTTTTGGCGGCGGCCTCTACCGGGTAACCGAAACCTTTTAAGGCTTTGGCCGGGTCATAATTTCCTCGGCGGTAATGCTTCCGGAGGTTGGCTTCACACGCCGCTAGCTTTTGGTAAGGCTCCCAAGTGTTGCGGAGGTATAGTTCTAGCTCCGTGGCTTCATGGTTGTAACTCATTTTGCACCCTTTCGTTTTGTGGTTTTAAGTGCGTGCCGGGTCGGGGAATCGAACCCCGTTAAACCGTTCCCGGCGGCCTAATTAATACAGGCGGTTACCAGACCGAGCGGCGATGTTATAAACCTCCGCCAGCGTCTGGGCGTCGTCGTCACCTGCCTTAAAAAATTGGATTGGTGCCCCGTTCATCGTCACACCGTCTTGATGGGTCAGGCCAATAGCTGACCCGTTGTGAGTGCAGACCACGTTGTAAGTCTGGGACCGTTCCCACCATTTGACAGTGTAGGCAGGGCTAGCCCAGTGGACAGTTTCGCCCCGATCAACGGCGTCTTTTATTTGTTGCAAATACATTCTTACGCCCCCTCTGCATTTGTAAAG
>VTLG01012256.1_pt1 | contig 37125 bp, 38 predicted proteins | sample 4694571 | NCBI WGS metagenome assembly VTLG01 (sample SAMN12604809, study PRJNA352737) | marine metagenome | biome: ENVO:00000447; feature: ENVO:00000209|ENVO:00000569|ENVO:01000036; material: ENVO:00002151; isolation source: viral sequences binned using virsorter ...
ACGTGCAGCAGATTTACTAGACAAAAGCGACAACCCCTGGAAGGCGGTATGTCAAGCTTTCAAGGATAAAGGATTATCCGAAGACAATGCCTTAATGAATGCACGTCTAGCTAAGATTCTACAAACTGAAAACTATGACCATGACCGCAACGAACCAATCCTATGGACCCCTATACTATAATAGGGGTAAGATAGAAGTCTGGGACTTCATCAGAGACCAAGGACTGCCTTATCATTTAGGTAACGCAGTCAAATATATCTGCAGAACAGGGTACAAAGATGACCCTATCGCAGACCTCAAAAAAGCTATCCACTATCTAGAAAACGAACTCTACCATGCCGAGCGTAAGGATTTATCCAGACAACCATCAGACCACATTGTCTTCACAGGCTCAGGAGTTCCGGGAGGCATATCAGATAGTTTCATCGAATTCCCGTCCAGCGAGAGCCAGGCAGCACAACCTTATAGTGGAGGAGTTCAAGGAATTTCTACAAGCGGAGGGGATGTTATATCTTTCGAGTAATGATCATAAAGAACACGCCTTGAAAGAACTAGCTGATCTAGTCTATGTCTGTTATCAGTATGCTGCTAACATGAAATGGGATTTAGATGAAGCTATGCACCGTGTCCATGAAAGTAATATGTCTAAGTTGGATGAATATGGAAAACCAATATACCGTGAAGACGGTAAGGTTCTTAAAGGACCAAATTATGCACCACCAAATTTAAGTGATTTAGTTTAATGTCTACACAGATGATCGCTCGGACAGGCCGAGTACAAAATTGGATTGATAATCCTGAAGGGCGTTTGCCTGTAAGCTGTACCGTGTTTGTTGTCGAAGACTCCATGGAAGGAGAGAACGGCATCGAGGCCAGCTGGAGATTTGTTTCTCACGCTCTACGTTTCGGGGCAGGTGTAGCAGTTCATCTATCCAAACTACGACCTAAAGGCCATGAAAATGGAAAGGGTCTAACTGCAAGCGGACCTGTATCCTTTGCAAAAATCTACTCAGTTCTTAATGAAACGTTACGAAGAGGTGGAGTATATAAGAACGGCGCTGTGGTGTGTCATATGGATATTGATTGCGCTGACATCCTTGAGTTTGTTCAGACACCTCGTAACGAACTCCCCTGGATCAAGAGGTGCGTCAACCTTGATCAGAGTAAATGGGAAAGTACACATCCTGAGGTAAAAGAAGCCATATTATATGGTATCAAGTCAGGAGATATCTGGCTAAATAAAATCAAACACGATGAGAACAATGAGCGTATCTACGGGAATGTCTGTCTTGAGGTATATTTGCCCTCACGAGGAACATGTCTCCTCCAGCATGTCAATCTCGGTGCCACTACAATCGCCGACATACCAAAGGCTTTCAGTCAGGGTATGTCCGAGTTGTGCGATCTTCATAGCCGAACAGGCGTTGGAGGGACTGGAGAATACCTTCCAAGTGAAACGGACAGGCAGGTCGGACTTGGATGCCTTGGACTCGCGAATCTCCTCAGACAATATAGAGTTAGTTACAGAGAATTCGGAGACGCACTAGCTGAAGTTAATAGTGGACTGAATCCACTAGGTAGAGCTGGTGAAATAGCTCTCAGATTAAAAGAAGGTATTACAGATGCAGCCTTGATTGCTCGACAGCATGATATGGCAAGAGCTTTTGCTATAGCTCCTACTGCTAGCTGTTCATACCGTAGTAAAGATTTAGATGGGTACACATGTACTCCAGAAATAGCACCACCAATAAGCCGGACTGTTGATAGAGACAGTGGTACATTTGGTGTAGAAGCTTATGAATACGGCGAAGTTGAGATCGCCTCAGAAGTTGGATGGGACGCTTACAAGCGTGTAGCAGACAATATTATGATAATGCTCAGCAACACAGGACTTCTTCACGGCTACAGCTTTAACTCATGGAGTGATGTTGTAGAATACGACAATGCGTTCGTCGAAGAGTGGTTGCAATCTCCGCAGACCTCCTTATATTACTCTTTACAAGTAATGTCGGACGTACAGGACAAAAGCGATGCGTATGCTGCATTAGATGAGACTGATGTCAATGATTACTTGGAAGGGCTCTTAAATGAACCCCCTACCTGTGATTGCCAAGAATGAAAACACCTTATGATAAATTATTTGAACGTAAACGAAAGTGGTCTCCAGTTCAAACCACAGCTGGAAAGCTACGTGAGGGAGCAGAGGAGACCATCTACCGTGCTCTCGCAATACGTCATATGGAGCTACCTGTTGGTACCTTCATTAAGGACGGCCTTGAAAAGGACGTTCCCGCTAGTGCTAGAAAGCTACTAGAATCGAATGTAAAAGACGAAGAAAACCATGATCTTGCTCTCGGGTACATAGCAAATGCCCTGGGTACAGATGAAACTGCAGAAAAAGAAGCACTTCTGCTACGGGATGCATGGATGTCCCACCCTGATCACACTATCCTGAAAGCTCTTGTCGCAGAACGTGCCATCTTTTTTGTACTTCTTCCCTTCTTTCGTTTTAACGGCGATGCTGGTCTTAGGACTGTCAGCGCCGACATCTCTAGAGATGAACAAATACACGTTGCCGCTAATTCTCTTTTATGTACTGAGTTGGGCTTACGCAGTAGTGCTTCTCTGGACAAACTTAGGAAGGCCACCATTAACTGGATTCTCCAACCTCTAGGTACAAATACTCAGACCAAATATTTAGACAGAAAATTCTGGACCGATGCGAGCGATCGCCTGATGTATGAAGGCAAAGCTCCTCAGTTTTCTGAGACCAAGAGAGGAAGGATGCCCGCTTTTTTTGAACATGCCAACACAAACTTACCCAAGTACGCTTGACTTTGCACCGCTGGAACGTCTCCTTGATGAACTTGATGAGACGTTCCCGGATAAATTCCCTGACCACAACCTATCACAGATAGAGATTGCCTTTCGGGCAGGTCAGTTAGATATAATAAGACTATTAAAACACAGACTAAACCCGGAAGAATAACATTATGTGCTTTATCGGAATGCCAAAACCCCCTGATCCACCTCCAGTACCTAACGCACCCACACCACCGCCACCACCAGAACCTGTACAGACAGCCCCTACTCCACTACCTACTACACCTACACCTAAGCCAGTCACAACAGATCAAACGAAAAAGGCAGCTGAAGTTGTAGCTAACAAAGCAGCTGGTGGAGACAAGAAGACAGCTGGTACATCTCAGTTACAGTCTCAACCAAGTACTGGTGGTACCAACACACCTACCACAGGCCAGGGTGTTAATACTTTAGGTACCATTAAAGATTCCAAGAAAAACAATCAGACAGGTACTAATTACTAATGCAGAAAGCACGCCAAAGATATGATAAACTATCTAACAGCCGTGAACAATTTCTGAGTGTTGCATACGATTGTGCTAAACTAACCATACCTACCATCCTAATGAAGGATGAAGTCAGCCCTTATGCCCCGTTTAAAACACCGTGGCAATCAGTGGGTGCTAAAGGTGTGGTGACCTTAGCATCAAAGCTAATGCTAGGTCTTCTACCTCCCTCAACAAGTTTCTTTAAACTCCAACTAGATGACTCTAAGTTAGGAGTAGAGGTACCTGCAGAGGCTAAGAGTGAGATGGACCTAAGCTTTGCTAAGATAGAAAGGATGATCATGGATAGTATTGCAGCTTCCACTGATCGAGTACAGATATTCTCAGCTATCAAACACCTAGTTGTTACTGGTAACGCACTGGTATACATGGGTCAAGATGGTATGAAGATGTACCCTCTAAACAGGTATGTAGTAGAGAGAGATGGTAACGGTGATGTAATAGAGATAGTTACAAAAGAAAAAGTAAACAGAGATTTACTACCTACTGGTATCAAGATACCTCAGACTGTTGTTGATGACAGCAAGAGTACTGATGCTAAAGACGTTGATGTATACACTTGTATCAAACTAACCAAGAAAGGTTGGACTTGGTACCAGGAAGCACACGATCAAGAGATACCTGGTAGCTATGGTAAAGCTCCTAAAGATAAGAGTCCTTGGTTACCGTTAAGATTTGTGACGGTAGACGGAGAGGATTATGGACGTAGTAGAGTAGAAGAATTCCTTGGTGATCTCAAGTCACTAGAAGGTTTGATGCAAGCATTGGTTGAAGGTAGTGCAGCTGCAGCGAAAGTTATTTTCACTGTGTCTCCTAGTTCAGTAACCAAGCCAGCATCATTAGCCCAAGCTGGTAACGGTGCTATCATACAAGGAAGACCTGATGATGTAGGTGTGGTTCAAGTAGGTAAAACTGCTGACTTCCGTACCGCCTTTGAGCTAGTCAATGTACTAGAGAAGAGATTATCAGAAGCATTCCTCGTACTTAATGTACGTCAGTCAGAGAGGACTACCGCAGAGGAAGTCCGTATGACACAGATGGAATTAGAACAGCAGTTAGGTGGATTATTCTCACTGTTAACTACTGAGTTCTTGATTCCATATCTTAACCGCAAAATGCATACGCTCACTAGATCTAAGCAGATCCCTGCGTTACCTAAGGGTTTAGTACGACCTACTATTGTAGCTGGTATTAATGCACTAGGTAGAGCTGGTGATAGAGATGCACTCGTACAGTTTATCACTACCATTGCACAGACAATGGGACCGGAAGCACTAGCAAGTCTATTGAATCCTGATGAAGCTGTTAAGCGTCTTGCTGCTGCTCAAGGTATTGACGTTCTTAACTTGGTTAAGTCTGTCGAAGAGAAACAAGCTGAGCAACAACAAGCACAACAAGCACAGATGATGCAGTCCTTGACTGATCAAGCTGGGCAGCTAGCAGGTACACCATTGATGGACCCATCTAAGAATGATCAGTTAATGGAAGCGTTACCAGCTATGACACAAGCCGCTGGCGCAGCCGCCGGACCTCCACCACCACCACAGTAACCAATGGCAGAAACAATTACTTATGACCCAGCTAATGATCCTGTCGCTATAGCAGAAGCCGAGGCTAGAGACAACGAAACTCTAGAGCAAGGTGAGAAGCTGATAACTGAACAGCAGAATCTATTAGCTGGTAAGTACAAGAACGCTGAGGAGTTAGAGAAAGCTTACCTTGAACTACAAAAGAAACAAGGTGAGACTAGTACAGAAGAAGCTCAGCCTGAAACCACAGATGAGACATCATTTGAACAAAGGTTCTATACTGATACAGAAGGTAACCAACTCGAAGGTTACCAAGAAGATGGTAAAGTTAACTATGAAACAGCTGAAACTTTATATGGTAAAGAATTAGGTGATTTATTTAGAAACTCAGAGATAGATCCATTTGCTATTAGTAAGCATTTCCATGAAAATAATGGAGAAGTTACAGATGAAATGTTTGAATCTCTAACCAACGCTGGTTTATCTAAGTCAACAGTAGAAGCTTATTTCAAAGGAAGAGCAGCTGAAATGGGTTATAACGAACAAAAACCAACAGCTGCTGTATTGTCTGATACTGAGATAGCAGAAGTACACGGTATAGCAGGTGGTAAAGATGGTTATGAACAGCTCATGAACTGGGCTAGTGATAACATGTCTGATGCTGATGCTAATAACTTTGATGAAGTCATTGAGACTGGCAACAAAGCAGCTGTAACCTTTGCAGTTAAAGCATTGATGGGACAGTATGAAGATGCTGTTGGACGTGACTCCAACCTAGTACAAGGTAAAGCATCTGATAATACAGGTGATGTCTATCGTAGTATGGCGGAAGTCGTACGTGATATGAACAATCCTGAGTATGACAGAGACCCTGCAGTACGTGCAGATGTACAACGTAAACTTGAACGATCTAACTTACAAGTCTAATGCCAACACAAGCAATGCAAGCCTGGATTAAAAACTATAAAGAGAAGAACGGACGTTCTCCTACTCCAGGTATGATACAACAAGCTCAAGAGCGCATCTATAAACAAGCTGCGTCTGAAAGAGCTAGAAAAAAACTATCTAGAAATAAATAATGTCAACAGCCACATTAACTAAACCAAATAACAATTGGCAAAGCTTTTGTGACTGGGTTACAAGTACTGAGAACCGTCTCTATGTCGGTTGGTTCGGTACCCTAATGATCCCCTGTCTACTTACAGCTGCCACAGCTTTTATCATCGCCTTCATCGCTGCACCTCCTGTAGACATAGACGGCATCCGCGAACCCGTATCAGGATCATTACTTTATGGAAACAACATCATCTCGGGAGCAATCGTCCCGTCATCTAACGCAATCGGTCTTCACTTCTACCCAATCTGGGAAGCTGCAACCCTCGACGAGTGGTTATATAACGGAGGAACATATCAACTCGTTGTATTCCACTTTCTCATCGGTATCGCAGCATACATGGGACGACAATGGGAACTTAGTTATCGATTAGGGATGCGTCCCTGGATATGTGTTGCTTATTCAGCGCCCGTTGCAGCGTCATTTGCTGTCTTCTTGGTATATCCTTTCGGGCAAGGAAGTTTCTCTGACGGTATGCCGTTGGGGATATCAGGAACGTTCAACTTTATGTTTGTCTTTCAGGCAGAACATAATATCCTTATGCATCCTTTCCATATGTTGGGAGTTGCGGGGGTATTTGGTGGCTCTCTGTTCAGTGCTATGCACGGTTCGTTGGTCACTAGTTCCATCATTAAAGAGACTACTGAGAATGAGTCTCAGAACTATGGATATAAATTCGGACAGGAAGAAGAGACCTACAATATTGTCGCCGCACACGGATATTTCGGGCGACTCATTTTCCAATATGCTAGTTTTAATAATAGCCGTTCTCTACATTTCTTCCTTGCTGTCTTCCCAGTCATTGGCATATGGCTCACCAGTATGGGAGTAGCTACCATGGCATTCAACCTTAATGGTTTTAATTTCAACCAATCAATTGTTGATTCCAGTGGTAAGGTTGTCCCTACCTGGGCAGATGTTTTAAACCGTGCTGACTTAGGCATGGAAGTTATGCACGAGCGTAATGCTCATAACTTCCCATTAGACCTAGCAGCTAAACCTGTTACTCTTGGTTAAATAATTAGCGCCGACCTGACTTATCATCCTCGGCCATTAATCTATTTCAACTATTAATGACACAATCGAGTAACGTATTTCCAAGAGAACCACAAGTACAAGTACAAGCTATCAAGTACTCTGAAAATGCAGAGCGTGTAAATGGTCAGCTCGCTATGATTGGATTCATGGCAGCTCTCGGCGCTTACATTTTTACAGGCCAGATTATTCCTGGCATATTTTAATACCACGTCCGTTCACCTTCCGTCAGTCAGGACAAGCTACCAACATCGGAAGGCGCATGACTCCTAACCATGGAACGGGGGTTAGGTACTAAGGAGAAGACTAATGAAAGTCCAACTAAAGTATCGTGGTATCCCTTATACCAAACTTATTTAATTAACAATGAAATTCGCACTTGCCGTACTGGCTTCAACAGCCCTGGCGACACCTGCAACAGCCGGTGTATATTTAAACGTAGAGGCAAACTCCTCGCTCACCGGAAACGATTACACTGGTACCACTACCGACGTCCATGTGGGTTATGAAGGTGGTAACGACACAGCATCATTCTATGTACAAGGTGGTCCAGCCATCGTTGCAGTAGATGGAGCTGATGAAGGTGACACCAGATTCTCAGGGAAAGTTGGTGGTTCCGTAGCTGCTACCGAAAAGGTAGATCTCTATGGAGAACTAGCTCTACTTACAGCAGACTCTGATACAGATGATGACAACGCTTGGGCAACCAAGGTTGGCGTTAAGTATAGCTTCTGATGAAGTATTTAGAATCCCCTTGGGCATGTTTATTCATGCTCTTGGGGTTCCTTACTTTTGTAGAGGGTCTACACATGTACGAACATGAACACTGTAGATCCTGTCCCGTTTGTGAAACCACTGAGGATTACTAATGTATTCACTATTTGACTATATGTTATCACCGCCGGTACGGACAGTTGTTGTCGTCTCGGAAGACCAACTTAACGATCTCCGTATTAGGCAGTACAATGAAGAAATCCAAACCATCCAAAACCAACAAAAAGAACTTGAAGCTGCCTACAATCGCAGAAAATCAAGCCTATCGGATAGCTTGGCCCATCTTGAATCTCAAGTCAAGCAGCTAACACCTGCTAAAACAACTAAGAAAGTTACTGCAGCTAAGTAATGGAGATTAAAATTAAAGATCCAACCCCAGAGCAGAAGATGGCTAAGGCGGTGGATGATTATATGAATAACGAGACAGAAGAAGTGGTAGTCCCAGATGACTGGGAGCCACAGTCTCTTGAAGAAGCTCTTCTAGGAGAGTGATTGGAACAGGGGCACCTCAGAGTCGGACCCCTTTTTCTTTGGCAAGCGCCCGGTACGCCGGATACCTCTTGCCGTCTAGACGGTGGGATAGACCACAACTTTTTACACGTGGAAAAACTCTTAATAAATATCTTTTAAATTCTTTTAATTACAAATGGCTAACGCTTTAAATACCGCTTTAGGTAGGATTAATAGTACCGCCTCAACCCCGTTGGCGCTGAGTACTGCCTATGATACCAAGTATGGTACCTATCTGAAGCTATTCAGTGGTGAGCTGTTCAAAGGATTCCAAACTAATACTATTGCTCGTGACCTAGTTACGAAGCGTACACTTAAGAATGGAAAATCTTTACAGTTCATCTATACAGGTCGCATGTCAGCGTCTTATCATGAGCCAGGAACTCCCATTCTTGGTAATGAGAATGCGCTGCCAGTAGCTGAGAAGACCATCCAAATGGATGACCTCTTAATCAGCTCTGCATTCGTGTATGACCTTGATGAAACTCTGGCTCACTACGAGCTTCGTGGAGAGATCTCTAAGAAGATCGGTTTCGCTCTCGCTGAGAAGTATGACCGTCTAATCTTCCGTGCTCTAACACGTGGTGCTCGTCAGGCTAGCCCTGTATCTGCTACAGGTAAGATCGAACCAGGTGGAACTCAGATTCGTGTTGGTACCGCAGCTGATGCTCAGAACGCATTGGTTGGTTCTAACCTCGTAACTGCTTTCTATGATGCCGCAGCTGCTCTTGATGAAAAGGGAGTAAGTGCTGAAGGTCGTGTGGGTGTGATTTCTCCACGCCAATATTATGCTTTGATTAATGACGTAAGTTCCGGTGCTATTGCTAATGGACTTGTAAACCGTGACGTACAGGGTACTGCTCTGCAGTCTGGTCAAGGTGTTATCGAGATTGCTGGAATCAAGCTGTTCAAGTCAATGAACATCCCATTCTTCAGCAAGTATGGTACGAAGTATACACCTTCTTCCGGTAACAACGACGCAGTTGATACTAACGTAACTGATCCTGGTAACACAGGTTCCTTCGTAAGTGCTGCTATTGAAGACGCTGCAAATGATGTAGCTGGTATCAATAACGAGTACGGTGAAGAAACCGAATTCGCAAACTCCTGCGGATTGATCTTCCAGCGTGAAGGTGCTGGTGTTGTTGAAGCTATCGGACCTCAAGTTCAAGTAACAAGTGGTGACGTATCAGTAATCTACCAAGGCGATGTGATCCTCGGACGCATGGCTATGGGTGCTGACTACCTCAACCCTGCTGCTTGTGTTGAGTTGTACGCTGGTACTGCAACTAAGCCTGCTGCTTTCTAAGCTTTATATTTTTCACTCATATGGGGGTACTTCGGTACCCCTTTTTTCTTATGGCAACAATCTCTTATGGCGCGTCCACCGAACTGGATGCTGTAAACTCAATACTAATGAGTGTTGGAGAGTCACCTGTAAACACAATTTCTGATCCGCAAAGTCCTGAAGTGGCTATTGCTCAGTCAACTCTTAGGCAAGTTTGCCGTGAGGTTCAAGCCGAAGGGTGGGTGTTTAATACAGAGCATGAATATCCAATATCTCTTGACTCTAGTAAGCATTGTCTGGTACCAGTTAATGTACTAGAGATAGACCTTAGTCACTCTAGGCATGGTGATCACTTCAACGTGGTACGCAAGAATGATAACGGTGTTACAAAACTATATGACAAAGTTGAGCACCGATATAACTTTGACAATGTAAACGAGAATAAATTATACTGTGATATATTATGGATGATAAACTTTGAAGATCTACCTCAGGTGTTCAAGGACTATATAACCATCAGAGCTTCGAGGATCGCCTCTAACCGCATGGTAAGTGACCCTAAGGCAGCTGAACTCATTGGCACCGATGAGGCGCTTGCAAGGGCATTAGCCGTGGAGTACGACACCCGAGTAGCTGACCATAATATCTTCAGTAACCAAGAGTATAGAACAAACCCCGCTAGTGTCTACAGACCTTATCAAGTTATTAATAGGTAGCGATGGCAGCAATCAACCAACGGATTCCAAACTTTTTAGGTGGGGTCTCACAACAGCCTGACACAATTAAATTTCCAGGTCAGCTCAGAGTGTGTGATAATGCACTACCTGATGTTACCTTCGGCTTAACTAAGAGACCCCCTGGTGAGTTCGTTAAGAAGTTGGACAACGTAACAAGTGGTGGTTATTACTATAATATAATTAGACAGAAGGATGCTAAATATTTAATACAGATTACTCCAGGTCAAGGTGCTAATTCCATCAAAGCGTGGAACCTAAAAACTGGTGACGCAGTTACTGTTACTGATAGCTCGGGAGGAATGGCTTACCTTAATGGTGCTACCTCTCCTTATGCTGTACAGACTATTCAAGACACAACTATCATTGGTAATCCCACTATTCCAACAGCTAAGAGTGGAAACACTGGTGGACTCCTGGATAGCGGAAATTATGCTTTTGCTAGATGCGACACCATAGCTTATAATACTGAATATGTATTATGGCAAGGTGATACTGAACCAGCACCCAGGAAGTTCAGAAGAGTAACTAGCGTTAAAGTAGAAGTTAGAGGTGGTTTTGGTCCTGTCGGTAGTGGAGACGGTGAGGGTCAGACTTTTGATACCTTCCCTAGAGCAGATGGTGAACATGGTGATGCAGGGTATACTGATACACCTGATAGCAATAACGACAATGCTAATACAGATCCTGTTGCACAATATCAGCAAAGCTTTGCAGGTGGTAAAGGTTTTGGTGGTGAACTAACTACGGTTCCATCTGATGTAACTCAGGCAAATGCCCCTAATGACTCTGGTTTTCATACAGTTAAAACGTATAAATCTGCAGCTGGTTATGTCACTCTTAATGGACACAGTTATATTTATCAACAGGAGAAAACCTGGGATTCTGATATCGGAGCTGATGATGATGATGCAAACGTAGGTGGTCGTCAAGCTTCCAACTTCCTTGGATATGTAGCTAGGTATAAAACTAGATACACAGCTGCTGTCACCTTAGACTATGGTGGAAGGTATGACGGTGAGGGTTCTAATAAATTAGAGAAAGGTGATTATATAGATTACGTAGAAATTCAAGGTAAAAATGAGAGTGGTAATGCTCAGAGTGTAGGTTTATTCATAAGGTGTAATGGTTATGAAGAGTTTGAAAGCTTTGAAGATGTATCCAGTATAGCTTACTATAGATCACCTGAGAATCCTGATGAAGGTAACCTTAGTATGACACACATACTTAAAGGTCTTAAGGATTCTATGAGTAATGTATCTAATGTAAATGCAACCATTGTAGGTAATGGTTTATATTTAGAAGGTAGTAATGCCCCGAAAGTTAGATTCTTAGGAGGTACTGTCAATGAAGGTATGACTGTCTTCAGTCGAAGTACTACTGATATATCTAGATTACCTGCTCAATGTAAAAAAGGGTATGTAGTTAGAATAGCTAATTCAGAGAACACAGATGCTGATAACTATTACCTTAAGTTTGTAACAGATAGTGATGCTGAGGTTGGTCCAGGTAAATGGGAAGAGTGTGCGAGACCTAATGGGTTGAACTTTGGGGATGACGATGATACTCAAGATGCAGGATTTGATATAACTAAGATGCCACATAAACTGGTATCTAGTGTTAATGCTGCAGGTCAAATCACCGGGTTTGAGTTCAGTGCTATAACTGTTGGTGACGGGGCTGTACAGTGGTCTAACAGAGAGGTTGGTGATATGAAGACCAACCCTATGCCTAGCTTCCTTGATAAAAAAATATCAAAAATATTTTTCCACAGAAACAGGTTAGCCTTTGTTGCTGACGAACAGATTGTACTCAGTCAACCAGGAGATTACTTTAACTTCTTCTCTGTATCTGCGATAACTAACTCTGATGATAACCCTATTGATATAGGTATGTCAGATATAAGACCTGCTTACATTAGGCACGTCTTACCAGTACAGAAAGGTATCATGTTATTCAGTGATACTGCACAGTTCCTACTCTTTACAGAATCAGACATCTACAGTTCTAAGACTGTACGATTAAAGAAGATGTCTGACTATGAGTGTGATGCTAGTATAGAGCCAGTTGATTTAGGTACTACAGTTATGTGGGCATCTACAGTTGGTCCTTATACTAGAGCCTTTGAGGCAGCTGTAATAGATGATGGTTCACCACCTAAAGTTATAGAACAAACAAGAGTTATACCCGAGTTAATACCTAGTGATGTAACCATATCTGCATGTTCACCTGCTGTTGGTCTTGTTACCTATGGTAAGAAAGGAGATAATAGTCTTTATATTTATAAGTATTTTGACGGTGCTGATAACCAAAGAGCACAGTCAGCTTGGTTCACATGGACTCTCACTGGAGAACTGCAACATGCAGCTTATACAGCTGGTAACCTCTACACTGTTACCAAGACAAACAATGAGTATATCCTGAGTCGCCATGAGTTTGTAACGAACCGTGTGGATGCTGCAGGAGCTAACAGAGCTTATAGGTTAGGACCAGTTGATCCTAGTAAACTCAACACCAGCCGATGGTTTGAAGCATGTCTAGATTATATGGAGGTTAAAGTTAACACTGACTTTACTTATGATGCAGACGATAAATACTCTCATATAACTTTACCTCATACGCCATCAGATGCTAGTTATAATAATGAAGAGATATTTGCTGTAGTTTTAGATGGTGATAACGCTGGTTATGTTATAAAAGCGCAGCCTAAGACAAGTTCAACAGAAACTATTTTATCTGATGGTACAACAGCTAAATTCAAAGCTGACTTAAAAACTAATAACAGCGACGGGACTACTTATAGAATTGCTATAGGTTATAGGTATGAAACCACAATTGAGTTCCCCACCTTCTACCCATCACTGGGTGATGCTAGAGACCTTAATGGTGACCTAAGAATTTCTGGAGTAAATTTTGAACTGGGTGTTTCTGGACCCATGGAATTTAATCTATCCTCTATCTACTCTGATATATCTGATTATACTTTGTATGAATCGGGTATGACAATAGGTACAGGTCAATATAGTGAACCACCTGCTGTCCTTAATAAGTCAGTAAGGGTTCCGATCCAGAGGAAGAACGATAAATATAAATTACAGCTTAAAATCCCCGACCCCTTTTCCACCTCCTTACTCTCAGCTAGCTGGGATGGAAGGTATAACACCAGACGACATGTACGAAAGTAAGTTTATCAAGCCCTGCACTCCTGAGTTAGCTCTGAGTGTGGGGCAAAACTTGCGTTGGGAAGACCGACGTGAGGCAGAACAATTATCTGGATACTGTGCAGAAGCAGTGTGTGTCCAAGCTTTTTACAATTCCGCATATGGAAGCTCAGTTTATTTTGAGGTTCCCAACGGCAAGGCTGCCGGAGTGGCGGGCGTGTCACCTGATAATATTATATGGATGCTTTGTACTGAGGCCAGCACAGAGTACCCACATACATTTGTCAGAGAAGCACGTCGCTGGGTAGATGGCCTACCTAATCCTTATGTATATAACCATGCAGATATGCGGAATGAAGCTCATATTAAACTACTAAAGTTATTGAAGTTCAAGTTTATAAACTACCATGTGACTAATGGTGTTCCTCTTATAGAATTTATAAAACTATGTGCGAACCAATCACCGCAATAAGTATTGCTAGTGGTGTCGCTTCCGCAGCTGGTGGTATGATGCAGGCTCAAGCGCAGCATCAAGCTGCTCAAGCTGCAGCCGACAGGCAAAACTTAATTAACGAACGAAACTACCAACAACAACTAGCTATTGCTGCGAGAAAAGATCAGATAAAAGGTGACGCTTTTAAACGTAGACTGGAAGCTCACGCAAAAGCAAAAGAGACATTAGCTAGACAAGAGCAGCTGAACCAAATGGAACAGATTAGAGCAAGTATTGCTAATCAACAAAATCTTAAAGAAACAGGTACTGAGATAGCTTTTGAAAAACAATCAACTTTAGTTAAATCAATCCAAGCACAAGGCACTGTCTTAGCTAGTGGTCAGCAATCAGGTCAATCTCTACTACTTAACTTAATGGATCAAGAACGTCAGCTTGGCTTTGAAGAAGCTGCACTTAATGCTAAATGGAGAGATGCTACTGTAGCTTTCAATATAGCTGAACGTGGTATTGATCTTGATAAGTATTCTGCTGATTCCTCTGCCTATAATAAACTACCATCTAAACCTGTAGCACCTCATGCAAGCTTTGCACCAGTTAAACAACCTAAAGTACAAGGTCCATCTGGTCTTGGTCTAATGGGTGGTATGATTAGTGCCGCAGCTGGTGGTCTTTCTACTGGATTAGGTACTTATAGTACTCTTGACAGTAATGACAACCTTTCAAACGCCTTAGGAGGAGGTTAACCTATTATGCCATATCAAAGACAAACACAACGGGTCTCCTTTAAAGGTCGTACTGTAGCTGATCCTTCTAAAGCATTATATGCTGAAGCTAGGGAGCAAGATAAAGTAGATAACGCCTTCATTAAAGACATGGAGCAGCGGGGTAAAGACTACCAAGCTTCTTTAGTTGCTTGGGATAAAAACCTTGCTGATTTAGATCAAGAGAAAGTTAATTTCTTTAAACAAGTTAGCCCAGCAATGGAGAAGCTACTTGGTCAAACCCTCAAACAAGGTTTAGAAATTAAAGAACGGGCTGATGTTAAAACAGAAAGAGAGAGATTTTCTGCATTAAAACCTGAAGAAAGGGTTGCACTAAAAGAACAGTCTCAAGAGTTTTATAAAAATAAACATAAAATTAAAAATGAAAGAGCTAGCCTTGCCGACAAAGCAAGAGAGTTAGGTTTAAAGGAATATGCAGAGTATGTTGAGACCTTAAATAAAACTGAACTAGCGACTCTACAAATAAAGTTAATGGAGATGGGCTTACCATCTTTCAGGAAATCATTAGATACAGCTCTACTTGATGATAAAAGAAAGTATACGTATAATGGTAAGGAATTTACAGGTGCAACAGCTCTTAGTTCAGGACAGTTTCAAGTTATAGCTGAATCTCTAGAAGATGATTTCAGAGGAGCTGCTAATATAGCAGGAGTTGATCATCGTCTCGTTAGTGCTGTAGTTGGTGACCGAGCAGAATCAATAAGAGAACAATGGTTATTAGGTGTAGAAACTCAGATTTCTCAAGAACGAGCTAATGAACTTATACGTGATACAGGTGAACAATTTTTAGCTTCGTTCCATGGATGGGATCCGGAGACAGGTGAAGATGCTGCTGATTTCCAGGGTCAGTTAAATACTGTTTTCCTTAATCTAGCTAGAGGGTATAGAGCACAAGGAAAAGATAATCCAGATGCACTGGCTAGAAATACAGTGAAGAAATTACTTGACTCGTGGTATAACGAAGCTCAAGATAAACCTGCAGCTAGAGAAAAGATAGATGCACTTCTTAGTGGTAATAATGGTCAGATGATACTCCACGGTCATAAAGGGTATCCTAAGGGTATAGCCCTTGCCGATCTTGATGACAGCCGATTTGCTATTAACACATACTGGACCAGTAATCAGGTTGGTATAGGTGATAACACCCAGATAACTGGTGTAGGCACAAATGAAATACAAACTAAAAGTAAGGCTATTGGATGGAGTACTAATTCTACAAAACAAGAGGATATACAGAACACCACCAAATATAAATGGACTCAAATTCTGAAGAACGGTGGAACAATACCAGAGGAAGAATACCAAAAATTCTGGGACCATGCTAACAGAAATGGTGCGTATACCTCAATCTTAGCTGAGATAATGGACTTCAAAGATGGGTCTGTTAGAATCTATGACGCTAAAGAAAGTACACGAATCTTAAAAGATTTAGAAGCTACTCATGGTAAAGAGTTCCAGAAAGATATAGAAGTCCTTAATTTACTAGATAAAGAGACACTTGATAAGTTCTTAGAGAAACGTGGTATCAATTTAGTAGAGAATATCTATGGTACTGAAGATGAGGGTGGAGCACTTGATCGTTCAAACGCTGCATTAAAACAGGCAATCCAAGGAGATAGTGAAACCTGGACTGTCGATATGGAAAAACTCTTTGAGATTAAATCAGAGCAAATTAAAAATAGAGTATTAGCTGAAAGGTATCCTCCAGGGGAAAGAGGTAAAGATGCTCCAATCGAAGAGTTGAAAAATGAAGGAGATTTAATTGATTCAATAACAGGTGAAGTTATTAATTCTGAACTACCAACGGAAACAGCACCTGGTGGTAAGTATGAAAGAAACAAAGAAACTAATGATTTCAACCTTGTCCCTGGTAGAAAGAGTATATGGGCAAGAGACCAAACGGAACGTGCTAGATTAGAAATGGAAGTAAGCTTAAGAAAGATAAAAGAAGCAAAAGATAAGAATACAGATGGTTCTCCGATATCTAAAAGTAATACATTCTTCACTAGAGATCAGTTATTGAACGTTTTGAAAAATGGTTATACCACTGACTCCAGAGGTAGACGTACGTATACAGGAGAATTACCAGCTGATTTTATTAAAGCATCCCTTGAGATGGGTGAATGGCCTGCTGATGTTTTAAGAAATCAGATCGAACGTATTAATAATGCAAAGAATAAAGAAGGTAAACTAATTAATGAACCCATACCACCAGAACTAATCCAAGCTACACAAGGTTCTAGTGCATGGCAAAAGACTTTCAAGAATCCTAGAGAATTACTTGAATTAACTAAAATCTTGGATGATGGAGATGGTCGATATTCTTTTAGAAAACCTAATAAAACAGCAGCTCGTATCGTTGATTCAAAGCTTAACCAACTCCTTCTCCAGAATGGTCAGCCTGTAAGACCTAACGAAGCAATGATTTTGAATACTGTCCAAAAAGATAGTGGTGGTGATTATCGTTGGAGATCGGATACTAATAATAATGATCAGACAAGACTTGGTAAGTATGGTATACCATTAGGTCTTGCTAAAGAGCTATATTCTACTACATCAATTGGTGGAGCATGGCCTGGTGCAGAGAAATTCTTAGAAGATGAGAAATTACAAGACAAGCTTGCTGGACTTTTAGTTAAAAGTTTAATTTATAAACAAGAGAAAGCACAACCAACTAGACGGAGAACCAGACAACAGACAGAGGTTCGTAAGAATACTGCTGTTATGTTACGAGGTATCTTAACTGACTGGACAGGTGCTGACCCTAATGATCCTAATACACAACTGAACAACACTTTATTCTTAAACTCCTATTATCAAGGACTCGGTGGTAATTGACTATGGCGCAACAATTAAACCTAGAAGACCTAGATCTAAATGAAGGCGCACGTCAACTGTCAAGCCTTCTGAATGGCGGGAATTCTGGTACTCTACCTACGGGTGGAGCTGAAACAACACAACAACCTACACCAGTAGAACAAACTCAGCCCCAAGGGGATGAGGAAAAAGAGGAAGGGGTGAACCCACTCGAAGAAGCTGCTGCAATAGTAGGTGGAGGAGCTATCGATGCTGTAGAAAGCGTTGGTGGTTTTGCAGAGTTAACTGGAGATACATTAAAAACAGGATTAAATCAATTATTAGGACAGCCTGTTGATCAAACTCAAAACCCTTTTGATGAAAACTATATACACGGGGATGCAGATTTCTTACAAATTCCTGATAAAATCCAAGATAGTAAAGGTAATGTTCTATGGGAAGATGCTCAACCTAAAACCGCTATAGGTAGGTTTGGTAGAGGCTTAGTGGAGTTTGGTCTACTGAGTGCTGCCACAGGAGGCGCAGGAGGCGCTGCACTTGGCGGTGCTAGGTTAGGAGTACGTGGTCTTGCTACAGCCCGTGCTATGGGTGTAGGAGCTAAGGGGTCACGTTATATTAAATTTGTACAGACAGGAGCTAGGATAGGCTCTGAAGGTGCTATAGCAGACCTTATATCTAGTAGCTCAGAACACGCTAATATAATGAATCTAGCACAAGAGAACATCCCTTGGGCAGTGCCTATCATAGGAGATATGATAGCTGTGGCTCCAGAGGATAATCCTTGGACAGCTAGATTCAAAAGTATTGTTGCAGGTGCTGGTATTAACTATGTTGGTCATGCTATCGGAGCAGTATACAAAGGTTTCTGGGCAGCTGGAAGAGCACGTAAAGCAGGTAAGACTGTAGATGAAGCGAACGCAATTGGTAACGATACAGCAGCGGCTGACTTTGATGCAAACATGGCACGCGATGAAGTTGGTCGTACTGAAATGGCTGTTGACCAATATCAACAAGGTATCGGTGTGTCTCGTGCAGATCCATTGGACGAGTACATGCGTACCTATCTCTCTCCAGAGGAGTACGATGAATGGGCTGTTAAGAATGCAAGCGGTCTTGATGAAGATGCTTTAAAAGCTACTGAACTAAAGTCACAAGCTGAAGGTAAAGGAGCTGAAGTTGAAGATATCTGGGATGAAGATATCCAAAGCAATACTAAACGTATAGAAGAAGATTCTAATAGACCTTTAGGGGAATTTGTTAATGAAAATCGGTTTAGTCAAACTGAGAAGGCTACTGTTGTAGCACCAGAGGGTGCCGTTAGACAACACCTTCAAGAGACTATTAATTCCCGTAAGTCAGGTGGAGAAAGTAAGAGTTATACTCCTATCATTTCGGAGTCTTACCTAAGAGCACTGTCTCGTGGAGACGCTAATATACGTAAATATGTTGAAGAGGTTGCAGATGATATATCTGATGCAGCATTCAAAAACGTTGATAATAGACTTTCAGAAGCTGAAGTAAAGGAAACTGTTCTTAGACAAGCTAATGAATTATTAGAAGTTCTTGAAGGGGGTGGTGATATTGCTACTAACTTCAGAAATGCTTTAGATAAACCAGATGCTTACAGAGTCTATGCAGATAATAATAACGCTATTGTAACCATATCACCTACCCAGAAAGCAGCTAACGTTCTTGTGATGAACGCTTTAGCTAAACAAATAGAAGGTGTAGCTAAGGGTACTCTTACTATTGCTGATAACGCTCCTATTGGTCGTCAAACTGAAACTCTCTTTGATAGTTTAAAAGTACTACTAACAGAGAATAAGAAAATGGGTATGATGTGGGGTTTGGATGGTAAAGCACAGCAACAGTATGTGCTATCACCTACTCTACAGAATATGAAACAGAGGAGTCTAGGTGAGATATCTCAAGAAATGGATGAGTATTTCACAGAACTACGTACTCTTATTAATGACTCACGGACTGATGAGTTACACGATTTAATGGAGCTTCATGCTTTATCAGGTGGTAAAGTAAGAACCCTTGAGCATATCCATGAATACCTCCGTGCTCAGCTTAGAGGTGGACGTATGGATGATGTACATATTAAAGGTAGGGTTCGTAAGGAGTTACAAGGTACTTTCTTTAATTCTGTTTTAAGTTCATTTGCTACACCAGTCAAAGCTATTATTGGTACAAACATGCTAGCTAGGTTAAGACCTATGCAAGCTTGGATGGGTGCTGCCCTAAGGGGTAACCAAAAGGAGATGTTCCTTGCTAATGCTCAGATGCAAAACATGGGACAAGCCTGGGCTGAAAGTATCCAGATGGCTAGATATAACTGGGATTTAGGTGTAAAACGTCAGAACCAAACCTATCAAGGTAAGTTTGATTTTGAAAGTGATCTTAGAGAATGGAAGAGTCTAAAGAAACATTATGAAACCTATGGCAGTGAAGCAGAGAAAGTAGCTTATGGTGCTTTAGATAAGGTCGTGGATTTTAATACAAGCCCACTTGTTAAATACAGTGCTAATGCTATGGGTTCTGGAGACGCAGCTGCACGTACTATTATTGGTAGACAGTATATGCGTCAACGGGCAGCAGCCGCTGCTTGGGATGCAAACTCCAATAACCGTGCTTTGTTATCCACAGAAGAGCTACAAAAAATAGCAGAAAACACGGAGGAACAGTTCCGGGATGAAGTTTTCAAACTAAATAAAGACGGGAAATACGTAGTTTCAGATAAAGCTGCCTCCATGGCAGGTGATGAAGCGGCTATGACCCGGACTTTACAAGAGAACTTTAAGGGATTTGAGCTAATTTCAAATATCCCGGGGATGAAAGCCTTCTTCCCGTTCGTTAGAACTGGCTTTAATTACCTTGATGTTACTTTCCAGCACACACCTTTAGCCTTATTTAGAGATAAATACCACGATATTCTAAAGTTAAGTCAATCTACAAACCCATCTCAAGCTCTACTATATAAATATGGTATCAGAGCTGAGGATCTACCATATGAACTAGCGATCATGGAAGGTCGTATGGCGATGGGTACATCAGTTATAGGTCTTGCTACGATAGCAGCCTTATCAGGACAGATAACAGGTGATATGCCTGTTAATAAAGAGGATGCTGATTTATGGAGACTAAACGGTATCAAACCAAAATCCTTCAAAGTAGGGGATAAGTATGTTTCTTATGAAAAGCTAGAGGTATTTAATACTCTCTTTAGTACGACAGCTAATGTAGTTGGTTATTCAGATTTATTAGGTGAAAAGCGGACTGATGAGTGGATGAAGAAACTCACCTATATGACAGCAGCAGTAATTGTTGATCAATCTATGTTGTCTGGTGTTGAGGATCTAGCTAGACTTATGAATCCACAAACTTCTGAAGATCTTTTAATGAGATCTGGTTCACGTTATTTCAGAGCACACTTACCATTCTCTGGTTTAATGGGTCAGATAGGTGATATCGTTGATTCTAACCAAAGAGAAGCTAATACTTTTCTTGAATTAGTTTTACGGAGAGATGCTGCATTTAAGCAAGCCATACCACCTAAATACGATATTCTATCAGAAGACCGTTCGGGTAAAGAACTAAGGTATGGACCGGATCAACCTTTATGGAGACTATTTAATTCTTTATCTCCAATTGGTATAACTCAGTCTGAAGGGGATGAAGTGAAAGAAGCTCTACAAGCTATTCGGTTCAATCTACCTGAAGCAGTAAGGACTTATCAAGGACAACCGTTATCTTCTTTAGAGCAGTCACAGCTAGCTAAAGAGTTAGCTACAGGAGGACTTCGTGCAGACCTAAAAGGTGTGATAAATCATCGTGCATTTAAACGAGCCTTAGCGCAATATAAGAATTTAGACTTAAAAGAATCTGATGGTTATAGATTAAAAGATCAGATATTCTACAGTGCTGTGTCTCAAGTTTTTAGAAAGCATAAAAAATTAGCTATGCAGAAACTATTACTTGATAATGGTATTTTAAGTACCCGTTTAGCAGTAAGGAGAGAACAGAAAAATATCGGTAAATCTGGTAATTATGATCAGAGCCGTATAGAATATTTAGTTAGCCAGTTTCCAAAATAAGCACCAACCCTTTGCATTGAAACTCAATGGCAACAAACCAAACAAAAATTGAATTAGCAGGTTCCGCTGGAACAGGAACCGACTCAAATGAATACACACACAATCTAACAACTTTACATGACGATGATCTAGAAGTCTGGGTTATAGACTCTGCCACGTCAGGTTATGGTGCTGGGGTACCAGTATTTCAAGAAAAAGGTGCAACAGCTGGTGCTGCGATCGGTAACGATCACATCCAAGAAACTACGGGTGCGAAAAGAAGACCAACTCTTGCCAACACAATTAAGCAATATGGATATACAAAGGTAGATGGTACTAAAGTTAAAATAGGTACGTCTTCTGTTAAGCCACCGTCAGGTGCCAAGATTATCATACAACGTTTCACTAGAGATGCAGATGGTAAGTACGTCACTTTTGCTAGTGGTAGTACTATTACTCATAATCAACTCAATGAGGCGTTTAACCAAGTAAGATACCAAGCCCAAGAAGCTAGAAATGGTGTAATGGGTGGTGGAGCTGGCCAAGATGCTGGTGACAACATCGACGCTTCTAGCCTTATTGGTAGTTTACCAGTACTAGATGGATCAAACCTTACAGGTGTGGTTGTTGGAGATTCAACAATAACCTCAGCAAAAATAACAGATGGAGCAATTGTTAATGCTGATATAAACGCTTCAGCAGCGATAGCTACATCTAAGCTATCAGGAGCTGTAACAGGTATTGCTTCTCATGGTTTAGCTACTTCAGCTACTACAGATACAACGAATGCTAGTAATATATCTTCAGGTACATTAGCTAAAGAACGGGTTGAAACACTCAACCAAAATACAACAGGTTCTGCAGCTACCTTAACTACAGCTAGAACTATCGGTGGAGTATCTTTCGATGGATCAGCAAATATAAATCTACCTGGAGTCAATGCTGCAGGTGATCAAGATACAACAGGAAACGCTGCTACAGCTACAACTACGACTGGAAATGCTGCTACCTCAACAAAGCTAGCTGCAACCAAAACTATTGGTATGACTGGAGATGTTGTCTGGACATCTGCAGGATTTGATGGATCTGGTAATGTAACAGGTACAGCAGCCATAGGTTCAGGAGTAATCGTCAATGATGATATTAAATCAGACGCCGCTATTGCACTTACTAAGCTGGGTACAGGAACTCTCCCGAGTGGAATTGCTGTTACTAGTGATAATATTGCTGCAGGGACTGTTATTGCTGCCGATATTGCTGATGATTCTATTACCAGTACGCAGATAGCAGCCAATGCAGTTGGAGCTAGTGAACTAGCAGATGATGCTGTTGACTCTGCTGCTATAGCAGATGATGCAGTACAACAAGCACATATAGCAGATGATGCTGTTGGAGCTGCTCAGTTAAATGCCAACATTGGTGATCTAGCTGACGTTGATACTACATCAAGTCCTACTGATACACAGACTTTAGTCTGGGATAACTCAGCTTCTAAGTGGAAGCCAGGGGATGCCGGGGAAGTCAGTGGATCAGCTAGTGGTACACTCAAAGCTATTAAGAGTAATGATACTCAAATTGGTGGTTCTGATATAGCTACTCTTGATTTCAGTTCTGATTTCACAGTTGCTGAGAACCCTGATAAAGAGATACAAGTTGGTATCGCTGCACTAGTCGCCACAAACAAGAGACAATTCTCACAAAACTATTCAATACCTACTGATAGCAATGCGTCTTCAGTTGGACCTATTACTGTCGCTAATGGTTATGCCGTTACAGCTGCAGATGCAAACACTACCTGGTTAATACACTAATGGCTGATTACGGAACGATTAAGGTAAACAAAGTTACCTACAAGAATGGGTCTGACGCAGATACCGATTTCAATTTTAAGACAGATATTGTCAGTGCAACTAGTCCTGACTTCAATACTGATATAACTTTAAAAGCTGCAGCTCCTGTTAAGTTTAATCAAACAGATAATGCTCAAGCAATTTCACTTAAAGCACCTGGTTCAGGTGTTACTAGTTATACAATTACACTCCCTGCAACTGTAGGAGCATCAGGAAAAGTTCTTAAGACTTCTGATGGTGCCGGAGCACTTACATGGGGTGATGATGCAACAGATGTTGCTGCTGCTAACCTAACTGGAAATACATTAGCATCTGGTGTTGTCACTTCTAGCCTTACAGCAGTTGGTACTGTTGCTACAGGAACATGGGGTGCTACAGATGTAGCCGTAACTCATGGAGGAACTGGAGCAAGTGATGCTTCAACTGCTAGGACAAACCTTGGAGTTGCTATTGGCAGTGATGTACAAGCATTTGATGCTGATACAGCAAAGAAAGATGTAGACCAAGAATGGACAAAACCTCAAAGAGGTCATGTTGAAGTAGCTACGCATAGTAGTGGAACTGACTATAACTTTGATCTAGATGCCCATAATAACTGGAAACTAACTATTAGTGCAGGTGTAAAACTAAACTTTACCAACCTAGATGCAAGTAGAGAAGGTCAGACTGGAACTATTTATGTAGATAATACAGGTGCAGTTACTCCTACATGGGGTGATGAAGTACAGTTTGAAGGTGGTACTGTACTAAATATAACTCAGAGTGCTAAGTCACTATTAGCTTACTACGTGCTGCCAGGCGGTGCAGATGTTCTAGTGACAGCCATCCTTGATGTCAAAGACGACTGAGGATAATTAATAATGACAGTAATAAGTAATCCGTTGCTTCTGAAAAAGAAAGCAGCGGCAGGAGGAGGAGGAGGCTCTGGTGAGTATCAAATTCAGAAGAGCCTTAGATTTAGTGAACCGGATGACCCTAACCTTAAAAAGACATTTGCTATAAAAGGAAACCAACTTACTTGGACATACTCAGCCTGGGTAAAAAACTGTAAAGAGAATGATGGCTGGTGGTTAATAGGTTCAGGTAATACATATTTTCAAGTAGTAGTTTCTGGTGATGATTCTTGGATTCGTGCTAATTTTAGAACTGCTAGTACAAATATTTGGTGGGATTCAGGTAGACAGATAAATGATCCAAGTGCATGGTATCATGTAGTTATAGCAGTTGATTATACTCAAAGTGAAAATGCTGATAAAGTTAAATTATATATTAATGGTAAGCTTGATCCTACAGCAGCAGGTTCATTAGGTAAAAACTATGCAAGTACCAATCAAGAATTACTTATTAACCAAGCAGGAGATCATTATGTAGGCAGTAATAATGGTCCATCTGGTGGTGGTGCTTATCTCGCAGATGTTCACTTTATTGATGGCCTCCAACTGCATCCGGCTGCATTCGCAGAAAAGGACTCAAATACGAATGTATGGAATCCGAAAGCCTTTGCACTTTCAAACCCTAACGTAGGTAATAGTGCAACAGCTACTCAAAGTGGGTCTGGTGGTGATATTGCGAAGGCGTTTGATGGGGTTATAAATGTTAATAATAGATGGATGCCTAATGCTTCTGCTGATCAGTGGATTCAAGCTAATTGGGCCACAGCTATTAAAGTAAAGTCATCACTTAGAATCTATGCTTATGCACCTAGAGCAAGTAATATTCTTTCTTATTATACAGTGAATGGTGGGACTGAAACTGAATTTGGTGTTGGTTCAGCCAGTGCTGCTTGGTTTGAAATACCAGATTTCACAGGTGACTTAAGTAGTTTAAGAATTAGAACAACAAGAGGTGGTGGTTCAACTACTTCTCCTGAATTGTGGGGTGTAGAAGTGGACGGGGTGGTACTTAGAAATGGCCACACTGACCAAACTACTAGAGTTAACCCTAACAATAATATAGATTGGGCAACCAAGGTTACTTTCAACTCTGGTACATGGAACGCTAATAGCGGAGCCTTATCTTTTGATGGTAAGAGTACTACTAGTAATAATGCAACAGCGGATAGATCTTCAGGAGGTTGGGCAACCTTATCTCTTGCAGATTTTGCTGGTGATAATAAAACAATTGAAGTCACAGCAGAACAAACTGAACTTACACTTACCCATGCTGGTGGTACATCATCGTTTACCCCTGGTGATACAAGTAATGTAACTCATACATTCCCATCAGTTACTCTTAATAGTTCCTCAACTCTGAAACTTGAAGGATTAAATAGTGGTTCAGTTTGGGTTTTATGCCGTGTAAAAGTAGATGGTGTGGCATTAGTCAACTCAACCGTTGATAATTCTTTCCATCTAAAATTCGACGATGTATCAACTCAGGCAGCTTTAGGAACAGATAGTTTTAGTAATGGTAATTGGACGGTTAATAATTTAACTCACACTGATGGAGTAACAACAGTAGCTAATGCTGATGCTAAAACTAAACCTATATATGTAACAACTGGAGATCAGGGTGGGACAAAAGGATCGGGATATAATGCTGATGCTTATAAATCCTTACTTGTCTTTGCTGTTCCTGGAGACACCATCGCTGATGTTTCACATGTCAGTGATTTAAGGAATAGCGGTAGTGCTGTAAGTATTACTAATAGAAACTCAGTAGATCTTCTTACTACACAGAGCCGCTTCTATGGTACTTCAATGTACTTTGACGGTAATGATTCAACTAATGATGGTACAGGTGATGCTATACATGTTGATACTTCAAATGTAACTTTAGGTACAGGTGAATTTACTGTTGAATTCTGGGTTAGATTTGACTCACTATTTAATAACTTTGTCTTTTTTGATTGTAGACATGGTACTGATAACTGGCCAAACAATGATGATGGTTGGTCTCTTAATGGTAACGGTGCAGGTAATCTTTGGTCTGATGGTTGGAACTCAGGTGGAGGAGCTGGAGGTAGTTTAGGCTCAGCTGCTGGAGTACTTAAAGCTACTACTTGGCAACATATTGCAGTAACTAGAGATTCTTCTAATGTTATGAGGATCTTTGTTGATGGAACACAGGTATCTAGTAGAAGCTCAGTAACTCAAGACTTCAACGAAACCAAAATGGCTTGGGGAAACAGTGCCAACTTTGGTGAAGGTAGTAAATGCTTCATGCAAGATATAAGGGTGTACAAAGGGTCAGGTGCTTGTAAATATACTAGTGCTTTTGATGTCGCCTCAGCTGGTAACCCTGAAGCTCTAGATAGCTTAACAGACTCTCCAACTGCATACGGAACAGAATCAAACCCAACCTTAGGTGGAGAATTACGAGGTAATTATTGTACTTGGAACCCTTTAGATGTAACTCTTAATAGTGGTAGCGTAAAGTTTGATCAAGGTAATTTATTCTACGGTGGTAATAATAATGCCTGGACTAAAGCTAGATCTACGATGGCATTTACTACAGGTAAGTGGTATTTTGAAGTAACTTTAGATAGTGATGGTTATGGGAATGCAACTGGTAATACTAATAATGCTATTGGAATAGGAAAAGTAAGTTATAAAGGTATTAGTAATCCTAATAGTGACGGTGGAGCAGAAGCATACTTTGCTGACAATGGTTGGTATCATGCAGGATTCCCAGGAACCTGGACAAACTCAGGCAGTAAATTATCTAAAGGTGATGTAATAGGAGTAGCTTTTGATTGCGGTGCTCGTTCAATAACATGGTATAAGAATGGTACTCAGGTTGCTACTGCTAGTGGTTTATGGGCAGCTGGTACATTAGTTGCTCCAGTTCTTACTAGTTATTACCGTGATACAGGTGGTATGTATGCAAACTTTGGGCAACGTCCATTTAAATATACAGCACCTTCTGACTATAAATGCCTATGTACAAGCAATTACGACGATACATTCAGTGGAGAAGCTGCTGGAACAGTAAACAATCCATCTAAGTTCTTTGATACAAAAACATTTACAGGGACTGCCGAGGCTCATACAGTACCATTTGGATTCACTCCTGATTTAGTTTGGCATAAAGAAAGGAATAATGACCAATGGCATATGTTAGTGGATAGTGTCAGAGGTTCAGGAGCCGAAGGTTTAAACAAAGTTTATCCAAACCAAGATGATACTGAAAATTCAAGTTTCTATGATGCTAGTAACAAAATAACCTTTGATAGTAGCTCAGTTAAACTATGGAGTAATGGCCATACCAATACTTTAAATGATAAATTTGTTCTATGGGGATGGGATGCAGGAACAGCTGCGCTTGGTTCACCTTTAAGTGGTGGTGATATAACACCATCTGCTCAGTGGGTGAATGCTACAGCAGGCTTCTCTATGTGTACCTGGACTGGAACAGCTGCTACTGAAACTATTGCTCATGGTTTAAGTGCCAAACCTGATTGGTATATCGTTAAGAAAAGAGACGAGGGAGGAGGTTTTATAAATTATCATAAAAACCTTACTGCAGGTAAAGGTATTAACTGGACTGGTTCTGCTACTCCTGTTGATACTCCCACTTACTTTGGTGATACAGAGCCTACTAGTGATTACTTCACTGTCAGTACTAATGGTGAAACAAACGGTTCAAGTGGTAAATTATATGTAGCTTACGTCTTTACTTCCATACCTGGCTATTCTTCATTTGAAAACTACGTTGGAACTTCAGGAGAACCATTTGTTTATTTAGGTTTTACTCCAAAATATTTCATGTTAAGACGTACAGATGGTGCTGCAGGTTGGTATATCTTTGACTCCGAAAGAGATTCAGTAAACCCAAACAACGTATCTTTAAAAGCTAATACAAATGATGATGAAGGTACTTATAGTGTTGATTTCCTATCTAATGGAGTAAGAATAAACTCTTCTAGTGATGGGGATATTAATGGATCTGGAGCTAATTATATCTATGCAGCATTTGCTGAACATCCTTTCAAAATCGCACGAGCACGTTAACTAATTAAATTATTATGGGATACAAATACAATGGGTCACCTCTACCTTTAGATGTGGCCTGGAGAGATCAAGATGGTACACAATACCCATCTAATTGGTTGCGTGGCTCTACTGCAGCGCAACGAGCAGCCGTTCCTTGTCATGAAGATCACTCTGGGGGTATAACTTGGGAATCAGTTCCAGCTCCATATGATGAAGAGTTCTATTGGGGTAAAGACCAACCTAAGACTATAGCTGATTTGAAAACTCGTTGGGTTCAAAATCAAAAAGATACTGCTAATGGTCTTTTAGCTCCAACAGATTGGCTAGTAGTCCGAAAATCTGAAAAAGGTACTGCAATACCTTCAGCTAATCAAACCTATCGTGATAACGTGAGAACCCAGTGTGGTCTCCGTGAAGCGACGATAAATGCCTGTGCAGACACAGATGCCCTTTGTGCCACAATACGTGGTACATTATCTCCTACAGTAGCTGGTACAGCATCTAATGGAGCAACCGAAAAGAAAAAAGAAGACGGATCTTCATATGATCCTGTGCAATACAACGACATTGCAAACCCTGACCTACTAGAAGATTGGCCGACAGCTCCCTAGGACCACCAAACCTACCTTCATTTAAACTTCCTCCACAGGTGATACCGAATGTACCCGATCTGCCTCGTCCTATTCTGGACGCTCCAACGGCAGATCTACCTTCGTTTAAGCCTATGCTAGTACCTGCGGGTGCCCTAAGGGGTCCAACGGGTACTGAGGAGGAAGAGACAGATGATGAACCAACAGCTGCTGAAGTACAGAGGGTTAATGTACCCTTTACTGATATAACAGTCCCTTTACCTCAAGAAGAGATAATGGTGACAGCAGCTACTACAGCTTTTATTTCAGTAGCAGCCACCTTGACTGCAACCAGTCTATTTAAACATTGCGTGAAGGTATTTAAACCTATTATCATGCAGCTTGCTAAACGCATACAAAAGAAATTTAAAAAGAATGGAGACACCGACGGAAAAGCCGAAGAATCTTCTGCATAAATTAAAAGATGGACTAGATGATAAGGAGGAACAGATTGCCATTCTGGGTACCTTCGTAAGATTAGGTGTTGTCGTATGGGCAGGGTTTATAATAACCCTTAACTACGTAGAATTACCTATGATTAAGAAGGGTTCTAGTGGTGATATCACGTTCGTTGCCAGCGTGTTTACTGGTGCATTGGCCACTTTTGGCCTCAATACATCGAATTCTAAAGGTAAGAACGGTACTCCGGTCAATTGTCCAATGGTAACTAAACAGAAAAAGGAAGAATGAAACTATTATGGCTTCTCCCGCTGTTAATCCTAGCTCCGATCAAAGTCAGAGCAAATCAAGTAACCCCAGCCTTCACCCAAGGCTCAATGAACGCAACCACCACTACTACACAAACAGTAGTAGAGACGGTAGCACAAAAAGTATATGGAGGAGAATTGAACAGTTGGACTGGAACCAATGTAACCCCATCCGGGGATATCACAAATTCCTCAACTACGTTCTCAGTCACTACAGCTGGAGAAGCTTTTCAGCTAGAAGTAGTGAACAGACCTCCAGACGCAACAACTGGTTTAGTTCTATTAGAAACAATAGACATCAACCGAACCATAAATACAAACGCTACCACTACCTCCTTATCGGTCTTCTCGCAATAGGCTGTACTCCAGCTTATGCAGATGAGGATACCTATAATACAGCTGCGCCTGAGTCTACAGCGACCGGAAATGTTACGAATCAAGCTGTACAATTCCAAAATAATGGGGCTCCAAGTAGACAACAGATGGGTGGCTATAATGGTAGAGCGATTGCGTGTAATGGTCCTACAATGACCTTCTCGCCTTTTTGGTTAGCTACTGAAAATAAACCTTATGATCCAGAGAGTTATTCTCAAGGCTGGAATTATGGAGCACAAATAAACTTCATGGTTCCTCTGGATTCAGCTATCACAGAACAATGTAAAACTCTGGCTAAACGTCAGAATGAAAAGATGAGAGTAGACTACGAACTTGTACGTTCTTTAAAATGTGCTGAGCTAATGACTAAGGGTTTTACCTTTAGACCAGGTTCACGTGTAGAACATATGTGCAGTGATATCGTACCTATTGTCTCATTAATAAAACCAACTGAGACCACAGAATGAAGAAAACCTTGATCGTGACTGCAGTTATTGTAGTCGTTGGTGGCTTTGGAGTACATAAAGCATACGAAGCTTTTAACAATTCTCCATTAGGCACTCTGAAGAAGCTTAACGATAGAAAAGAAACTATTGAAAAAGCTATTGAAGATCCATCTACATTAATCCAACAACCCGCACTTAAATTACAATGATCGTACTTATTAAGCCACTCCTAATTGCTTTTATACAAACAGAAGCAGTCAAAACTTTGATTGTTGATCTATTGGCTGTAGCTGCTGCTAGAACCGATAATAAGATTGATGACCAAGCCGTAGCACTTATTAAAACTAAATTTTTTGATACATAGCTATGAAACGAGCAACCGACGCTCAGTTTGATGAGCTGCATAATTTACTAACTACAGAGTTCTTAGCCAGAATTAAATCTGGGGAAGCTACTACAGCAGACCTCAAAGCTGCGGCTGACTGGTTATCCAAGAATGATATAACCGGGGTTGCTCTCGAAGGTACGCCTTTAAAGAACTTAGCTAGTCTAATGCCCAGCATCGACTTTGATGCAGTACAAAAAGCTGTTAAATACTAATGGCTCCCAAAAAACTACCCTTATCAAAGATAAAGAAAAGTGCCCGAAATTACCGTAAAAACCCATTATCCAGAAAACGAAAAAATGCCGCTCAACGAAAGCGGAACCGTCTCAAGGTTAATAAGTTATACCGCGCCGAGCTTAACAAAGCAAGGAGAGAAGCAGGTGTCTACGGAAAAGGCGGGAAGGACTTCTCGCACACTAAAGGAGGCGGTCTTGTAAGAGAGAACGCTTCAGTAAACAGAGCGAGGAATCGTGGTAAAAAATAGCTACATAGATACCCAAGGTATGACCCTACCCGGTGAGGTGCCCACAAAATATGTGGAGCACCCACCAATGCCTGTTAAAGAAATGAAAGTCTTTACGGATTTGGAACGTAAAGAGCTAAAACAAATCATTCACGAAGTACTAGATGAGAGAGATAGAAGTCATGAGACTGAATCTAATGAATGGCTCTATCGTGGTACTTATTAACCCCCTTTTGAAATTATGAATGGTGCCCTTGACAAGCCTCACATGGAGGCTAGAGCAATGAAGCTCAAGAATGAACTTTACGGTAGATGTGAACGACACGAACTGACACATGAAGAGTGCCGGGGTGCCGAACAATATTTAAATAAAGTCTTAGATGTACTACAGGAGTATGCCTACTAAACCGACAATTGAAAATCAATTAAAAAGCGACTTTAGGTACTTCCTAACAGCCGTTTGGACCCACTTAGCCCTACCTCCACCAACTAGAGCACAACTTTGTATAGCCGAATACTTACAGAATGGACCCAAGAGACTCCAAATTCAAGCTTTTAGAGGTGTTGGTAAATCTTGGATTACTGCAGCTTTTGTTCTTTGGACACTTTATAATGATTCAAATAAGAAAATCATGGTTGTATCGGCTTCTAAAGACAGAGCCGACTCGTTCTCGATCTTCTGCCAAAGACTTATCCTTGAAGTACCGTGGATGAGTCACCTGAAACCTAAGAATGATGACCAAAGATGGTCACGTGTATCATTCGATGTAGGTCCAGCAGCGCCACACCAAGCCCCTAGCGTCAAATCAGTTGGTATCACAGGACAACTCACGGGAAGCCGTGCAGATCTGATGGTACTAGATGACGTGGAGGTACCAAATAACAGTATGACGGAGCTACAACGTGAGAAACTTCTACAATTGGTTACTGAATGTGAGTCTATTCTCACTCCTAAGCGTGATTCTCGTATCATGTTCCTTGGCACTCCGCAGACTACTTTCACCGTCTACAATAAACTACGGCAACGTAACTATAAGCCTTTTGTATGGCCAGCTAGATACCCTAGAAAAGTGGCTATGTACGATGGTTTACTCGCACCCCAGTTAGAGAATGACCTCGACACCAAAGAAGACCTTGCGTGGAAGCCTACAGACACTCGTTTTCAGGAACGAGACCTGTTGGAACGTGAGTCTGCTATGGGTCGTAGTAACTTTATGCTTCAGTTTATGCTGGACACTAGCTTGTCTGATGCTGAAAAGTTCCCTCTCAAATTTGCAGACCTTATTGTCACGCCCGTAAACCCCGAAAATGCACCCGAAAACATTATATGGTGTTCAAGTCCTGAAAATGTGCTTAAGGAACTTCCTTCCGTGGGCTTGCCTGGCGATCATTTCCACAAGCCTATGCAGTTTCAGGGAGACTGGAAACCATACCAGGAGACTATATGTAGCGTGGACCCCTCTGGAAGGGGCACAGACGAGACTGTAGCGTGCTTCTTATCACAGTTGAATGGATTTATATACTTACATGAAATCAAGGCCTTTAGAGACGGTTATAGCGACCATACGCTCCTGGAGATCCTCAAGGGATGCCGCCGCTATAAAGCGTCTACGCTCCTCATTGAATCTAACTTCGGAGATGGAATTGTCTCGGAGCTTTTTAGAAAGCATTGCCAGAACACGAAGACCGGAATCAATATTGAAGAAACGCGTGCTAATGTACGTAAAGAGGACCGTATCATTGACAGCCTTGAGCCTGTGCTCAATCAGCATCGCCTGGTTATCGACCCCAAAATTGTCGAATGGGACTATAAGTCAAATCAAGACGCACCTGGAGAGACAAGATTACTTTACATGCTTTTCTACCAGATGTCCCGAATGTGTCGGGAAAAAGGTGCTGTAAAGCATGACGATAGAATAGACGCATTAGCACAAGGAGTAAAATGGTTTACTGATTCATTTGCTATATCTGCTGATGAGCAGATGAAACAAGATAGACGAGATGAATGGAATGATATGTTAGAAGGATTCCTAGATGACCCTGAATCCTCTGCTAATCACTTAGTTCTAGGAATGGATTTGAATCAACGTAAAGAGGCACGAGGTAACACCAAATCCCGTATCCCTACATGGGTTTAAGTAATTCTACCCTAACACACGGGGAAGTGGTGCTCCTCGTGTGTGGAAACAGCGGTCAAATGAGGGAGACGTAAAACTCTCCCTCTCCTATTCAGTATACAACGGAGTTGGGTCTGAATTATATCTCTCTCTTTTTACTAGGCACCTATAGTATAATGAAGCTAAAGAAAATTATAATGATACTGTTAGTGCTAAGGATAGCAGGACCAGTAGCATTAGGTACATACTACTACTTTAATCACCATGAGTCTCAGAGAACAGATAGAGAAAGCACTTAGTACACCCTTCGATGCTGCTGCACAGGGATTAGATCCTAGTGAATATTTTGGATTAGGTGTGTGGCACAATGCCCCTACTTTAGAAGAGAGTTGGGTTAAAATTAGTAGAGAACTAAACACTGAATCAGGTTCATTTAAGAATGGTGTATGGACACCCGCATGGGATCCAACAGCACCAACAGATATAGATATACTAGATGAAACAGGAGTTAAAGGAACAGGTAAAGGTGAGATTAAAGATGTCACTAACCTTAAAAAAAGATTTGATAATTTAAGAGAACATCTTCCTCCAGGGCAGTATGGCATGAATGCTGACCACCCAACAAAAGCAAGGATGTATCAGAGAACATGGTTAAAAGAACCTGAGTTCCGTTTAAGTGGTAATAAGGCAAGAGGTAAACTATCACCAGAAGAAGAGCTTAAACTTACAAAAAAAGGTATTCCGCTTGAATTTGATACCATGATGATGACAGTACACCCTAAAGGTAGTGTTGTTGATCTAAATGGTTTAAGAGATCCTCTTCCTGAAGATATTGAGTTTGGCTTACCTAAAAGTGAAGAGGATATGATTAACCGTGGCCTTAATGTCATGGAAGATGATACTGGTAAGCAATGGAAGTACCGAGCTAGAGGTAAAACAGCTAGAGGTAAAACTGTTGAAATTGATGGTAATCAGTTTAAGTTTGAACGTAATAGTTGGGATTTAAGAAAAGCTGGTCAGCGTACTCATCATCAAAAGATGAAAGGTATGGAGAGAGGTAAGTCTCTTACTAAACAAGATTATTTAGATTATGCTGCAGAAAATAATCTTCCTGAATCCTTAGCTCTTGAAAAGTATAATAAAAATCAATTACGTTTAAAAAGTAGAAATCTAAGAAGTGGTAAAGATACTCCTTGGATTATAGAGCACTTAAATCCACGAGCTAACCCACAGGGTGGTGTTGAGCATTGGCGTAATAATGTTCTATGGACTGACGAAGTGAATATTCCTAAAAGTGATATCATTCCTTCTGAGGATGCCCTAAGGCGTGCTGGAGTCCCTATGAGTAGACAAGAAGCTTTGGCTTTGGATTTTGCTGATGACCCTGGGGTGCCAACTAAGCAAGCTAGAGCTATTATCTTAGAAGATGTACAGAAACAGATAGAAGCTGGTACTACCCTTAGAGCACGTAACCTAAGACATGTAGGAAGAGGTTTATCAAGGAATTTATCAGGAGCTGATGCTGCTTTACAGTTTGCTTCAGGTAACTATATTGGAGGTAGTATTGGTTTAGCTATGCAAACCCCTGCTTTCCAAAAACAGATCGGTAAAGCTCTAACAAAGACTTTTGCTAAGTCTGGTGCTAAATTATTACCTGGAGTTGGGATGACTCTAAGTACCCTGGAAGCGGCTGGATACGCCACAGAAGGGAGATGGACTCAATCAGGTATTGCTGCTTTAAGCGGTGTTGTAGGCGAAGTACCCCTTGTAGGAGACCTTATATCAGCTGGACTTGACTTAACTAATACTGGTATTGATATTGTAACTGGTAATTTGAAACCTGATCTAGATGAAGAGACCTTACTTAGAAAAGTAGGTAGAACACGAATTTAACCACATGACCACACCCACTAACCCACCAAGACAGATTAAACAACGCTATTACTACATCTTCTGGTCTATTGCTACCCTGGCGGTAGTCTTAGGCCAGGTTTATGTAGCCTCTAGTTATAGAGGACTAGCTGAAGCATTAAGATCAACACTACTTTGAAAACACAAGCACAGAAACTAATTAAATTAAACAGAAAAGCACAGAAAGTGCTAACCCGTGAAAAAGCACTAAAGATTCTAAAAAAGTATGCAAAAACCACAACTGCTCCACAAGACCCCACAAGGCCTCTCAATTCACTCGTATGACCTAGAGGGTGGTCACCGTACCTTCCACCGCTTCCTGGGCTGTATAGAGGGCTCCTGTGCGTTCTATGACACCTACCAAGAAGCACTGAAACATGAAAGTAATAGATGATTTCCTTTCTCCTAGTGAATATGAACAAGTTAGGGATTATTTACTAGGTAATCACATCCGTTGGAAGTTTAATGACCGTAAAGTTGCCCCTGGAGATGATCAAATACAGTTTACGCATAGGTGCTTTGAACCCCAGAGGTTCCCTGTAGCTATTGAGCGTACTATGAAGGAGTTAGATCCTCTCATGATTAAGCTTGTATCAGACCATAACTTAGACCTTATGGTGAGAATTAAGGTTAATATGGAGCCGAAGACTGCTGAGCCTGTTGAAAGCTTACTACATACAGATACTAATCAGTACAATAAGACTGCTATCTACTACGTTAACACTAACAATGGCTACACGCGTTTCAAGGATGGAACTAAGGTAGATAGTATAGCTAACCGTATTGTGATCTTTGACGCTCAGACAGAGCATGGAGGGGTCACTCAGACTGATGAGCACGTTAGGGTGGTTGTTAATATCAACTACTTTGAGAAAGCTGTATTCAAGAAAGGTTATGTCTACTAAATTTTGACATAATTTTCCGTAGGCACATATAAACGCATTAACATTCAAAAAACCCCCGTGGGGGTGCCTAAAGTACACATATAACGCCCGCAGGCGCATGTTTTCTCCCCGGGGGTGCCCACGATGTATCCATTTGGCACCTCTCGGGGGAATGTAACGAATTGCGACACAGTGATGCCAATGGATTTGCAGCAATCTGTTGATGTGACCCTGATCCGTGGTAGGGTGTGTTCAGTTCGATCTAATTCGATGACTACTGTTTCACGCCAGATCCCCTCGAATACATTGCTACGCATGATCTGCGAGGCATACGAGGGAGATCCAGAAGGTCTTGGTTCTGATATCATGATCTATGCGGAACAAGGGACATCATTAAAAGGAATTGTTGAGGATCTCATCAACGCCTCAGATGATGTCACCACCTGAAGGTGTAGGCAGGGTTCGACTCCCTGCCCAGGTATTACTACTCACTGAGAGTAGTTTTATTTAACATCATGAAATCTATCAAATGCAATTCATCTGCTATACAGGAATTGTTTGTCTATCCTCTTGAGGGTAAATGCACAGTAATGTATAACAATGGAAACATTTATAGCTATTCTGGTGTGTCACGCCGTGCTATCTTTAGTGTAATTGCTAATGATAAGCAAAGTCTAGGCAAGTGGGTCAACCACAATTGCAAGACTAAAGGCGTTACCTGTGAGTGGACAGGGCACGAAACCCCTTGGTTATCTAAAGATGAAGCTTTAGATGTCCT
>VTLG01014606.1_pt1 | contig 37122 bp, 58 predicted proteins | sample 4694571 | NCBI WGS metagenome assembly VTLG01 (sample SAMN12604809, study PRJNA352737) | marine metagenome | biome: ENVO:00000447; feature: ENVO:00000209|ENVO:00000569|ENVO:01000036; material: ENVO:00002151; isolation source: viral sequences binned using virsorter ...
AGGTGACACCTGGACAGAAGTTACAAGATAGGAGTAATTAATGGCAAGTACCTATACAGCAAACGCAGGAATAGAAAAGATTGGTGCAGGTGAACAAGCTGGTACTTGGGGGACAACAACCAATCTGAACATGGACATAATAGACCGAGCTATAAACGGTGTAGGGGCTATTACATTAAGTGCAACAACACATACATTAACAACAACAGATGGTGCTTTATCGGATGGAGGCTATAGAGTTCTTGTTTTTAGTGGTACTCCTGGTGGCAATTGTACCGTTACCATAAGTCCTAACGATCAAGATAAAGTATATTTTGTTGTTAATAGTACATCAGGTGGTTACAGCGTTATTATGAAACAGGGTACAGGGGATACTGTAACTGTTACGAATGGTAAACACGCTATAATTTATGCGGATGGGGCAGGTTCTGGTGCAGCCGTAACAGAAATTGCTACAACGACTACAGCTTTTTCAGAAGATGTAACAATGAAAACATCGGATGGAGCGTTATTAACACTTCAAACAAGTGATACAACCATTACCGATGGTGACGTTTTAGGTTCGTTACAGTTCCAAGCTCCCAACGAAGGTGATGGCAGTGATGGGGCTTTAGTAACAGCATCTATAACAGGTGAAGCTGATGCTACTTTTTCTGCTACTGTAAACAGTACAGATCTTGTTTTTAAATTAGGAACAGATGGGGCTGCTGCTGAAAAAATGAGGTTAACCCATGAAGGTGATTTAAACATTGTTACGGATGGTGCATCTATTTTCTTTGGTGCTGATAGTGAAATAGAATTACGCCACGTTGCTGATGATGGTTTAATACTAAAACATGTTGGTACTGGAGATGGAAAAGAACCCTCATTGACGTTTCAAGCTGGCGATAATGACATAGCTGTAAATGACTTACTTGGTGCAATATACTTTCAAGCCCCTGATGAAGGTGCAGGAACGGATGCTGTATTAGTGTCGGCAGGTATTGAAGCCGTTTCAGAAGGTGATTTTAGTTCGTCAAACAACGCTACAAAGTTAAGTTTTAAAACAGGTGCATCTGAAACAGCGACAGAAAAAATGGCGTTGTCTTCTGCTGGTGTTTTATCAGCAATAAATTTAGACATTTCAGGTGACGTTGATGTTGATGGCACATTGGAAACGGATGCCTTGACAATTGCTGGTGTTGCTTTGACAGCAGCATCTCTTCCAGCAGGTGTAATTGCTCCTTATGCTGGTACTTCTGCTCCTACAGGTTATTTATTATGTTATGGACAAGCCGTAAGCCGATCCACTTACTCTTCTTTGTTTAGTGCAATAAGCACAACGTATGGTTCTGGAGATGGAGCAAGCACATTTAATGTCCCTGATTTAAGAGGTCGTGTTGTTGCAGGTCAAGATGACATGGGTGGTTCTTCAGCCAACAGGCTTACAGATCAAACGGGTGGTTTGAATGGTGATACATTAGGCGATACTGGTGGTTCTGAAACACACACCTTAACAGTCGCACAACTTCCAGAACATACCCACTTACCATTAAGAACAGGAGAAGCAAACAATGCAAGTGGATCAAGTGTAGAGGGTTTAAGTAGATCGGGTACAGGTTCTGCTGCTACTACTGCTTCCGATTATAGTGGTACTGCTGGTGAAATGGTCAATCCAGATAGAACGGCTGTTACAGGTGGAACAGCACACAACAACGTACAGCCTACAATAATCTTAAACTACATAATTAAAACATAATGCCTTTAACAAAGTTACAATTTAAACCAGGTATAAACAGAGAAGTTACTTCCTATACTAACGAAGGTGGCTGGAATGATTGTGATAAAGTACGATTTCGTTTTGGGTTTCCAGAAAAAATAGGTGGTTGGCAAAAATATTCGCCTAATACTTATCAGGGAACAGCAAGAAGCCTTCATAACTGGACAGCTTTGGATAGTTCCGATTACTTGGGTGTTGGGACGCATTTAAAGTATTATATAGAAGAGGGGGAAAGTTTCAGTGATATAACACCTGTTCGTTCCTCAACCACTAATTCAACAACATTTTCTGCTACCAATGGTTCTACTACAATAACCGTTACAGAAACAAATCATGGAGCCAATGAAGGAGACTTTGTTACTTTCAGCAATGCTGTAAGTCTAGGAGGAGTGATAACAGCAACTATACTGAATACTGAATACCAGATTGTAACAGTTACAAACGCTAATACTTATACTGTTACTTCCAGTGTTGCTGCTAATGCTTCTGATTCCGGTAACGGTGGCAGTGCAACAGATGCCGAATATCAGTTAAATGTAGGTATTGATTCAGCCATTGGTGGAACAGGTTGGGGAGCCTGTCAATGGGGTGGTACAACAAGCGGTGCATTGACAACGCAGTTAGCCGAAGCCCTTGATGACAGTGAAACCGCTATTGATGTTGACAGTGCCACGGGCATTACAGCGGCTGATTTAATTTTAGTGGATGAAGAATTGATTACTGTTGGCACAATTAGCAGTAATACTTTAGGCACAGGAGGAGGTCCTTCAACAAGAGGGGCTAGTGGAACTACAGCCGCTGCCCATGATGATAACTCTATTGTTCGTCTTGCAACAGGCAACGCTACTTCTTCTGATGATTTTATAGGTTGGGGTAATGCAGGAACCATTGCAACAGAACGAAACATACGTCTTTGGTCAGAAGATAACTTTGGTGAAGACCTTTTAATTAATCCAAGAGACAGTGCTGTTTATTATTGGGATAAAACCAATGGTCTGACTACCCGTGCTGTAGTGTTAAGCAGTGTGGCAGGAGCAGCAAATACTCCAACGGTTGCTAAACAGGTTTTGGTCAGTGATATAGATCGTCATGTTATTTGTTTTGGGACAAATACTTATGGAACCACGACCCAGGATCCTTTGATGATACGATGGTCTGACCAGGAATCGGCTGTAAACTGGACTATTAGTGCAGACACAACAGCAGGCAGTTTAAGACTTGGTTCTGGTTCTACCTTTGTCCAGGCTGTTGAAACAAAACGTGAGATACTAATTTGGACGGATACTTCCCTTCATACCATGCGTTATATAGGCGGTGAGTTTGTTTTTGGTATTCAGCAATTGGCCACAAACACAACAATCATGGGTCCTAATGCTGCAATTGCTACAGAAGATTTTGTTTTCTGGATGGGTGCAGATAACTTTTATGTGTATGCAGGTGGAACACAACAATTACCCTGCACAGTAAAAGATAAGGTTTTTTTAGATTTTAATCTTTCTCAAAGTGATAAAGTGGTTGCTGGCGTTAATTCAGAGTTTGGAGAAGTTATCTGGCTATATCCTTCTGACAGTAATTCTTTAGCTAACGAAGGCACAGGGGACATTGATCGTTATGTTATATACAATTACAACGAAAAACTTTGGTATTACGGTTCGATTGTAAGAACAGCATGGCTTGATCGTGGAGTAAGAAACTATCCTATAGCCGCAGGATCCAGTTATCTGTATAACCATGAGTTCGGGCATAATGATGACACTTCTGCTATGACCTCGTACATTGAATCTTCGCCTATAGATATTGGAGACGGTGATCGTTTTAGTTTAATACAGAGAGTTGTTCCTGATTTAACTTTTGATGGGTCTACTTCAGCCAGTACGCCTGCTGCCACTTTTACAATTAAAGCTAGAAACTTTCCAGGGGAAAACTTTGGTAACACAGATAGCGGTACAACAACAAGAACAGCAACTTCCCCTGTTGAAACTTACACAAAACAGTTGCATCTAAGAGCCAGAGGACGTTCCTTTGCGTTAAGGGTTGCGTCTTCGGCTTCTGACATGAGATGGAAATTAGGTTCACCAAGAATAGAAATTAGACCAGACGGGAGGCAGTAATGGCAGAATCTGGACAACCACCTCCTCGTCTTCCCGATCCACCAAATACATCTTCCCCTTTTGGTTATAGTCCTGGTAGAGGAGATGTTAATTTAACTCAAACAACAAATACACAATACATGCAGGATTTGGTAAGGGCACTGGAATTTTATATTACACAACAAGAATCTGATGAAGTATCAAATAATTCTAAATCAATAAGCTGGTTTATGGGATAATGACGATAAAGTATAAAAATGCGAAGGTAGATTTAACAACAGCGGATGCAACAGCTGTGTTGACACCAGCTAATGCGACTACTGCTATTCTTAATTCTATACTGGTTTCAGAAGATAGTGGAAATGCTGACACAATTGATTTAACAATTACTGATGCGGATAGTGCTGTGTTTAGTTTGTTTAAAGTAAAAGCGGTTGGGGCTAATACAACTGTTGAATTATTAACAAAACCATTAGTCTTAGCAGAATCAGAAATATTAAAAGCTGAAGCAGCAACAGCAAATCGACTACATGTTGTTGCCAGTTACATGGAAATAAGTTAAGGTAGTTTTTGAAAGAGGGTTTATTATGAGTCTTGGGTCAATTATACAAAGTATGGGCGGTTTCCCTGGAATATTTTTAGGGGCTAGTCTTTTAGACATGTTTTTAAAAAATAGAGGAGGAAAAGGCAAAGGATTAGAAAGTCTTTATTCACCAGAACAGTTACGGACAGGAGAAAGAGATCCTAAGTACAAAGGTGACCCAGGAAAATATAAACCTTTTATTAATACATTAACTGACGAAAGGTTTGCGACTGAAGAAGAAAGAGACAAAGACGTTGCCAAAGTACAGGCTCTTATGGCAGACACTCAAACAGCTGCCCAAGGTGGCCTCATGTCTGTTTTTAATCTGGGTGGCATGGCAAGCACTGCACCTCGTTTCGGTGGATTGTTGCAAGGACCCGGTACGGGTACCTCTGATAGTATTCCTGGAATGATTTATCAAGGCGGTGTTCCCGTGCAGCAGGCTGCTCTTTCAGATGGTGAATTTGTTTTTACTAATAAAGCTGTTAAAGCAGCAGGTGGCGGTAGTATTGATAAAGGGGCTAAAGTAATGTATGAGTTAATGAATAATCTTGAGAGGAGATCGTAATGCCTGTAGCTTCTGGTTCATCCCAAACCTTTTTACCCGCTTACCAAGAGAATTATCTTAAAGATCTTTTAGCTGGTGCTTCGGCTCTTGGTACTCAAGGTGGAATGGAAGTTCCAGCCTATCAAGTTGCAGGAATGACCCCATTACAACAGCAAGCCATAAAAATGGGTGCACAAGGATTAGGTGCTTACGCTCCATTTTTTCAAACAGCAGCAAATCAGATGGGTACAGGGGCACAAACAATGGGCACGGGTCTTGGAACAATTGGTCAAGGTGCACAGACCTTGGCTGGAACTACTGGTGCCTTTGATCCTAGATCTGTATCACAGTTCATGGATCCTTATACAGAGCAAGTTATACAGCAATCACAGCAAGATATTGCACGATTAGGCGGTCAACAGCAACAAGCGTTAAAAGATCGTGCTGTTCAAGCAGGAGCCTTTGGTGGTGGCAGAGAAGCCATAGGTGCAGCAGAAATTGGTCGTAATGTTATGGATCAGCAAGCACGAACAGGTGCAGCGTTAAGATCACAAGGCTACCAGCAAGCCATGGGGCAAGCCAGAGGAGCTTTTGAAAACCAGCAAGCAAGACAACAGCAGGCTGCACAAATCTTTGGTGGTTTAGGACAGGCACAAGCTGGACTTGGACAAGCCCAGGCAGGTCTTGGACAAGGTATGGCACAACTTGGTCTTGGTTTACAAGGGGCACAGCAAGGAGATGTTGGACAACTTCTTGGTCTTGGCGGTCTTGAACAGGCACAGCAACAAGCACAATTGGATGCTTACAGAAGAACAATTTCAGAAAGAGCACGATCACCTTACCAGAACATTGGTTTCCTATCTGATATATTTAGAGGTGTACCATCCACTGGCGGTACATTTACACAGCAACAAACACAAGATCCAAGTATGTTGTCACAGGTTGCTGGTTTAGGTCTGGGGTTAGCTGGTCTTGGACAAGCCTATCCTAATATGTTTAGCGGTATTTTTGGAGCACCAGCACAATGAGTGTACTAAACCGAAAAATGTTTAACCGAGGTGGGCGTAACAAGCTTAACCAGATGGGGGGCATTAAAAACGTACAACATTTTCAAACAGCTGGTCCAGTTGTAGCACCTCTTTCCGTACCAAAATGGTCTGTTACGGGTCAAGTTGCAGGTCAAATACCTGGGGCAGAAAAAGGTAGAATTTTTGCGGCTCCCTACTCAAAAAATCTTAGAGGAGGGTTTACTCCTTTTCAACGGCTTCTTGCAAAAGCTAATGAAAAAGGAATAGGATCTTTAGGTCCTTTAGAACTTGGTTTATTAAATACTATGGCTCTACAGGGGGTTCAAGCACCAGATAATTTTACTGGAACTTCTTTAGAAAAAGGAATTAGAAATGTTTTAGGACCTATATATAAGTATGGTGTAGCACCAGCTACTGGAATGGCATCTGGTATTGCTGCAGCACTTACTGGGGAAGGTAATTTAGAAGAAGATTCTAAATTTGGTGAAAAACTTGGTGCAACAACACCAGACAGAAAACTTATGGAAAGTTATGGTTTTAAATTTTTTCCAACGGGTGGGGAGGAATTAGAAAGATTTAGAAAAGAAGCTAGAAAACAGGACGAAACAAAAAAGAGACTAATTAAAGAGGAAAAAGAAAAACTTTCACAAGGACCTGGTCCAGTGCCTCCTGAAGAACTTTTATCTGGTTCTGCTCCTCCCAAAGATGACTTAATGGAAGCTTTAGAGGGTACAACTGTAGATGTTGATCCTACCACAGGTAACATTAAAGTTTTGGAAGATCCATCAAAGCCTGGAAATGTTTTTGGCGAAACTAGTTTTACACCAAAAAATGTAGAATCGGAGGGTTTTGGAAAACAATTAGATGTTGACTTAGGAGAAGAGGGTACTGGTACTGGTACTGATACTGATACTGATACTAAAGAAAAAAAATCAGATATAGCCCCTCCAGTATTAAGACCACCAGAACTTGTTAAAGAAGTTTTTAAAACAGGTAACGAGGAACAAAAAGCAAATGTTGTAGATGATATTATTAAACAGTTCACGGACCGTGCACCAAAATACGAGGGTCTTAATCAAGGATTAGCCATTGCCAAGATTGGTTTTGCTATGGCCGCAGGTGAAAGTCCAAATGCACTGACAAACATTGCTAAAGCACTTAATGATGGTGCCGATATGTTGATTAAAGATAAAAAAGAGAGAGATGCTTTTAATAGACAAATTAAATTGAGTGGTCTTCAACTTGGTTTAACTGAGCAATTTAAGATAAGTGCCGAAGAAAGACTTATAGAAAGAGAAATGGCCAAAGAAGGAAGAAAACCTTTATTTTTTGTTGCAGATAAAAATTTAAATTTTAATGGAATTGATTATGAGAAAGGTGAAACAGTTGCAATTCCTACTAGTTTCATAACAGAAAATGGTTTACCAAAAGGATTTACAACCTCTGATTTAGCAAGAGCTGCTCTTGATAAACAATCAGCTTTAGAAAAACTTATTAATCAAAAAAAGAAAGATGCAATTATATCAACTAAAACTCATCAAGAATATTTAGAAAAAGTATCTGTTGCAACAGGTGATTTTGTAAGTGCCAACAGTATGAGAAATTTAGTTGAAGCAAATATTATTAGAAATGCTGAAGGAGATATTACCGGTGTTGGTCCAGCATTTACTCAGTTAATAAACAAAGCTTATTCTGCTGGTGGAATAGAAACTGGTAAAGAATATGAAAATGTTGATGCGTTTAACAAAGATATGCGAATTGTATCTAACTTACTTCTTAAAGATTTATTAGGTGAAGGATCTAAAAACGTATCAAATATTGACAGAAAACTTGCTGATGAAATTGTTGGATTAGCTTCTGCTTTTGGTGGGTATGTTTTCCAAGATCCTGATCTTATTAATACGAGACTTCAAAATGTTCTTGTAAGAATAGATGAAAAAGAAAGAGCTGCTTTAGCTATAATAGATTCTGTTCAACAAGCAAGTCTTGGATATACGGATAGATTAGGTTCAGAAATAACTTATGATTTACCTAAAAATATTATTACCGAACAAGACATAAAATCTGGAGTAGCAGGAAAAGCAAAATATAAACTTGTAAATGGCATTTACGTTAGAGCTTAATAATGGGAATAATTAAAGTACAAACACCTCAAGGAGTTGTTCAAGTTCAAATTGAGGGAGATGAACCAACAGAACAAGAACTTCAAGATATTGATGATCAATTTTTCCCACAACAAACAGCTGCTTCTAAAGGTTTAGATTTATCCACAGCATCTCGTGAAGAAATACAAGACTATGCTAGGCAAAAAAGGTTAGCGGGTATTGATCCTACAACAAATCAATTAATTACGGATGAAGATGAATTTGTTAGTAAGTACAAAGAACCAGGTGTCGATTATTCTACGGGTTTAGATAGTGTTGGTGGATTTTCTCGTTTTGGTTTTGGTAGAATGGATACTGACGAAGAACGTGCTGGATATTTAAAAGAAAAAGTTGGTGAGGATGGATTTCGTCAAGATGCTCTTGGTAGATTCATACTTACAAAAAAAGGCAGAAAAACTCTTGGCATGAAAGAGGGCAGAGAGTTAGCCATTGATGAAGAGGGTCTTTCCTGGAATGATTTAAAAGATTTTGCTGGTGCGACAGCAGCACCAGTGGGGGCGGCCATAGGTGCATCTTTAATGGCTTCTGGCGTAGGGTTCCTTCCAGGAGTTGCATTGGTTGGTGCGGCAGGATTTGCTGGTAAAGCTCTTGATGAAGCCGTTGAGTATTCTCAAGGACTACAAAAACAATCTTTTGGAGATGTTCTTAGAGACTCTGCTTATGAAGCAGCTTTTGCTACTTTAGGTGAAGGTGTTGGCAGGGGTATATCTGCTTTATTTGGTAGAATGATTAAAGGACCTGGTGGAGTACAAAATGAAGCTTTAAGAAAACAGGCGAGAGATTTAATAAATAGAGGATTTAGACCTACAGTAGCAGGTGCAACAGATGAATCTTTTAGACCAATCCTTAATCGTCTTCAAGCTATTTATGAAGGGGTTTTTCCTCAAAAAGTTGCAGCTGAAAATAATTTAAAGTTAGTTTTGCAAGAGTTAAAAGGTGTAAGGGGAGTTAACAAACAATCAATAAAAGACCTAGAAGCATCAGTTTTAAAAGATATTGATGCAGCTTACGCAGATGCTGATGCAACATTTGAAATTGCACAGAAGAACATAAGTGATGAAACGGAAAAAGTTATTGGTCAAATTATGAGTGTGTTAAAAACAGATAAAAATGTTCCTAAAAAATTGGCTGAAAAACTTGATTTAAGTAAAAAAGTTTTTGATGGAGACATGGATGCTTTGTACTCAGGTGTTAATAGAACTTTAAAAGGTCAAGCAGTGGTTAATACCGCAAATTTAAAAAAATCAATTAAAGAATTAGCTAAAACTACTGCTGCTGATATTGAAAACACAAAATTTTATAAAGATATTATGAGACTAGGCAACAAAACTACTGTTCTTAGAATGAACCAAATAAGGGCACAACTATCTCATGCTAGTTATTCCCCAGATGTTTTTGGTGGTGCTTCTTATAATGCTCTAGGTCAAATGAGAAAATCTGTTGAACAGTCTTTAAGAGACACTGAAATAGATTTAACGAGATTAGCAGCTGAAGCAGATTATAAAGGATTTCCAGTTACAGGAATAAGAGCAGGTCAAACTATTTTTCCCGAAGCTCCTCCACCCCCATTAGATGATATTCCTGGCGTATTACCAGAAACACCAACCCCAGAAAGTTTTCCTATGGGTGATGTTGGTATAACTCCTGAAGGTTTAGATCTCGTTAACGTACAAACTGCTATAAGAAATTTAAGAAGAGCAAATAGATTGTATAGAACTGGAATAGGTCGTTTTGATAATGTTGTTGTAGAAAAAATATTACAGGAATCAAAAAGAGGAACTTTAAATTATAAATTTTTGTTTAATGAAATTATTACAAAAGATAATCCAGATGCTTTACGACAAGTTTTAAAGGCTGTCCGTGGTTTACCAACTACTATGAAAAAAATAGATCATCAAAAAGCACGATCTTTTATAGAAAGTCAAAAAATTGGGACTAGAACAGTTGAAGAAGCTTTAGATGAAGTTAGATTTTTAAACCCTAAAGATCCAGCAAGGTTAGCCGTTGAAAGAGATGCATTAAAGATACAAAGACAAGCGGAAGAAATAGCACAGATCAGAGGAACAGGTGCTGAAGCTGCAGAAGAAGTAAGACAGAATTTAGGTCGAATGTTTTTAAAGGAACAACTGGATAATGCTAAAGTGGTTGATAAAATTACTGGTCAGGAAGTTATTGATGGAATTAAATTATCGACAAATCTAAGAAGTTTAGGATCTACAGCAAAAGTTCTTCTTAAAAATGAATTAAAAGATATAGATAATGTTGCTAAAGTTTTAAGCAGAACTGGATCAAATATTACTGCTGATGTTGCAAATCAACTTCAGGGTAAACCATTGTTTACTGTTTTAAAGGAAATGAATGCTGAAGCTTTAAACAAAGCAGAAGTTGAAGCTAGTGGTTTGCTTTCTAATTTACAAAGGGCTGGAGGCGATTCGGAAAAAATAGCCCAGGCTGTATTTAAAAATCCAGAATCTATAAGTGTAGCAAAACGAGCTTTGGCACCAGATACTTTTGAATCTGTAAAAGATGCTGCTATGGGTAAATTGCTAAAAGATATAGGTGCTGCATCTGATGATGCTGGTGGAATTAGATTAACTCCAGATTTTGAAGATGCATTTAAATCTGGTTCATTGGGCACAAAACTTCAAAATGCTTTAAGAAATTATGGTGATGAAACAATTGATGCTATGTTTGGGGCAGGATCTGCAAAAAATTTAAACATTCTAGCAGATGACATGGTTAAAGTTTCCAATGCAGCGACAGCAGGGAAAGGTGGTTTAGCTGCACCAACAATTGCTCTGTCTTTAACATTGTATGGTCTTTTAACAGCACCTTTAGCTACTTTACCTGTTGCAGCAGGCTATATGTTTATGTCTAAAATGTTAAGAAACCCTACGGTTTTAAAGATTATGATGGCAAGTCGAAAACCTGGTGCAGATAAACTTGGTCAATTATTTCAGATTGCTCAAACAACTGCGGCACAGGTAGAAGCACAAGCATTAAGAGGTTTATCAGAACAAACTGCTGAAGAAGCAAGACCAGTAACAAACGAAATGAAAGCACAATTAGCACCACAGATAAGTCAAATGAAAACTAATATAAGCTCACAGATAGCACCACCATCCGTTGCATCAAGTGCTGGAGGTATTAGTCCTTTTGCAACAAATCCAATTGTTAATCCTAATCCACAAACACAGGCATTAGCACAGGCATTACAGGGAAAGGTTTAAAATGAATTTAAACAGATTAAGAGAAGAATTAGCCGTTGATGAGGGGGTCAAGCTGGTCAGCTATCTCGATCATCTTGGGCTTAAAACTTGCGGCATAGGTCACTTATGTCGAGAGGAAGACGAAGAGTTTGAGCTTCCAGTAGGAACACCCATTACACAGGAAAGATGTAATGAATTGTTTGACCAGGATATACAAATAACCATTAATGATTGTAAGAAAGTGTATGATGATTGGTTTAAGCTACCCGAAGAAGTGCAACTTATATGTGCCAATATGATGTTTAATCTTGGCTATCCTCGTTACAGCAAATTTAAGAAGAAGATACAGGCCATAAAGGATGGCGATTGGAAAGAAGCCTCCTTCCAGATGGCTGACAGCCGTTGGTTTTCTCAGGTTCCGAAACGGGCGAAACGCTTAATAGAACGTATGGAAAAGGTCGAAAGTTAGTCTTCAACCTTTTTTTCTGAAGGATTAACCACAAAAGGTTGTACCATAACCATCAAACTTGATGCTAAAGTCATAGCCTGGACGGGGCTAATTTCAAATTTAAGGTATCCTTGTTCGGTACTGTTCAGTACGTTTATGTAAATTGGAAATCCTTCTTTCCCTTGTGATGCGTATACCAATGATTTTTTCTTGGTCATTTTTTTCTCCTTCCATAAAAGTCTATGTTTAAAGATTCTTCGTTCATAAATAAGTACCAACAACAATTATCCTTGCCTGTTGATTTGCTGCCAGGTATCCATTTAATTCTTCCGATACTAATTATTTTCTTGAGCATGGGTAGAAAAGAAATACTTTGTTTGGTATGAACCCAATCAGCATCAAAGAGTAACCATGTTGGTTTTTGTCTTGCAAAAATTTCTATCAAAGGGTGTAGTATCTTTCTATTCCATGGAGGATTTGTAATAATAAAATCACCCGAATAATAAGTCCTGGGGATCAATGCATCCATTTCATATATGTCTTCCCTTTGAGGTTCTATATCTGAAGCTAAACTACATTTAAGATCGGTTAATCTTTCCAAATGATCAATCAAGGCTCCATCCCCTGCACATGGATCTGTAAAGTAACCTGTTTTTGGCAAATGAGGAAGTAAAGGAATAAGAGCTTCTTCTGGAGTGGGATAAAAGTCCCTCTCTATTCGTTCAAAATTGCTGCGTTTTCCCATCTTATCCAACTTCTCCCCAATTATCACCAAACTCCTGGTCAACTTTACTTGGAACCTTTAATTCAAGACCTGTCTCCATAATCTCCTTGATCCTCGATGCTTGATCCTTGGACTCTATACTAAAGCATAGTTCATCATGGACGGTGATTAAAGGACAAAACCCTTCTTTATAACAATCAGCCATGGCTTTCTTAGTTTGATCTGCTGCACTTCCTTGTATAAGTTTGTTCAATGCCTTGTACGTAAATGCCCTTCTTATGCTAGGACCATATTCTTTGTGGGCTTCTTCATATTTAAGAGGTTTTTTATAGCCAAAACTATTAGGCTCCCATAAATCAAAACGGCATCTTCTTCCCAATACTGTTCTTATTTGACCATATCTTGATGCTTTTGACGAAACCATATCAGCAAGACTTTTAACAAAAGGAACACGAGAATGATACTTGTTTAAAAGTTGCTTTGCATCATCTTTTGTTATGTCCAACGTATTAGCTAATTTACCTATCCCCATGCCATACATAATTCCAAGGTTCACCGTTTTAGCTTGTTTACGTTTAATCTCTGCCATATCCGCTACCATCTGATGAAAGTCAGGATCATTTGTGTGATATTGTTCCACAAGTTCATCTATCTTGGGATGTCTATCTTCTCCTAGGCTTGCACAATAATGAACCAATAACCTTGGCTCTTGGCTAGAATAATCAAAACTTCCCCACTTTGTTCCTTCTTCTGGAAGAAATAATCCTCTTATTAAAGACTTAATTTCTGGATCTCTTGCAGGTATCTGCTGTAAATTAGGATTTGAAGATGAAAACCTCCCTGTCACTGTACCTCCATCATCTGATCTTAATTGATGAAATTCACAATGTATTCTGCCCTTATGCTCATGTCTAAGAATACTATCTATAAAAGTATTGTTTGCTTTATCTACTTCTCTTAGTTTTAGAATTTTTGCTGCGATAGGATGTTCACAGGTTTGAAGAAAAGCTTTTGTAAAAGAAGGCTGATTATTGCTTTCTGTTCTACCATAAGGAACTTTATAATAGTCGAATACAGCGGCAACACTTGTAGCAACCCAGGGTTGAACTTCAAAACTAGTTTCTTTTTTAATCTCTAAAACCAACTTATTTTTCATAGTAACAAGCTTTTTCCTGGCTTGTTCTGCTTGCTCAAGATCTACTCTTACACCTTTTTGTCGCATATCCATAACAACAGGAATTAAACTTGTCTCTAAATCAAAAACAGTTTCTAAACTTTGAGAAGATATTTCAGACCTTAATCTATCCCAAAGTTTCAAAGTCATAATAACATCTTGTTCTGCATAGGCTCCGACAAATTTAGCAGGCAATCTCCACATTTCTTCTTTTGCATCAACTCCCCAATCACTAGCCGTTGCCCTTAACAGCTTCTCATCTTTTCTCATATCTATGTAGTCACGTCCCAAAGCATTTAGAGCATAGGAAAACCTATTCTCATCTACCAGAGGTGCAGCAACCATTGTATCTATGATCTTGCCCTTTACATCAACACCAGAGGCATATAACCAACCTAAGTCATACATAGAGTTGTGCATAATCTTGGGGATGTCAGGTGTATTAAGTTGATCTTTTAGCCAGGTCATTACTCTTTTTTCAGAAAGATTGCCACCTGCTTCATGCTTTATTGGGTAATACCCAACAAAATCACCTCCTGCAACTGCTATGCCTACAACATATCCATCTTCACGTGTCCAACCAGGCCCTAACTTCTTTAAATTTGGATCCCTTGTTTCCAGATCAATAGCAATATACTTACAAGTTCTTAAATCAGGAAATTCATCTGGGGCTGTCCAATCATTTTCCATCTGGTCCAATTCAAGACGTTCAAGAAAATGCATGGTACTGTTATCCCTCATTGTTTTCCCCTCCCAAAGCACCATACCCACAAATATCTATCCAAGAATCCTCATGGTCGGGAGTTTCTATTAGTCTTGATAGTTTGACAGCAATCATACAGGCATAGACTTGAGACACTGTAATTTCTTTATCCAAAATAGGACTCCAGAGTTCAGCTATTCTTTTATGGTTTAAGTAAGCATCTCCATATTCCTTTGCCCTCTCACCACTTATTAATACTTTTGCTTTTTCTAAAATTTGTTTTCTTTTCATATTTGATACCTATTCTCTGATTCTGTTTCTATAATATGTAGATTTTCTTTTGTCCTTGTAACACCTGTATAAAAAACTCTGTGTTCATCATCCTGGTTTGAATTGTTAATGCAAGCCCGTGAAGATTCTGACATTAAAATAATATTGTCATCTTCTCCTCCTTTCATGGCATGAATTGTTGATATGTTAATTCTTGGAGATTCAAAATCCTCTCCTCTTCTCATCAAAGAATCCATGTACAATCTATCGTCCTTTGATACATTAAGCATGTCTCTTGAAGTTGTTTCTTTTGATGCAATCATTCCGTAATTTTTAACCAAATCATCATAACCTAAAATTAAATCCAAATCTAAAAAATCCAATTGTTTTACAACACCCCGTTTTATTTTAGCCTTGTCTCCTATTTTTGGTAAAACTGCATACAAATCCTTAATCAACTGTAAAGGCACTTTGCTGCCCCTTTGCAGAAGTTCCCATGTCTCCATGTTTTTAATCATTTCCTGATTTAAACTTGGTGTACCATACAAATTGTATAAATAACCATCTTCCCTAAGAACTTCAGCTATATTTTGCACAATCTTATTGGTTCGAGCCATAATCGTCCATGAACCATGGTCAATGTTTACATCAAAGATGTTTAAATGATAATAAACACTTCCTTCTTTAGACAAAGGTTTCCAATCTTTAGCTTGTCTATAATTAATCCTCTGGACAATCCTATCAGCCACTGAATGCACAGACTTTGGAACCCTATGGCTTTGTGTTAAAATTTTTATATTACTACAAGCATTAATAAACTTTTCGACAGATACACCATTCCATCTGTGTATGCATTGATCATCGTCTCCTGCATACCAAATTTCTTTGGCATTTTGTTTCATAACTTTGACCTGCTCCCATTGCAAAGGGGTCAGATCTTGGGCTTCGTCCACAATTAAAAGATCAAGAGATGGAGCATTGCCTTGCTGAACAAACATCTTAATCATGTCCGTAAAATCTACTTTATCGTTTTCTTTTTTAAAAGAATTGTAAATTCTTTCTAACTTTTTAAGTAAAGTCCAATGCAAAGTATAATCTTCTGTCTCATTAAACTGTTCCTCCAAAGATACACATCTCATAATGGATCTATGTATAATCTCTAAATATTTATTACCTTCCCTAGCTGATACATTAATCAATCCATCTTGACCATTTCTTGCAGTATTAGTGTCAAAAACTAACCCAACTTCATTACCAATATTTCCAAAATCATATCGAGACATAACCTGTTCTTTTTTAAAACCAAGCCATTGAAAGCCTGTTGAATGCAAAGTTCTAAACCAGGGTGTATCTTCTTCTGTTAAGTTAAGTTCTGCAACAACCCTTGCTCTAGCTTCTTCAACAGATTTTCTGGAAAAAGACACAAAACCTATTTTATCGGGTGGTGTCCCTTTCTTCAACGCATCACGAACCACGTTAATTAACGTAAACGTCTTGCCGCAACCTGGCGGTCCAAAGATTAATGTTTCTTTATTCATCCTGGTAAACCCCAATTTCTATTTGGGTCATTTCGTCTATTGGGACTTGGGAGTCCTGCGATAGCTGCACTATTTTTAACAACTTTATAAAGACTTCCATCCCAATTATAAATATTGATCCAAACCATAGTTCTGCTATCTTTAGTTTTTCCAGAATTAGACTTTATACTTACAATTGTAAAATCCTTACAAAAAGTATATTCTCTCATTTGCCATTCGTGACTTCCTTTGCCAAATTTTGCCCAGGAATATTCATTTAAAAAACTATAAGTCATTTCTGATTCTTTAATTTCATCAGGATTTTTAAGAACATATTGAAATCGTTCTATCCTTTTTTGTTTTTCAAAATTTATTTCTTGTTCTTCTTTATCTATTTCTTTTTCACTTACTTTAGAATACTCTTTTAATTCAGAAACATCTTGAGAAGCATTTTTTGTTTTTTGATCTATTAATCCTTGTTCAAAAAGATGCAACAAAATTTCAGCACCTCTAGGTTTCATTCTTAAATTCCAATCGCTAAATCCAGCGTAAATTTCACAAGGTTTAATTTTATTAGAAATACAGTAATCCTGCAAAGCCCACTTCGCCTTTCTAGGTTTCACCTCTGGAATCAAATTAATCACCTCTGTCCAGTGCTTGTAAAGTTTCTCTGAAAGAAATTCTTTAGAAAAATCAAGTTCCATATGATCCTTTAACCAATATTTTTCTTCAAAACTAAGAGAGTTCCAATATTTTTCAAAGTCTCCATTTGATTCATTCCATTTACTCATATCTTTTAACCTCCTGTTTATCTAAAGTACACATGTTGCCCCTTCTATTGTTATTTACCTATAGGATCTTCATTTAATAATTTACTGTTTTGGCCTCGACCTTTTCCTGTGTAACCGCTTTGTTGATGATTAACTTTTACTTTAACATTCTTAAAACCAAGCTTCTCATAATAACGAATAACTTTATTACATTGCATCTTTGCTAAACTTTGAGAAGTAGGAAAGGTTATTACATCTGTGTTATCAAACGACATTAACTTTCTATTCCCTAACTTTTGAACATATTCAACCGTATCTTCGTATTCATCAATTAATACATCTGCATTTTCAACATCATAAACCGCAATCGCATCTACCCCTAATTCTTCCATGTAAACTGTTTGAGCAACTCTTTTTTGTTTGGCTCTTTTGCTCTTATCTATAGATTTTTTGTATGGACCTTTTTCTATCCATTCTCTAACTATCTTTTGTTTTGCAAAATAAATTCTTCTTTGTTTTTCTTCTTCTTCTTCAAAAAACATTACTTTGTCCTTGGTCGGGTATTAATCCAATCTGACACGTCTTTGCGTATCCAACGCATAGGACTCTGTTTAGTTTCTGCACCTAGCTTTAAAGGTCGTGGGAAAATGCCCTCATCCATCCATCTGTAGATAGTGGATTCAGAAACCTTTATCCAATCGACAATCTCTGCTAACGTGAGAAGCTCTTCTTCTTTAGAAGGGGGTGTCGGATTCATTATTGTTCTCCTCTATTGGTAATTCAACTTCTTCTTCGTGAAATTCTGGAACCCACCAAACTCTTATATTGGACCATTTTCCAGTTTCATCATCTTTTAATTTATAGATACCATGGCATGTATCACCATTATTTAAGTCCTTTAATCTCTGTTGTATTTGTGGTCTTGAATAATTATTAAAATTACGTTGTCTCAAAAACTCCTGTAAACCCTTAATAGTAAAATACGTCAAATCATTTTCTGTCCATGGCTTGCCTATGTTTAATTCTTCAGGTGATCTTGCTCTAATTCTACTTGTGCAATATGTTTGCAACAATTCCTTGAACTGCCCCTTCATTGTTAGTTCTTCTGGAACTTCTACTGTAGTAGCTTTCTCCAAAAGACGATTAATCAATGTCTGCCATTCACCAGGCTTCATAATCGGAGGCATATAATTTAATTGTTCAATACATGCTTCTTGAAAATGTTGCTGCATTTGTAATTGCTTTGTTGATAATTCAAGACGTTTACCATTAACATCAAGAAAAAATAACCTTGGATCTGAAAGCAAAATTGTAAGTCCACCTATGGCAGGCATCGAATTACCATTGCCCACACCAAACTTTCTTGTTTTACAAACCTGTTTATCACAATGACTTTTTAAAGGCTCTGTTGAACATTGATACTGATATTCTTTCTTTTCATGCTGTTTCTGTAATGCCACTATTTCTGTTGCTGGCAAAGGAGGAGAAGAATACTTCTGATTAATTTCTTCAAACATCTTCTGCCAGGAATCTGGATCTTTCTTCTGACAGTACGTGCATACATTAAATAGAACCGTGTTCCTTGTTCCTTCAGGAACACCAAGATTTAAAAAACCTTGTAAACAGGGAGGAGCATCTGAAAACTCTTCCCTTCTTGTCCCAAAATCAACTTTGTTAAGATCAAATAAAGAAATTCTTTTCTTTTCAGCCTGGGCGATAAATTGCTCAAGGGTTAAATCATTCCCCTTATCATCTATCGCATATCGAACTGTCTTCTTATTGTCAAAATAAGGTAAATTTATAAAATTGCCTACATCACCACGATCCGCTAATATCTGGTCTTGTTTTGGAAAGATCTCACAACCAGAAAATCCCATCGCTGCAGCAATCTCGAACATATGATCACGAAACTCTGCTGCATTAACCCAATCTTTCATAAATATAAATATATGTGCACCACCAGACTTTGAACGGCAAACAATTGCAGGTATTTTCAATGCCTTGCATTTTTTCGCTATTTGTTTGTGATCTACGTTGTATGTGTCTATATCAAGAACACCAAACTTGCATTCGTTGTTGTCGGTAATAGGAATAGATCCTATTCCCTTAACACCTTTTAAATGATCCTCTATCATAGCAATAGATAAAGGTGTTTTCACGATTATACTCTTTGCTTCCGCTTTTCCATTACGTCTCTTATTGCCCACGGTTGTTTCACCATGGGCAAGATTAGAACCTTCAAACAGATTAAAAAATTTTTCTGCAACTAACATAAAAAAAAGTAGCAGTGCCATGGAGTAACACTGCTACTCTCCTTCACCCTAAAAGGGTGTTTCTTTTGGTTCTTCGACTACGGCCTTTGCTTCACCTTTCATTATCGAAGATCTAAAGTTTTTTGCTTCATTAAATAAAGCTTTGGTGTCCACTAAAGCAACCTTTTCTACGTTTAGGTTAAACCATGTGCCTAATTCATTTGACTCTTCCATGGTCTTTATTCTCCATCTAGTAGCAAACAAAGCAGGTTGTTTAAATTCACCCTTTGCATCTTTAATCTTGAACATTGCAATTTGGGTCTTCCATCTTCGGCTCACTTTTAAAGCTGATGACTTCATATCAATAATTGCAGGTTGTGCACTACCATCCTTATTTAAAATTAAACAATAGTGTTGATCAGATTTTACAAGTTGATTACCATTAGGAAGGGTTTCAACACTTCTGTCTCTTTTTGTCTGACTAAGAACAGGTGAGTCTACTTCTATTTCACCAACAAATCCACCCCCTTGCTCTCTTGGGACAAACTCAAGATACTTTGTTTCCTGGTAACAAGGAATAACCTCGATACCTTCTTCACCGTCCCAAAATTCACCTGTAACAGTGTTAAACAAATCACCTTGAGATGCTCCATTAATAAAAAGTGGATCACTTTTCTTAATCTGTGGAGACAAAGCTTGTATGGCTCTGACAAAAGGAATTTGTAATTCATTTGTATCGTAATCAATTCCTTCTCCTGCAGAATTTAATATATCATCCATTATTGGAGATATATCGGTATTTGGTTTAGTTGTTATATCTTTTGCCATTTTTTCCTCCTATTTTCTTTTAACAACAGCAGTACGTGCTACAAAAGCACCAAATAAATCCAAATCAATTTTAACACCCTTTTCAACCATATCTTTTACAAAAGCTTTTAAAGTCATTGAATGAATGTGAGTTTTTGATTCGGGATGAAAACCACGTTGATCAAGATCAAACATTAAATCTTTAGCAACATTGTCCTCACCTCTCCCAAAGGATAAGGTTAGGTCATTCTTAATAATGTCATCATAACCATTTTCCCTTAACCAGGCATAAGCCTCGTCCTTCTTGTCCACAGGTATTGATGCAGAAACAAAACTCTTTAACGAGACAGTTGCACCATCTACGTCAAGTCGGTCTATTCCCATTTCATCCATAACCTCTGGAATTTGTTCAAAAGAAATTCTTTGTTTCTGAGCCTTGAGACTTTTTAAGTGATCTTCAACATCTTGTATTTCTTTTGTCACTTGGTTTAGCTGATTAACTAAAGTTGATAACCTTTTCCCTTCTTTTTGGGTCACATTATCAAACGAGGATGCATCAGCAAATATATCATCCTCTAATAGTGTTTCCTTGTTCTGCATAACAAGTATCTCCTCTTCAGGTTTAAAGTTGACAACTTGATCGTTGCAACATATATTAATATAATATGGGGGATTATGGATGATAAGTCAAGAGCAATTTAAAACAAAACCGTATAAACATCAAATAAAGTCATTGGACCTGGGTTGGGACAAGTCAAGTTTTGCTTTGTTTATGGAGATGGGTACAGGCAAATCAAAGGTTTTGCTTGATAATATAACTATGTTAGCAAGACGTAAAAAAATAAATTTTGCTTTCATTATCGCTCCAAAAGGAGTTTATCGTAACTGGATTAGTAAGGAAATACCAGAACATTTTTCAGAAGATATAAAATATGAATGTATTTTTTGGAAATCTAACATGAACCAGACAGAAAAGAAGTATTGGGTTAGTTTCTGGAAAAATCCACCAAAAGATACTTTTATTATTTTTGTTATGAACGTAGAGGCTTTTTCTACAACTCGTGCATTTAAGAACGCAGATATTATAAGCACAATGTTTGCAGCAAAAGGTTTAATAGCCTTAGATGAATCAACCACGATTAAAAATCCAAAAGCTAAAAGAACAAAAGCATTATTAAAAATTTCAAGCAAATTTCCCTATAAAAGAATTTTAACGGGATCTCCTGTTACAAATTCACCGCTGGATTTGTTTTCGCAATGTGAGTTTCTTGGGAAAAATATGTTGGGTTTTAGTTCCTATTATGCTTTTCGGGCAAGACATGCCGTTTTAAACAACCGACAGATGGGTAGTCACAGCTTCCAGCAGGTTGTAGGATACAGACACATAGAGGAGTTAACCAGGAAAATTGATACATTTTCTTTTCGGGTTCTTAAAGATGAATGCCTAGATTTACCTAATAAAATCTATACTTCTCGATACGTGTATATGACTTCTGAACAAGTAAAAATGTATGAGGAAATAAGAAAGAAAGCTGTTTTAATGCTGGAAAATGACGAATTTGTTTCAACACCCATGATGATTACTCAAATGTTACGTCTGCAGCAGATATTGTCTGGGCATTTAAAATCAGATGATGGAAAATTAATTACATTTCCTACAAGAAGATTAGACGAACTTCTTGAAATATGTGATGAAACATCCAATAAAGTTATTATATGGTCACGATTCAGATATGATATTATAACGATTGTTAAAGCATTAAACAGTAAATACAAAGGAACTGTCGCAAAATCTTTTTTCGGGGATACATCTGATAATGATCGGGAAGAAATTGTTCGGGAGTTCCAGGACATAAACTCTGAACTTCGGTTTATGGTCGGGAATCCATCTACTGCTGGTCGGGGTTTGACATTAACTGCAGCAAATACTGTGATTTACTATGCTAACGACTTTAACCTTGAAACACGAATGCAATCAGAAGATCGTTGTCATAGAATAGGTCAACATTATCCTGTAACATATATTGATTTGATTTGTGAAGGAACGATAGATGAAAAGATTGTTAATTCTTTAAGGAACAAAATTAAATTAAGTGCTGAAGTTTTAGGAGAAAATATTAAAGAATGGCTGAAGATATCGAAAAAGTAGATAAAGCATTACAAATTGTTAAGGAATTTAAAAAAGGTTGGTTGCCCTACAAAATCGCTGTAGAAAGATTTAGTAAGGCAACAGGTTTATCTTTTGGAATTGCAGAAGTATTTTTCAATGAACAAAGAAAAAACACTTCTGCAAGAACCACTAAAGAAACTTAATCCTCAACTGCGTTTTTTAATTCAGCATAAGCCTTTTTAATAATAACACCCAGCTGCCTTGCGATTGTTCTTTCTTGATGTTGTGCTATTTCCCTTATCAATTTATAAACATCATTCGGGACTGCAACTGTCCTAAATTTTATATCATTAGATTTTTTCATAATTTTCTCTTCATGTTCCCTTCTTGTTTGTTACATATAAATGTATACAATTTATATACTCATATTGTCAAGTTTTAATAAATTTTAACTACTTACTTTTTTAAAATAGTTTTTTATTGTTTTTTTAGAATTCAAAATACAATATCTCATAATATCAGCGACACTTATTTGTAGGTCATTCTCATAAGACAGTTCTTTTGACATTTTTTTAATATCTTCCAAATCTTTGGTCGATATTCTTAGATTATACATAGAATAATCTTCATCTACTTTATTAGGTCTTGGCATTTGGTTTTCTCCTATTCCTTATATATAAAATTCTTTTCACCTGGTTGGGAAGTATGTTGAACTTCTCAACGACATGATCAATGGTAAAAGATTGATCAGCCTCAAACTTTTTCTTCTTTTTACCTTCCTTATAAAAATTTTGAACTTTTTTTACAAATTCATCTGAAAATTTAGTCATTATTCATTCTCCCATCTATAGAATATATGATCGTTAATTCTTACTGTTTGTGTAAACCTTTCGCTCCATGAAGGTTGGACATAGTAAGCATGGTAATGTGTTGCACCATCAGTAAGATCAATGATGTTTAAATCTCCCTCAAGCAATCCCCATGCAATTTCCTCTGCCCATTCGTATGCAACAGGATCTTCAATAGTTTCGGGGTTGCCATCACACCAAAAACTAAATTGACATTTGTCGGGGATCGGGATTTCGGGATTCCAACTATAATAATAGCCTTCCTTCACCACTTCACAAACTGTGTCGGGGTATCTATAATCAGCTACACGAGTTAAAATAACTTGTCCGACTGCCATTTGCCCCAATTTAGGCTCCCCTCTTGATTCAAAAAAGATTGCTGTCGCTAAGCAGACTAGTGATGTAATCATTTCTTGCTTTTTCCTTTCATTTCTTTATTATACAATTTAAGATCTCTTTAAAAAATTTTCCCTCAAGATATTTCTTTTATCCTTTCTAAATATCTTGAGGGTTTTTCTACTTATTGTGAGAAAGTACACAATCACCTAAAACCATTTTCTCTGTTCTGGACAATTCATACAATCTCCAATGGATCAGTTTTACTTTACAAGTTTCAAAGTCATTGAATGTTTTAGAATAAAATCTTGTTTTACATTCGTGATCTGATGCAGAAACCATAAAGCAAATTAATGCAATCGCTTTATATGTCACTATAGTTCAGCCTCAAAACGGCATTCACCATTTTCCTTGATACAAGCATAAATCTCTTCTCCAAGTCCAAGCCTTGCATACCATTTAAGAGTTTCTCTAATTCCTTCCTCTGTGTCTTTTAGAATTGGCATCAACATTTCATCATTATATGAGTCACATTCCTTAAAAAAGTCATCTAACTTTTGTTTTTTCTTACCCAAAATCTTTTTGCATTCTGAAATTCCTTTGAGAACTTTGGTTGCATCCTCTTTTTCAAAACTGTAATCGAGATATGGTGACTGCTCTCCTTGAACTCCAAAATAATCTGCATCATTTGAAGATTGAACTGCAAACCAAAACTTGCCTTCAATATCGCCATGATAATATCTTCCCATAATTTACCTCCTATGCCTTAATTACGATTAAATGATCTTTTGCCCATTTAGGACTAACTTTAGTCTTTTTAATAATTTCTTCTTTGAGTTTTTTGGCAAACTCCTTATCCTTTTTCTTTTCTTTAGGCATTACCAACCCCCTTAATGTTGTTTAAGATTTTTTCTTGAAGATCATTTAATTCTCCAAGATTTCTTTCACATATATGCGTATCGTTATGCTGATTAAAAGCATAATTATCCTTGATATGTTCTTGCGTTGCATAGATGTGCTGTTCTACGGCATCTGAAATGTGCCGTAATTCCTTTGTATTAAAGTTCATCCAATCCTCCAATCCCATTTTCTGCATATTTTTGTTCTTGATCTGACATTTCACAATACATTTTTATCCCAAAATCATATCCTTGCTTATAGGCACTTGTGACATTTACATCTGCACTTTTACCTAGTAACAAGGCATCTGAAACACCATCCTTGAATTGAGATATAAATTCTTGAAAGCTATCATTTTCCTCAAGCATAATCGTGTCCTCCTAACATTGCTCTGTAACAATCAATATCACTTTCTAATTGCTCGGCTCTGTATTCGCCATTCGCAATCTCGACTAAACATTTCAAGGCTTCTTCAAGAGTATTATCTGAACCAAGCCAATCTCTTACGTCTTCTTCAGTTATCATTATATTCTCCCTTCTAAATAAGATAAGATATGTGCAATGGTATCAACACACCAACCATTGCCTAACATCTTATATCGTTGTGTTTTTGATATTGTGATCTGCTTACCATTTTCATCAATGCCATATAAAGTCGCATTGTCTTCAACAGTTTGCAGACGTTCACATTCAATCGGAGTTAAAGCCCTCCAACGAATATCCTCATTAACAACTACATTGTCCTTTTGAACTGTGGTTAATGTGTTCGATTTACTATCACCACGAACCTCTAACCTTTGAGTTGTTAATCCTTTTGTTTTCATTTTATGGTCTTGACGTTTTCCATCTACAAGATAACGTCCACGAAATGCACCAATCGCAACCTTCGGTTCTCGATTTCCACCACCCATTGTGTTAAGTGTTGGCGATTTCCCATTAGGTGAATAAACCCTCCGTATTACATCATGCCCTTTGATTTCTTCAGCTTGACCAACTTCAATACATCTAACTCCCGTTTGTCCTTGATTGCCAAAACCTTTATAATCTCTTGCCAATAAACAACTTGCCTTTTCTATATTCTCTTTCAGCAAAACTTTTCCTTGTTTGCCCACCAAATCAGCTTGACCAAAATCTTCTAGTATATCGGATAAAACTATGCCCTTATCAATTTGTGGCATAATCCCCCAACTCGCCCAATACAATCTCTTCCTTGATTGTGCAGAGTCTAAGGCTGAATTAAGTTCAATCGGATGTACACCTAATTGATCGGTGATCACATCTCTAAACTCTTTTTTCATTTTTACATTTTCCAGGAGAAAATGAATTTTCGGATTGATCTCTCGGAGTTCATTTAATATCCTTACAAACTCAAAAAAGAGTTGTGATCTCGGATCATCAAAGGCTAACTGTTTTCCTGAAAACGAGAATCCTTGACATGGCGAGCCAGCCAAAATTAAATTTACATGACCTAAATCTGAACCTTTGATCTTTGTTACATCCCCAAGTTGAATAACTTGAGGATGAAGAAATCGGTCAACTGCCATTGCATATTTATCAATATCAGCATGATAGACTTTTGTTATCGGTGGTAAATTGGTGCGACTATGAGCCATAATATCACAACCCATGCCACTAAAGAGATTAAGAATTTTCATTACATATCCTCCACTCATCAGTAACTTGATTTCCTATGCAACTTTGTTCTTCATCCCAATCCCAAACACAGACCCTTACTTGGCTTTTGTTTTCATAATCTATGCGAACTTCAAGATGATAGATTTCTCCATTAATTTTAAATGGATACCAATTATCTGTAATGTTGCTATCATCACATTCATAAAGATGCCCAACAAGTCTATCCAAACCATCACAAACTCCTTTATATTGTGAGTTTGTATGGCTATCATTTACCCATTCCTTATCTTCTTTGATGTCTTTTGCGATACGTTTTATTCTATTTAATGTGATGTTCATCTTCAACCTCCACAGTTTCAACATCTCTGCAAAGATGAGAATATTCTTCATAGGCTTTTTCAATAGCATCCTCTTCACTATCGGCTTGTACATATCCTTCAAGGACTCCACTCAATGAACCTTGAACCAACATTTCAATTCTGTAAGTTCTCATTTTAATTCTCCTTTTAAGGGCAACCTATCGGCAAATTTCTGCAACCATTCCGATAGTTCATCACTTTCATATTCAAAAGCTATGGAAGATAATTCATCTTCTGCATCATCCTCATAAGTATTTTGCAAACTCATATCAAAACAAAATGCATCCCCATTTACACCAACTTTAATCTGATGTTTAAAATCCTTTTCAATTTCAAAATAATAATCTAGTTTTTCTTCAAGAGTTTTCTTTTCAAGTTCTTTCATTTCTTTAGCAATGTATGATGAAACTACTCCATTGGTTATGAGTGTATCATCCCCATTTCGTTCCTCATAAAAAACATAATCAGAATTTAAATCATAAATATAATTATATAAATCCAACCAAGATTGATGTCTGACACATTTATTTTTTATTGAATTTCTTTTAAAAATTTTTTCTAAAGCATTACGATTTTTCATATAAATTTTGATTGCCTTTTCTCTACTCATTTTCCATGCTCCTTTTTAGCAATTTTACCTAGTTTTATATATAAATTTTGAAGTTGTTTAATCTCTTCTGAAGGGTCATCCTCTCGTAAATTTAATTGATATAATCGGTTCTCAATTAAATCATCAAGAATTTCATGTTCTTCAAGTGTGAGAGTTGAACCATATAAAAGTTCATATAAAATTTTTGAGTTTTCATTTTCAAAATCAATCATTCCAAAACTTCCTTCCACCTAAATCTAGGTATAACTGTTTTGCAGAATCTAATCGTGTATCAAGATCAAAATTTGAATACCCATCCATCTGATCATCTTCGTCTTGTAAATTTTCTATAAGATGTGTTAAGGCAACTTGAAGAACATTGATTTCCATATCGGTTAAGCCTTCAAGTGTATTTCCTATAAATGTATGTTTCATTAGATTTCTCCTAAAAGTTTTTGTACTTTTTTTAATTCAATACTGTCTTTGTGATAAACAACATATCCATTGCTATCATTTTCCAATTCTATAAATTTGCCATCATCATCAACTATGACAAGAATTGTATCGGATAAAATACCTAGATCATCTAGTTGCTCTTTTTTATCCCTAACATTATCCCAAAACTCAGACCAATCTTCATCAGTAAAGTCTTTAGGTAATTTTTCTTCATAACTCATTAGATTTCCCCCTTAATAAAAAATTCTGACATGATTTCCTCAACTTTATCCACAATCTCAAGAAAATCATCTTCAGTTTCCTCTAACCTTTCACCTTGGTCATTGTGAGTTTTCCTATGTGGAAAGCATTTACTCTCCACATAACTCGATAACTCGGCATATAATTCTACCCAAGTTTCTGATGGTATTTCAATTTTACTCATCTTCATTCTCCTTATACTTTTCCCAATCTTTATGCCAAATGTATTCTCTAATCATCTCAATCAATTTTAAATCTATTTTATCAATCGTATCGACATTAGTTCCAAACCATTCTGCGATCTGTAAGTCTAAATCTGAGTTATCGCTTTCTTGTCTTTTGGGAAAAATCTCCTTGCACTTGACATAAAGAGAATTTTCTTGTTCTTTTTCACTCATCATCTTTCTCCATCTCAATAATATCAACTTCACCCTCACAATCGTGACACCAATACAAACAACCGAGATCATCTTCCCAAGTACGGCATTTATTATCCCAAAATTGATTGGCTATCCAATTTTCGCCTTTACATTCTTCACAAACGTATTCAGCTTTTTCGTAGTGAAAATGATGTGTGCATAAATTACTCATTAGATTGCTCCACACTCACATTTATATCCCATGAAAAACCATCATGCTCAATATCCATTGAAACTAAAGCATCATGGATAACATCAGATATAGTCTGTGCATCATTACTACTTATATGTTTGTGCATTGCATCTGCATCTACTTCCGATACAGTTACTTCATCATCACTAAATGTTTCTTTTAAGTATGAATTAGTGTAGTGAAATGTGTCATTAATATTTACTTTACTCATAACTATCTCCATCATCATTTGAAATTGAAAAAGATTTGTCCTTTGGATCAAGAACCACGAACTTAATGAACTTTAATAATTTCCATACAACTTCGTCATAGGGAAATTGTCGTGTCTTGCAGAAGTTAAATTCTACCATATCATCCTTGTAATTTGGCTCTCGGATGTTTTTATGTAAGGTAAATGTTTCACAAGATTGTGAATCTTGACCATTGAATTGAAGTACCTTGTCACTAAACTCTGAAACATCAAGTTTAATTTGTGATGAAAGCATTGATATATAATTAAAATAATCTTTAATCTCTGACCATTCTTCATCTGTAAAGGCTCTTTTCTGATTCCAATAATTTGTATATCCCATTATACTAAATCCCCTTATCGAAATGTTCATTATAAAGTTTAAAGGCATCCTCAAAAGGCATTTCATTTAAAATGACTTTCACACCTTTGTTTTTGATCTTGAAATGACTGAAATGAACACCACTTAATTTTTTAACTTTGTATCGGCATTCCATTAACTCACCATCTTGAAAAAAGATGACACATTTATTTAAACCTCTTTTCAATTCTTTCCTTCTCAAAAATTTGGTGACTTGCTCGTGACACCACATTTCAAATGATGTGTCATGTTCTTCTGCATCAGCACCATCAAAAGACACCTTCCACTTCGGAAGATTTTTCTTGCACCAATCATCAACCTTCTTGATCAAAGAATAATCCATAAAGTCACCAACTGTATCTTGACGATCTGAACCACCAAAACCCTCGTTGCTTACATAAATTGATTTCTTCCCATCTATGTAAACAACACCCTCGTAACAGTATGTTTCTTTTGATGCAAAATGTGCGTGTTTGATTGCTTTCATTTCTAGTTTCATTATATTCTCCCTAATCGTTTTTTAATGAGTTTTTGTCTTTCAAGACTTTCTATATCGTTCACAAATTTATCAAATTTAACTCTAAAAAATTCTTTTGATTTAGATGTAAACTCTTCTAGTTTTTTGCTTGTTGGCGATCTAGTGTGTTCATCAAACTCCCATCTTAAACCAAAACAAGAAGAATAAAATTCCTCAATCATTATCCTTTGTTCTTCAAGGATGGAAAAAAATGAATCTATATAATCATCATCTTCCAACCAAACAAAATTATAGGAACAACACTTTAATGCTTTTTCTAATAATTTTTTGGTGTCCTCTTTAATCTCTACTTGTTTCCCCAGTTCAATGTTTCTTAATTTTTGAATACTTATACCAATTTTATCGGCTAACTCTTCTTGAGTTAGTTTCATTTTTTTCCTAAGTAAAATTACTTTATATGGATAAACTTTAGTTTTATACATTATATTCTCCCCATATTATATTCAGACCAAAACTCATTCCAAGTTTCAGAAATACCTTCTTCAAGTTCTTCCTCATCCATGTGAGAAACAAGACCAAAATGCTGATAAATTCTCGCTCTAAATTCTTGAAGACTTTCACACTCTGAAACTGTCTCGTCACAAATCGCAAAGAACTTTTCTTCTTGATCCATGATCATTGATTTAACTCTTCCCATTACACTTCTCCCATTTTGAAAATGTCTTTCATTGTAAGAATTTTATTGGTTTTTTTATTCTTTAAAACAAACTGATTTCTTCTTTCTGTGTCTCTCGCATTTTGGACACATAAAAGAGTTCTGATAAATTCATTGTTCTCTACATTAAGACCATCACTTTCATATTTGAAAAAATGATCTATACGTTCATCTATTTCTTCGTCTGTCATATTTTCAACTCTGAACTGAAGTTTCATTTTCTTTTTATCAACCATTATATCACTCCCATTCTAGATGCCATTGCAGAACCAAAAAGTTCTGTGATTAATTCTCTTCCACCTTGAATACATAATTCTTTTTCATGGATTTTGATCATATATTCTTTTTCATCAATCATCTGATCAAGTAATGGATTGTTATATGATATTTGTTCTTTAATAGTTTTTAATCTATTCAGATCATTATATATTTCTTGCATTTGAACCTCGCTTGCTTATAAGAATTTTCTCATTTAAAAATACTCCTACAAACAAGATATAATAAATATTACTTGTTTAATATAATAAAGTGTATAGGTTATGCTTTTTTATTCTTTTATGTGGTAAAAATACAACTATGTTTTTTAACCTTGAACTTTGTTCCTTTATAGGAGTATTTTCTGAAAAAAATTTTTTTTATTTTTTACTCTATAATGGTGTAACAAATGTAACAAATGTAACAAATCACTTGAAACACTAGAAAACCCTCAAAAAAATTTGTTACACTACTTTACGATTTGTTACACTTGTTACACTACTTTGGCACTTGAGCATGGTTTTGGTTCTGACAAAAAGTTGAAAAAAGAGAAAAATTAATTAGAATTGTCATAAAATCTGTATATAAAGAAATATGTCTGAAAGTAATTTTTGGAAAACTGTGAAAAGAAATCTGCCATCCGATTGTCATGCAACTCGTATTGAAAATCGTCATGGTGGTGGAGTTCCAGACATTCATATTGTATGGAATGGCTTTGCTTTTTGGATCGAGTTAAAGGTAATAAAAGGAAACAAAGTTTTATTGTCCCCTCATCAAGTTGCTTGGAATACTGCCTATTGCAAAAAAGGTGGTGTTTCTTTTGTCTTGGTTCAAGTACCCAAGCAGAAGAGTATAGTTTTATTTGACGGCATTCGGGCATCTGAAGTCTTTGATCTTGGACTAGGTGCAAAATCCATGTATCAAGGATCATGTTTCAAGGAATTATTTTCGGTGATCGGGTCGGGTCGGGATTAATTTTTTCGGGTCGGGTCGGGTTCGGTAATTAAATAACAAAAATACAATTAATAATAAAACAATATAATATGTGATTGTCTGTAATAAGAAATAAAAAAGCCGTTATACAACGGCTCTATTTTGTTTTTTCTTTTTTTGGTTATATCGTTTTAAACTTTCTATTCTTAAAACTTTTTGATTCCATAATGGAATTGAATTCTTATTAAAAAATTTATGCTTTGATTCTATATTTATATAATATGGCATTATTGACTCCTTTCTAATGTAATGGATAAGAAATATTTTTAATAGTTACTTTCCAACAATCTTGACAATGTCCACAATTGCCAAGATTATATTTTGATAATTGTTTTTCTTTTTTAAGTTTTAAATATTTATTTAATGAGATCATTTCACCATTTTTTAACGTCCTAAAGGCTTGGCATTCTTTACCTATAATATTTTTATTATATTGACTATTTACTGTACTTGTATTGTTAAAGATATTACTAGGCTTTTGATCAATCATTGTTGCCGATATTCTTAAACAAACATTTTCTGGAATTGATCTAATTTTTTTGACAGCTTTCCAAATTTTACTTTCTCTTGACGCTATCCAGTGTTTTATATTTGGCGTTTCATCACAAATAGTTAAAATATTTAATGCCATTATAACGCTTTGCACGTCACCAGTATCAAACCATCTAAATAGTTTATTCTTTTTATTATTTAATATTAAAACCATGGCTGGAATAAATTCTTTACTATTAAAAAAATCTAGTCTTTCATAATTTTTGTTTTTAACATTTGGCATTCTATACATTCCTTGCATTGCATAACATTTATAACAAGTAGAACCATTAATTTTTGAAAGCTTGCCACCAGTTATGCATTCCCATGCTGGTAGACCAATTGAGTCGCATGGCATTTTTGAAGTTCTAGAAAGCATTGTTTTTAAATAATCTATATTTTGCACGATTAGACTCCATATATTGTTAATACTTACTATAAATAATAATATACAAATATTCTAAACGCAAGTATTAATAACATATACATCTTATCATTTTAATTCGGGAATTCGGGATTTTTTAAATTCGGGAATTCGGGATTTTTTTAATTATAATAATATAATAGGTATAATAATATACTAACATATAAAACAACCTATCTAGTAAGCTTTAAAACAAGATTTTTTAAACGGCTGCTCTTAAAAACTGTATTCCCTAACATAAAACATTTTACTTGTTAAAACTTGTTTATTTTGATAACCTGGAAGTAATTTTTAATTTTAATTAATGAGGTAAAAAAATGCTTACAACTGATCAAATATTAATGGATGAATTTAATAATTTTTATGAAGCACTTGGCAATGAAATTCAAATGACAGACAGCTTTATTGAGAATTACTGTGGAAAAACTATTTTTAAAATATTGAAGCCCATGACAGTTCAACAACGTAATGAATTTATTATTGATAATAAAGATATTTGTTGCAGTGGTTATACAACTGCAAGTGGGTTTTTCGAACTTCCAGATAATTGTATTTTAGTGACTTGCCCAGAGGTTGAAGTTAACTTAGATGAAAATAATCCAATTGAGGATATGGATAATGTTACAGTAAATGATAGCAACCCTAGTTTTGGTTATATCTATCTAGGCACTGGATTTTTTTATAATATAAATACAGAGTTATATAGTTCTTATAGTATTTAAGCTTTTACCTCGGAAAAAAGGCACTCGGGTTCGGGTGCCTTTTTTTATCGGGTCGGGTCGGTCTTATTTTTGTAGTAATTAATAGGTATAATTATATGCCAGGGTATAAAACAACCTATCTAGTAAGCTTTAAAAGAAGGCAAAAAAAATGGAATAGCTGAATTAACAACTATTCCAATAAAGTTTAATGGTTTTCTTTTTAACAAGTTACTATTTGCTCAATATCTTTACGATGATTTTTGTGCAAATAATCACAAATCTTTTTCCAAGTATTTAATTTGGACGAATCAATATCAGCTGAAATTCCATCATAATACTCATTTGTATGGACAATTTCAAAATTACTATCGTCCTGAATATTTCCATAACAATGAATCGCGCCACCATTTGGTTTTTTATAAATAAAGTCAGCCATTGTAAGACCTCCATAAATAAGAAATTAATTGAAGTAAAATTAAAGCGATAAACATAGGAATAAAAAACTTTAATACAAAGCTATCCCAAAGTTTTTCCATTCGCTTTGGTTTCATATCTACAAACAGCGACAATTTAGGTCGCTGTTTGTTATTGTTTGTTTGATTACTCATTAAATTTCCACCCTTTCACCCATAAAATTAATAACAATTGGGTCAGATTTACTTTTAACTCCCATAGGGTAAAGTTTATTCGCATGGTATGGTTCGATAAAATATTCTATAAACTTTTCATCACCTTCAATAAATTGAAAAGTATGTAAAATTTCTTTTGCATATTGATCACCATATTCCCATGAACCTTGGGTCATATCTGATTTAGCTACAGTAAACCAAATACTATGATCATGGTGTTTATGCGGAAGCTGGTTAATTTTTAATATTCTCATTTCATAATTGTTTAACCCTCTAAAAATTGCGATAGGTTTTTCAATTGATCTTACTTTTTGAAAGATATTTTTTTCTAATCTTTTCACTTTTTACCTCATTAAGTTATTAAAGTTAATATGAGAGATAATCCTCATAACTGATGTTAACATGAAACGTATGTAAAATTCAACAATTAACTTACTCATTTTTATAAGCTATCTATTTTATATTTCTAATAGCAGCAGCTAAATTTTTTTTGGGGTTACTGTATCAGGCTACAATTTAATTTAAATTTTAAACCCAACCCCCACACCCCCCAATTTTGGGCGGGTTTTTAAATAATTACACTAAAGAAGCTTGTTTTATAAATTCATTTGAACATATTTTTATTTGACAATGTTTCACGTGAAACATCCCTAGGAGTCCCAAGCCCAAAAAAAATTTGCAAATATATTTTCATTGGGTTATGTTGTGGTAGGAGGGTCCTATGGCATTTACAATAAGAGGCGGAAAATTTTCCACAACAGACGATGATAAGACTATACGCCAAAGTCCAGTAGACGAGGTTATAGATATATTAGACCAGGGTCCTCAAGCTTTAGCGAACATTCGTGACGTTTACAATCAAGTTGTACAAAGACCCGCACCCGTGAATGTTGGTATGATGCCCGAACAAAGAGGCGGTAGAAGTATTCCTATGGGTCAATCCACTTTTGTCTCAATTCTAGATCGTTCTGGAAACCCCGAACCTCAACCACCTTTAACTGTTCAAAGCCCTTTTGAAACTTCTATACCAAACACGAGTGGCATATCTACCCTTCCTCAAGAATTTAGAAATCAGGAAGCAGCTAGAATGCAAGGGTCGGGATTAGGATTACCTTCTGTTTTTACAAATTTAGAAAATTTATACGATCCTACGAATACAGAGGAGATGAGGTATGTAAGTGATCCTATTACAGGTGCAATGCAGGGCAGTTATATGGCGGCACCAGGCGATCTTGGAAAAATGGATGAAAGATTTATGGCGGCAGAAAACAATCCTTTAGCTCAATTTACAAATCCTATTGTCAATGCGATTGCTGGCATGCAGACAAATCCACGGACAGGGGAAAAGTTTGACATGACAAACCCGGATGATCGCTATGATTTTTATAATTTGACACAAGACACAAAGAAAGCGTCAGAAGAGGCAGCGGAAGCAAGGAAACTGGATCAAGACAGACTTGCCCGTATGGCATTAGCCGCTCAACAACCTCAAACTTCTGATCCATGTCCAGAGGGTTACAGGCTGGATCCGGTGTCCCAGGTTTGTGTACCAACGGACGATACAACCGAACCCGGCACAGATACGGGCAGGGTTTATGAGCCATTAGCCGTTCCGCAGGCAAATTATACCCCGTACACTGGACCATTGAACATTCCGAGCATTACATTGCCTGACATATTTACAGGGAAATAGATGGCAAGCCGTCAACAATCTGAGTTCATGTAACAGGAACCATGGCAACTAAATCCGTAGCAAAAATTGCAACTGATATAGAGCAAACGCATGAAAGGACTTTAACTCAAAGACAGCGTTCCTTTGCTCAATATTTTGTAGAAGGTTTATACAGCAATGCTGAATGTGCCAGAAAAGCGGGTTACTCTGAGAAAGTATCGTGGAAGCAGGCTTCTGTACTTTTAAATGGGAGGGATTTCCCTCATGTAGTAGAATACATACAGGAGTTACGTGAAGAGCGTGAAAGAAAATATGGCGTAACGGTTCTTGGTCAGATGAAGCGTTTGCATGATTTATCTCGTGGTGCGGAGGAAGCCAATCAGTTTTCTGCTGCCATTAACGCTGAAAAGTTAAGAAGTAGTTTAGGTGGTTTGGTTACAGATCGAAGAGAACAGATTAATGTTCTTGATGATTTATCAAGGGAAGAGATTATGAACAAACTTGATAAGTTGCGAAAACAATATCCTCAAGCTTTTGAGGGTAGTTACAAAATAATAGAAAATGAATCTTGAAACTGTTCCAGAGGAGACTCTTAAAGAAATCTTATCTCTCAAGGAAGCTGAAATCCGTCTTGTGGTACGTGAAAAAGCCAGAGCAGATTTCATGGCGTTTGCACATCATGTATATGAAAATTTTATTGAGGGGAAACATCACAAGATTATTGCGGAGAAGTTGGAACGCATTGCGGAAGGTAAGCTTAAAAGGTTAATTGTCAACATGCCTCCGAGACATAGTAAGTCGGAGCTTGCATCGTATCTTATGCCGGCATGGTTTCTTGGAAGGAACCCCAAGTTAAAAATTATCCAGGCAACACATAACACGGAACTGGCGGTAAGGTTTGGTCGTAAGGTAAGGGACTTGATCAACGATCCTCATTACAAGGATGTATTTCCAAGAACAGATTTAAAAGCCGACAGTAAGGCGGCTGGTCGTTGGGAGACAAGCGAGGGCGGTGAATATTTTGCTGCAGGTGTTGGTGCAGCGGTCACGGGTCGTGGTGCGGATTTGTTTATTATTGATGATCCTCATTCGGAACAGGATGCGTTATCCGAGACAGCGTTTGACAATGCGTATGAGTGGTATACTTCCGGACCGAGACAGCGTTTACAGCCAGGCGGTTCGATAATTGTTGTAATGACACGTTGGGGGATGAAGGATCTGACAGGTCAGTTGATCAAGGCACAGGGTTCAGATATTATGTCGGACGAATGGGAGATTGTGGAGTTCCCTGCAATCATGCCATCAGACAAACCTTTATGGCCGGAGTTCTGGCAGAAAGACGATTTGCTCAAGGTCAAGGCTTCTTTGCCTTTGGCGAAATGGAATGCACAGTGGCAGCAGAACCCGACAGCCGAAGAGGGGGCGATAGTCAAGAAAGAATGGTGGCAGACCTGGGAGAAGGAAAAAATTCCTCCATTAAGTTATATAATGCAGAGTTATGATACAGCGTTCAGCAAGAAAGAAAGTGCGGATTATTCAGCCATAACGACATGGGGAGTGTTCAAGCCAGAGGAGGGCGGTGCTGATCATATTATTTTATTGGATGCTCAAAGAGGGCGTTGGAATTTCCCTGAACTCAAGTCAACAGCAATGGAAGAATATAATTATTGGGAACCTGACATGGTGATTGTCGAGGCAAAAGCAACGGGTACACCGCTAACGGATGAATTAAGAAGGACGGGTATTCCTGTTTTGAACTATACACCGAGCAAAGGTCGTGATAAGGTGTCTCGTATGCACATGGTTGCACCACTGTTTGAAGCGGGTATGGTATGGGCACCGGAGAAGTCGTTTTCAGAGGAAGTTATAGAGGAATGTGCTGCTTTTCCATATGGTGATTACGATGATTTTGTTGACAGTATGACCATGGCTTTGATACGTTTTCGTCAGGGTGGGTTTATTTCTCTTGATGAAGACGAAAAAGAAGATGAATGGTATCCAAG
>VTLG01016330.1_pt1 | contig 37120 bp, 53 predicted proteins | sample 4694571 | NCBI WGS metagenome assembly VTLG01 (sample SAMN12604809, study PRJNA352737) | marine metagenome | biome: ENVO:00000447; feature: ENVO:00000209|ENVO:00000569|ENVO:01000036; material: ENVO:00002151; isolation source: viral sequences binned using virsorter ...
TGTCACAGCAGAAGAAATATTCGAAGAACGATCTGAACAGACCGGAGACAGAAGAAGACGGCTATCGCGCAGAGCAATTACGCCGCTTGAAGGTGCGCCACAAGTTCAAGGAGGATCTGGCCCGATCCCAGAGATTGTCCAAGCCGCAGTAAACTACGCCGCCCAAAACGACATACCTTTTGGTAGACAAGCCAGATATGTCGAGGTTGATGAAAACCTAGGTACAAGAATCTCACAAGCATATGCTGAGATGGAAGACGCTCCGACTGATCCCAAGGTTCGGGAAGCGTATCAAAGTTTAATACAGCAAACAGAAGCCCAGTTCCAAGCATTGGAAGATGCTGGGTATCGCTTCTATTTCTACGACGAAACCAATGACCCCTACGATGGCAATCCGTTTAACGCGATGCGTGAATTGAGGTCGAATAAAACGATGGCAGTCTTCCAGACAACACCGCAAGGATACGGCCCAGAAGGCACGACGTTTATGGTGGAGGCGAACCCGTTATTAAAAGACTCTGGCAGGCGGTGGTCCTTTGGGTCTATGGACGGGCCGACTCGACCAGTGTTAGTTAACGATCTATTCAGAGCAGTTCACGATACATTCGGTCACGGATTAGAAGGAGCTGGATTCCGTGCAAGGGGTGAGGAAAACGCTTGGCAGGCACACCGGAAGCTATACACCGGCCCAGCGGTTGGCGCTTTAACTACTGAGACGAGAGGCCAAAATAGTTATCTTAACTTTGGCCCCAACGGCGTGACCAACCAAACAGCAAGGGTAGAAGACACCGTGTTTGCCCCACAAAAGATAGGGCTAATGCCTAACTTCACTTGGAGTGAAGGTGTTGTTGAAGACAGGCCACGAACAGCAGAAGAAATAAGTTCACCTGAACTTTCTGATGACACAGGCAGGCAGAAGTTCTCTAGGAAGTTCTCTGCCACTGCTAGTCCCGCTGAGTTCTCAGATCTAGCCAAGCAAGTCATAGACTCCACGCAACCAAACAATCTGTTTGACGGATTCTTACGCAAGCTGGTGGGAGCGGCTCCCGGTGAGCGTGTCATCGATGCGTTTGTCAGAAACAATGTCAGTCGATTCGAACCCGGATATAAGCTGGATGCGGATGTATATGGCAGTTCTTACGACAACGCAGATTCTGTTGGTAGATCGATGGAGTTATCACAACAGCTTCCGGGTCGCATCCAAGCGATGCTCAACCTTGGTCCGATACAAACCGACAAAGACGGGAACATCTCACAGGTCAACGATCCCGATGTGAAGTCACTGAAAGAAATATTCAGGCCATTGCTTGAGGGTCTGTCAGAGACAGAAGCACAGATTGCAGAGGCAAACTACTACGCATACGCGGTTGCTAAGAGAGAGAAGGCTTTGCGACAGACTGGGAGAAAAGGTCTTCCGTCGATAGATGATGCTTTGCTCGATAAGACTATCGCAAACGCTCCGTCATTTTACGATCAGATTTACAACGATTATCAAAAGTTCAATGCCTACACGGTCAAGTTTGCCTTGGACTCAGGACTACTCACCCAACAAATGGCAGATGAGTTTGCCAAGATGGCTTATGTTCCCTTCTACAGAACATTCAATACAGCAGAAGGAACCACTGATTTTTCATCTGCATTGCCACGACGAGCCGCTAATGCACTGACCAAACCCGGTGCGCTCGACAAAGAGTTGTTAGGCAGTACGTTAAAAATCGAGGGCAGTCTGATCGACAACCTGATGGAGAATAACACCTCTATTATTTCATCTGCACTTCGCAACATTGCGATGCAGAAAACAGGTCAGGCTCTGGAAAAATCAAATGATCCTACTTGGGGTGAAGCAGTTAATCCTTCTAAGAAGGGTTCAAATATCATGACCTATCGTGTCAATGGTATAGAGAAGGCTTACAAGATCAATGACCAGCCTTTGTGGATTGCTGTTTCTGGATTAGCTCCGCAACAAAAAGATGCCTATATCAAAGCCGCAGAAGTCTTCTCTGGAATTTTAAGAACAGGCGTAACGTCTTTCCCCGGATTTATGTTGGCTAACTTGTGGCGAGGCAAGGTTGACGCCTACATCAAAGCTGATGCGCCTCTTGATCTCCTTGGAACGATTCCAAGAATGAAAGACTCGATACAAGCTGGTCAAGACACTATGGATGTGAAGCGGATCACAGGCTTCGGTGGTTACGGATTTGGTGCTACACCGGATCAGTTCGGAAAATCTGCCGCCCGTCTAATCAGAACTAACGGCAAGCTGTTTGGTCAGGATGGATTGGGCATCATGGATCAGCTCAGAAATGCTATGGACACGATCAATAACTTCGGTGAAGCCACAGAAATGGAGGTTCGTGTAGGTCTTTATCAAAATTTGGTCAATGAAGGAGTTCCACAAAGAGAAGCGGCATTCCAAGCGATGAACCTCATTAACTACGGACGCAAAGGTGCTGGCGGGGGAATCATCGGATCGTTTGTAATCAATCGATTGTTACCAGCAGTGCCTTTCTTGAACGCGAGAATACAAGGTCTATACCGGCTGGTTGAAGATCCAAGGACTCCGCAAAATACCCGACTTGATTACATCAAAGCGATCATGTTGCGAGGCACTGTCGTAACTATGGCATCTGTTGGGCTTGCGTTGATGGCGATGCAAGACGAGCAATGGGATGAAGAGCGACTAGAAAATAAAGTTAACTACGACATATTCTATATTGGTGACACGGCAATCAAACTCCCAAGAGCGTTTGAGCTTGGTTCAATATTCGGAGCTATCCCCGTCTTGATCGTGGATGCAATCAGAAAGCAGGAAGGGGACGACTTAGCAAAAGCAACAGGCATGATCTTGTTCAATTCGTTTGCTTTCAATCCTGTTTCACAGGTAGCACTACCTTTGTTAGAAGTAGTTACTGGATATGACACTTTCCGCATGGCTCCGCTTGAGGGGCAGGGGCTTCAAAGCAGGCTGGATGAAGACAGGTTCTATGCAACGACCCCGTACTTCTATCGTTTCCTTAGTAGCTATGGCGGTAGATTCGTTGGATTGTCACCGATAGAAATTCAACAATTGATGGAAGGATATCTTGCAGGGTTTGCAACCTTCCCTGTTGCTTTCCTCGATGGCTTATTGTCAATCACAGGAGCTGTCCCGACAAAGCCAAGTGGTGTCTTCGGTGACCCCTATGTGACGGATGTTGGAAGAGCATTAGGGCTGACCAGATTTTTTACTGTAGAAGGAGATCAAACAAGCCGCTTTGTCCAAGACTTCTATACTGTACGCAGAGACCTAGATCAGCTTACTAAGTCGATCCAAGATGCCGCAGATAAAAACGATACAGATCGAGTCAACCAGTTGATGGCGAGACAGGATGTGCCTCTTGGTATGCGGAAGGTGTTTAATCGGGCGGCAACACAGTTGACCAGAATCAATAACGAGCTTAATGCGATTATGACCTCAACCACTCTGTCTCCCGCCGAAAAGACAGAGATGATGAGGAAGCTAAGGATAGAGAAGAATAAATTCGCTAGACAGTATGTGGAAGCCGCTAAAAGAGCGAGCCTGATTTAAGTTCACTTGAACTTTTGGGCGGGACACGGAGGAATCGATAAACACCTATTGTAGCCGCCAGCAAACATCCTGATAAAATAAACCCCGTGACTGCCATGACCTCTGAGAAGTATGACCACCACACTAACTCTTCAGCAGAAACGCAAATCATTTCATTCATCTGACGCTCCTACTATCGACTGATGGACTGTGCTATCACCTTTGGTGAAAGATAGTTTTTTAGAGTCTTCTTCGTACTCTAGGTGATACCCATCTTCCAAAAGCAAGCGCCAGTAGTGAGCTTGCGATTTCATACTGGTTCGCGGTGTCACTGCCTCTCTATCAAACTCCACATAAAATGTTCTTGGTAATCGAGGTGAGTGATACTGCTGTACCGTGTAGGTTCGTTCCACTGGTTTCTTGAAGATGCTAAACATATTAGTGTCTCCGATTCAGTTACGCTTCAGATTATAATTATGATCGATGACTCCTAGTGATGGATCTCCGACAAGTTGTTCGTTAATCCATACTCTCTGAATGGAGCCATCCTGTTTGTGCAGGTGTCGCCAATGACCTCGACGCAGATGCTGTCTCTTTGGCGCCCCAAATCCACGGAACATCTTTTCATACATCTTCACGCCATCAGGCTTTGGTAGCTCGATGTCCAGTGTACGCACTTCGTTCTTTGGAATACGCCTGCCCCACTTGATGCCCGTGTTTTCTGTCTTGGGATACCCTTTTTCGAATACATGATTGGGATAATTCCATAAACCGATAATAGTCATCAGTAATCGCAGATCCCCTGCTGTCTGTTCGAACAACATTTGTGGGGCTTCTTCCCAAAAAAATTCGGCAAAAGTATGTTCATCTCCATTGAACATCGGTCCAAACCCTGCATGCGACAGAGGATGCCGACCCACACCTACACGGTCAATGATTTGCTGGATGATCTTTTGATCATTAGGTTTTGAATAGATTCGATGATAGCCTGTCCCCATGACAAATTGATTGAAATTGTCATTGAGTTGTTTATTAAAACGAATTTTTTTTGCTACTTTTCTGCCGATTACATCGAATAGCTCATCAGTCCTGCCCCATTCCTCAATGTTATGCCGTTTATTGATTGCGAGATTTTGGCGATGAATGATCAATGGATCATGGGAGATGTATGCAGAGCATGGCGGGAAAAATATTTCTGGCTTATCAGTCCCACCTAAGACGAACTGAGAGTACGAAAAATTTCCATTGACTGTCCGCTGAATCAGGTATCCGCATTTTTGATTTTCTTCATCAGATTTATATTTGAATCCTTTTGAGTTGTAAAACTCACCTAGGAGTCGAATAGAAACTGAGGCATCCCATTCGATCCATAAACTTTCAAAAGGCGGGATAGCGTGATGCAAGATATCAAACATCTTCGCGGGACGCATGAACGATGCGTTGACCGCGTGTTCTAATAGATTATTAGATATCGAAACCTTAGTTGCCCCGATGATATCGGCTCTAGTCTGTTGCAATTGCCATGTGGCGAACCGTCCGCTAGATGGCGGGACTCCAAAAGATCGTTTGGGTGCGTGGAGTCCTGCAATGATTTCGTTTGCAAGATCATGCATTGGTTACATCTCCTGTCGCCTCAACTGGATCAGAGTAGACGTATATCGCCCACCTCTTGGTTTCGTTCCTGCCCCATTCGGTGTAAATCAAATGCCCCTTAGCTTTGAGATCATAGATACGAGCAGGAAGGTTGAAGAACCCCAGCTTTTCCCAGCACTCTGCTCTAGTGATACGTCTGTTTTCTTTTAGATACTCTAAAAGTCTTTGCTCATCACTCTTCATTACTCTTCTCCATTTTATTCAAAGCCCATTCCTTAACATCATCTAGCTTCCACTTGAGATCCCCTTTGTCTCCAGTGAATGTAAAAGGTGATGGGAAGCTAGTGTCTGTGTTTCGTATTTTGTACAGGTGAGTACGACTCAAACCAAGATACTTACATACTTGGTTTGTGGTCAGTATCTCTACCCCCGCAACAGTTTGGACGTTACCGATGTCTTCAGCCATAACTGAAACTCCTCCCTTATGTCTATGAATGCCGCTCTGGCGATTGAGTTAGTGTCCAGCTCTGATCGAGAGCTGATACCCAGTTGCTCTCTTAGATAAGACACAGCGTTATTTTCGTTTACTTCCACGCCCTGATCTCTTAGCAACCAAGCCTGAAATTTAGGTTCACGACACAAAGCACAGCACGAATCTTTGATACGCTTGATGTCATCTCTTGTAGGCTCTGGCTGTTCATCGTCCATGATCTTTGCCATAGCGACCATGTATCGAGAGCCAACGTAGTCGCTAAACAACTTATCTGACAGGTCATCTGGATGAATGCCTAGCTTCAAGACGATGCCATCTGATGACTGAGTCATTGATATCTTGACCGCCTCAAATTGGACTGTTTGCATTTTGCCCATCCTTCCTGCCTTGTTGATAAGCCATATTTAGCAAGGTTGCCAAGTGATGCTTGTATCGGTACTCATGCTGTTCTATCTGCGCAGGCTCATCGCGGTAAGTTAAATCATGTGCGAATTGAATCGCTCGTTTGCGAGTCGGAAAATATGTTTCCAACAGGATCGATTCGTCTCGCACTGAATACAAAAAACTAGTCATTTGTTTTCCTTAAAGTTGTTAAAAAGTTCAGTTGCACTTTTGAGTGGATCAATCCCCTGTATCGCCCACCACAATCTTTCGTCTCCGAATAAGTGGAGTTCACTGTGATGGGTTCTGCATAAAGGCACACACCAGTTATCACCTACCTTTCTAGACAGAGCGTTTGGCTCTGCGTAAGTAACATGGTGAGCCTCGGAGGGCTGACCGCAAACTAAACAGGGAAGACCCCGCAAAGTCTTGAGATATGCTTTAGAACGGTATCTCATCGTCGCTCACAGGAGGTGGTGGGGGGGGAGCAGGTTTCGGAGTGAATCCTTGCCCATCTGTTTCCCGCAACACATTGCCTTTCAAACTTAAATACTTGCCAGCCTTTGGCCCGTGCTTTGCCCAACCTACAACTTCGATCTTGACGTACTCTCTGTCCATGTCTCCGCTGTTGATCAGATCTCGCTGACGAATAATGTCATCGACCAGTTCTGAAGTAAGCTCTAACTCACCCCTCATATCGGGATGCTTATCCATAGTCTTCTTTAGATTTTTCCAAAGACGACCAGTGGGTTTTCTGATATCACTCACCCTTGTTCTCCTTTTCTGCTTTTTTTAATTTCTCAGCTTTTTCCTTATAAGCTTTCTCTACACGCTCATATATTTCTGGATGCTGATCTTTCCAGCTCTCAAGAACTTCTTTGTTAGATGCCCAGTTTTTCCGCAAGCCATCGAGACTACTGCCCTCAAGACTCTCCAATAGGATCTCTGCTGTGGTCTCAATCATCAGCAGATCCTCAGGATGTGGCTCCACCACCTTGTCCACTGGTTGCTCCTCAACCTGCTTCTTAATTGCATCTACTTTTTTCTTGCTAGCTTCAAGTTGTTCTTGACTAACCTTTGCTTTTTCTTTGTTCTCAATGTTTCCCATCTCAAAGGCACTGGCATACTCGTTTCCAGCAAGACCTATGTTTGCTAGCGCCCTGCCAATTGCAGAGGTCTCGCAGTTCTCTATCGCTGATGTGCGGTTTACAGGCCCAGCGTTTCTAATCTCTTCCGCATGACCCTTACCAACAACTCTTCCATCATTGTCCTTAACATAAGCAACCATCAGCACACGCTTTCCATCATCAGCTAATATTTCAGTATCGATGGTATAAGCCATGCCATAGTGATATCTGAACAAATTGACTCGATGCACAACTTGCAAGTACTGCTTGCCCTTCAACTCGATTGCATCTTCAGCAATCAGTTTTTCCAAACTATCCATGCACGTTTGATGCTTTTTGGATTGATCATGAACGCTCATTTACTTGTCCTCTTTAGGCTTCTTAATTACCTCTCGATAATTAAATTCTCGATTAAGTCCCTCAAGTGCCTTGCTGAGTTCAATAACTTCTTCCATGCTGAGGGCGTTGAATCCATGTGTGATTCCTTCGACAATCGTTTGCCGAATACTGCTCATGGCTGACATCGCTTCATCGATTGCAGTCACGCAGGACTTCGGTAGCCTCTGTTCCCGGATTGACTTTACTCTTTTGTTATGACTCAAGGCGTGTTCGTTGTGGATCTGTTGCCAGTTTTCCATTTTTAATCTCCCTTAGTTTTGTTGCTTTTGTATTGATCGCAGAATTCTGCTACGCCACAAAAGTTTTCTTCACACCGCACGTCTTCACCGACTCGATGCTCTATATAAAATGGCGTGGCACTGTTCATGACCTCTTTCCACGCCTTCTCTTGGTCTTTGATAAACAACTCTGCGTGTTGTTGGTCATCAAAAAGTTTAACTGCACTTTTCCTGCCCTTCTTCATGACAGCCCACTTACTGGGTCTGGCCCACCGCTCCTCATCAGAACAGAGAGGCAAAGGATCGCAGAACTCAAAGCTCTGCTGGCAGGCCTGATGCTCTGTAATTCTTTTGCCGATGTAATCCTGACGCTCTTCGTAGGTCCAACAAGGAACATCGATGATCTGGATATTAGAATCTGGGTAGTTTGCTTCCTTGGCTTTCCGTCTAGAGAAGTCCCGAATGACTGCGACAATCTTCAGGCTGTCAACAGGCTTTTGTTTATTCTTCTCCACCAGATGGGCGTAACAGTTCAACTGCTTTTCCCACTCAGGTTTATCGTTCATTACTGCATAGGCAGAGGTGACCTTGTAATCCATGATTGTGATCGAGCCATCTGCTTCGTAGTACTGAACGTCGATAGCCCCGGATAGCTTCCACCCATACATCTCTATTGAGAGGCGTTCTTCGTGGATCTCATTTGGGTCTGGCTCAGACTGCTCTAGTATGTGATGGCAAGCAGTGCCAAGTAGAGCGTAGGTCATCTCTGTAATGTCCTTGCTCATCTTTGAATCATGTTGCCGCCGCAGTATGGATATGCGCGGTGCATCGATTAGCTGGGTGACACTTATGTCCGCATCACCCTTTGAATACTTATCTGATCTCGCATAACGAACGAACTGATCTGGCACGTTATGCACGTTAGTTATTTTCATGTTGTCTCCCACAGGCTTATGCCATATCATGCATGATACTTTATACAATGGAACTGCGTCAACAACATATTTTAACAATATGGAACATTATAAATAGATGGATTCTATCGACCTGAAAATACTTGGCGAGCCGACTAGTAAAGCGAACTCTAGAAAAGTTGTCTTAATCAAAGGAAAAATAAGGGTTATCAAATCACAGAAGGCTTTGGACTACTGCAAGCACTTTGCGTTACAGTGTCCTCAACTGGATGACCCATTTGATTGCGACCTTTTTATTGAGATTCACATTTATTATGCGTCAAGAAGACCTGATCTGGATGAGTCATTGATCTTAGATAATATGCAAAACAAGATTTATAAAAATGATCGGCAAGTCAAAATTAAACACATCTATTGGCACTTGGATAAAGAAAATCCGAGGGCAGAAATTAAAGTCAGACCAATACAGGAGGGCGATTACCCATCGTCGAATAAATTTTTTGTAATACCGTAACTGGGAGGTTATATGAACGTAGAAGAGGCGATGTCTTATTACGCCCGAACTCTGCCTATCGGACAGCACAAAAAGAAATGTCCAGCTTGTTCAACAGAAAGAAAAAATAAATCAGACCCCTGTCTATCCGTAAAAGTGTACGGTGATCGAATCATCTATAACTGCCATCACTGCAACATGGATGGGATATACCCCTTCGAAAACACCATCACCGAACGACCTGTAGCTATTGAATCACCCAAGGTCAAGGCAGTGCCTCACAATCAACTGACTGACGATGCCATCTCTTGGCTGTCACAGCGAGGCATATCAAAAGAGACTGCCGATCAAGCAAGGCTATTCAGCACAGATCACTGGATTGCTTCAGAACAAAGCGTGGTTCCGTGCATTGGGTATCCGTATCTTGATTGCGGACTAGAGCGAGGGGCAAAAATCCGATCACTTGGTAGCAAAGGTTTCTCCTGTACCAACCCACTTCGAATGTTTTTTAACATGGATAGTATTGAACCGGATGACTCACTCATCATATGCGAGGGTGAGATGGACGCTCTTTCGTTTTTGGAAGCAGGTATCAGCTCTGCCGTCAGCGTCCCGAATGGAGCCGTACAGAAGCTCTCAGACGGTACTATAGATCCCAAGGAGGACAAGACCTTTGCCTTTCTCTGGGAGGCCAAGGATCAGCTCGACTCAGTCAGCAAAATAATTATCGCTACAGACGGTGATTCTGCTGGAGAAACAATGGGCAGGGAGCTTGCCAGAAGGATCGGTAGAGACCGATGCTGGACGGTATCTTGGCCCGATGACTGTAAAGATGCGAATGATGTGCTTTGTCTGTACGGTAAAGAGGGTCTACAAGATTTAATCGACAGCGCAAAACCTTGGCCCGTCAGTGGCATCTACGATGCGGTTCACTTCTTCGAGGAAGTGAAACATATGTATAAGCATGGAATGGAGAAGGGTTTGACGACAGGTTATGAGGAACTGGATGACTACTACAAGGTAGCACCCGGACAACTGACCATCGTCACCGGAATCCCTTCATCTGGTAAGTCAGAGTTCATTGATCAGATCATGGTTAATCAGGCCATGATGTTTGGAATCAAGTTTGCGGTTTGTAGCTTCGAAAATTATCCTAGTTTGCACTTACAAAAACTTCTTTCAAAACATAACGGTAAGCCGTTTTCTGAAGGTGCTACTGAAAGAATGGATGAGGCAGAACTGGATGACTCCTTTGCGTTCATCAACGAACACTTTACCTTCCTTTCGTACAAAGATGGGAAGCTGGTTTCTCTGGATGATATTTTGGAGAGACTGCGGATCGCAGTATTGAGACACGGGATCAGGGGCGCGGTCATCGACCCGTACAACTACATCGCACGACAGTATTCGATGAGCGAAACAGACTGGATTAGTGAAATGCTGACCAAGGTCTGTGCCTTCGCAAAAGCGAACGATGTCCACGTTTGGTTTGTGGCACACCCAACGAAACAGCAAAGAGAGAATGGCAAACTACCAGTGCCAAAGGGATATGACATCTCAGGATCAGCATCATGGTTTGCAAAAGCGGACGTGGGGCTGACAGTACACCGTCCCAATGAGGATAAGTATGAGGCAGAGATCCACATCTGGAAGTGCAGATTCAGTTGGGTAGGGAAGCAGGGGAAGTGCAGTCTGGATTACAACCCAGTCACCACACAGTTTAATGATCATGCTGGAACAGAGTTCCAAGATCGGTATGCGAATTGGTTCAAGAATAAAGATTGCCCGTTCTAAAAGTTCACCTGAACTTTTGTTTTGGGGATGAGTTAGTCTGACGGACGTCCTGTCGCACGACAAACTTTTTGACAAACGAAAAAAAAGCCCCCCTCCGTGAAGAGGGGGGCTGATGACATTCAGTTGATTTGCTATCTATGAGTTCTCTGACCTCGTCCCAGAGAACGAACGCCCATAGCTTACCATCGTGTCTCACGCAAAAAATTGTCTAGTGGACGCAAGCACGACACATCAACCGACTCACCTGTAGTCCGACAGGCATAGAGGAGCGGGCGTTCCCACTAAATTAGTGCATCGAGTGTCGCTTTCTTTAAGCGTCTGTTCAACAAATTTTTAGCATGAAGCATGGTGTGGCCCACCGATTGTAAATTCAGGGTCTCATGCTCTAGGTAGTAGATAGAGTATTCATATGGATCACCCTGCTTGAAAGCGTTAACCAGTTTTTGTGAATCGAACAGAATGCAATAAATCTCATCATTCATCTTGATGGTAGAGTTCACGTTGCCACTATTAAACTCCTTGTATGCATCGACATAAGACAGGTTGTCGTTGGTGTTCAAGTCATCATAACGATGCATCAACCTTGTTACTTCGGATTCGTAGTAATGCTTTTTCATTACCCCGACACCTTTCAGCATCATGCACCTGACGCTACGGGCAGACATCTCGCTATCAGCTATTGGCTCAGAGTCGTAGATAAATGTGCGGTGTTTCGTATTAGGGAAGATCACCGCCCTATTCTCTCCAACCTTTTTTGTCCAAGCAGGTGTGACATAGATATCCAGCCTATGCCCTCTGCGCTCAATTCTAGGGGTGATACCGAACTGAGCCTCCCAAGTGAGATCGTAATGCCTTCCCTGATCATCATTGAAGGCGCGATATAAACTGCTCGAGCATTGACGGCAGACTTGAGCCATCCGATCTTTGAGCGTCTTCGGCTTTGCAACCTCGCGCCCTGTTCGCCATGCCCGCATCGTTTCATGCCAGCCTCTCACGCTTTCTATAGCACGTTGAACAGTCTCTTCACCAAATCGCTGACAGGCAGGCTCGAACCAAGATGTCCATAACTCTGGGCGTAGCTCGACTCTTCGTATTTGTTCATCGAGTCGCTCTAGCCCCCAATTACCACGGGCATGAAAGTGATCATGCACAGACCGCAAAAGCATGGGCCGTAGAACGTGGGGCATGTTCAGTTGATCGAACTCCCGCTCGATACTAGATCGACAGAAATCAATCGATCTATGGATTTGTTGTTCATTCATAATAGTCTCCTCAATTTTTCTCCAAGGCGTCCACGACCTGATCAATCAGCTCGCGCACCTCTTTGAAATTAGTTAAATGATGTAGGGCCAGCTTGGCATTCTGCTGAGGATCACCAACACCGTTGATAATGTCCTCCAGATATGCACACGCCAGACCCAGCGCGATTTTGTCACTTGCCTTCATGAGCTAGATGCTCGATGTTGTGTGAACGAATCACACGCACAGCTTCCTGCATGAAGTGGATGTCCATCGCTAATGCACTTAAAGTATCAGCATCGCTGGTCAGGACTGCCTGTTCGTTCCATTCGAAAATAGAACTGTCGGCATGATCCAGCACCCGCTTTAATGCCTCGCCTAAACTCATTTTATTTGTATTCATAGTCGTCTCCTCAGTGATGTAAAAGTTCATATGAACTTTTCGATCTAGTCAGATCGAGATAGCGCACCCGTTGGATGCGCTATGGCAAGTGACTAAGAATCGATTGATTCGCAGTATTCCTTCCAAAGGTTTTTAGGGAAATGAACGACAACGAATCCGTCTTCATCATCCCCATCCTCGTGCTGTACTACCGCTTCATCCATCAGATCAAGAAGAAGTTCAACTTTTTTTAGATCATCGATTTGCATTTGTCTCGCCCTCCTCCTTGCGTCTCTCAAACTGCTCCTGTGCGTACTGCTCGGCCAGATACAGGCCATGCTCCGCATTCATCTCATGAGCATTTTTTGTGACCATCTTGATGATGTGCTTTCGTGCGCGTAACTCGTCACGGGCAGTCAGGTGATAGAAAACGTCAGTGTCATGAACCACGTTCAGTAGGGCATTCACAAACGCCACTTGGGCCTCCATTTTCGCGCCCAAAGAAGGTTTATCCATATTCATAATAGTCTCCTTAATTTTTTCTAAGCGGTCTAGTCAGACCGAACCAGCACCCGACTCGCGGATGCTGGGGCAGGTGACTAGAGATTAGCCTTAACTACTTCTCCCCACGGTGCGTCAGTCGCTCCCGTCGATACCCATAGGACTGGATAGTCAGGGGCGTTCGCTGGGAAGTCATAGACGTACATGTCAGAGAAGTAGATAAACGAATCGCATGGCAAGCCATGCTCCTCGATGTAGTCGAACACAGGGGTGACCTCTGTACCACCACGGCCCTTGGAGTTGATGGACTGCACGTCCTCACCGTGACCGTAGAAATCCACAGACTGCACCTTCGCATCGCACCCGATCACAGTGATCGAGCGTGGTTGCATATCTTGAGCCATACCGTTGATCTCGCCCAGGAATACAGCCAGCTCCTCGTTCGAAACAGACGCACTGGTGTCACATCCGATGACGATATCGCCAGCACCGAAATGTTCGACATTCGGAAGATAAATGCCGTGAGGCATAAACTTCTTGTTGGGCTTGGCCCAAGTAAAATCATCAGGCTGATCGCCACCGACAAAGACACGGAGCTTGTCGCGCCAGTCAACCTGTGGCGTGGACATCTCCTCGATCAAGCCCTCAATGCCAGCGGGGACTTTGCCCCGCATTTTGGCATTGGCATAAGCCGACAGCACCTTGACGTTGATATCACTCTCGAGCTGATCCATTTGGGACTCGCTCATAGCACTGCCATCATCGTTCGTAGGCGCCTCGATCTCACCGAATGACCATTCATCACCCTCTGGTATTGGCATCTCGCCAGACATCATGAGATTGTAGATCTTCTCTGCTGACATACCCCTGCAATCTGGATCGATGAGAGCGCCTTCTGGAAGCTCATAACCAGCGTCAATGATTATTATATTGATCGCCTTATCTGCCGCTATGTTCCAGACGCGAGGGTCACGATTACCCATACGCAATGGATGCTTATTTGTGATGTGCATCACCTCGTGAATGACTACGCCCGTGACTTCGTTCTCCGATATTGAGCGGAGGTAGTCAGGGTTGTACTTGATCCATTTGCCATTGGTACAAGCAGTGCTGATGCCACAATCTTCGACACAAGGAGTTGACATAGACATCGCTCCAAAGAAAGGACTGTGGAGCATAAGCTGAGTCTTTGGACGACTCAGCATATTAGTTGCATTGATCATAACAACCTCCTAGGCAACCTGCCGTGATGCGACAACCAGATCTGCGCCGCCATCAATCGCCCATTGCTGGAACGCCTTCTCATGGCGTAGATCGTTGAAACGATCCAACGCTGTCTTCATGCCGAACGCACTGAACTCCTGCTCTGGCAGACGTTGCATATACGCACAGAAGTTAGAGGCGTTCTCCTTGTTGACCCGATACGCGATGGCCGAAACCACGGCATACATCACAGAAGGCTCTGATGGGATCGGAGCGTTCATCGGATCACGCAATGGAAGCTCTGGGTCAGGCAGTTCCCGATAGACCTGCTGGAACGCTTTGAACTTGGCTGACGCCTCTGCTCCCAGCGTCCCGCACAAGGCGTGGAACTCGATCTCAGAGTCAAGACCCATACCCAATATCTGATCTGCCTTCTCCCAAGAACGTGGAGAAGGGCAAGCCTTGACGTCCTTGTTGAACATAGATAGATGCTCTGGGCTGAAAGCCAAGAAACCAGTGATCATTGGATTCGCACCGATGGTGTTAAAATACCGGAGCGATTCATCGAGAAAAGGCTCTACATCGATGTGCAATAACGCATCCTTCATGTGAGAGGGCATGGCATTTGTGCCAGCACGGTTGGACAGATCGTTGCCCGCACAGACGACAGACCAGCCATCGCCCAACAGATGCTCGCCAATACGGCCATCGTTGACCAGTTGACGGGCCACGTTCTGATTCGCCACAGGGGCTTGAACCAGCTCGTCAAGGAACAGGACGCCCTTGCCATCCACTGGCAACCAGCGTGGACGCGAACGAACCATTTCACCATCCTTCAACATAGGATAGCCAGCCAGCTCACCGGCGTCATACTCTGCCAGATTGATCACGATACAGTCGATGCCAAGAGCCTCGGCCACAGCGCGAACAATCGTGGACTTACCAAGACCGGGGATACCCCAGAGCATTGGTACGATACGCTTTGATGACCAACCGTTGATAGTCATGTTGGACTCCACAGATGCAGAAATAATCTGCTGTGCTTGCGATAATTTCATTAGATAGTCTCCTCAGTAAATTAAAAAAGTTCAGATGAACTTTTCGGTCAGTGTGACCGATCAAACGCACCGCACGGATGCGCTTGGGCAGTACACTGGAATCTAATCCTCGAATCCGAATAGCCACGCAAGGAAGCCTGCGAATCCTAGGACTAGAGAGAAGGAGGCGATCCCAAGGATCGCCATGAATAGATCAAGCTCAGGCATCGAGCATCTCCTGTGCCGCTTTTTCGCCAGCATCAATCTTGGCGTGATTCAGCTTTTTCTCTTCCTTTGCCTGCGCTTCTGTGTTGATCGCTGTTTCCAAGTCCGTCTTGAACTTCTTGCGGTCAGTCTCACTGAGCTTCATCACCTTTCGAACCAACGCATCGATCTTTTTCTGTGCGCTCTGATCGTCAACGTGATAGCCGATCTTTGTCTCATTGACCAGTCCTTTGGATTCGAACAACTCCTTGACAGCCTTGATTACCGCTTTTGGTGAGCTGGCATCGAGCTTCTGAAGATCGGTTGCATACATGGCAACCAGCTTTGTTGAACGCTCCCGCAAACGCTTGACCCGTGGGTCTTCGATCTTTGCCTTAATGGCGCTGGCGACAGCCTGACCGAATGATCCTGATTCTCCGCCAAAGCCTTTGTGATTATTCCAATTAGAGTTTCCTTTCCCGGTGACATTGGGATACATCCCCTGCTGAACCAAGTCAGCGACGACAAGCTCATATTGCTCGCGGATCATCACTTGCTTACGCTGACCAAGGGTTTTTGATTCTCCCTTGATCTCAGTGATTTGCGCCTCACGGCTCTGGATCTGCTGGCTATTCTGTAAAGTAAAGTTTTTCATTTGTAGTCTCCCTAGACTATTAAAAATTGAGATACCTGTCTCATTCAGCGCCGGGAGGTAAACCCCGGTCAGACGCACCCGCAGGTGCGTTTCGACTTATCGTTTTAGTGTCCAGTACGAATTGACTGGGCGGTATGTGCAGTCCCACGTGTCGCGACACTTGCCGTCCACAACGGCAGTGAGGTGACCGCTGTTTAATACGACAGCGCGAGACGGTGCGAAAATCCAATCGCGTAGCTTGATCAAACTGCCAAAAGAGTCTCGCGGACACTTGTTCTTGACCCAGTTATTCTCTTTGAGATAACGCTCATAGACTTGAGGTGCGCTGGGGTAAAGGCCCATCTCGAGGCCGATATACATTAGCTCCCGGAACACCTGCTCATACGGCAGATCAAGAGCGATAGAGATTGAGCGGACGACACAGTCATCCACCTTCTTGACTCTTGACTTATAGCCAACAGCAGACCTACCGCCATCGTCTTCAACCCAGTCAACGGTAGTTGGCAGACCAAGCTTTTCCAATTGAGTATTCATGTCGTTCATGACAGTTCTCCCGCTTGGAGCATTTGATTCAGTTTTTTAATGAGATCACGCTTGTAGCAAGCGCGAGCAATCACACGGCTTCCATCTGTAATGGAGTCGTCACGGGCGATCCACTCATTGGTCTCAAGGACAGCGATGTGTTCGCGTCCCTTGATAACCCATTCCGCAGAATCAGTTCCCATGCCGTTCCCGCACCAAGTAGTTTCGCGGGTTTTAGTCAAGCGGATTTGATTTTCCATAGTAGTCTCCTCAGTTTTGTGTGCGATCAGTGTGACCGAGACAGCACCCTCGAAAGGATGCTGTGGCAGGACACTGGTTATGCATCAAACTTCAATAATTTGTAGTCCACCATATCTTGGAACTTGACGTCCTTGAGATAGGTGACGGCCTTGTCTGACCTTGCAGACCGAATCAGGCCATCCAAGATATCGTTGTAATTATTGACCATGTCGTTCTTGAGGTAATGACGTGCAATCCGAATACTTCTTTCATACATTTTCATAGTGATTCCTCTGTGTTTCGTCGATACCGCGACTCATCGGTGACGCTGTTAGCGCCAGACACAGCACAAGTTCACCATCTCCGCTTAAAAAAACCCTTCGCCTAGCCATTGATGTCACCCTGCGTTTGCCCTGATCGATCTCACCCGTAAGGAGGTCAGGGGACGATTCTTCGCTCGTCTGGGCGGTGTGTCTAAAAAATCCTCTGTTGCTTTCGATAGACCCATTATACACAGGTAAACCCAAAGTAAAACAATTTTGTGCAATTTTTTTCAATTAATTACAGATAAACCAGTCTATCCCAGTAATGACGCCTGCTGTAGGATGATTCAAAAGTTCAAATAAACTTTACAAACGCCCGAAACACACACGGCACTCAGGAGAGAGAATGAAATTAGTAGCAGGACAATCCGTAAAGGATGGCCTAACAGCCAAGCAGGAAGCGTTCGCTCAAGCGGTGGCAAAGGGAAGTACTCTAGCTGATGCTTATCGTAAGTCGTATAACGCTGAGCGCATGAAGGATTCGAGCGTGTGGTGCAACGCCAGTAAGCTGATGTCGGACGCAAAGGTTGCACAAAGGGTGGAATCGATCCAGCAGGCTTTAGAGCAGTCATCGTTGCATGAAAGCGCTCGCTTGAGGAGGCTGGTTTTGGAGAGGCTCCATATCGAGGCAACGAACGAGGCGAACAGTGACGCCAGCCGGGTACGGTCTCTCGAACTGCTGGGCAAGACGTGTGCGATGTTCTCAGATCGTGTAGAGCAAGTGGAGACGAGCCGATCAGCTAGTGAGATCGAGCAGGAGCTACTCAATCGTCTCGCAGAGTTGGGGGTATCGTCCAAAGCTGGATGATCTCTACACCCCCACCCCGGGGGTCACCCCCAACAGCAGACACGCGTAGGCGCACACATGTACGCACTGTTCCACACAATCAATTACTAAGATTTGATAGTACCCCTCCCCTTTGCTTTTTAAATCGCATACAGGGCTTCTCCGTGCGTTAGAGAGTGCCATCCAACACCGGCAGGTTCACAATCGGGCTTTGAAAAATATATATGATAAGTGAAAAGTTCAAATGAACTTTACATAAGGGAATAGGTAGGGAAAGACATAGTCTAGACTAATTGAAATAGTCTAAACTAGTTAAAATCTTTATAGATTTTAAAATAGTCTAGACTATATAGTCTATACTATGGCGAGACATCTGTAAAGGTCACTTGATATGTTGAAAGTTGACGGATTTGATGAATGCATCATCGGGATTACCCAGATTTACGGAAAAGACACTCCCGTGGTTGTCTACGATGCGATGGAGATGATCGAGGTTCTTATCAATGAACGCGATATGTCTAGAGATGAAGCGGTCGAATATTTCGAATACAACATTTCCGGTGCTTATCTTGGTGAGTATACCCCTTTGTACGTCATGAGATGCTCTGCTCACACCTTGGAAGACTTTGATATCTGTTTACATTAGCCAAGATGTGTTATTATTCAACAACGTAACTAGTCTCCCAGTTACTGTACACGGGGGGAGGCCGTATGGTCCCCCTCCATTTTTTAAACATGGGAATCGGGAGTGACCATGCACTTTAAAATTAGCTATAGCAGTGGAGAAAGTTCTTTCTCCTACGAAATCAATTCCTCCGAAGGCGACCTCGATGCCATATTCATCGGGCTGAACAGCTTCATGACCACAATTTGTGAACCTGAAGAGGAAGAACCCGAAGAACAATACGTCGAGCCTGTCTAATGCTGGCGAATATTGACCCTGATCAGGTTCAAAATATTCTGCAAACCCTGCCGTCTACAGAAAAACAGGAGCTTCTAAAGCTACTCGAGGATCTCGACAAGGCGAAAACTAGGGAAAACAGCAAAACCGACTTCCTCACTTTCGTTAGGCACGTCTGGCCTGCGTTTATTGCTGGCAGGCATCATCGAACAATGGCTGATGCGTTCGAGAGAGTGGCAAATGGAGAGCTGAAACGGCTGATAGTCAACATGCCACCCCGGCATACCAAGTCTGAGTTCGCTTCTTACCTCTTTCCCGCGTGGTTTTTGGGCAAATATCCCCAAAAGAAGGTGATTCAGACTGCACATACCGCAGAACTAGCGGTTGGCTTTGGCCGAAAGGTGCGAAATCTGTTTGAAAACCAAGACTTCAAAGATATTTTCCCTGATATCGACCTATCCACCGACTCAAAAGCCGCTGGCCGCTGGAATACGTCCAAGGGTGGCGACTATTTTGCCATCGGAGTTGGTGGTGCAGTGACTGGTAAGGGTGCTGACGTGTTAATCATTGATGATCCGCACTCTGAACAAGACGCGGCAGTGGGTGCATACAACCCAGAAGTGTTTGACAAGGTCTACGAATGGTACACCTCCGGTCCACGCCAGCGTTTACAACCGGGTGGTGCGATTATTATTGTAATGACACGCTGGTCTACCCGTGACTTAACCGGACAGATCATCAAGAAATCAATCGAACGTGAAGGTTCAGATGATTGGGAGCTGATCGAGCTTCCTGCGATTATGCCTAGTGGTAACCCAATCTGGCCCGAGTTTTGGCCTCTGACTCAACTGGAGGCGCTAAAGGCAGAGCTACCCGCATCGAAGTGGTCTGCCCAATATCAACAGAACCCCACAGCGGAAGAGGGTGCGTTGATCAAAAGAGAGTGGTGGCGTAGTTGGGAGATGGATTCTCCGCCACCCTGCGAAGCCATTATCCAGTCTTGGGATACGGCATTCCTTAAAACGCAACGATCTGACTACAGTGCCTGTACAACATGGGGTGTCTTCTATCATCCCAACGATGAAGGCAAGAGCGTTCCTAATCTAATCTTGCTCGACAGCTTCAAAGACAAGCTGGAGTTTCCTGATCTTAAAAGAAAAGCGCATCAACACTATTGGGAATGGGAACCCGATCAAATGATCGTGGAAAAGAAAGCATCCGGTGCGCCATTAATATTCGAGCTTCGTGCGATGGGTATCCCTGTCACAGAGTTCACACCATCCAGAGGTCAGGACAAGATAGCGAGAGTCAACGCTGTCTCTGATCTATTTGCATCCGGTGTGGTTTGGGCGCCACCAACACGGTGGGCAGATGAAATGATCGAGGAGTGTGCCTCCTTCCCTTCCGGTGATCACGATGACTTGGTGGACTCGATGAGTCAGGCACTGCTTCGATTCCGACAGGGCGGATGGATCAGGTCCGAAATGGACGACTGGGAAGAAGAACAACCAAAGTACAGAAGAGTAGAGTATTATTGATTGACATCGTAGAACAAAAATTTCTTGGGATCGAATCATGGCTATAGAAAAACCAATGACTCCTAGTAATGTGGTGACCATTACCACTGACGATAATCCAGAGCTTGAGGTAGAGGTCATTGATCCCGATGCTGTGTCCGTCACAGATGACGATGGGTCTGTAGCGATTGTTCTTGATTCCGAAATGCAGGAAGACATGATTGGCCCAGACCATTCGTCGAATCTAGCAGAGTATTTGCAAGAGGGTGAGCTGGAGGCAATGGCCTCTGATTTGATCGAAGCATTCAACAGTGACAGGACATCTCGCAAGGATTGGGCTTCATCATACGTCAAGGGGCTTGATCTATTGGGTTTGAAAATCGAAGAGCGTGATCAGCCGTGGCCCGGGGCTTGCGGAGTGTTCCATCCAGTATTGACCGAGTCCGTCGTTCGATTCCAAGCACAGGCAATCACAGAAATATTTCCTGCTTCTGGTCCTGTAAGAACACAGGTTGTTGGAAAATACAGCGACGAAAAATCAAATCAAGCTCAACGTGTCGAAGAAGAGATGAACTATCTGACCACTGAAGTCATGACAGAGTATCGTGATGAGTTTGAGCAACTGTTATTTAAACTACCGTTGGCAGGATCTGCTTTTAAGAAAGTGTATTACGACCCGATGCTTGAGCGTCCGGTTGCGATGTTCGTACCCGCAGAGGATTTTGTTATTTCGTATGGGGCATCAGATCTCCCTACCTGCGAAAGATATACCCATGTGATGAAGAAGACTCCGAATGAAGTCCTAAAGCTCATGGTGTCTGGATTCTATCGAGATATCGATCTGCCAGATCCATCCCCAGAACAATCCGACATCGAAGAAAAATATGATGAGATTGACGGAGAGTCAGGCTTTGCAATGGACAGCGATGATCGGTTTACCATTTTAGAGATGCACGTTGATATTGATTTGCCTGAACCTTTCAGCGATCCAGACGGCATTGCTCGACCTCACGTTATTACGATAGATAAATCATCACGTAGTGTGTTGTCGGTTCGTCGCAACTATTACGAAAACGACGAAAAGAAAAGAAAACGCCTGCATTTTGTGCATTACCCGTATTTACCCGGACTTGGATTTTACGGAATCGGATTGATACACCTCATCGGCGGACTAACAAAGTCGGCCACCTCTATCCTGCGTCAGCTAGTTGATGCAGGAACTTTGGCTAACCTTCCTGCTGGATTGAAAGCCAGAGGATTAAGAATCAAAGGGGATGACTCGCCTTTGATGCCCGGAGAGTTTCGTGATGTTGACATTCCGGGTGGCGCTATCAGGGATAATATTTATCCCTTGCCCTACAAAGAACCCTCTAGTGTCCTCTATCAGCTTCTTGGAAACATTGTTGAAGAGGGCAGGCGTATCGGTTCAGTGGCAGATGTAGATATCTCTTCTGCTAACGCTAATGCCCCGGTCGGAACAACCCTCGCTTTGCTCGAGCGAAGCATGAAAGTCATGTCAGGTGTGCAGGCAAGGTTACACGCCGCGCTTCGTAAAGAGCTACGCATTCTTGCAAAAGTTGTTCACGACTTTATGCCAGAGGCTTATGACTATGAAATTGAAGGTAGTCATAACCGTGTTAAGGACTTTGATGGAAGGGTGGATGTTTTTCCTGTGTCCGATCCGAACGCATCAACTATGTCGCAAAGGGTGATTCAGTATCAAGCGGCACTACAGCTAGCCCAACAGGCTCCGCAGATATATGACCTAGGGCGATTACATCGTCAGATGTTAGAAGTTTTAGGAATAAAGGAAGCGGATAAGATCGTTAAGCTAGAGGGTGATATAGAGCCAACAGACCCTGTGACAGAAAACATGAAGATCCTCCAGCAGGAGGGAGTCAAAGCATTTGCTTACCAAGACCATGAAGCGCACATCGCGGTCCACATGGCAATGCTACAAGATCCAAAAATTAAAGAGTTGGTCGGACAAAGTCCGTTTGCCTCAGTGATACAAAAATCCATGATCGAGCATATTACAGAACACGTTGCCTTTGCCTATCGCAAGGGCATTGAGATCCAGTTGGGCGCACCACTACCAGATCCAGATAAGCCGTTGCCAGAGGATGTGGAGTTTAACTTATCCAGCACCGTTGCTAAGGCCGCGCAAAAACTGTTGCAACAAGATCAGGCAGAGATGGCCCAGAAGAAGGCGCAACGAGACGCTAAAGATCCACTTACACAAATACAACAGAGAGAGCTTGCTTTAGAGGAGGCCAAGTTTGCACATAGTAAGGAAATGGATATTGCCAAGCTACAGATTGACGCGGCATCGAAACAGGCTACCGTTGAAACAGAGAGAGGCCGCATTGCCTCGCAAGAGCGTCAGGAAGGCGCCAGACTCGGAGTCAAGATTGCGTCTGAAAAGGATAAGCTTGAGCGACAAGATCAACTGGAGGGCGCCAAGCTCGGAATCCAGATTGCTGAATCGATTAAAAAAGAGACTGAATAAAAAGTTCAACTGAACTTTGGGAGACCTATGGACGAACTAGATTTGATTGGAAAAAAAATTAGAGAGCAGATGGATGCGATGGCGGATCACATGGCAACAGGCGGATGTAAAAGTTTTGATGATTACAGATATTGCTCTGGAGTCGTTGCTGGTCTAGCTGTTGCCGAAAGGGAGATCTTGGATATCAAAGAGCGGATGTCTGTAGCAGATTAAAAAAATCATGATATAGTGTCGGCTAACGCGATAGCGCAAGGTACTGCGAACCTTAATCGTAAGCAGGAATGAAAATGCAAGTAAAGCAATTTGAATTAACAGACGAACTGGGAGATAAGCTCCCTGCACCATCAGGCTACAAGGTTTTAGTCGCCTGCCCCGAAATAGAAGAAACCACCGAGGGTGGCATTATCATCGCGGAAGAATATCGCGCAAAAGAATCCACTGCATCAATCTTTGGATATGTAATTAGCATGGGCAAAGACGCCTATGGCGACATCGATAAGTTTTCATCTGGCCCATATTGTCAAAAAGGCGATTGGGTAATCTTCCGTTCGTATTCAGGCACTCGATTCAAAATCGCGGGACATGAGTTCCGTTTGATTAATGATGATTCGGTTGAAGCAGTTGTTGAAGATCCTAGAGGCATAGAAAGAGCATGAACCAAGAGCAGGAAATCCAAACAGAAGACAATATCGAAACAGAAGTCGAAGATGTTGAAATCGTAGACGACACTCCTGAAGAGGACCGTGGTCGTTCCCGAAGAGCAAGTGATGTAGAGGCAGATATCCCCGATGATGATGAAATTGAAAAGTATTCTGGAAGCGTTCAAAGCAGGATTAAAAAACTTAAGTTTGAATATCACGAAGAAAGAAGAGCCAAAGAAGAAGCCGAGCGAATCCGTGAAACCGCGATTTCCGACCTCAAAAGGCTCCACGAAGAAAACCAAAGGCTTAAAGAAACCCTCTCTAAAGGTGAAGGGGCGCTAGTCAATCAAGCGAAACATCGTGTTGATGCAGAACTCCAAAAAGCGAAGTCAAGTTACAAACAGGCTTATGAGGCTGGTGATACAGATGCAATGGTCGAAGCAAATGAGCAAATGGCAAAACTCGCCAGCGAAAAAGTCAAGTATGACTCTTATCAACCAAGACCAGCCCCGGAGAAACAAGAGTTTGATCAGCAAAGATATGAAGCGCCACAAACGACTCTAAAGTTGGACGAAAGGACTCAACAGTGGGCTGAGGACAACAAAGATTGGTTCCGCAAAGACAAAGCCCTCACAGGGTTTGCATACGGAATCCATGAAGAATTAGTCACTCAGGGGGTTGACCCCACCAGCGAAGAGTACTTTACTACTATTGATGAGAGAATGCGTGAAGCGTTCCCTCAAAAATTTGGTCAACAATCTAAACAAGATTCTATCGTGGCCCCAGCCACGCGAACTAATAGAGTCTCTACGCAAGCAAAGTTGACCAAGTCACAAGCGCATATCGCCCAGCGCCTTGGACTCACTAATAAGCAATACTGGGCGCAACTGCAAAAGGAGCAACGGTCATGAAAAGCCGTAAGCCTAGGGAATCCTCTACCCGCGAACAAACAGAGCGCAAAAAGACATGGGCGCCTGCGTCCAGAATACCAACACCGGATGGCGAAGAAGGTTATTCGTTTCGTTGGATTCGCACATCGATGCTTGGTCAGGCAGACAACACTAATGTGTCTGCAAAGTTTCGTGAAGGCTGGGAGCCAGTCTCCTCGAAAGCTCATCCAGAGTTGCAGGTCATGTCAGATATAGACTCTCGTTTTGAGGGTAATGTTGAGGTTGGCGGACTTTTGCTTTGCAAAAACAGCAAAGAGAATGTGGAGGCTCGCCAAGAGTACTTACAAGATATTAATGATCGTCAGATGGAATCGGTAGACAATAGTTATCTTAGGGAAAACGACCCAAGGATGCCTCTGCTGAAACCAGAAAGACAGACAAAGGTATCTTTCGGTAGCGGCAACTCTTAGTTTTATTTAAGGGGTGTCGCCAATAAAATATTTAAGGAGATAAAATGTCTTCATCTAGCACCCCTTATGGGCTGGTCCCCGTTCAGAAGATCGGTTTCCAAGCCTTTACTGGTGCGTTTCGGGAGTTTCCTGTAAAGGCAAATAACTCGGCGGCTATTTTTAATGGCGACCTTGTTGTGCTGTCTACAGCGGGTCTGCCAAGCGCAGTAGGAACAACACCAACCGCGATCAAAATCCCATCGACATCCGCAGATGCTACAGCAGGTATTATGGGAGTCTGTGTTGGCGCAAGATTTATTGACGCTAACTCATCGCAATTAACTTTCCGTAACTTCTTGCCAGCGGGTCAAATTACCGCAGGTGCTTCTGAAGTGTTTGTCCGAGTGCATGATGATCCCGACACTATATTCCGTGTCAAGGGAACACACGCTTTAGGGACATTCAATAGCGGTACAGATGGTTCTGGCTTTGCTGGAGCTGTCGGTATGAACGCCGCTTTAAACTTCAGCACGTCAGGATCGACATCAACAGGTCTGTCTGGCGTTGCCTTGGCAGTGGGATCAAACGGAGGAAGCCTTGCGGCCACCTCAACTCTCGCTTGTCGGATTATCGAAGTGGTTCCGGGGACGGAGACGGATACATATCCAGAGTTTTTTGTTAAGCTCAACGTTGGTGTCCACTCTTATCAAAATTCACTTGGACTGGCATAAGGAGTTAAGAAATGGCTATTTCACGTTCCCAGCTCCTTAAAGAGCTATTACCCGGTCTCAATGCGCTGTTTGGTCTGGAGTACGATAAGTACGAAGACGAACACGCAGAGATTTACGAGACTGAAAACTCAGAGCGTTCTTTCGAGGAAGAGGTCAAGCTATCTGGCTTCGGAGCCGCTCCAGTGAAAAACGAAGGCGCATCGATTACATTCGATACAGCGCAAGAGGCTTTCACTTCTCGTTACAACCACGAAACTGTGGCGATGGGTTTCTCTATCACTGAAGAAGCGATGGAAGACAACCTGTATGACTCACTGTCTGCTCGATATACAAAAGCCTTGGCTCGCGCTATGGCGTATACAAAGCAAACGAAGTCTGCCGCGTTGCTGAACAACGGCTTTACGACATTCCAGTCTGGTGATGGCGTGACACTGTTCAACACAGCACACCCAACAGTGAGTGGTGGCAACAACCGTAACCGCTTATCAACTGACGCCGACCTTAATGAGACATCTCTTGAGCAGGCGATTATTGATATTGCGGCGTTTACAGATGAGCGTGATCTGTTGATTGCGGCCCGTCCTCGTAAACTGATCGTTCCTCCCGCGCTGATGTTTGTGGCAACACGTTTGCTCGAAACAGATCTGCGCGTAGGAACAGCGGATAATGACTTGAATGCGATCAAGACCAACGGATCGATTCCAGAGGGTTATCGTGTCAACCACTATTTGACTGACACAGATGCCTTCTTCATCGTCACAGATATTCCAAACGGCATGAAGCACTTTGTGCGGACACCGATGCAGACATCTATGGACGGTGACTTCGATACAGGTAATGTTCGCTATAAAGCAAGAGAGCGTTATTCGTTCGGGGTTTCTGACCCACTAGGTATCTTCGGTTCACCCGGAGCATCCTAACTAGGAGGGGGGTTCGCCCCCCTTTTTATCCTGACAGAAAGTTCACTTGAACTTTTTGACACTAGCCAAGACAGGAGAAAGACATGGCTAATACGACCTTCACAGGACCAGTCCGTTCAGAGGGTGGCTTTACATCCATCAGCAAAAACGCATCAACAGGCGCTATCACAACCCTTTCTAGTATCAGCTCTACAGGTGTCGCATCTTTCGATGCAAACACTTTGGCAACTGAAGCTGGGACAGGTATCACGGGTGGCACTGGCACTGTATACAAAAGCTCAGTGCAAAGGACCGGCGGAATAATTACTACGACGATTTTTATCGACTTGACAGGACTCCGGTCTACGGCAAGTGGCGACATAATCGGGGTCGATGGGACATCTAATCCATGTCACATTGGACAAATCACTGCGGCCCAAAATGGAACAATTATTGCGGGAAGCATGGAGTGTTTCGAGGCTCCCACGACTGGTGATCCTGACATTAACGTTCACTCTGCTACAGAGGGAACAGGAACAGAAGACTCTGCTATTTCAGGGCTGACTGAGACTTTATTGGTTAACGCAGGTGATGCAACACTAGGTAGTAAAGTGTTCTTCACAGCGTTCCCAGCCGCAGATGAATTCCTGTATTTGACATTGGGAGCGACCACAGAGGGAACTTATGATGCAGGTAAATTAGTGATTACTCTGATTGGCACTGCGTAAGGAGGGCTATCATGGCAAATTCTGATGTTAAGGTAAAACTCATCAGCGATGAAAATGCCTCAGACGATGATCGCATTGTTACAGCCGCCCGCCCAGATACAACAGCAACACTGGCAAACACCACCTTTGCAGGTGGTGGAGCTAGGAATATTATCGTCACTACGACCGGAACTGGCGATAACGGGAAAACGACCACCATCACAGGCACTGATGTCTTCGGTAATACACTGACTGAGACCATTACTTCTACTGGTTCTGCGGAAGCGGTGGCAGGGACAAGTTTGTTTTTGACTGTGTCGTCTGTAGAGTGTTCGGCAAAATACGCCGCTAATATCAAGGTTGGTTCTGGAACATTGTGTGCAGAGGCTGTCAGGGGTGACCTGCGGCTTAGGCTCAAAGGTCTTTCTGTGGTGTCAGGAGGGAGTGCTGGAGACGTTGATTATTTCAATGGAACACCAGAGTCTGGGACAAACCTCTTCCAATCGAGAACAATCGGCACAGATAACACAACTGTTGATAGAACTATTCCCGCAGAGGGGGTTTTGTTCGATAGTGGAATGTCGGTGAAGTACACGGTTGGAACAATAGATAAGCTGACAGTGTTTTTTGCATGACTGTCAAATATCGCGGTGAAACATTTTCGGGGTACAACAAGGCAAAACGTACTCCGAATCACCCGAAAAAGTCTCATGCTGTGTTGGCGAAAGAGGGCGATAAGGTCAAGCTGATTAGGTTCGGTCAGCAAGGGGTGAAGGGTGCTGGCAAGAATCCGAAGAGCGCGAAAGATAAAGCTAGGAAGAAGTCGTACTACGCACGTCATGGCCCAGCGCCGAAAACAAAACTCTCAGCAAAATACTGGTCACATAAGGTCAAGTGGTGATGAAAGGAAAGAAAAAAGTTGACAAGGTAATCAAGGGTTTGAAGAAGGCCAGTAAGACTCATGCGGCTCAAGCAAAGACCTTGGAAAGTGTAACAAAAATGGAGAGCGGCGGATTAATCCAGCCAAGCGTAGAAAAAGTAGCGGCGATGCGTCGAGATCGTAGGGCGTTGGATGGTATCGCGCAACGCGGTCAAACGCGAGGTCTACTTAAATGATGGACCGTTATCAGAAGGCGCTACAGGATTTGCTGGTGCAAAGCCAACAGCCAGAGATAACAGACGATCAGATCCGACAATTTGTTCGCGGGAAAAGTGATCGAGAGATTGCGAGAGTTATTATGAAGGCTGGCATTGATGTCAATAGACTAGCAAAGGCGATCAATAAGCCAGTCAGTGAGGTAAGAGAACGATTTGAAAAGGTTCTACCAGACGCTCGTGCAGATAATGAAAGACTCCGACTATCACAGGAACTACGGCAGGGAAGACTTCTTGCGAGTGATCAAGCCAGCGAGAGACAACAACAAGGTTCAAATAATATTCAAAGACGGGCGCCCAATGGCATTCGGGACGTGGGCTTTTCTTAGCCCAGAAGCAGAACAAGGCTATATTGATGGAACAAGGAAAATACAGCCAGAAGATTTCGAGGGAGAGGATGGAACACTTTGGTTCATCGACTTTGCCGCTCCTTATGGAAACTGTCGTGAAGCTGTTCGATATTTCAGAAAGTTCATCTGCACTTTGTATGGCCCACGCAAGCAATTTAAAATTAATCGGACTCGTAGAAAACACATCGGCACTATGTATGCAGAGGGTAAGCTATGAGACTTAATGCTATTAGTCCGAAAGATAATCCGATGGATGAGGTTTTATATTGCTTTGGTTCGGCTGGGGATTTCGATGATAGCGTTGGACAAAGTGTCGGCGGCGGGCGTGATGACTCTGATGATTCTCGCGGTGACAACTTCGACGAACGTAATAAAGTCGCGAAAGATGCTGGGGTCTCACGTGACACGATAGTTGGTAGCGGCCCCGGTGGTCGTAACATAGTGACTTCGGGGGATGGAAAGACTCCTGTCAAAGCAGGAAGGGCTGTAGAAAGAGAAGCAGAGCGGGAAGGGGTATCAGTTGAAGAAATCAACCGAAGAATCAACGATGCATATGAGGCATATAGTTTCGATCCGGGGTTCGACGATTCAGATGTAGCAGACACCTCTGCACTTGATGAAATAGCGGCTGAGTTCGACACTATAGATGTAGAACGAGAGTTTCAATCTGCGACAGATGCAGAGTTTTATGAAGACCAGATATTAAGAGACCTCCGTAAAGAAGATTATTCTGCTGTTTTCGATCAGCCAACAACTAGAGCAGGACAGCAAATTAATGTTGACCCAGACGCGTCTCTCCTACAGTCCCCAGCAGGCCAAGTAGGATCGGCAACGAAAGGCAAATCTGCTAAAGCACGAGCAGATGCAGAAAAAAAGGCAGAAGCAGATCGCATAGCAACAGAAGGTCAGGCGCAGAGAGTTCGTCCCGCTGATACAGGATTTCGGTTTTTTGAAGAAACTCCTTTAGTAGATGTTTTAGGAGATGATCCGTTTCGGTCTGAAGAAGAGTTTAGATTTGACCCAAGTCTTGGACGAATCGGTTCAGAATCTTCAGAGTCAAGCGATGCTGATTTAGCCTCCACACCGAGAAGTCTGGCAATAGCCGATTTAGTTACTGCCTATCAAAGCAGTGTATTTCCCGATCAGTTGCTAGGCGGACAAGATCCCCAGAACTTAATCGATCAGGTAGAGGGGCGAGGCACAGTTGGAGATCAGCGGCCATTAAGTATCCCTGAAATACAAAATATCACAGCAGAACTTCTCAAGAATCCAGCCAACCGCGAAACAATAGATGGTTACGCTTTAGCGGACCTTGAGGCAAGTGCGAAGCCTGAAACAACGACTGATTTGATAAACTTATACGAAACTGACCCCAGAGAAGCATTAAGGTTTGTCACACTGGGTGGTGTTGACGGTAAGCTACAGTCTTTGAGGTACGCGACAACGTATCTAGAAAGTTTAAAAAAAGCGCAAGATGAAGGGCGACTTGCTAGTCAAACACAGAAAATTGGTTCAGATTTAGTCGATGATCTTGGTCCCGATCTATCCGCTCGGGATGAAGAAGCTGATTTTTTAGAAACACTTGGCTATGACTATCCAGAAACCTTTGATCCAGAGTTTACGGGTCTAGAAATGTTTGATCCAGAGGCGCAACAAACAAGAAAGCCAAGTGAGGCGCCACCTAAGACTGGAGCGCTAAAGCCTGATGAAGACCCCAGAAGAATTACTGAAACAGGTCCAGACTACACCGCCTATGCTTTAGACCCGCAAGCCACGGTTCAACGTAATCCTGCGATGGGGTTTAGTCCGTATGAGCAACTTAGCACTATAGATCCCGAAACAGGAGAGCGTGTTGCTCTTGATTTCAGAACGAGTCTTGGCGGTCCAGATAATTTTGGGGAAGTAGATTTCGGTAAGTTTGCTGAACCGATAAGTGTTTTTGGAGTAGATGTCCCCAACGCGCTAGGGGTCGCGGAGAGCATCGTCAATACGCTTGTTGACCCAACTGGTACTACGGAAAGGGCTGTGTATGAGGGCGGTGTTAGGTCTGTAGATGGAAGGGCAACTGGATTAGACACCGGAATTGATCTCGTTACTGATGGAACACAACAAGTTATTGGCGGATATGATCGAGATAGGAACATCGTTTACGCAACGGAAGGCAACCTGTTTAATCCAGCACTAAGTGATTTCTATGAAGAAAAAAGACGGGTCGATGAACTTTCTAGAGACGATGGGGATCAGCCTCAGCCCCTAGCAGGAGGGCTGGAGATTCTGCCTCAGTCAACACTTTCAGCATATGATTTCGGTTCATCGTCTTTTGATCCGTTTTCGACAGAAGCAGGCACAGGGGTAGGATCAGGATCGGGGACAGGCTCAATAGATTCTTTGCCAGCAGTCGGAGCGCCAGCTTTCGACTTCATGAGAGACTTCGGTGCATTTACATTGTCTCCTCAGCCTGATCAAATGCCTGAAGGAGCTTACAGTCCTACTTATTTGGCGCCGATATCAGAGATGACGGCAGAAGAAAGACAAGGCTTGGTTGGCCTGCTCGGAACGCCCTTGGGTGCAGAGTTGGGTTTGTCAAATATAGATTTAGGACAGACTCCAACAGAGTCAGCCGAAGCGTTAATTAGAGGTTTGAGCGGTGATCAGTCGGTCTAATATTAGCAAGCAGATTACGAATGGCACGGCAAATAAGAAGAGGGATACGATGTCTAGATTTCGAAGCACAGGCGATGATGCTAAAGATTTAGAAATAATTCGTTCTGCAAAAAATATAGATGACGGTCCCGTTGGCATGAAGAGTGGCGGGAAGGTTAAGAAAAAATCAAAGAGTCGAGTTAACGAAGCTGGCAACTACACAAAACCAACCATGCGTAAACGCCTGTTTAATAGAATCAAAGCTGGAGGAAAGGGTGGGCGTCCCGGTCAGTGGTCTGCCCGTAAGGCACAGATGTTGGCTTCTGCATATAAGAAAGCAGGTGGAGGCTACAAGAACTGATGGCTTTGAAAAAATCACAACAGTCGCTAAAAAACTGGACCGCCCAGAAATGGAGAACCAAATCTGGTAAGCCATCTACACAAGGAAAAAAAGCGACAGGTGAAAGGTATCTTCCAGAAAAGGCTATCAAGGCAATGTCGTCAAAAGAATATGCGGCAACAACTAAAGCAAAGCGCAAGGCGACTAAGGCAGGCAAGCAGTTTTCGAAGCAACCGAAAAAAATTGCAAAGAAAACGGCAAAGTATAGGTGATATAAATGGCAGTAGTTACTCCAGCTTTACCAGAGATATTCGAAGAAGCGTTTGAGCGAGCTGGTTTAGAGATGCGGTCTGGTTACGATCTCAAACAAGCAAGACGTTCCTTGAACCTAATCACCTTAGAGTGGCAGAACAGAGGACTAAACCTCTGGACAATAGAAGCAGGAACACAGGCTTTAACTGCTGGCACTGCTACTTATACTCTCCCAACTGACACGATTGATGTAATCGAGTTGACGCTTAGAACAGGGACGGGGGTCAATCAGACGGACACCAATGTAGAGCGTATCAGCGTTTCTACATACTCTCAGCAAACTAACAAAAACACGCAGGGCAGACCAACCCAAGCGTTTATACAAAGACTTGCGACTTCAACTACAGCTACCCTATGGCCGGTCCCAGATTCTGCCGACACCTACACACTCGCTTTCTTTAGACTTCGTGGAATAGAAAGTATTAGCGAGGGAGTCACGGGAACAGCCGATATGCCCCCAAGGTTTGTCCCATGTTTAGCGGCGGGGCTGGCATATTACATCGCTATGAAAAGACCAGAGGTTAATGATCGAGTTTCTGCCTTAAAGCAAGAATACGAGTTTCAGTTTGAGCTAGCGGCTGGAGAAGACCGAGATACTTCGACTATATCGTTCGTACCATTTAATACGTTCTATGGTGCGGGAGGATGAAATACGCCAAGGCTAGCAAAGCGTTCGGTTTTTGTGATCGCACAGGTTTTCGTTATCCTTTGAACCAATTGGTGACAGAGATGCGGAATGGCATTCCAACTGGTTTCAGGGTGGGTAAAGATGTTGTTGACCCAGATCATCCGCAAAATTTTTTAGGAAGGGTTGCTATCAGTGACCCGCAATCACTACTCAATCCGAGACCAGACAGAGTAAAAGACTCTGTGATTGTTTCTTTTCCCAACTTAAATCAAGACACTCTTGACCCGCAAAACTCTCCTGCTGGACTTAGTGTATTGATAGGTAGCGTAACAATTAATATCACATAACAAAGGAGTAAAGATCATGGCTAAGATGCCAATGAAGAAAGACCCTAAAACGGGCAAGATGGTTCCTGCTTTCACTATTGATGGCAAGGGTAAGATGCAGAAAGGTGGTCAAATGAAAAAGACCAAAGGTATGTCTAAAGGCGGCGTCACTAAGAAAAAGGTTGGCGGTGCTATGGCTATGAAAAAAACCAAAGGTATGGCTAAAGGTGGCGCGGCTAAAAAACAGGTCGGCGGCATGATGAAGAAGACCAAGGGCATGGCGAAAGGTGGCGCGGCTAAAAAACAAATGGGTGGCGCTATGAAGAAAACTAAAGGCTATCAGGCTGGCGGTAAAATGAAAAAAACAAAAGGTATGGCTAGGGGTGGCGTCATGAGGAAAACAAGGAGATAAACATGGCTAGACAAACGGCCCTCGCAAAAAAAATACGAGACTCGATAGCATCAGTAATTGGCAAGGATGACGAAGAATTATTAAATAATATTTCTGGAAGAATTCTCACTGCTTTCCCAGATTTACCGGGATTAGCTGGTGAGGCAGAAAAAAAACGGAGGCAAGCTGGTATGCGGAAAGGTGGAGTGGTGAAAAAAACAAAAGGCTATCAATCTGGCGGTAAAGCGAAGAAAACAAAAGGTATGGCTAGCGGTGGTGTGTCTCGTGGCATGGGCGCGGCAACTAAGGGCGGAAGATATAGTCGGAGTAGTTGATGTCGTATCTGATATCGAACTGCCCGTCTTTTAAATGCTGGGTTCGCAGGGAGTTTACCTGCAATCATCAGCAGTATCATGGACAGTTTTTACACGCCTTGGCGTTTGCTGTGAATACCATCCCTGATAGGTCTTTGACTTTTCAGGTAGTTTTTACAGGCTGTGAAATAGATGATCCCGAATCAGGGATTGATGAAAATATTCATGGCGGTGCAATGTGGGCGAGAATGCCAATAGAAGCCTTGGTTGCAGACATTCCTTTAGAGGAGTGGCCTGAAAGAATGGAAGACCATTTGTGCCAACCTTGGGATTGTGAGTCTAGGCATCACTCAGTTCTTGTTATGGATCGAGTGAGTTCTAGTCCGTGGATCGCTAAGATCGATGGAGAGTTTTATCAGTCGAGGTATATGTTTACGGTCGACTACACGGAGAATGAAATAGCAGACTCCGCCGACCAGCACAAACAATCCCATGTGATGTACTTAACAGAAGGTCCGTGGGAAGGTAACATCGTAGCGTTGCCTAATAACAGGGTTAGGGCAACATCTCCTGCATTGTGGAGAACTGGGGAGGGTGCGCCTGATTTTGCGCCGAGCCAGTATCTTCATTCAGCAGAAGGACACTCTAGTTATACTGACCCCGCAATTACGTTTGATAATTTGTATCAGGAATAGCATGAACTATACGGAGCTGACCCAAGCGGTGAAGGATTACACGGAGAATGACGAAACCACTTTTGTTTCGCAAATTCCCACCTTTGTTCGCCAAGCAGAAGAGCGAATAAATCGATCTGTCTTGATACCTGACTTACGTCGAAACGTGACAGGGACCACCACTTCAAGCAATCGATTTGTGAATACTCCCAGTGATTTTCTGGCAGTTTTCTCATTTGCGGTAGTAGACAGCTCTAGTAAGTATCAATTCTTGCTTCCTAAAGATGTAAATTTTTTAAGAGAGGCTTACCCCCAGACTACAACCACAGGAACTCCAGTTTATTACGCGATCTTCAACGATGAGAGTTTCATTGTTGCTCCTACACCGAATGCTAATTACACGGTGCAACTTCACTACTACTATGATCCACCATCTATTGTATCTAGTACAACGAGCTGGCTTGGAGATAACGCAGAAACAGCCTTGCTGTACGGTACTTTACTAGAGGCATATTCATTCATGAAAGGGGAACCCGATCTAATCAATCTTTACGCAAAGAGATATGAAGAAGCTATTGCACAGCTTTATAACTTAGGCAAAGGGTTAAATAGATCTGATAGTTATCGCAACGGAGAGTCGAGGGTAATAGCGCAATGATGACAGAAAGTTTAGGTATGCCTGTGCCGAATGTGACCGTGGTCACCACCGAAAGCAGGGGTCATACACCAGAAGAGCTTGCTGATATGACTGTAGACAAAATCATATCTATAGGCGACAAGGTCAATCCTGTAATTCAGCAACAAGCATTGGCTTATAAAGAGCAGATACGGTTAACTTTGATTGAGGCGTTTTCAAGAGCCATGATGTCGGAGCGGACTACACTGTATAATTTGTTTGCAAAACAAGGCCATGAAGACATGGCAAAGATTATTAAGGGGTTATAGATATGGCAATCACTCAGGCAATCTGTACGTCATTCAAGGTTGAGTTGCTAACAGGGACACATAACCTAACGAATGGAGCGAACACTATCAAGGCGGCTTTGTTTACATCAAGCGCAACTTTAAGTGCGGCGACCACAGGATATACTGCACCATCAGATGCAACAGCAGACCCAACAAATACACACGAAGTAACAACGACTAGCACAAATTATACGGGTGGAGGTAATGCATTAACGAATGTGACGCCGACATCTTCTAGTACGACAGCTATCGCTGACTTTGCGGACTTAACATTTTCCAATGTATCACTCACCGCGAGGGGGTGTTTGCTTTATAACACGAGCGCATCTAACAAGGCGCTTATGGTATTGGACTTTGGAGCAGACAAAACAGCCACAACTGGAGATTTTACTATTCAGTTTCCAACAGCCGATACATCAAACGCTATTATAAGAATAGCTTAGGGTTGAATTGTGTCTGATCCGTTAGTTGGATGGGGTAGGGGTTCGTGGGGCCAAGGCGCTTGGAACCAAGGGGTCAGTGTCGAGGTAACAGGCTTTGGGCTTACTGCGGGTCTTGGTACGGTTACAGCAAACGCAGGAGCCTCTGCGAGTCCGACTGGTATAGGGCTGGTCTCGACTTTAGGCGATGAATCCGTCACAGCAGGATCAATATCGGCAGTAACCGGCATAGGGTTAACAGCTTCTCAGGGAGAAGAGTCGGTAACAGCGGATTGTAATTTTTCCTTGACGGGTGCTTCTGCTACCATGTCGGTAGGGCAGGCGGCTGGCAAAGCTGGATCTGACACCAGTGTTTCAGGCTTCGAGCTTACGCTAAGTCAGGGAGGGATTTTTGTATGGTCAGAGGTAATTACAACGCAGACACCGAATTATGCTGACATAAGCACTACGCAAACACCTGATTGGAGTGAGATTGCGGCTTAAAAGTGCAACTGAACTTTAAGAGGAATAAACATGGCTAGTACCTTTGTAAATGATCTCCGACTAGAGGAGATGGCAACAGGCGAAAACTCAGGGACATGGGGTACGAAGACAAATGATAACCTTAAGTTAATCGGCGAAGCACTAGGGTTTGGTACAGAAGGCATTACGACGAATGCGGACACACATACAAGTACGATAGCGGACGCCACTTCCGACCCAGTACGGGCGATGTACATAAAGTACACCGGAACTCTAGACTCCACTTGCACAATTACTATTGCTCCTAACACTATTAGTCGTCTTCATTTTATAGAAAACGGAACCAGTGGTTCACAAGATATAATTATCAAGCAAGGGTCTGGATCGACCGTGACCATCCCCGCTGGAAAATGTTCAGTGGTTTATTTAGATGGAGCTGGGAGTGGGGCCGCTGTTGTAGATGCTCTAACAGCGCTTAGTGTCGCTGGCGACATAACAGCCGCTGGGACATTGAACGCTACAGGTGATACATCCGCTGGAGATAGTGCGGCATTGGGATTTGCATCGGCAGATGGTTGTATCATAACGGGACAAGGATCAACGAATGATGTCAGCATAAAAAATGATGCTGATGCTACCGTGATTGCGATCCCCACAGGCACAGACGATGTTGAGTTTACAGATGATGTAAAACTCAAATCAGATGCGGCTGTTTTGTCTTTTGGTGCAGATAGTGATGTGACCGTGACTCATGTTGCTGATACGGCATTGCTTCTTAATGACGCAATCAAGATGACCTTCAGAGACAGTGCTTTAGCTATAA
>VTLG01002341.1_pt1 | contig 37113 bp, 55 predicted proteins | sample 4694571 | NCBI WGS metagenome assembly VTLG01 (sample SAMN12604809, study PRJNA352737) | marine metagenome | biome: ENVO:00000447; feature: ENVO:00000209|ENVO:00000569|ENVO:01000036; material: ENVO:00002151; isolation source: viral sequences binned using virsorter ...
AGGAACGGGTTTGTTCTCCGTCCCCCCATACCTCAATTGTATCGGTATCTCCCGCATACGCAACCTTTCTGCATATTGCTGCTGGAGCTTTCTCTCTACCACCTTTCCAGGTTCCTTCTGGTCCGAAAATATTATGGTAACGGGCAATCCTAACAGGAATATCATGGTTACGATTGTAAGCCAAGTACAATCTCTCTGAAAAAAGTTTCTCCCATCCATATTCGGAATCTGGTGCAGCTGGGTAAGCGGAACTCTCACGGCAATCAGGGTTATCAGGGTCAAGTTGATTATGTTCTGGATACATACATGCTGACCCAGAGTAAAATATCTTTGTCTTATTTACTTCCTTATACTCATTTAACTTGCGCTGCTCTTCAAGAACATTAAGATTAATAGTAACAGAATTCTGCATGATCTCTGCATCATTCTCACCAGTGAATACAAATCCTGCACCACCCATATCAGCAGCAAACTGATAGATGACATCAAATGGTTCTATGTATCTTTCAGGAACAGAGTTATAAAAATTACCCTGTTGACCCTTATAACCTAAGATACGTTTAACAAAATAAGTATCTCTCAGATCACCATGAACAAACTCATTTGCTTCTGTCTTTGAAAACTCTGGGCTCTTAAGATCTACACCACGTACCCAATATCCTTCTTTACGCAGTCTCTTAACCATATGACTGCCAATAAATCCACCCGCACCTAATACCAATGCGGTTCCTTTATAGTCTCTCATACTTTTGTGAATAATCGATCACCTTATTTATTATACAAACAAGGTGATTGATTGTCAACTAGTTAAAACTTATCTCCAAACTTAGCAGGGAACTCTTTCTTAAGTGCATCAACAACTGCCGCACAGTCACCACTACCCGATGCAGGTGCATCATGTGAATGTGATTCAAGTGAATTGACCATCGCTACAACATCACTCACAGTTGCTTCTAGTTTACTAAGTCTTGCTTCCACTTCCACATCATACTTAGACATGGAGGCTCCACTTGCAGATTTTCCTGCTGTTCCTGTACTCTTGTACGCCATGATTTTAAAATTAACTTCTGAGTTATTTAGTTAACCCACCTGGTAACTGTCAACTCTATGCTATTGTCATCCATCTCCCACTCCTCTGCAACTTGAAACCCTTCTTCTTTAACAAGACCATGAAGTGCCATCCTAGCATACTGTTGATTAACTTTATCAACAAATCTTTCTACTGGAACATTAAGATTCCATGTTGAATGATCAGAGTAAAGATCATAAGAACCCGTCTCTTCATTCCATCGGAAACCTATATCATTTGAAATAGTTACCTGAGCATGAACCACAGGATGATCCTCGGCATGAGTTGGGTTAGTAATCACAAGATTCTGATTCTCTTGTACATCATGTCCCATTATTTCCAATGCTTCAATCAAATAAGGACGTTCTTTTATTTTAGTCTTTATGGTACTGAAGTGTGACATTAGCATCCCTCGGAGTCGTGTGTAAATTCCTCAATCAATTCCTCATCAAGTTGTTGCCAATACTCCTCAGTCTCCTTTCTCCATTGAACTACTCCTAATCGATCTTCGATCTTTTCAGTGAGGTCCAAACATTGAGTTCCTTTAACGCCCATAACCTCTTCGGCTACAGTACCATCTTGACTGATAGTGTATTTAATGGTTTGTTGTGGCATGACGTAACATCACAAGGTTGATTTTATTTAGTTATGTTTCCTATAAGCAGGAACACCATCAGGATCAAGCCATTTAGTGTACTCAGGATCCTCTATACATGTATCCATTTGCATCTGATTATCTAAAAGATACATATCTTTATACCTTTTAGTATAATAATCTTGTTTCTGGATACGAAAATCTAACTTACCATTATCTAAAGATTTATCCGTATGCACAAAGCGATACGGACCTTGATCTAGAATAGTAGTATATTTCATCTCACCTCTGCTTCGAGGTCTTGTGCAATACAATCAATTAATATTTCGTAATCTTCTAGTCCATCCCCTGTAAACTCCACCCCTTCTCTCTCATAAAATCGACGAACCTTTTTGAAAAGTTTAGGATTCTTTACGTCGAGATAAGTCTCCCTGTTTGCCGCACCCTTAAGAGTTTGAAGGTCTTTTCTAAATTTTGAAGTAAGAGTCATTGCTCTATGTTGATTACACACTAATTATAAGGGAAAAGAGATAGTCCGTCAACACCCCTCATCATGATTAGTATGAATGTGTTTAATCTCATCATCAGTTTTAGAAAGAGTCTTATCACGAACAGACTTTTCCCTCACTCTCCTGCGATAATCTTCATGAAGTCTCTGTAAGGCTTCCTGTTCCTTCCTATCCATAACCCAAAATCAAACCTAACTATATATCACCTTCTTGCTACTACAATGTCTCCTCCATCATCATCTTCATCTTCTTCATCATTATCTCCTTCTAATTCTGCTCTTAATATTTCTATACGTGCTTGAAGATCTTTATACTCTTCAAGATCACACTCAGTCTTCTGTGCAAAATTAACACCCATTAATTCTGTACCAGGTTCAACATCTTTCATTTCAGGATGAACAGGTTTCTTTACTTCAGTAGTCCACTCTCCAGTTAAGCGTCCAGCATTGTAATCTCTTACAGGTTTAGAAGTACCTACACTCCACATCAACCATAAAGCACCACCAAGTAAAGACAAGGAAATAACTGTAAAGATAATTATAGAAAGATTATCCATCACTCCTCATCGTTGCTCCTGAGTTCTATGTTTAAAAGATAAAACCAAATAACTGCCATGACCATAATAAGAGCAACTCTTATTGAACTCCATGAGGTATCTATTGTCCCCATCTGAATCATCGTCCTGGAATTTTAGGTATATATTTATTTACCATTGGCATAACGTCACTCTCAACAATCTGAGTTGTTTTCTCTATAACATCATCTATCACATTCACATCCAAGTCCATAAAAGGAGGAATAATTCCAAGTATCCTTAATAGACCATCCAAAAATAATGCAAGACAAATCAGTCCCAGAATCATGCTGATAATGGTAGCATTACGATTATGCTTTGCCATCATGACAGCATCCATCTCCTTGGCTTCTGCAACTGCTGCCTGAATCAACATATTGACTTCTTCTTTAGTGTAGAATTTGTCTTCGGGCATTAGCGAACTTCAAAATCAAGTTTACGCACCTTTCGTCGTCGCCTCTCCTCCTGAAATGCCAGGTCTTGTGGAGACAATGCATTGGATTTATGGTTTTCCTTATTAGATTGTACCATAACAACCCTAGTTAGGTCAACAGCACTTACACTATCACCTTTTACTACCATCATGTTAGGGCATCCACATGATTTACTCTGTCCAGAATTGCTAGTCAATTCCGTCCTACAGTCTTTACATTGTACTACAATCATTTTTCTAATCGTCCGTAATCGTCTTCTAATCTAACTATATCTTCTTCGTAACAATCACCTACCTGAGTCTCAATGAATGTTAATCCCACTGGACCTGCAGTAGCTCGATGCAAAGTCTTCCTTGGAATAACCCAAAAAGAACCAATAAAAGATTCTTCAAGCATTTCACCTACAAGAATAGTTCCTGATCCTCCTACAACGGCCCAATGTTCCTCTCTATTATTATGATACTGTAGAGAGAATTGTTGATGTGGGTTAACGATGATCCTCTTTACTTTATAGTCAGGTTCATCTAATAGAACTTCATAGGTTCCCCATGGCCGCTGATTTATCATGTGGTTTATTTAGTCCTTATAATATTCATCAAGAGGTTCAAGTGCAATTATCTCAAGATCAAAATCCTTAGGATCAATCCACTCTTCGAACTCAGAAAGAAGTGCTTGCTGATCTTCATAAGAGAGATTTCCATTATCAAGACGATCTATAGACCATTCTCTTGCTCTTACTACTGCTTCTTCAGTCGTCGTCAGTTCCATAGTAATCTTTTCTGAAGTATCTTGAGAGGATATTGCTATTATAGTATCTGGGTGTACCGTCGTCAAGTTGTTCGGTAAGGACTCCATTGACGAACAGTTGTCTTGTTTCTTCGAAGTTTGTTTTGCCAGCTGTTTTATGTAAGCTGAGCATAACTCTGCTAAAGTTATGTCTACCCAGTCGTTCAATCTCTTCTTTAAGTTCTGGAGATGACCCATAATACTTCTTCCAATCAGATTCAGACTTTACTTTTCGTTTTTTACCTCGCGGAGTTCTAAACTTCCAGAAATACTTACGCCCGATGTACTTCCTTCCGTTTGTGTTATTTGTAATACAGTAGACGAAACCGAACTTATCGTCAATATCGTCAGAAGTAAAAGTTGTATTCTTATATAGCCAGGGGTTTTCATAACTTCCTTCACCCACTGCGGCCTTTGCGGAGGCTTCCATCCAAAAAGTTTAACTGTCATAATCTTATTTAGATACCCCAAATAGATTTACAATAATCTCTAATTGAACGATCTGATGAAAAGAATCCTGACCGTGCAACATTAATTAATGACATACGTTGCCAGTTCTTCCAATCTTTCCAAGCATTACTAACACGATCTTGTGCGTCTAAGTAATCAGAGAAGTCTACCATTACACAGAAAGGATCATGATTCAATAAATTATCTATTAATGGTCTAAACATATCCTTATCACCATTACTAAAATGTCCACCCTTAATAAGATTAATTGCTTCCCATAATTCAGGACTCATATGATTCTTAGGATCATATCCATTCTGCCATAGATCTGATATTCCTTTCTCATCATTTCCAAAGAGGAAGAAATTATCTTCTCCTACAAGATCACGTATCTCTACGTTAGCTCCATCTAATGTACCAATAGTAACTGCTCCATTCATCTGAAACTTCATATTACCTGTACCTGATGCTTCCTTACCTGCTGTAGAGATCTGTTCTGATAGATCAGCAGCAGGATATACTTTCTCTCCTAACTTAACACTATAGTTTGGTAAGAATACTACACGTAACTTACCATCCATATCTGGATCAGTATTAACAACCTCTGCTACATGACAAATAAATGAAATGATATGCTTTGCCATATAATATCCAGGTGCTGCTTTACCACCAAAGATTACTGTGCGAGGTACAACATCAACTCCGTTTTTGATTCTAAGATATTGATGAACTACCCACAAGGCAAGTAAGTGTTGTCTCTTATACTCATGAATCCTCTTGACCTGTACATCAAACATACTGGATGGATCTACTGATAGACCCAACTCATCATGAATATAACTGGCAAGATTATGTTTACCTACTACCTTTGCTTCTGCAAATTTTTCTAAAAATCCAGAATCATCTATATGATTCTCTAAATTCTTAAGAGTATTACCATTAGTAATCCATCCAGGTGCATACTCATCAAGTACTTCAGCAAGTCCTGGATTAGAAGAAGCAACCCATCGTCTAGGAGTAACTCCATTCGTTACATTCGTAAATTTATGAGGCCATAGATCATTAAACTCTGGCATCAACTGAGTCTTAACTAATTCAGAATGCAATGCAGCAACACCATTAACATGATGTGATCCTATAGTTGCAAGGTTTGCCATACGTACTGACTTATTACCACTCTCATCTATGATAGACATCTTCGCTAACATAGTATCATCACCAGGATAATGAAGTCTTACTACCTGTAAGAACCTACGATTAATCTCATAGATAATCTCCATATGCCTTGGAAGAAGAGTCTTAAAGAGTTTAAGATCCCACTTCTCTAATGCTTCTGGCAAGAGAGTATGATTCGTATAAGAAATGGTACTACTTACTATCTCCCATGCAGATTCCCACTCCATATGTTTAACATCTACAAGTAGTCTCATCATCTCTGCTACTGCAATAGCAGGATGAGTATCATTTAATTGTATCTGATATCTATTCGGGAATTCTTCTAAGGCAAGATTACACTTATCTAAATTACGAACCATGTCCTGAAGTGAAGCACTAACAAAGAAAAACTGTTGCTTCAATCTTAATATCTTACCTGCATCAGTACCATCATTAGGATACAATACCTTAGAGATAGTCTCAGAAGACACACTCTGTTCTACTGATCCCATATAGTCACCTATATTAAATGCATAGAAATCAAAGATCTCTGTTGCATCTGCTCTCCATAGTCTTAATCTATTACAACAATTAACCTTATACCCTAACTGAAGTACATCATAAGGAACAGCAACTACCTGCTCATCAGGAACCCACCGTACCCTATAATTTTCTCTATCAGAAACATAATTCTCAACTCTTCCACCAAAACCTACAAGAACAGATTCATCTGGTTGTGCAAGTTCCCAAGGCCAATTACCATGCAACCAATTATCAGTAACTTCCAACTGCATGTTATCTCTGATAACCTGCTTAAACATGCCAAATTTATATCTTATACCATAACCTGTAGCAGGTACTTGAAGAGTGGCAAGAGACTCCATATAACATGCAGCCAAGCGTCCTAATCCACCATTACCAAGTCCAGGTTCCTCTGCTTGTTCAAGTACCTGATCTAAAGTTAGATCATATGACATCAATGCTTGTCTTGCTTCCTGTTCTAATCCCAGATTAAGTAAGTTATTTCCAAGTTGAGGACCAATTAAAAACTCTGCTGAAAGATATGCAACCTCTTTCTGGTTATTACATACCTCAGGAGTAAGATGATAAGTCATCATCTGATCTCTCACGGCATAACATAATGCCATGTAAATATCATGAGCACTAGCAAGCTCTGGACGTTTCCCTAAGGTATAGAAAAGACGTTCATTAATCCCATTATAAAGATTGTTAGGCATTAGGTCAGTGTCTCCAAAGAGATAATCATCAAATTGTTTTGCTAACACTCTAGAGTTTAAATCCTGAGAAGGTGTCTTTCTTAACATCTTGTCTTATACCTCCTACTACATAGGACTCCACCTCTGTTTCTTGTGGAGCAACTTGAAGTCCTTTAGAGGACAACCAATGCTGAGTCCAAGGAAGAGGGTTATGACTTGCAGGTATATCGTATTGAGATTTAAGTCCAATTGCTTTCAGTCTCTTGTTAGCAATCCACTCAACATACTGATGTAACAATTTGTCATTCAATCCTATCATACTTCCATCTTTAAACAAATAGTCTGCCCATTTCTTTTCTTCATTTACACACACATCAAACATCTTGTAAGTCCATTCTTCTTCTTCCTTACAAATCTCTACCATATCAGGATCATCACCCTTACGCCAATTGTTAATAATATTCTGAGTAAGAACAAGATGCTGACTCTCATCCCTTGCTATGAGCGAAATGATTTTCGCACTGCCTTCCATAAGCTTAAGCTCACCAAAAGCGAAGGAACAAGCAAAACTAACATAGAAACGTATTCCTTCCAGTATGTTAACATTTGCAATTGCCCTATAGAGTGAACGTTTTAAATCTTTTAAACACCATTTCGAAGATGGAGATCCCACAGCATCAGGTCTCCACATACATCCAGAACCCCATTCCTGTGCTTGCTTAATAAATGAATCATAAGACTCAGTAACACTTGAAGCACGTTCTAGAATACGCTCATCCTTAAGAATAGTATCGAATACCTCAGAAGGATTTGAATAAACATTCTTAACAATATAAGTATAAGATCTACTATGGATCATCTCCATAAATCCCCATACTTCCATACATGCTTCTAGTTCAGGTAGAGAACAGTAAGGAAGGAATGCCATACCAGGAGCACGACCTTGTACTGAGTCAAGCATCGTCTGATATTTTAAATTAGAAGTAAAGATATGCTTCTGTTCTGGACGAAGAGTAGCATAATCAGAACGATCTTTCTGTAGTGAAACCTCTTCAGGTCTCCAAAAATATCCTAGTTGTTGAGTAGTAAGTCTATCAAATACAGGGTACTTATATGAATCATAACGTTGAACACCTAAAGGCTTACCAAAAAACATAGGTTGTTTCTTGGTATCAACTTCTTCAGTATTGAAGACAGTCATACCTTGAATATCAGATTGCACAGGATTCACACTCCTCTTCATTAGCATCACTTAATTCATTTAATAAACTACCTAATTTTGTATCCTCTTCTACATTATCATGCCACCCCATAGGATGTGCTGGTTCATCATCACTCTTCATATCATTTGTATTCTGATAGTAAGAGGTCTTCCAACCGTACTTATATGTAGTTAAGAGATCATTTGCCATGACTGAAACAGGCACTTCATTATCAGGATAGTGCTCTGGATTATAACTCCAGTTACCAGAAATTGCTTGGTCAAAGAACTTCTGCATGACTGCTACTATATTAATATATCCCTCGTTATTTTCCATATCCCATAACAAAGTATAGTTATTTTTCAGACTAGCATAGGAGGGAACCACTTGCTTAAGAGGCCCTTTCTTTGATTTCTTAATGGACAGGTAATCTCTAGGAGGTTCGATTCCATTGGTAGCGTTTGACACAACGGAACTGCTCTCCGAAGGCATTTGTGCGGACAATGTTGAGTGCCTAAGACCGTGTTCGGAGATAGATGCTCTAAGAGACTCCCAATCATGTTGTAATTCCTGCTTGCTAATTTCATCCACATCCTTCTTATATGTATCTATAGGAAGGATTCCATCAGCATACTTAGTACGTCCAAAGTTTTCACACCATCCCTTCTCCTTCGCAATCTGATTAGATGACTGAAGAAGATAATACTGGAATGACTCGGAAAGACTATGAACTGCATCCCATGCTTCCTGCGAATCATATTTAAACCCAAGCTTGGCAAGGTAATGCGCTAATCCAATAAATCCTACTCCTAAAGATCTCCGTGACTTGGTGGCTTGTTCTGCTGCTACCACTGGATAATCCTGGTAATCAATCAATTCTTCCAATGCACGTACAGACAAGTCACATAAGTCTGCTAATTCCTCATCAGACTTTATCTTACCAACATTAACTGCTGATAATATACACAAAGCAATCTCTCCTAGGTGATCATCAATATGACTGATAGGATATGTCGGAAGTGTAATCTCCTGACAGAGATTGCTCATAAAGACTTGATCTTTAAATGAGGAATGACTATTACAATGATCTATATTCATAATATAGATACGTCCAGTCTCTGCTCTCTCCTTCAATAAGTCAAGGATGAGTTCTTGTGCTCCAATTGTTGACTTGGGGATTGATTCATCAGATTCGTAACTGCAATATAACTCATCAAACTTATCGGTCCCAAAATTCTCATACAAACCAGGAACATCATGAGGGGAAAATAACGTGATTTCCTTATCCTCGATAAAACGTTCATAGAATAACTTACTTAACTGGATGGAGTAGTCGAGTTTTCTGACTCGGTTGTCGTCGGTTCCTTTGTTGTTTTTGAGGACGATGATGTCTCTGATTTCTTGGTGCCAGATAGGAAAGTGGACAGTTGCTGATCCACCCCTGATGCCGTTCTGAGTACAGCATCGAACAGTGCTCTCAAATTTTTTGAGGAAGGGGACCACACCTGTGTGTTGTACTTCGCCGCCACGGATTCTACTGTTGATCCCTCTGATTCTCCCCGCGTTAATACCGATACCAGCCCTCTGTGCAACGTATTTGCCAATAGCCATATCAGAACTAAAGATACTATCGAGGGTGTCATCAGTATCAATGAGAACACAAGAAGCAAATTGACGTATTGGGGTCCGTACCCCCGCCATGATCGGCGTTGGGATGTTGAGTCGGTGTCTGCTGATTGCGTCGTAGTATCGTCGGACATAATTAAGTCTCCTTTCCTTTGGGTATTCTGCGAAGATCGTCAATGCGATCATCATGTACATAAATTGTGGGGTTTCGTATACTCCGCCTGTGCTTCTATCTTGTACAAGATATTTATCAACAACTTGCCGTAATCCAGCATATGTAAACAAAAAGTCACGATCATGATCAATATATTGATCGACCTTACGAATTTCTTCTAAAGAATATTTGTCAAAAATATCCTTATCATAGACATCAGAGTTAGTGCAATTGTAAATATGCATCTCTAATGAGGGTAATTCCCTCACCTTTCCATAGATTTGCTTCCTAACTGCAAAGAGTAACAGTCGTGCCGCAACGAATTGATAATTTGGATTGTCTAGAGTAATAAGATCACTCGCAGACTTAATCAAGATCTCTTGAATTTCGGCTGTCGTGATGCCGTCATAAAATTGAATACCTGATTGGATTTCTACTTGAGAGGCTGATACCCCTGCAAGATTTTTACATGCCTCTTCGACCATTACATGAATCTTATCCAGGTCAAGAGGTTCTACTCCTCTTCCATTACGTTTTTTAACTGTAACTCCGTTGCTCATATTCGTTTCCAGGTGTTAAATTGAAGGTTTGCTTCTAATCCAGAGTATGTGTTTGATTCTAACACGTTCATCACATCATGTCCAGCAAGGACCATATCATTAATGTCTTTCTCTTTTATACTATTGGGCCATATGACCACTCTTTTATTATCTCTGATGCATCTTTCAATACGTCCGACAATTTCCTTATTACGGGGTTCATTATCGTAAGTATAGATAAGGTCATATGCTTCAAGACACTCAAGGTCACCGTCACTACCACATAAAGCAATGCTATTGCTAATAAAATTGCTGTCAAACGGTCCTTCGACCACATAGACTGGATGTTTTCTACTGATATTGTCAAGTCCATAAACTTTTGGAGCCTCCTCGTCAATCATTATAGTAATATATTTAACAGAGTTAGGGCCTAGAGCCCTTCCCTGAAACCCAATAACTTGATTCTCATATATTAGAGGAATTATAATCCTCGCTTCATCATATTTTACATCATCAAATTTAGGTACTATAGTATTTACCCACCTTTTAAAAGCAGGTGTATAGTAAAACTTCTTAGGATCTAAAAATCTTTTTTCCAAATATTCTCTTGCCGATTTTACCTCTGATGCTCTCGGTAAATCTATCTTAGGACCAAACTTTGGTGCTTCAAATTTAAACTTTGGTTCTTCTACTACCGTTCCTCTACCTGTCTTCCCAACCTTAAATCTTTCAAAAACATATTGCTTCTGAAGGACGGGATCTATCTCCTTTAAAAAGTTACTAAGAGTCATCGATGAACCACAATTGTGACACCGATAATTCATATCTGCTTTAACAGCATATAGATACCCTCTTGTCTTTCCCTTATTCTTCTGGGAATCTCCACATATAGGACATCTAAAGTTATAAAGGTCTGCCTTTATCTTCTTAAACTTCTGTAGTCGTGGTGATACAAGACCTATAAATTTTGAATCAACGAGATCCATCAACCACAGCAACTGTTGGTTGTATCATACTCGTTTCTTCCTGTGCCGTCAAGACTTCCCCTATTATTCTCTGTCCCACAGGGGATACCAAGACACTAATGATTGCTATGGAACCAGCAATGGTCCACATTTTCTTCTCTATTACACGAAGACGATCATCAACTTGCTTAAAATCCCTAGAGTAATCTTCTCTAATGGCAGCTGCATGTTGATGTAAATCTTTATGAAGATGCTCTACCTTCTCAAAAAGGACTGCATCTATTCTGTCCTGCTTGTCTAATTTCTCATCATGGACAGCAAGCAGCTTGCCCATCTGTATATTACTATCTACAAACTTCTCAACAATAGCATCATTAACTCGCATTGTCCTTCCTCAACGACCTAGACCATACACCAATCCTTTTCTTTCTCTTCTTACCTAAGACTGGATCAAACCCTGCTCTCGGTCCTTTAGCAGGTGCTGATTGACTAAAACCACCCTGAGTTCCAGGAGCATTAGCAGTCATCTCCTCTCTAATATATTTAAGTATCCTATTTACTATTTCCTTTTTCATTATAGATGGTGTTAAGTTCCTTAAGACAATCTAGATCAACTTGAACATCATGCATATGAGTTTTAGGATACTCAGGCATCCTATTAAGAAAAATAATAAAAGCCTTCATAGTAGGCCATAAATCCTCATCAATCTTATGGAACAACATAGGAGTTGTTGCTTCACCAAAAATATTATAAAGAATAATAAAATGATTCAAAAGTAAGTGTGACTTAAGGACTCCGGTATTTTTAAATCTTTTCAGTAATCGTTTGATATACTTGAAATGATTTAGATCCTTATCGAAGTCCTCCTTAGTTACTGCTTGCGGATTCTCATAATTTTTAATAGCAAATAACTGAAAGTTATCGTCATTCAAATGATCAAAAAGCATAACAAATCATACAAAGTTAATTAATTAAGGATTAGCCAAAGCATCTGGAGTAGTTGGGTAAGGAACACCAGTTCCGATTCCACCTGTTGCGATTCCAGACATAGCAACTAAAATTTCTGACTTGACTCTTAGGTTTCCACCATTGTCAAGATACGTTGTAACACCAACCCATCCTTCACCAGTCAAATACTGTCCAGTATTGGTACCAGAACTATCGGTACTAACACCATAAACGAATGAGTCAGAATCTCCATCGGATGCATAGTTTCTGTACCTATCTCCTTGCAAGTCCCAAGTAGTAAACTTAGGTAACTCAGATACAGTAAAGGTAGTGCTAACACCAGAATTGTTAAGGTCACTGGTTCCTGTACTAATAACAGATTCAGTACTAGCAACAGTTAATCTTTCAGTGGTAGCAACAGAAACAACTACAACATCACCAAAATATCTACCACCTGATCCTCTCTTACCTATTCGAATTACGCTTCCTTCACCTGCATGACCAGTCTCACCAAATTGAGTATTACTACCAAATAAGGTTCTATGACCGTAACCGTGCGCTTCACCCTGATAGTTAAAAGCCGTAATCAGGCCTGCGGAACCATCCGATCCCTTAGTATCAAGACTATCGTTATTACCCCAAAGTGCCATGTTACTACTTCCGTAAGATTTCTGTGCTAATGAATATTTATAGATCTATGATCTTAGAGATATGCCTTAGAAATGTTAGTCGCAAACCCTATGACAGTAGTTCCAGCGGCTAGAACTGCAGCGGCTCCTATGACCCATTTCTCTACAACCTTGAGTCTTTCACGCAGTTCTTCCTGCTTCTCCTCAAGTCTTTCGATCTTCAATTGCATCACAGTGATACGTGTCTCCTGTGAGGCATCAAGTCCCAAATCAGTCATGTTATTAAATTGTAAGTGATATTATTTATCGTAAATCTTTTTGCCAGATCTAATGCGACCCGATCCTTTCTTATCGTAAAATTTTACGCCCTTAGTTTTTGTGTCTACAAACTGAGCATCTTTCTTTTTACGATCTTCTATTTTTTTCTTTAATCGGTCTCTGGCAGCTTGTGCTTGTGCCATGTAATCTTTAAAATCTGATTCGTTAATATCATCATCGCCACCCTTATGGATAGTCTTATGACGATACTCCATTGCTTTCTTAGTTTTCTTTAATTCTTTATCTCTTTGATTATAATTTGTCTCTTCTTTTATTCTCTTCTGTAGTGCATAGAAAGTACCTTTAGGTGGTGTTGGTTTAGATGTGGTTGCTGCTGACTTTCTATTATATACCACACGAGCAGCAGGTCCTTGAGAAGACTTAGATTTTCTACTAGCACCATGAACTCCTCGGAATCCACCAACAGATTGCATTGACTTCCTTTCTGCTGCCTTATTAACATCAGAAAGTTTTTCAGTTCCACCTGGTTTTGATCGTCTCCTTCTTCTTGCCTTAGCACTGCCAGCCTTTCCAGTCTTTAGACCCCTCTTGGCAGCTTTATCTCTATTCAGTACGTCTTGCTTGTAAGATTTATACTTCTCTTCTATCTCTACTTCTTCATTAGTATGTGCGAATGCTTTTTTCATCGCATCTAATCTTAGATGAGGTGGAAGACTACTCTCTGCTTCTTTCCTCTTCTTCTCTGCTTTCTTTGCTCTTGCCTTTGTATCAACTACCTCAACTTCTGGTTTCCAATCTTCTTCTTGATACTTCTTATACTTCTCATCAGTACCAGGTTTGTAATGTGGTTTAGCACCTTTCTTTTTCATAGACCACATCAACTTAAACATGCTGGCAGTCTTTTCCTTCTTGGTCTTATCACCAGGAAGTCCTTTAAACCTACCATCATCTAGTGCTCTCTTGAATGCAGCAGCAGTCCCACCAATTTTAGACTTGGGTTTGTTAGGCTTAGTTTTTTCTTTCTCAGCCTTAGTATGTCCCCATTCTGGAGGTGCTACTTCATTAACATTCATGTACCCAATCCACGACCTGCTTTGTAATTTGCTTCACCACCATAGCGAGCCATTACTTCTCTATGTGCCTTTTCCTTATCAGTCAAAGGTTTTTGTGCTTTTGGTTTTGCTTTTGGTTGAGGTTTTGGTTTTGGAGAGTCCTTTGTAAGTACAGAACCCTCACCGTGCTTTTTTCGCAGTGCTGCCACCACGTTATCAAATGCTTTGTCTTCCTTTACACCACGCTTTTTAGCATGTGCTTCTCGACGCTTTCTTGTCCTAGCAGAATCAAGTGACTCACCAGGTTTTCTGGTTATAAAGACTGAAGTATCAAACTTAGAATCCTTACCAGGAGGTGTGTTCCTCACATTTCTTGCAGATGCTTTTGCTTCAGCAGATCCTGTATCTACCTTTGCTTCAAGTTGAACTTCTTCCTGCTTAATACCAGGGAATTTCTTTGCTACAGCAGCACGTACCTTTGCTTTTTTCTCAGATGTACCATGCTTTGCCACCATTGCTAGTGCCATACGTGCATGAGTTTTATCAGGTATAGGATAGGAACCTGCTTGCTTACCTTCAGGACCTTTACCCTTTCCAGGAAGTGCAAAATCCTTATCAGGAAGTGCTCTTCTTTCAGCAGCATTAAGATCTTTCTCAACTACTACTTCTTCCTTCCTAGTTTTTTTCGCCCACCAATCAATACTAGCTTTAGTTCCTTTCACATACTGCCGTCCTTTAGAAGGAGCTAATCTTTTAGGAGTCTTTACTCCACCAACCTCACCAGACCTTCTTTCAGCAGCAGCATCTTTCCGTCTCTGGGTATCTTCACCCTTTACTTTTTCAAGAAGTTCAAGTTCTTCTCTGGTTAATGCTTTCTTAACTGCACCACCTACACCTTTAGCGATTTTCTTTTCCTTTGCAGTAGGTGAGATACCTTTAACAAAGTCCTTACGGTGCTTAGAATGTTGCTTGGCAGTTGCCTTAGCAGTCTTAACAACCTTTCCGACTTCTGTTTTTGCTTTACCTACAGATGCCTTATGACGTTCGACACCTTTCTTATATGCAGTAGCAATCTTATCACGTAAACCTTGCTTAGTTGTTTTCTTAACAGGTTGCTTTACTTTTGCTTTTGTTACTGCTCTCTTAACAATTGCTGAAGACTTAGCCTTAACTATTGCACCACCCTTAGTCTTAGGTGCTGCTTTCTTCACAGCAGGTTTCTTGGGTGCTGCTGGTTTCTTAGGAGTTGCTGCCTTCTTAGGTGCTGCTGGTTTCTTAGCAGGAGTTGCTTTCTTCTTAGCAGCAGGTTTGTCATCATCATAGACTGTTACATCAGTCTCTTTCTTAGCATATGAAGGAGCATATTCTCCTTTCTTAGATGCTTTTCTTGCAGCATCTGCCTTATCAACTTCTTTCTTTACTACATCATACTTCTTTGCTCTAACAGAAGCTTTCTTTGCTGGTCTACCCTCCTCCGCTTCATTCAATTCTACAATAGGACCTTCAATAAACTCAACAAAACCATCAAGTCCAATCTCTTCAATAAGAAGGTCAATACCCTCCTCATTAAGTCCTTCTTCATAAAGATAATCAGTAGCAGCATCTATAAGATTATATGATGCTGCAATATCCTGAGCACCTGCTCTTACTGCTTGCAATTTCTTAAGAAGAACTTGCTTCTTAATCATCTTCTGTCTATTCTCTTTTGCTTTAAGACCAGGATCTTCATCTGCTACAATTTCTTGTATTTGTAACAACTGTCCGCCCATCTCCTGAACTGCTTCACCAAGCTTAGGATTAATAACAACCTTATTTTTTATACCTTTCTTTTCTTTTACTTCTTTCTCTGCTTTCTCTTCAGGTTCAGACACAATCTCACGAAGATCATCTCTCCAATCAGAGAATGACTCCTGTGTCTTTATTTTTGCCTTCTTTTTAGGAGAACCAAAGAGATCATCATCCTTACGCTTTCTCTTTTCAATGTCTACAGGGTTTAAGGACCTACCTTTCTTGTCATATCCATACTGCTTATCCTCAACTTTAAGCACCAAGTCAGGATCCACCTTATTAACAGAGGTGTTATCCCAGTTCTGCACTATCTTTTCTTCTTCATCCTTATTAATCTTATGTACTAAATCCAAATAAGCCTTGGAAATATCGTTCAACGGATTGGGTGAGATACCTTGCGCCATGTCACTTCCTAATTTTATATTTATTTATGAACTCCCTGATATTCATCTTCTTTTTCTTAGGTTCTTGCCCTGGTACCATACTTTGAGCGTATTTTAGGTATGCAGGAGTGCCAATTAGTCTCTGATCAGAAGGAACACCTGTTACATCCTTCACTTCCATCACATCATGTATCCAAGGTTTGAACATTATGTTATTTTCTGCAACACAAATCAAATAATTTGTCCCTCTACGAAGAATTTTACCTACTAATCCTGTATTTAAACTCTCTACTATCTCACCAATGTTAAAGATATTCTTCCTGAAATAGTTTTCGCGCAACCCTCTCGGATCAGACTCAGGAGAAATCTGCCACATTTCTTTTTGTACTGCTTTCTTTGCTTCTGCAGATTTCTTAATATTCATACCCGTTCTAACAGCATCATACACTGCTTGAACGTCTGAATCCTTCGCTTTTTTAGGTAATCCTCTCTTAAATGCATTATAATCACCATCGGCCACTGCCTTTCTCATCTTAGAAGCAGACATTCCTTCCACTCCTTCAGCATCTGCATCCCTTACACCAGCAGAAATAACCCTAATTTCATCAAAATCATACAAATCTCCGTTATATTTGGTTGCTAGACTCTCAAATTCTGCCTGTCTGTCTGCACCAACGATAATATTTACACTCTTAAACCCATCTTCATGAGCAGTTGTAAGTACATCAAAAATAGATTTCATCTCACTATCATTGATGATGTTGTCTTCAAAATCAGGGAACAATTTCTTCATATAAGACACTTTCATATCAGGATCAAGAGGATTCTTCTTAGGATCCTGTGTTCTGGAGGGATAAATCTTGATTTCTCCACCCCCAGATGCCTTTTTAGCAGCATCTAAGAGTTTTCCATGCCCTGCAGTGGGTGGATTGAACCTTCCAAATGCTAATGTTAATGCATTATCGCCCTCTTTTTTCTCTTCATCTTCTGATTTTTTCTGTAAAGGAGCACCTGCAAGGTCATCATCTGCTCTTCTCTTCGCCATTATTGCTTCTGGCGACTGTGCTTTTCTCTTTGCAGCAAGTTGTGCTTCAGCAGGTCTTTTTACTGCTGGTTTATCTTCTTTCCCTGGTCCTCTGGTACCAAAAAATCTTAACCTACCTTGTTCTGTCTTTGCAACGTACTTTCCTGTACGATCCAACCATCCACCATGGCCGTCGCTCTTGAGGCCCTTCCTTCTTGCTTCATCAGCAACCTTGGAACTCTCTGCCTCAACTAGAAATCGTGAAAAGAACTTCATATTTACATACGGTTATACTATATTTAGTGTTATTTCTTTTTCTTATAATCACACATAATATGGGAAGGATACTTTCCACCCTGCTTATTTCTCAAATTAAACATAAATCTATACTCACTACTTTCACAATGAATATCTAATCTCTTACCAGTCCCCCTAGATCCACCATAATTAAGAATAATTTTTCCAGTTAATTTTGCAGACTTTTCCATATAAGATTTAGTCATCTCATATATAGAAACTTTATTCCCCTTACCATGCACCATCCAATAACCATACCCAATTGCATATTCTAACAAACTCTGAATTGCAGTTGTATCAGCTTCCTTGGTAACATCAACTTTCGGACCCTTATACCCTTTACCATAGTCATTAAAAACTTTTGCATACTCAACCCTATCAATAGCAAACATATTAAATAAAGAATTGCCAACAGGGTCCGTATATTTTTTAAAGAAATTTCTATAATCTGATTCTTTAAATATTCTACCAACACCAGAATTAATAAAAGTTAAAGTATCACCAAACTTAAGAGATAGATACTGCTCTTGTTTACCACCCCATACAGTTGTTATATCAGTAATAGTACTTCCAATATCTTTCTTTCCCGTACCAACTATAATACCACCATTACCAGATTTTAATGGTCTAGGTTGATTCTTTCCACCTACTGCTTCAACTTTAGATAACCCACCCTTTATATCATACTCATCATTAATTCTTTTAACTAAATGCTTTGCTGCATCTTCATACTTAGTATGTTCACACAAACATTCAACTTCACAATTCAAACTCTTATAAAAATCTTTCTCAAATTGTATACCAAGATTAACTCTTTTACCACTAGTCTGTCCACCAAACTCCTGAGTCTTCTCAAGTTCATTTAAATTTATAGTATCTATCGCATTATCATTCTGCCATCTACCAACAAATAAAACTGCATCATTTCGAGCATTAGACTCCATAAATTCATGAAACCGAGCAAGTATTTCCTTATAATCAGTTACTTGATCGGTTTCATAAGCAGCAACTTCCATCCCACCCATCTGAAAAACTAAAACTGCGGGTATAAACTGACCTTCTTTAGGATTTCCACTTGACCTTTTCACAGAAAAAATATTCATGTGACCAGGAAGATGAAAAAATTTCTTTAAAAGAGTTTCTTCTCTAGCATCTTTTCCCAGTTGTTTCTTATTGAGGTTGGACATCTACTTAAAGTACTTATCTATTACCTCAATTTGATCATGGTAACGTGCAATCTTATCAAGTTCAACCTGAATGGCTTCACTGACATCAGAATGTTCGCCAATACCTACAGGGTGTTCCAAGTAGACATTAACGTTCACCTTGTGCTTTGCAATCTCTCCTTGAGCGTGAGCCTTGATTGCTGCTAATAATTGTTCGCGCATGTGTAGCATTAATTCTCCCCGCATTATAGCATACTAGGGATATTTATGCTACTCTTCGTTAATGCGAGCGATTTCTTCCTCAGAGAACTTACCAGAGTCAATCAGTTTTGCAATCTCTGGTGAGTACTGATCCTGAAGTTTGTCTGCCTTAGCAACGTACTTACCTTTACCAGTCTCAGCTGCCTTCTGCAGATTCTTAACTTCTTTCTTGGTTACACCTTTAAGTGACTTGTCATCAACATCTAATGATTCTACTGTCTGGTAAATGTGATTATATGCATCCTTGATGTGAGCATGTTTTTCACTCTTCTTACCTTCTTTCTCCCTGGTAGATCCCTTGGCATGTTTCCAAGGATGACCTGATTTTTGTGCGTCTTCTGCTCCCTTATCACGTTGCCACTTAGCATAGTCACGTTCTTTCTTGGCTTGCTTCTTGTCACCGTGCTCACTGTCATAGGTAGCATCATCAGTACCTTTCCGTGCCTTATCATAAGCAATAACTGCTTTTACCTGATCAGGAGTATCTTTTTGCTTCTCCTCAAGAGGAATAACTTTATATTTAACACCACCCAACTCATGAAGTTCAGTTAGATTACGAGAAACTGTATTCCAAAGTTCTGCCTCATACTCATCCTTAAGATGATCTGCCATCTTATAAAGAGGTTTCCCAGTTTTCACACTAGTCTTATGTCGGTTCCTCCATGCAGGAGTATTACCAGTCTTATCTGCCTTGGTAAGCAGCATTGGTTGATCACTCTCTCGCATTGATGCATATGCTGCATTCAATCCGTCTAAGTCCTTCATTAAGCCCATTGGGAAATCCTAAAACCTTTTCTCCTTATATTTATAGATCCCCCTCCTTACGGTTCTCAGATTTATGAACATCAAATGATCCACCAGGATATCTTGCTTGCAACTTCTCTACATTCATCTCAATAATTTCATCAAAGGTCGTATCAAGTGCCATACATGCTTGTGCAATATACCAACAGATATCACCAAGTTCTCTCTTCATATGAAAAACATTATCCTCATTATATGGTTTACCTTGTAAGATAATCTTCTTTACTACCTCAGTAAACTCACCTGCTTCAGCAGTCAATCCAAGAGCAGCAGTTAATAGATGAGGAACATCAGCATCATCACTTGCTTCAAGTTCAGTTAAACGAGTAAATAAATCTGCAAAATTACTACTTGCAGGACTAGTCACTCCATCAACAAACTCAAGATACTTTTCGGTGTCTACTGTCATAATCTATTTAACTTCTCTACAAGAGATGGTGGAAAGGTTTGCTTAGAATCTATTTGCTTATGAAGAATCTCAATCTCTTTTAAAAAGACTACTTCTTCAGCAGTTAATGTAAGTCCTCTATTAGTTGTGTAAGTTTCAATTGGTGGTCGATAGTTACTACCAAGAGCTGGATATGGATCTGCCATGATTTTTTAGTTACCTTCTTCTCAGTATAATACTCTCTTTTAATTTTGTCAATAACCTTTTATTAAGTACATAGAAATCCCTTCCACCCTCTATAAAAGGTATGATAAAAGGATTGCTGACATAGTTAGTATGAGATAAATGCTGTCTCTGCTTTGTAAACCACATAGCCATAGTATATCTTACACCAGAAGTAACCTCAGTAACTCCATGAGGATGACTTCTGCCTGACGGAAAGACTATAAGTTTACCTGCCTTTGGAATAGAATCATAATTCTGATCAGGAAAAATTGTATAACCACCTTCATAATCATCATTCAAGTATATGATAGAAGAATAATCCCTATGAGGAGTATCATGTTTCATATGTGGATGATAGATATGCATATTATCTACATGAGGTTTTAATTCCATTCCACCCCTCCATGTTACCACATTCGTATGCTCAGGATAAACATACTCCTCCTCATAATACTTACAACAAGCTACAACAACTCTATGTTGAATTGCTTCAATAACCCGTCTTACTTTACGATTAGTTAATCTACGAGATTGAAGTACTCTATTATCCCAAAAAGAATGATTTGCTAACCGACGTTTATAAGATCGATCATAATAATCCATGAGACACTTACGATCTTCTACTGATAGAAAATCATCTATCTCTAGAATATTATTAGAACTTGAATCCATCGAATGATTTCTTTAAAGGTTTTTCTTCTGGTACATATTCTTCCTCTTGTCCATTGTTAAGTATGTCTTCCTGAGCACTTTGTTCACAATCATATAATCTCATCTTAGCACGGTCAATTCCCACCACAAATCTCTTATTCATTGTAGGATCATTATATCTATTCTTTAATTGCTTAACTAATATCTGATTCAACCCTTCCAACTCTTCTGTAGAAATAAGGGCAAACATAAGGTCAGCAGTAGCAGGGAGTCCAAAAGATTCAGAGGTGTCAGTAAGCTCAACATCAGAACTACCGTACCCGCTACGAGTAGTTTGAGTGGCAGATACAATCGGAACGTTCGCCTCAACTGCGAGACCCCGTAGTTCTTCTGCGATTGCTTTGATGTAGGAGTAGGAGTTGACTGTTGAATTACCACGGTACCTCGATGATGCACATATATTTAAGTAATCTATGAATATTATATCTGGTCTGAATGACTTCTTCAATGCAAGTTCATTAAGTAATGCTTTAAAATGTCCTGAATGTGCAGATGCAGTAGGATACTCTTTAATAATTAATTGACCTTGTGTCTTCTGAGCAAGGTTAGTAACCTTAGTCTCAAACATAGATTTAGGAAGATCGGTTATATCTTGTATTGAAACATTAAGTAAATTAGCATCGATCCTCTCCGCAATCTTTTCCTCTGCCATTTCGAGAGTGATGTAGAGGACGTTCTTTCCCTGGAGCAAAGCTGAGCTTGCCACATGACACATGAATAAAGACTTTCCAACCCCTGTGCCAGCAAGAGCAATGTTGAGAGTCTTATTCGGTAAACCCCCTTTCGTAATTTTATTGAGGTATTCGAGATCGAATTCAATACGGTCCTCTTTCCTGTGGTAAGAATCGAACCTCTCTTCGTAGTCTTGTAAGTAGTCATGCCCTATGTGATTGTCAAATGAAACTGCAAGTGCTTCAGAAAGAATAGATGGAATAGCATCTCTTCCTTTCTTCTCATCCTTACCATCAGCCAGTTGTATAGACTCCATCAATGCCAAATAGATAGCACGATCTCTACACCACTTCTCTGTGGTATCAACTAACCATCCAAAATCTGCGGGATCATCTGCCAATGTTCCCACTAGATCAGTTATCTCCTTAAAAGAAGAATCATTAATATCTGTTCTCTTCTCTATCTCAATACAAAGAATCTCCTTGCTTGCTAACTGATTATACTCAGTAACAAAACTAAGGATCTCTTCAAAGATAATCTTCTGACGAGTATCTTCAAAGTATTCTGCTTTTACAAAAGGAATAACCTTACGAAGATACTCCTCATTATATAAAAGATTTCTAAGAATTAGTAATTCAACATTTTCCATACCTATATTATCCTCTCCCACATCGAATTTGTAAACCTATTGTATCTCAAATAAGAACTCATAACATATTTTGTATTACTAATAGGTTCTGTTCCCATATGAGGAAACAACCAAAGAGGTGGAAAGATAACTAACCTACCCTTCTTAGGTTTAACTTCTTTACCATGAAAGAGAGTTTGACCACCCTCCTCAACATCGTTCAGATACCACAAGAAAGATACGAATCTAGGACAACTAAGTAAATTCATAGAATCAACATGAGTGTTGAAGGCCTCATTCACTCCAACATTATACCTCTTTATCCTCAATCTTTCAATACCATAGTATCCAGGGAAGACTGTTCGTGAATAGAATATATTATCAGGAAACAAATAATCAACATGAAGATTAACAAAATTAAAGTACTCCTGAGCATGAGCATGAATCTTATTAATCAAATCCGTATAAACTTTTTTGGTTCTTTTATTTCTCCATGCATTACGACTTAGATTATACTCCGTAAAATTAGGAGTTCTATTCCTTGCTACCTTCTTATGTCTCTTCTTTGATCTCTCAAAGTGTTCTATTAAGTGTGTACAAGTATAATCATCTAAGTCGTTATCATATACTCTAATAAGATCAACTAGACGTTCCATAACTAAACTCTTTCTGAGCAGTCTCATCAAGAGCCTGCATCACCTCTGGAGTAAAGTATTCTTCTGGGTTAGCATAGATCTGTTTGGCATATAATTTCTTACCATTAATCTCATACCTACCTGCTACGTTCTTCCACAGTCCTCCAATCTCTCCCAATTCAAGGAGACCATAGTACTTATCAAGACCACGTTCATCAAAATACAAACGTATATCAACTTGCTTATTCTCTTTACTTAAACGCGACTTTGCTGTCTTAGCTTTGATAATGTTTCCAACGACTTCCTTTCCATCCTTCTCCTTTTTACGGCTGAGATATATGATTGTACTCGCTGCGTACTTGAGTCCCGAACCTCCTCCCATTTCTTTAGTTGGAACATAAGCTCCGATGACATCGTATGTATGATTTGTGACAATGAGTGGGACATTCGCTTGACCGAGTTTGAGAGTTAACATTCTAAATGCTCCCTTAACCAATTGGGATTTAGTCATATCACGGACTTGCTTATCATTCAAAGCATCCGTGATTTCTTTTTCAGTGGAGAGCATTCCTAGAGAATCTAGCACAAACATGCACGGTTTGCGATCCTCTATGGGCATTTGAAGATATTTATCTACGGCCTTAAGTGCCTTAGTACGGAACTCCTCAATGGTCACTACATTAATAACTACAAATCTCTTTGTATCAATTCCACGACTCTCTAAAAGTGACCTAGTAATACTACTCTCAGTATCGAAATAGAGTGTATAAGCATCGGGGTTAGTATCAAGAAAGTTCTTAGCAACGGCGAGAGCGAAAAAAGTCTTTCCAGTACTAGACTCTCCAGCAATTGCAGTGATCTTATTACTACATACCCCACCAAATATGCTACCTGATAACAATCCGTTAAAAACCAACGAACCCGTGTCAACATATTGTTCACTGTCTGATATATCTGCTGCGAGTTGAGTGTAGTCATCACCAATTTCCTTTACAATGTCCTTTAAAAAATCCATATCAAATACCTAATAATTTACGTTGCCTGTCAAAGTATCCACGAAGAATCCAAGAACTACTATTCTCTTTATCTTCTCCACCAACACCATATTTAAAATGTACTCTAGGATCATCACCATATCCCATAGCTTCTGGAATATTTGTTTTAGTTCTATCCCCTCCATTACAGAAGATAACACTTTCTGAGATCTCTAAGCACTTGGCAATTGCACCATTAGCAGAACCTTTCTCATCTAAATCTGGTACTGTAATAACAGCATCAACCATATCAAGATGACTAATAATATCTGCTCTTTCTACCCAAGGAAGAAAGTATTGTCCCTTCTTCCTTGTTAACCATTCATTAGTATTGACACCTACTACAAGATATCCAGAGAGATCTTTTGCTCTCTCAAAGTATCTCAAATGACCACTGTGGATGGGATCAAATCCACCAGTAACAAGACTCACCTTTTTAAAAAACATTAGATAGTCATACCTCTTTCTTCACGTAAAATTTTCTTATAAGGACCATCAGGATTAGCATCCCTAACTTCTTTTACATCCTTCAATAAATGATATAATCTAGCATCACCTCCTAAAGCAAGTGCTTTGACTATTGTATCTAAATCGTGATCAGTAATAGGTAAGTCCATTTAAGAAAAAAAGGATTCTAGGTTTGCAGTTTTTTCCACACTCCAGCCAATCGCATCTAAGATTGCTTTCAGTGGTTCCAGAAACGCTTTTTCAAATTGTAAGTCATAATCGATATACTTGTCAAGATTTAACTCACGCGGAAAATCCTGAATGAAAGAAATAATATTCTCATGAATAATATTTGGTTTCTTCAGGTAGCAGAACTTAATCTTTTCGCCATTCTGGATAAGGGAATACTTATTATCTAACTTATGCTTTTTAACATAATGGTTATACAATAATGCACCCCGTATATGTATAGGAGTTCCTTTTGCATATATGGTAGAATGTGCTTGATACTTGACAACATCAGATGCAGACCTTGGAAAGGATATATCTTCTGGAGGAAGTTCCTTAAATTCTTTTCTACTCTTATCAATATAATCAATTACATCATCCTCTGTCCCACTCATCATTAACTTCAATGCATCCTTAATCATCTTCCTACATGGTGCAGGTGTTGATGATTTAACTGCCTCAATACCCATCATCTTTAACTTGGGTTCTTCATACCTAACTCCTTCACTATCCCATACGTTTAAAATATATCTTTTCTTTGCAGTCCAAATACCACGATCAGCAATATTCTCTCGCTTCATTTGCATTTTTTGGGCATAGGCGTTGACATACCCGGCCAGTTCTTCGTAAGAACCTTCAATATAAGGTTCGAATTCATTTTCACACACCGTGTTAAGGAACCTAACAACGCCCTCATTAGTTTTCTCTCTCCCCTCGTATACACGTTCAACCAAAGGACCCAAATTAAGATAAATGGAATCAGTATCTGAAGCAATAACATAATCAATGTCCTCCGTTTTTAAAATTTTATTAATCCTCTGGTTCATCTTATTCTCTATCCATCGGATAGAAACTTGACCCGACAGAGTAATTGCCTCTGCGTTTGCTAATTTATAATACCTGAAGTACTGATTGCCGATAGCACCATAAGCAGAATTAAGAGATATCTTCTTTGCCATTTGGATGTTGTTGCATCGCGCAATTTCCTTTTCCAATGCTTTACTGGGGGTCTTCTCATATTCCTGTTTTGCTGCTAACATCCTCTTCTTAAAGACCACTCTATCACCATACATCTTATCCATCAACTCTGGAAGAAATCCCTTTATATCTTTTCTATACTGTGCTCCATTTGCACACGTTGCATATTCACCAGTAATCTCAACAGTCTGATTTAAAAGCCCCTCAACGCTCGCGCTGGGATGTCTAGCCTCCCTGAGGGTTTCTGGACTGATATTGTACTGCATAATAAGATGAGGATACAGGCTGTTAAGGTCAAAAGACACAACCCAATCATACTTTCCTGGTTTCGGTTCTTTAACATATGCTCCAGCATATTTTTCATTTTTCTGAGACCTGTTCTTTGGTGGAATTACTATGTTCCGTTTCTTCAAATAGTTATAGATTATCGTATCCCACATACGGACCTGATAGAATACGTCATTATAATTAACCTTAGCATCATACGCCATCGTAAGTGCTAACTCAATCAATTTCATCTTGTCTTCCAAACGGTCAACAAGTTCAACGTCAATTATATTATACTCAATAAACTTCTGCCAACCCTTTGTGTAGAAATCCTTAAACGTGTCAAACTCACTGTGATCTAATTTCTTTTGACCGAGTTCAACACTAGCAATGTAATCCAATCGATATGACTCTTGTGCTTTATAAGTAAACTTCTTATAAAGATCAAGATAATCAAGTTGAGTTACACCACCAACATCAAAAGTAGTATGAGAACGTCCATTAATATAAATCTCACCTTGACTAACAAGTCCCCAAGGTGAAAACCTTTTCATCAGTTTCTCACCAAGTACACGTTCAATACGTTTACAAATATATGGAATATCATATAGTTGAATGTTCCATCCAGTAATAACATCTGGAACATCCTGCATCCAATACTGAATAAAATTAGTTAAGAGATTATGTTCAGTAGGACAATGATGGTATGTTACATCCTTCCTATTATTCTTAAAGGGTTTACTTCCCCAAGTAACGATCTGCTTAGTTGTATAGTCTTGTATTGAGATAGCCAGTATCTCTTCCACGCACGATTCAACATCAGGGAACCCTTGCTCAGACGCAACTTCAATATCAAGAGTAACAAGTTTAATCTTGCTGATGTCAAACTTGATCTCATCCTCAGGATATTTCTCTGAAATATACTGGTAGATGTAACGGTCATTACCATATATCTCGAATCCTTCCACATCCTGGTATTTCTTATAAAACTCCCTACAATCTCGGACTGTTCCTGGATGAATTGATTCAACTGCTTGCCCACTCAACGTCTTATATTTAGTATTCTTTTTAGATTTGACAAATAAAGTGGGGAAAAACTCATCCCTATGCTCGTATCTCTTACCACCATCAACACCCCTCACTAGGAATTGATTCCCAATTAATTGAACATTAGTATAAAATCTCATTTAGTTAAATCTTCACAAGGTTCATCAACTGGAAACCACATTGTACCCTCACACCCATGTTCCTTCCACCACCAAGGATAATCCTCTTTAGTAGAAAGTTGTGCTAATTTGTTTATCTCATACCAATCAACAGGTTGATAAGGTTGGACTTCAATGGGGATCATTTTAAAAGATTTTGATATTTTTCAAGTAAGGTGGGTTTAGGTTCTGTAAGAGTAAGAATCTTATCTGAGGTTATCATAAAAACGTTCTCATTGGTAACCTCAACTAACCAAGGAACTAAAGTACCATCTTCATTTAATAAGTATGGTTCAGTTAATTTACAATCAGGTTCTCCTAATTCAGAAGTAACCTCATCAATCTGTGAGACCAAGTTCTGTTGGGTCAATAATACTATCAGTTTGATCATCTTCTTTAAAATTGTTTAGGACATCTTCAGTATACATATCAGTTATCTTATCTTGAGGAGTAACCATCGTAACTACCCAATCTAAAGCAAGAGGAATGACTTGCTCTTTAGCTAATGGCATCCACGGAAACATTGCAATTGTAGTTCCTGATTTACTTTCACTATCATCATTCGGAGAAGGTTTTGTGGTCTTAACTTTTACCGTACATGGTTTAGTTAAAAAATATCCCATAACCTGATCTTCAGAAGAAACCATCTCTTGCACATCTGCAATGATGTCTTCCCCAGACTTTAATAACAGGACTTTAACAGTCATAACTTAATCATACCTCCTGATATTATAACTTAAATAATTCCATTTGTCTACCATCTACTTCCCAGAACCATTCCTCTGGGTCATGACCAGAACGTTTGGAATATCCATACCATGTACCGTCTGGTTTCTCATACCAAAAGTCATGGTCATTCGAGCTAAGTAAAAGCATCCTCACAAGAGGATGCTTTGGGTCATAACCAATTTGTTCTTTGGTTTTAAATTCAGAGCCAGTCTTTTCTTGCATGATGTTCTGGGACTATCTTTCCTACAGTAATAGTTAGTAGTCCATCTTCAAAGTCAACTTTCTGTACTTCTGTATCATCAGAAATACCCCATGATCTTTGGAAGGATCTTTGAGCAAGTCCCTGATGTGCATAGTCAGCATCATCTTTCTGCTCTTTGTTCCCCTCAACAACTAGTTTACCATACTCAGTATAAACTTTAACTTCTTTCTTTTTAAATCCAGCAAGAGCAATTTCTAATCTGGACTCCACATTGTTTACATGAACTATGTTGTAAGGTGGATAATTCTGTGTTGTTGTTTCATTAAAGAAACGATTAAGGTAATCATCGAGACCAATGCTATTTCTCTGAATTCTTTCCATTAATTCAGGAAGATTGGCAGCATGAAACCGTGCTAGGTTAGTCATAATAGCCTCCTTTAAAAGCGAGATTTAGTTGTGATGTCCCTTTCGGCGACATAACTAATTATAGCACAAGACTTTTAAAGAAGGGTGTGGTTAACCCATCAAAGTTATACGGTAGCAATAACAAACAATCCAATAAGCATAGATTGAAGTAAGAATATTAATCGGCATCTTGAGTTTTACCTTTCTTACCAATATTATACTTCTGCTCTAGTATCCAATCACCTTTATCTTTATAAGAAAGTACTTTAATTTGATTAAGAGGTGCAATATCTCCCACTGAATCTTCCTTTACTATTGAAATAAGTCCCCAATCAGATAGTAAAAGAGCAATGCGGTTACGTCGCTGTACGTCATTGAGTGTGAGGTTAGCATGTTTTCCATCAAGAGCAAAGAGTTCCTTAAAATGCACAATATAATATCTACCCTGCTTGTGCAGTATATGGCAAGACTGATAGAGTTTCTTCTCTTTCCTGGATGCTACACCAATTCTTGTAAGTGTTTCCCTAACCTTTAAAAAGTCATCTGGTTGACCTAATTCAACCTCAAGCATCTTATCCTGGGCCCACTCCACAGTAGGTTCCACCGTCGCCATTGTCATTTCGTTCCTCCAGTATCAAGTCGTTGTTTAATGAAATTAATTTGTTCGGGGGTTAATATCTTTAAAGCTTGTAATGCTTTTTCGTTACTATAACCATAGTATTGTTTGATGATTTCGAGGTCCGTGACTTTATCCTTACGGAGCCAGGGAGAAAATCTCTTCTTTTTCCTCAAAGTATTTAGATAAAAAGAATATTGCATGTCCTTATCTAAGAAATGATATTTGTTCATTTCATTAACAAACATAATACAATCAAGATGACCTGATAAACAACGATTAACAATATAAGGAGGATATTCCTTTATATCTTCTGATAGATCTTCCTTTGTAAAGTTGATAGAATTCAACCAATCTTTAAGTTCTGTCATGATAGTTCAGGTAATAAATCAAATGCTAAGACTATTCTTTGTTTATCCGTTGTAGTAGGAGTAACAAAGTGTAAAGTAGAAGAAGGGACAATGAGTAACATACCTTCTTTACAAATAGGAGAATGTTGAAGAATAGTTTCATCAGTTCTTGGATCTTGCCAAGGAGCAATAAAACAAGGAGGACTATGAACTTCTGGGTCATACTCCAAATATAAGATGCCAGAAAATCCCCAACTTCTATGATTATGAGGAGTTTGATAATCTCCTTTTTGATATCTCACAAACCAAGCATCACTCATAGAACATGTAATCTCTGCTTCAGTACAAAACTTAGAAAGCTCAGGTTTTAATAATTCTGCAAGATAGGGAACATAAGATTTATCATTTGTTCTTCTATCAGTTTCAAAGTTATGCAATTCCTTTCTTATAAGATCTTGCTTATATAAAAGATTGATTAATTCTTTTTTCTTATCGTCCCAATCATCTACTTGATAAAGATATGAGAGATATTCAAACAGTGGTAATTTCATCTTATAATTTGAATATCTTGATCTTCTGTCCAGAGTTCAACCTCAGTTCTAAACCTACCCTCTGACTTTAATTTTTCATATCTCTTACTTGCTTTCTTCTTCCATACTTTAATTATATTCTCAAGATAAAACTTATCCCAATTAGGACCACGAACTAATTCATCCTGCTCACCAAGCATCACCTCACGAACATTTCCATAACCATAATCAGAAATATAAAATCTCTTTCTCTGAGTAAGAGTAAATGCCATATCAATAACAGCATTAAACTCTTTTAATTTCTCTTGGTCTTGTAAATTATTTCTGATAATAGATATCATCTTCGTCTGTCTCTTTAACTTCTTAGAAGACGCTCTATTATCAGTCAAAGGTGTGCTATTATTCAAATAGGTAAACCTATCATGAAGTCTATGAAACACATCGTTATGAAGCAGGGGAAGGAACTTACTATCAGTTAGACCTTTATACCTCATAAAGGGTTTAAGACCGTCATACTGGGATGCAGAGGTCGTAGAACCATACAATGAAGTAGTCTCGAATAAAGCAATATCTTTCTCAAATACTTCATTCAAAGTCTCTCTCGCAAAGTGAGAGATACACATCAATGCTAAAAGTTTACCTCCCAAATAATTATATCCAAACGGTTGAGACGGAACAATAGCAAATCCCATCACCGCATGACGATTAAATATAGAAAGATTTGCAGGTTCACCCAACCAAATATTCCTGGGCTTAGAATTAATAGTCGGAGATCCAAAACGAATAAACCCAATTATCTTTCCACTATTCTTCTCATATACCATCCAACGCAATTCTCTACCTGGAATATTATGCTCAATAACATGGGAAGAAGTTGCCGTTAGAAGTTCATAAAAATATTCTTGCGGTACCGACTGTTGGAATCTTGCTCCAACTGGTTTAACCACAAAATCCATCTCTTCTGGATGAATATCCTCATTAAAGAACTCATCCTTCAAAGAAAATAATGAAGTACCTCTTTTTCCAATCGCTGATTCTTTAGTTAGACGAACATAATCTTCAATAGTTTTAAATCGTCCAAAGTAATCAATAAACTGATCAGCAGCCCATATAGCATCTGATTCACTTATTATCATAATGTAGGTAGTTTAATGTTCTTGGCTAAACCAAGTCTTTCTAATACTACTATAATATACCAAGTCAAGTCAAATTGTCCTTGAAGACCGTGCTTTGCAGATTGAGGAAAAGCATGATGATTATTATGCCACCCTTCACCAAAAGCAATCCATCCCAACCATCTATTATTATAAGCTTTATCATCAGTATCAAATGGTCTTGTACCCCATGTATGAGTAACAGAATTAATACACCAAGTTAAATGATATACCACCATTATTCTAACTGGTATACCCCATAATACATAAGTCCATCCACCAAGACTATACAAAAGAAATGCAAGAGGGATTTGTAATGCTAAGAAGTTCTTATCCAACCATCTGTAATATGGGTCTCTTCTTAAATCTCCCGCATATCGTGTTACTCTCTTTTCTCCAGGAACTCTAAACAACATCCATCCTATATGAGCCCACCAAAATCCCCTATTAATATTGTGAGGATCAAGTGCTTTATCAGACCACTTATGATGTTGTCTATGTATACCAACCCATTCTATAGGACCATACTCTGCACTCAATGCACCACAAGTAGCAAACACTCTCTCTAACCACTTTGGTACTTCAAATGCTTTATGTGATAGTAACCTATGATATCCTAATGTAAGTCCTAAACATCCAGTTACCCATCCTAAAAATATCATTAAAAAGAATGCATCCCAAGTAGCAAACTGCAATGAATACAATGACAGTAAATGAATTACCGTAAAGAATATAATTGTAGGCCACTCAAGATGTTTCATCGTATTACCATAGGATCTTCAGGAGGTTCATAATTCCATATATCAGGAATCATCATAGGATGTCTAAGTCTGGGACCACCAAAATCTAAATGTATAGGAGCCTCTAATACTTTATCAAGACTATCTGACATCCTGCGGAAACCACTTCCAACAAGAACCTGACCAGCACATACTGCTACGGTACATGTTCCCCAGAAAATATAATACCATCTGGATTTAACTTGATGTCTTTGCTTTTCTGATTTCTTACTCATAACTTGAATTTCCTCATAGAGATCACGATTAGTTACTGTGTTTTTCATTTGAATTCACATTCTACCATAAGTTCAGTCAATGCTGCAAGTAAATTTATTTCTTGATCTGCTACGAAAGCAATCTGGTATTGATACTTAGCAATAATAAGCACAGCAGCAGGTATGGTGTTAGGAATGAGGGATTCATATAGACTATCGTAAATACGCCTAAGAAGTACACTAGAATCATTGTCCAGATTACTGACAACCCATTTACGTACTTCAGGAAAGTTTTTTTCCTTAAGGTTTTTAATAAGGTCATTAACTTTAACATCACTAAAATGAGCTAGAATGCCACTATCTATCTTACCACCAACAGAATATCTCTGACACTCATTTAAGATTCTTCTCCAATCTGGGAAGTGTTTGCTGATGAGTTCGACAAGGACTTTCTTCTCACTTTCAATCCGTTCTTCGTCCAAGATGGTATTAAGTCTTTTGAAGAACTCGGCTTGGATTTTAGGTTTCTCTTTACCCTTGATGCTGAATTCGACCACAGCACACCGCGAATGGAGGGGTTCAATAATTTTATTCTTGTAATTGCAGGTGAAGATGAATCTACAGTTTCCTGAGAATTCTTCAATACTCGCCCTAAGAAGGAGTTGTACGTCGGAAGTGGTATTGTCTGCTTCGTCGATGATGATAACTTTGTGTCTTGCATCTGAAGAGAGCGAGACTGTTGACGCAAAGTTCTTTGCACTGTTTCTAACTGTGTCAAGGAACCTTCCTTCGTCGGATCCGTTGATGACATAATAGTCTACCCCTAATTGATTACAGAGTGCTTTTGCTACCGTAGTCTTACCAACCCCAGGAGGGCCAGAAAGTAACATATTTGGTATCTCGCCTCTATTTAGGAAATCGCTAAAGGTTTTCTTTATATTCTCTGGAAGAATACAATCATCAATAGTCTTAGGTCGATACTTCTCAACCCAGATAAAGTCACTCATAAGTTTCTTAACCTAACATAATAAGGTGCGAGAGAGTGAGTATTAAAGTTGGGATCAGGCATAATACCCCTCTCTAAATTCAATTCTTGTAAGAGCCCCCAAGTCTTACGTTCTTCATCCCATTGTAATATATTAACATACTCGTGTCCATCCTCCAACAATTGAACTGCTTGATCTTGAGCAAGTGTCCAATCATCAAATTCCTTACCTCCTACTTTATAGTTCATCCCCCAAACGTAGAGTCTGGTTCTAATGCTATAAAGTACTTAAGATCATAATCCTTACAAGTAAACCTTGATAGATTTTTTTGAGAACAGACAACATCATAAGTCCCAGGAAGAATTTTAATATTCTCTACCTTAAAATTAAATGAGAACTCAGCATCAGTTTCTCCAACTACAACTGAATAATCATTAGAACTATCATTCTTCTTATCTTTTACTAAAATCTTAACTACACCAGCTTCACCAACAACAACTAAATCAGGTAACTGATAAATTGCTGCTGCTTTAAGAAGTTTATCTAACTGGGATGTGTTGAGTTCAAATGTTACATCTTCACTAGGAAGAGTAATCTCTTTTTCTGGTGGAGTAACAATTACATTAGGATCTGCAAAGAAATATTTTGTACGTGCTTTTCCTTCTCTAATAACAACATAACCATGATTAGTAAAATCTAAATCAGGATGTTGATGTAAACCGAGACCATTAAGGAACTGGTTGAGATCATAGATACCAAAATCAGTAGGAAGATCTTCATCAATTGTTGCTTCTGCTAGAATATTCTTCATTACAGATATAGTCCGTAATGAATTACCCTTCTTAAATAAAATTGACTGATTGATAGAACTAAAATTCTTCAATAATGTAAGGGTCTTGTCAGAAAGTTTCATAGGGTCTCTCAGTTTCATAATTAAGGCATGTTGTGGTCAATATTACCACTGGTCATTGATGGCTTACCGTAATGATCATCAAAATGTAATAGTAGCATAGCATAATGAATCACTTTCAGCAAGTCTTTCTTCTCCTTTCCTTCCTTACTACCATACCGACTACCATACTTTATAATATTTGCCTGACAGAATCCAGAAGCAATGTCCCTAGCTGCCATTAAATCAAGGGTCTGGACATTACGATACTCATGAGTAGTCCCAGTATAGTGACCTCTATAAGTACCCGATACATAGGATTCGATATCTTTAAGAATTTGATCCTCATGGTATTTAAAATAATGTGCTGTCATATCCTCCGATTGTTTAACCTCGTTATTTAGACCAAAATGGTGTGCAGCTTGATCGTCATTATCAGATAAATCTATATTCTGAGATAAATCTGGTCTCTGATAATATTCTACAGATCCAACTACTGGATAAGGATCATCTGCTAGAAGATCATAATTACTTTTTCCCACTTTAAAATCGGGATCAGGATCATCCACATATTTAGATTTTATTGGATAAGTTTCATCCATAGTTCCGTTCATCTCCTCCCATAATAAACTCCATGCATTAACCATAACCAAATAAGAATTCGTTGACTAATCTTTCTGACCTTTGCTTACCAAATTTACCAGAAAGATATCCACCCACTGGATCCAACTTTCTCATATACTTATCAAAGTCACTATAAACCGATGTATCAACACCAGTGGGACTCTTACAGTATACCATATCTGTATAGGCCGTCAAGTATTTCTCAAACATTGGTAGGTGATCATCAACCTCATCAGCAGTACAATACGCAATGTAAATGTTCTCCGAGAAGTGGTTACCAGGTTCAAAGAATCTATAATCCCCTTTACCTTTTGGCAAACCCTCAACACCGAATAGAAGATTCTCTGTAGGGTGTTGGAAATCAAAAACAACTATAACTTTCTTATCAAAGAATCCCATAAGATCCATACCAAAGCAGGGAAGATTTTCCCCTGTCTTTGGATAGATTATGTTGTTATAAATGTTTGACTTCTCACTGGTAATATCAACTGCACGAGACTTAATCCAGTACTCATGACCAAATGTTTCTGCTATCAGTGTAGTATCTTTACCCTTCCAATATCCCCACCTATTGGTACGGTAATGATTAGGGAAATACTTATATAGAAGAGACTTATAATTGGCCCACAGATTCTCCACTTTCACCCCCAAAGTTGAAATCGACATCTACCTTATCATAGAGTTCAAGAAATGCTTGCTTAGTCTCATCATCAAAACGATTAATACATACCTGAATTGCTTTAGACTTATCCCTAAAGATAGCATAAGCACGAATAATATGTACTAAACGACGGGTACTGATGATCTCTTCAATTCCTCCATCATAGAAAGTCTTACGAATAATATCTGCCCAGTCTACTAACCTCTTACAGAACTCAGTCTCAGTAACATTTAAAGATACTGCAACTCTTCCTAAGATCTTAGACTCTATTGAAGGAGCTGGATAATCTTGCTCAAAGGTTACAGGAAATCTCTCAAGGAATGCTTCATTTAATACATTAGTACCAATGAACCTACCATCGTCGGATCCTTTACCCTTTGTGTTGGCAGTAGCAACCACCGTAAATCCTGGCATTGGTTTTACCCATCTACCAATCTTCTTAAGGAATATTCCTTTACCCTCAAGGATAGGTTGCAAGCAAAGAATCTTATTAGATGCGAGATCAATCTCATCTAGAAGGAGGACAGCTCCCCTTTCCAGTGCTTCGATAACTGGTCCATTATGCCATACAGTGTTACCATCAATAAGACGGAACCCACCAATAAGATCGTCCTCGTCTGTTTCGATTGTGATGTTGACACGAATCAGTTCTCGTTTGAGTTGAGCACAGGCTTGTTCAACACCAAACGTTTTACCGTTGCCTGAAAGGCCAGTAATGAATGTAGGATAGAACAAATTGGTTTTGAGAATGGTCTTAATATCGCTAAAAGGACCAAAGCGGACGAAGGTATCATCGTTTTCTGGGACTAGGTTTTGTTGTACAGGTGGTGCAACAGCAGGAGCATTAAATGATTTTTCAATATCCTCAACCACTTTTGCTGTTACTTCTAAATTCCATTTACCACGACCAACCTTATATTTTTCTAATTTCTTAGTCACAGTCTGGTATGCAATGTCATTGGCAGCACAGAACCCACGGACATCAGGAGCAGTAAATTCAACTCCGTAAGTTCTTCTCAAACCATTAATGATTTCTTCTTCAGTCATTTTAATAGCAAAGGGCATGATCTGTTTGTTTCAATACACATAGTATAGAACAAAATGAAAGGTTTTAAACCTATAGTAGACAGTTTAATTAGTGTCCTCCATAAGGGTCATTTTCAGGAGTAAACTCCGGTTCTTCATACTTCTTTATGCTCTTTTCCCACTCTTGTAATGAGGAAGAGCAATCGGGGGGTTCAGGATCTTTATAACCCTTCAGTTTTTTCCACTTATTATGTAGGGCACCCATCATCCAAGACTGAGCAAGACTATGGGGTCCATTCTCAAGTAGATCAAGTTCATATTTGCTACTAGTGTATCCCTTATATTCTTCTCTCCAGTTGGAGTCATCATAATTTCTGAGCATTCTCAGATCCCCCTAAGTTTTCTGATCCACCAACTGAAAAAGGATTGTATTTCGCAGTAGCAATTTCATACATCTTTTGATGCATGGTCTTTTCCTGTTCTATTTCATCACTTTCATCTGGTTTTTCCATAAACCATTCTGCAACTTCCTCTTCTGGTCGTGGATTCTCTTCCAATTCTGCTCTCCGTTCTGGTGGCGCATATCTATTAGTTCCAATCCCCACCCATTCAGGTTTAGGAG
>VTLG01004113.1_pt1 | contig 37108 bp, 53 predicted proteins | sample 4694571 | NCBI WGS metagenome assembly VTLG01 (sample SAMN12604809, study PRJNA352737) | marine metagenome | biome: ENVO:00000447; feature: ENVO:00000209|ENVO:00000569|ENVO:01000036; material: ENVO:00002151; isolation source: viral sequences binned using virsorter ...
AAAACAGGCTGACAAGTAACGGAAGTACTACAGCCTTTAACTTTACGTTTCCATTACCAGACTCAGATACTACGCAGGTAAAGGTAATGCTTACGGTAGGATCTGTTGACACACTACAGGACGTAAGTCTGTATTCGGTAACAGCAACAAACAACGATTTCAGTTCAGGTGGAACAGTAACCTTTACCACAGCACCAGCATCTGGAACTATAACTATCTACAGGGATCTGGCTACCACACAAACAAGTGACTACGTACCCGGAGGTGCATTAGACGCAGACACTTTGGAAGGCAACTTAGATAAGCTGACCATGTTAGTACAGGAACAGCAGGATGCTATAGATCGGTCGATAAAGTTTCCGGTTACAGATGCTACTGCCTTAACTTCCGAGATACCTAACTCTTCCGGTAGGGCAAGCAACACCCTTATCTTTGACAGTTCAGGTAACGTAGGTGCAGGGGATGCAACCACTACCAGTGTCACTACAGGCACAGAGGGGTGGGCTGATACTCTTAACAGCTATGACCAGAAGGAATGGATCAAGCTGGCTAGTTCAGTCAGCGTAACTATGGACGCAACGGCTACTTATTCCAAAGTTAATATTATATACATGACCACTAGTACAAATGCTCTTACTGTAGCTCTGCCAGCAGAAGCAAGCAGTGACGGCAGGTATCTGGCTATAATAAAAGCTGACTCAGGCACTGGTACGGTAACGATAAACAACGATGGTGGCTCTGCTGTGTGTGCCAAGCTAACCAAGCAGTATGAGATAGCCCATGTTATCTGTGACGGCACTAACTGGTTTCTTCTTAACCGACCACACAACTTAGGCGACAGTTCAGTTCAGCCTTTTGGAGCAGATGGTGAAGTAACATTAGCCCATGATCCTAATAAAGGTCTCATTCTCAAGAATGATGCTGGTACAGAACGCACCTATTTAACTTTTCATTCAGGTGATAATGCTATAGCTGATGGTGATATTTTAGGTGAGATAGACTTTCAAGCTTTTGATGATACTGGTGTGGATTCGGATATAGTATCTGCATCTATAGGAGCACGAGCAGAAGGAACTTTCAGTGACTCATCTAATGCTACCGAGTTAGTATTTAACACAGGAGTATCTGAGGATGCAGGGCTTGACACAACTAATGGTAAGATGATCTTGTCTTCAGCAGGAAATTTATCTCTTACAGCAGGAGGTATTCAATTTCCTGCTACATTTTCTAATGAGACTAACGCAAACACGCTGGACGACTACGAGGAAGGCACATGGACTCCAGATCTGCCTGATGGTGGTGGCGAAGACAGTATCTCAGGAAGGTATGTTAAAATTGGTCGTCAAGTTATTGCAACGGCATTTATAAATACAAATACTACTGCCGATTATAGTAATTTCAAACTTACTGGTTTACCTTTTACTATATTAGATGATGATTGCTGTGGGTTTGCGTCTATGACCAGCATTACAACATACAACTATGATGACGGTTCAGCACCACGATTTTTCTATTTGACCAAAAATACTGATTATATTCAAGGTTGGAGTGTAAGTGGTGATGCGTTAGAGCATAGTGGTAGAAATAACGAAGTATACAGAGGAAACGATATTATGTTTCAGGCAATATATGAAACAGCATCTTAATAGGAGAATAACATGGCTTTAACAGAGGAAAGTAAAGTAGATAAGATAGAGGTGGTTGGTGGAGACACTGACTGGGTTCACGTTCAAGTAAGAACGAAGAACATCGTTAAGAGGGATGGTGTTAAAATAGCTGAGAATTTTCATAGAACTACTTATTCCCCTACTCATGATGTGAGTAAGATTTCTGATCCAGAAGTTAAGGCAGTATGTCAGGCAGTTCTAACTAATGCTAGAAAAACTGCTTACTTAAAGGTTCATCCTTTACCTGTAAAGTAACTGTGATTATTAAGGAGAAGTTAGCTATGACAGAAGTCGAACAACAATTATTACAGAGAATGCAACGGATAGAGAAAGATTTACAGAATCTTAAAGAGCAGGTAAAGATCATGGACAAGAGGAAGTCGTGAAGGAATGGCTATGGTTAATAGCTATGCTGACTGGCTATGCCTTGTTAGCAACGCTGATAATAACGGTAGCCAAGTATCGCCAAGAGAAGAAACATGGAAAGCATAGAGATAGCAAGAGAAGCCTTTAGCGGATTTAGTCCTACCCTGATAATGAATGGGCTGGGAATCATCCTTGGCTATATGGGTTTCCAATTTCTTACAGCTACTATAAAGAACTACATACTATATGTTAGGGTAAGAAGTGGTAGCCTTGGTTACCAAAGTCGTATACTTTTTAAAGGGGTGGAGTACAAGTTGTTGGGGTATGACCGGAAGAGTGCGAGGCTAGTCAACCACACACAAGAGGTGTACATTCCTTTAGAAACATGGTCAGAAATGATCAAGGTGTTGCCTTTAGATACGCACGAACCACACGAAACAAGATTAGACAAGGAGTAAGTATGATAGGACAACGGTCAGAACTATTAAAATATAGAGCTGATATACACCCTTATGGATGTTACATGATGAGCTTAGTCATGTTGGCATGGGAATTTATGGACGCAAGTGAAAGCATAACCTCGGAAGAGATTATAGATTTCTATGACTGGGCAAGAGAACATGACTATATGGGGAAGCATTGTTATATCAAGAACCCACAGGCTATGGTAGATTACTTTTGTCCTGATAGACTTGAATTTAAAGGCAAGGAAGACGGTGGCTATCCAGTGAAAAAAGATCAAAGAGCTATACAACTATGGATTTTAAATAGGAGTAAGGGTGGAATATCCAAACATTTTTGCTACGGAAGTTTTGATCCTTGGCCTAGATCGCAGACAAAAAGATTTGGTTCGATAGATTCTATTAGATTATTTGAGGTTTTGTAATGGCAGATAATAATAATGCTCCGCTAAGTATAAAGGAACAGATGGCTATGCCTTGGGGGAAGTTAATAAAGAGTACCCTGAAAAGACCAGTGGCTCTTGTCAGTAAGGCTGTATCCTTTAAGGGTGCTACTGTAGCACTGGCTACCATACTCGTACTACGTGGAGCTATAGAGTCATGGCATTGGGTGATGATGGTTAGTGCAATAGTTCTTGGTCGTGACATACTGGACAAGTTAAAGAAATGAAACTATGGAAATGGTTAGTACTTATAGGCAGTGGCATAGCTACAGCATTACTAGTAAGGAGACCTAAAACTTATTTAGATGCTATGCCTGAATTGCAGAAGGCAGTGAAGAAAGCAGAAGAGGAGAAGAAGGTTGAACTATCTAAGAAGACAGACGAAGAAATTACTAGTGACTCTACTGTTAATCACGATGCCACTATTAAGCGAGGAATCGCAGACATCGACTCAGCCTCTGCACGTTCCAGAGCTAATATCGCTAGACGATTGTCTTCTCATAGCTCACGACGAGATAGCAACACTAACTGAAGAAGCCAAGGAAGCCTTGGTTAGGGCAGTAACAGAAGCAGTAGCTAACGAGAGAAGAGAGTTGTTGCCTGTGATAGCAGGACTTGAAGAAGAAGTAGCACAGTGGAAAGCTGAAGCAATTAAGAAATCTTTTTGGGATGAATATGGTTTGGCTGTGGCAGGTGGGAGTTTGATAGCAGGAAGTTTAGTAGCAGTAATAATGGCAGGTATTTTTCCTGAATAAAGCAGGGGGCTTTCGCCCCCCACTATAGTCTTACCTTTTATATTTACTCATGTCTGGTTTGTTAGGTGTTGCAGCTTTATCTCTAAAGAAATTAGTAAGCCTCTGACAAACAGGACAACGTACAGCGTTATTGATAATGTACTCCATAGGGAATTCATTACCACATTCAATTCTTACACTCTTATATCTTAAGGTAGCATCCACACGAACTCCCGGACACTTGGGATAACATCTACATGAGGGTCTATAGTAAGTAAACTTACCATGCTTATTGTCTACGTCGACACGAGAAAAGTTTTTCTTACATCTTGGACAAGCACCACCACCATTCTCTGCATCAAGGTACTGACCTGCCTCTGGTGGCAGATTAGCTTCCATGATCCTGTTAACCATAGACTGGTGTGCCTTACCTAATATCTCCTGAGTAATACCAAGACCTTTACTAGACTCCATTCAACGAACCCTCCTTAATTTTCTTAGCACCTATCTCGAAATAGTTTTCCATCTTAGTACCAAACAAAGTTTGTGGTCGTAGGTACATAGCCATCTTAGGATCTTTACCCCACTCCTGCACCATAGCAGATATGACAAGTTTAAATCCTTCAACAGTGAACCCTTCCTTAAGACGAGCCTTAACCAACCTCTGAGTAACAGCACTCTTAGAACTATAACTACTATCTGTTTCACTATTTAAATAATCTAATATTTCTTTTAGTTCTTTAGTATAGTTATATGAGTCTAGTTTGGGTGGAGCTACTCCACTGCTCTCGGTGGACTGACTCCCCTCCCTCGGTGGAGTTGCTACCCTCGTGCCTACGTGGTACAGTGTGGACGTACCTGATCTTTTAGTTGTACGTATGTAACCATACTTCTCAAGGTTACGTATTGACTGTATAGCTGGCTTGCGAGTTACACTTGCCAGCTTGCAGATACGAGTTAAAGACGGATACGCAGTACGCTTATTGTTATCAGCATGAAGTGCCAGCACTGCGTAAACAATCTTATCTATTCTTGTTAGTCTCTCGTCTAATAAAACTTTGTTCTCTATGATAGTAAACCCCCCATCATCGTCTAACATTAGCCTCCTCTTTTATATCCATGTCCATGCCACCGATAAGGGCATTTACATAAACAGATATACTTACTAGCGAATCACGAACCTCTGAAGCAGTCAGTTCAGTGATATTAAATAGTGTATCACAAGAGTCTTTAACACCCTTCTCTAGTTTTTCCTTTCGGTTAACAACGCTTTTAAGACTCGCCATTCTCGTATTCCTTAGCCCTGTAAGCAGGAACATATACAAGGTTGTTCTGTTCGTCCAAGTATGGGACTACCTTATCACCACCTTCTAGCCTATTAGCATCCAAGAAACTCTTATGCAGTATAGCTATAGGTGAGCCTTGACTACTTGATCTTATCCGATAACCATCGTTGCCCCTTACTGATAACCTTCGTAATCCTTTTCTTCTGATCTTCCCCTTGCTTGTATCACTCATCGTTACTCCATGTTATTGTTAGACCCTTAACGATACCCTTTATAGTATACTCTAACTGTTTACCATAAGTGTATTTAATAGTGAATTCATCTGGTGTTGTACTACTTACATCAAGAACCTGCGATGCCTGTATGCTATAGTAATACCAGCCAGAGAATTCTTTATCGTAGATGACACGAGCTGATCCCTCTCTTACGTGTACTATTTTGTTTCCGAGATTAACTGTCCATCCTGTAGTTTTATTTCTACTACCCTTGGATGCCACCATCTACCCTCCACTGGATTCTTTAGCTTACGCCAGCCATGTAGTATAACCCTGTTCTTAGCCAGTAACCATACCTTAGTGTTGCGACTATCTAAAAGTTTGTTTACCCTTGCTGACAGGTTAGCTCCAGTAGTTGTCTGTATTCCTAACACTCCAACTACATCCTCTCTTATAGCTACAAGATCAAAGCAACCGAAAAGGTCGACACGTTTGCCGACCCTCTCGATCCACTTCTCACACACAGCTACTGTATACCTCTGCTCCATGAGTAGAGACTTGGATCGCTGTGTTGGTGATATCAACTTGAACCCTTAGCGTGTAAGGATAAGCCGATAGACTCTTCCAGTGCATAGCAAGCCTTGGCTAACAGGATAAAGGTTGTCTTATAGTTATCCTGTGGTTGGTAGATAGTAATCTCGTAAGTGTCCGGTTCTTTACTAGGCACTCTTACCAGACAGTACTGCTCAACCTTTATACCTTCTAATCCTAACAGCATATCGTAAGCTGCAAGCTGTAACACGGATTCCTTATAGACAGCGTTGCCAGTCTTAAAGTCTACCAGTGACAGCTTACCGTCTACCTCAGCTACCATGTCACAAGTACCACCAAAGGCAGGGGTATTCCTGTCGCCACCAAAGGTAAGGGTAAGCTCCTGCTTTAGTATCTTTAGGTCATGGTCTTTTTTAAATTTCTTATAGTTCTCAAATGACCACCTTGCCCTGTCTCCAATATGATAGTCCATATCGTTCAGGTAATTATTTACTCCTGCATCTTCCCTACTATTAATAAGGTCGTGTACTACAGTACCTATATCAGCAGCCTCTTGACGAACCTTGTTATAGTCCTGTCTTACCAGCCCAAGGTTATAAGCCCAAGGTATAAGAGCAAACTTAGGTAGCAGTTTAAGTATAGTGGTGACTGACAGTACCATCTTACCCTTCCTGTCAGTGTATACGGTGTGTGCCTTGGTTCTCTTAGACAGGTGACCGTACTTGTCCTGTACCTTAGCGAGCTTTTCTTTTGTTACATCAAATCTTGATGCCATAATTGTATCTTCTCCTTTAGGAATGGAGCTTGGGATATGACCCAAGCCCATCCTTGTGTGTGTTGCTTAGTGTGACACGTAAGACATAGCGATAATAAGTTGTTTTCACTATCATTACCACCAGCCCCACGAGATTTAATATGAGCAGGAGCAGAAGAATAAGAGTAGCATATCTCACAGTTGGGATAGTTAATCCAGTACTGTATATACTGGTCACTCCACTTCTGTTTCTTTCCTATTGCTCGCTTGTCTTCTGCGTCCACTCAGTCCTCTCCTTACGCACATCGACATCGAACTCAGCACATACAGCTAGTAGCTCAGTAATAAAGTCAGCCATCTCCTGTGTTGAGTACTTGGTAGTAGAGATCAGTTCCCCATTAGAATCCTTTAGACCGTAGTTATTCTTCAGGTGTTGCTTCATCCTTTCAGCTTCCCACCCTTGGCTACGAGCCATCTTGTTTATAACAGAGTGAAGCAATGCGTTCTGATCTAAAGACCTGTTCTTTTCTTCTGCCTTTACCCAATACTTGGATGCTTCCAGTCTACCCTTCAGCCCTTCAGGTACGATAAGAACTGACCTTCCGTCTGCCAGAGTACCATGCTCTGCCCAGAAACTTATTGTCATTGGTTCTGTACTCTCTGTCCATCGTCGTCACGTATGTCCTCGGCTTCCGATGGGAAGACTCCAAGTATACTTAGCAGGTCGTAGCGTTTGGCATAAGTCTCACAACTACCTAAGTCCTGTGGCTTGCCACTATTAGACCAGTTCTTTTCACCCTTATTCATTAGTACTTGAGTTCCACCTTCCCACATAATCATAGTGGTAACTTCTACTGAATATCCTGTTACTTCCTCTACCTCTACGCAGGTAGTAGTTTCACTGCCGTCAGGATTCTTCTTGGTTGTGGTAGTAGTCTTCTTCTTAGTTGCCTCCACAGCCTTACATGATTGGGTAAGGAACAAGCCAGCCCTCGACAAGGCTGGAGCTACATGAGAAAACAGTTGGTCAAGAGAAGCATAGGAATACCTGCCAGCGTAACCATCCCTGTTCTTACCTACCCTGCCTATCTCATCTCGTGCCTGTATAAGAGCTTGAACAAAGTTCTTAGGCTTACACTTAGTAGCAGGTGGTTTACCATTCTTCTTAGTAGTGCCCTTCTTACCTTTTACTTCAGTAGTTTTTTCTTCAGGCTTTAGCACTGTTGTCTTTGTAGGGCTTGGTATCTTTACCTTAGTCTCCTCAGCGACATCGGCTAAATTTAACTGCTGATTTTTTTTAGATATATTATCTGTACCCATATTGTTTACGTATCTCCCTTACTAATCTTGAAATCATATGAGGTTCTATCCCCATGATAATCCCCTGCCTTAGTTCTTCTAAGACAGGATCTAATCTGTATACGATATCTGGCTTGTGTTGTTCAGCCAGAATCCTTACTATCTGCATACCCTCTATCACCCCCTGTAAGTATAGGTTTCTTTCCTCAAGGGTCAGGCTGTAGTACTCACCACTACTCATATCAGCAGTAAGTACTACGCTAACGAATAGGAATACTAATACCCTACTCATACCCTTGCACTTCTCTTAGGTTTTTTATTTCGTAAGCCTCCTTGTCGTCCCAAATAGTTTTAAGTATCTTCCTTGCGAACTCATATTTAGCATGACCGTTTGTAACCTCTACAGGTAACACATCCACACATAACTTTTCTATTTTCTGTAGCGTGAGAAAGTCATCGTTGTCGTGCTTGTGTGCTTCCTCTTCCAAGTCCTCTATATACATTCATCTCCCCCTTCTTGTTCAGCTATCTCGCCCTCGCATCCCTGTCTTTCCTGTGCCTCTTCATCCCTCTGTGTATCCTCATACTCCTCTTCAGCCTGTTCTTCAGGTGTAAAGGTAGTATCAGGTCGATAAGGATCTTCGATAGCATCAAGCACATCTTTAAAATTAAACTTCATTTTATATTCATCACCCCCTTATTAATCATTAGCGTAAGTATCCTGCTTGCGAAGTCAGACACATCTGAATCCTCGTCCAACTGCTGAATAGTTGTGCATAGGTTTCTTACCCCTATAAGCACCTCCTTTATCTTCTCTGCTTCAGGTTGTTCAGGAACATTTCCCTGATAGTAGCTATCCCAATATGGCATTTGTACCTCCTTAGTTTTATATAGCTATGTGGCAGGACACCCTGCCACTATAGCATTACTGTTACTACTCGTCAACCTCCTCACTCTCATGCTCATCTTTGTAGAGTTTCATGTAGTATAGCAGGGCTTGCCTGATACAGTCAGCACCCTCTGCTAGTCCATCGCCATATACTTCTACGATAGTCTCAGGATCTACACCTGCTATAGCAAATTGAGAGTTGTTCTCCTCCTCTGCAAAGCTGTCTCGCATGGACTGCATAGTTGGAAGCTCTTCACCCTTGCTTTCTTTGATTGTTTTAATAGCTTCAAAGGTAGCATTAAAGGTTGCTCTATATACCGCTATAACTCCCAATAGTTTTTTTTCATTAGACTTAAGAGTATCTATAGACTTGTTTGCTTCTGTCAGTTTATCTGCCAGCTCCTTCATCCCTTTGTTTTTGTCTAACATCATGTCAGCAAACTCAAGAACCTCTTTCAACTCTGTGTTTTCCTTGTCAAGTTCCCTGTTAGATTCAGACAACTCAGCTAACATCTTATCCATGCGTCACCTCTCTACTGACTACAAAGGTGTGACAACCATAATCATGACCCCATGATACTATCCTCCAGTCGTTAGGATCTTCCTTATGCCCAAACCATTTATCGCTATTCATTAAAGCGATAACTGCCTTAGCATGAGCAGTAACTCCAGACAACCTATAGTCTCTGGCTATAATTTTAGACCACTTAGTATCACCATCTCGATGGTAAGTTGCCTTAATACTGCTACCACCATAGTTGGTAGTCCTAACTGTGCATCCATTCGGAATGTTATACAGATCTTTATTTGTAAGATCGCTGTAATTTTCTTCGCCCATGCGTTACCCCCTCTTGTATTCGTCGCCAAGATCACCGAACCTTATCGGGTCAAAGTACTTGTCCCTCTCCATAGGTAACCTTGTCTGTGACTCCAACTCGTCGAAGTCTGAAGTGCTGAAGTACCCCCACTCAGCTTCATACCCCTTCACCCAGCCAAAGAATTCATAGTGTGGCTTATCCTTAGTCCCTGATATTGCCTGAACTTCAGCCACAAACCAGTACCAAGACATGCTTGGGTGAAAGAACTTTGCATAAAGAATTCTGTCTGCCTCCCACAGTACTTCCTTCTCACCCCACACTGCCTTCTTAAGTAACTCATTGGTTACTAATTTCATACGTTTCATACGTACCTCCTTACCCTATAGGGTATGGCTTCCCTTAGCACCCACGATCTCGAAGCTCTGGGGAAGCTACTGTTATATCATAACCTGTCGTGTTCTATGACTACGTATTTATAGCTGTTATCATATTTCACCTTGATAAGGTATGAGTCTATAGGGTACAGCTCCAAGTGTTGCTGTATAAAATCCTCTGGTTCTAATACTTCACCTTCCTCAAGGTTGCTACAGATCTGACAAGTTCCATAGTCGTGTGGATGATGAGAGTCAAAGTCTGCTATCCCATCATACACATTCACTGCCTCATACACATCGGAAGCATCAAACTCATAGGTGTTATCGTACTGTTCTAAGTAATCAAACACCTTGCTCCAAATGTCGTAGTCTATGCCACTCCAGACTGCTGAAGTGTAGCCACCGTGAGTCTCAAAACCCTCAACAGTATAGTTATCTTCCTTTACGGACTTCATGTAATCTATAAACCTGTCTTTAGTTATTACCTGTATCATTTGTACCTCCTTTATAATAACGGTAACTGATTGTCTTCTTTGTCGTTGTATCGCTTAGGTTTAGGTGGTTTCTCTGGCAAATCAGATAGACCTAAGCTGTCCCTGATCTGGGAACGTGTTGCTGTCCCCAGATCCTTAGCTATTATAACCTCCCTTACTATATAGTCTTGAGCATTGGCTTTTACTATATCTTTAAAGTCGTCACTCATTTACTCCTCCTTATCTTTAGGTTGATGCACCCTTATTACTTCGTCGATATATTCTTTAGCCTCTCTCATATTAACAATAAGCGTACTCTCTATGGCTTCGGGGAAACATTTACTTATCCCTTTCAGTAGTATGATCATGTATCTTCTAAGAACCATGTCGTCCATTTTGTCTTTTAATTTACGTATTGTTTCAGCAAGGTTCTCTTTCTCTTTATCTAATGCCTCTATATCATATAAGTGAGAGTCGACCTCTTCTTCCTTAACATCAAGCCGTTTATCCCTGTCCTCTATCTCGCCCTTAAGAAAGCTGATCTCTTCATCCCTAACCTTCAACTCTCTCCCAATATGGGAATCAAAATTTGACTTCTCTTCATCTGTCATGTCCTCGTATCTACTCATTCGTATCTCCTTTAGCTATCTTAGCTATGTGTTCTCTTATTCTGGCTATCAGGGGTTCCCAGTTATAATACCCATCGCAAGTGTCTCTTTGTGCAACGGAATCAAGCAACTCCTTAAACGTCCTGTTACCATGCATATAAGGTGGTATATCTTTAAGGGCATAGTGCCTAACTAATACCTCCTCATTAGTAGACTTGTTAGTTTCGTAGGTATAGTACATCCCACATGGTGTCCCTGCATTCCACCCTGACTGCCATTCATTACTCATGTATTACCTCCATGATTTCTTCTGCTACTTCTGCCATACCAGTACATTCATGCCTTGCCTTACCAGTTACTAACTTCTTACCAAGGCTTTCGTTATGCCTTAAAGAATCGTAGTCATCCTGATAGCCTAAGCATAGTCTCTCTATAAGCCTCAGCTTTTTCTTGTATTTACCAAACACTATTAACCTCCTAGTTATTTAGTTTAGTTATATTAATATAGTTAGAGGGGAGCTACTCCACCACTACCAGTGGAGCTACTCCATCCCCCCAGTGGAGCTACTCCACCACCTTACTACAGTTACCAGATTTGTAGTGTTTACACCTGTCATAAATGCAGTTCATTTTGCCTAAGTCTTCCAGAACTCTGACAGAATGCTTCTCATTACCTTGCCACAGTACCTCTAACCCTATACCTGCTTCTGCATTTCCTATGCCTAAAGGGCATTTAGATCTCTTTGTTACCCTCATTACTTATAGCCTCGCTGTTTTACTCCCAGTTTACGGTGATACTCTGCATCAAGTGCAGTTTCCTTTACCCTATTGACCCCATTCTGGTCAACAAATAGCGTACAATTTCCAGTGAAAGTGTACTCTGTTACCATATCTGACATACCCTGACTCCTCGCTATATATTACTATAGCTCTAATTTTATTTTGGCTAGTATAAGACTAGCCTATACTCTAACTAAGACTCGAACTTAGCTTAGGTAACTCACCTAATAAACACCTGTTTTAGAGTGCTTGAACTAGTAAATAAAGGGTAAAAATCATGCAATTTACAGGTAATTTTGAACCCACCTATCCTACTAGACAGATATACCTGATCTTTCCAGTGCATAACTATCTTGTTATAGGTTGCAAATGTAATCTTAAATCATATTTTTTTATATCGGTGTCGGGGATTTGAACCCCGACAAGTACACCAGTACACCGATTTTATGATTAGATAAGTGTTCTAATCTCTTTAGACAGTTCCATGATTGTCTTTTCAATCTCAGCTAGTCTTTTATTCTTCTGAGCTTTGGTCATCTTCTGTGTGCTGTTGGGTATAGACTCAACTTTACTCACAACTTTCCTTGTGGGTGTCTTTTTAGCTGAATTAGAGCTGGTTTTACTCTTAGTCTTAGACACCTTAGCAGTTGTCTTTTTAGTCTTAGCATTATCAGGCAATTTTTTAACCAGTTTGGCAGGTGCTTTTACTGGTTCTTTTTCTTGTCTGGTAATACTCACAATACCTTTAACACTTTTTACAGTATAACCTAGCTCGGTGAATTTTATCCGAGCCATGCTTGGCAATTTACCTTGAGGTATTGTCAATTTAAAAGACCTGTTGTCCTCATTAAAAGTTGCATCAGCTAAAACGCCAAAAGTATCTAGCGGATTTCTTTTGTTTTTTCTAGCACTATAAATAGCTCGTAGACTTGGAAGCATAGCTAAACCGATTTGTTGTACTTCAAAAGCATACTCAACGCCAAGGTTTAAAATCTTGCCTACTCTAATACAAACAGCTTCAGAAAATCTTTCACTGTCTTTTATCTGAGTAAGGTCTATAGCTCTTAAGGCATTATGTAATCCCTTAATACTTTTAGTGCTGTTAATCTTTTGTAATGACATAATCATCACTCCTATCTTTTTAACTGGTTTATCCAGTCATATTTTTTTGATAACCAAGTAACCAACGATTACTATACGGCTATCTATAAAGGTACATGGCTTTGACACCGTGATCATAGCATTGCTACATCTGCACCTTTTAAAAATAGGATTTAAGATTGTTTCCATCTCTTTAGGTAACCAAGTCTGAAAACTTGTCATTTGGGTTTATCGCTGTCCTGATCCACCTACTACATATATCTCTAGCTTATATAAGATACGCTCGGTTTCAATTAGCAACCTGTTGCCGTCTCTAAGCTGAGACGGGGTTCTTCGGTATTACCTATGCTGTTTTTGATCCCATCCGACTAATGGCATCAAGTGAATTTCAAAGAACTAATTAACGATCAGCTATATAGTAAACATAGCAGTAATAAAAAGTCAACAAATTTGTAATGCTTTACAGTGTAAGGAATTAAAAGATGTGTGCTATTGGCTATAAATAGCAGATAGTACAAATATTGAAATCGTTTGAATGAACCTTGGATTCTGGCATCCCCACCCCAGATATCCCGACCCCCACACACACAAAAATCAGCCTACCTTTCCACAGATCTCCCATGTGTTAGGGGTATACAAAAGAATACAGATGTGTTATGGGATACTTATGGGAAGAAAGAGTATATTCTCGGTAGAGGTAGAGGCTAATATTATACGGTGTATAAGGGATAATGCCTGTTCTCCTACGGATGCAGCTATACGTAATGGGGTGTCTCGGACTGCTATGTCTACTTGGATGAATAGTAAGCAAGGCAAGTTTAGGAGTCTTCAGGATGGGGTAAAGAGAGCCTTGGCTGACCAGAAAGCTATCCTTACCCATTCGGTATACGAACACGCTAAGGATGATGGACATCTGGCATTACGTGCACTACAGGCAAGGCATCCTGCTGAGTGGGCACCGCAACGGTTACCACAGGGGCAGAAGGTATTGAACATAGACAACCGTACTGTTAATGTAAAGGTGTTGAACGAGGGAGTCAGGAGGAAGATACTTGAGTCTATCAGAGCAAGCGAAGGAACTGTTGAAGCTGTACAAGTCAGACCCGATGCTGGTGGATCGGGCGATGTACGCAACCAAGTTGGGGATAACTCCTGACGAAACGCAGACAGCGTTGCTTGACAGTGACCACCGTAGGGTAATAGTAAACGCAACCCGGCAATGGGGAAAGGATACTATCACCAGTATAATAGCCCTGCACACAGCTAAATACTTTCCACAATCTTTAACTTTAATTTTATCCCCGGCACAACGACAGTCACAGGAACAGCTAAGAACTATAAAAAGATTTAAAAGTCAGGATGAGGAGATAGTATTTACCAACGCTGACTCCCAGACAGTGTTGGAATTAAGCAACGGCTCACGTATAATATCAGTCCCGGCAGGGGATAATATTCGTGGCTTTGCTGCCCCTGATATAATTATTATGAATGAGGCGAGCCGGATACCGGATGATGTACTTACGGTAGTACGTCCGATGATGGCGACTAATTCAGCCTGTAGGCTGTTTTATATCTCTACCCCCTATGGTAAGAGAGGTTTCTTCTGGCGAACATGGGAAGATAGGAAAGGAGGATGGTATAAGCTGGGAGTAACAGCTACCCAGTGTGCGAGGATAAGTGAGGAGTTCCTGCGTGAGGAGTTGTATACCCTGCCTGAGTTGTTATACCGACAGGAGTATATGTGTGAATTTGTAGACAGTGTGTCACAATACTTTAACAGTGAGGACATTATGGATGCAATAGGAGCAGTTAAAACATTAGGCACATCCTACGTAGCGAGGGATGAAAGTGTTAAACCATTATTTACTTAGGGGATATATACGTGGATAACCATCCGCTACCACAGGAACAACGACAGGATGTAGAAGGGGATGCTGCTGCATTTCCTAACTTAGTAGAAAAAATATTTGGAGAAGAAAGTATGAGTGATTTAGAAGCAAGAGTAGAGGCATTAGAAAAGAAGGTGGAAAGCCTTACCCCAAAACCTATAGACCCTGAGAGATTGAAGAAAGCTCAGGAAGAATATCCGTTTGAAAGAGAGTGTAACCGTGGCTGTGGTAAAACAGTATGGGTTCAGTACTCGGCTAGAAAGGATAAAGAGTATCAGACCAACAGCGATAACTACAAAGACTTTCATAATTGTGGGGAGAAGATACCCTTTTAAATGGAACGGTTCATTATAGGGGTTGACCTTGGGCAGTCGTCTGACTATACAGCCATATCTGTTTTAGAACGTGTCCCCCGGTTTAAAGAAGATAAGTCAGCCCCTATTAACTACCCTGCTCCTATCATTACCTGTGAGTATCACCTGCGTTGGTTGGAACGGATACGGCATAAATCCTATGTCGAGGTGGTAGAAGAGATAAGACGTATAACCTTGCACGAGGAAGTGCTTGAAGAGTCAGTAATGCTCGTTGACTCTACCGGAGTCGGCAGAGGAGTGCTGGATATCATGATACAGGAGCATATGCGTCCTATAGGTATAACTATTCATGCCGGGCATAGGGTATCTGAGTACGATGGTGGCTTTAACATCCCCAAACGTGACCTTGTTGGTTCACTACAGGTGTTATTCCAGACAGGCAGGATAAAGATACCACAGGAAATAAGGTTAATAGACGAATTAGTAGCTGAATTACAGAACTTCAGGGTTAAAATCAAGGATAGTGGGCATGATACCTACGAAGCATGGAGAGAAAGTGACCATGATGACCTTGTATTAAGCCTTGCTATGGCATCTTGGTACGCAGGAAGGACAGAAGAATCGTTTTTGGCCTTGCATAAAAAGCAAAAATATACAATACAGAAGAAGTATAACCCATTCTCCACAAAAGAAGTAAAAAAAGTGGTAGAGGGAGGGATGTATGCCAACTAAACAAATTATGGCTATGCACTTAAAGGCACAGTCAAGTCATCCGCTAAGAGGAATAGCGATAGGTGACTCGGATAAGGGTGGTCACGGATACGTGAGCTATGAAGAGAAGAAACCACAACTACCTTCCAAGGTAATAGGTGTATCAGTAGGGAGAAGTCCAGATGTTCGGTAACGTATATAGAAGAAGAAGAAGGACATCTTCCCCCAAGTCAAGTGAGTCTTTCAAGCAGAAGTGGGATTTAGATAAGGGAAGTATCGGACAAGAACCTGATGTAAAGTTTTCTCCTTATGCAACAACCACACCTCGTGTTCAGAGGCGTAACCAGCCTGATTCTCCAACTAGAACTGCGGGTAAACAGGCGACAGGGTCAACCTCTCTTATAAGAAGTACTTATAAATCACACCCCGGTATCCCTTTTAAAAAGCCACTGCCTAGTGGAACTTTTCATGTATCAAGACGAGGAAGAACTCCAGCAGCAGGAGTTCTTGATTACTCCCAGTATGAAAAACCCCCAGTCTCAAGAGCAACGCAAACAGAACGTGCTAGAGCAGGGGTTGCTTTTTATGGTGAAGCCCCTAAAACGATATTTACCACAGTTGCCACCAAGTCGGAAGCAACAGCAGCTAGTAAGAAGTATAAAGCTCGTAGGCAGGAGAATAGTCGTTTCTCGGCAAGGTAATAAGGTATGGCTAAAACAAGATCAAATAAAAGACCTACTACAGGAGTATCTAAATACAAAGGTGCTACTACAGGTAAATCTCGTAGACAAACCAAGCCGGACAGTGTTATGTCTGCTAGGCAATCTTCCTCTCAAAGTAAGCGTGGATATAGAAGCTGGGGTTCAGGTACGTTAAATCGATCCAAAAAACCATCTAAGAGTATATATTATCATGACATAGTTAACTTGCCTAAAGATGTCTTTGGGAATACTGACCAGTTAGAAGCAAGAATTAGTGGAACAGGACGGAGATTTTTTACTAAACCTTCTGCTGACAGGTATCCGGTACAAAAGGCTTTAAATGCTCCCGGTGCTTTTGTACATAAAGTAGCAAAGAGTTCAGGTTTGATACCTAGAAATACAAGGTATCAAAAAACGTTTGCATATAGAGGAGACTAATGCCAAGCAACCCGGATCTCGCTAAGTACATAAAGAAACGGCTAACCTTTTTAAAAGATCAGCGTAAGCCGTGGGAAGATGAGTGGGATACCTTATCCGAACTTATCATGCCTACCAGAAGGTTTGACTCCAACTATCCTGAGAACAATATGACTGACAGAGGGGACAGTATAGGATCAGATATACATTCAAGCTATGCTATGTATGCCAACCGTCTTATGGCTGACGGCTTTCTTGGTCAGGTAGTATCTCCGGGTAATCCTTGGTTCAGGTCTTTTATTGACCGTACTCCTGAGATGATAGCCGAAGGGTTTTATCCTAACGAACTGCAACCAATACGGTTATGGCTGGATGAACGTGATGCTATAGTCTATTCAGAACTGGAACGGTCTAACTACTACAGTGAGATGCATATGGCGTTTATGGATGCCGGATGGTGTGGCACTGTAGTACAAACGGTAGAGGAAGACATAGACAATTCAGTACTTAACTTTCAAACCCAGCATATCATGGAGTATTATATCCGTGAAAACTCGCATGGAAATGTAGATACGGCTTATCGTGTGTATAAAGTCAGTGCAAGAGAAATGTTTAAACGCTGGTACTATGAGGATCTGTCTAAGGCAGTACAGAAAGCTATAGACGAAGAAGAATGGGATAAGACTTTTACTATTATCCATGCTATAGAGCCAAGGGAACAGGTAGTTGGCCTACCTATACGTAAGCCAACAGCAGTAGATAAGATAAACAAACCGTACTCTTCTATATATATGGAGCCGGATTCAAGCAATAGTATATTAGAAGTCAGTGGTAGGGATGCACCTCCTGTAGTATGGAGATGGATAACTATGGCAGGTGAACACTACGGCAGAGGCCCGGCAAGCTGGGCAAAGAACGATATTAAAGCTCTTAACAACATGACAAGGGATATGTTGGTACGTTCACAGAAAGAAGTAGACCCACCTATGCTCGTAGACGACAGCTTCTATGGAAACTTCTCTACTAATCCGGGTGTTATTAACTACTTTAACGGTATGTCTACCAAGAGAGTAGCTGAACCTATACCTTTAGGTGGTAACTATTCTATAGCAGGGGAAGAACGTAGACAGAAGATGGATATAATAGGTAAACATTTTCATAATGATTTCTTTGCTATCTTACAGTCTATGGAGCAGGGTAGAAAAACTGCTGAAGAGGTAAGGGCAATACAAAATGAACAGGCTATCCTGTTAGCTCCCATCACCGGAAGGCTGGAACAGGACTTTTTAGATGGACAACTAGACAGGGTTTTTAATATCTTACAATCGGCAGGAAAGTTACCACCAGTACCTGAAGAGTTGAAAGACTGGGAGGGAGCACCTATGCGTATGAACTACTTAGGTGCTTTACCACAACTGCAAAGACGTATGCGTCTTACTTCAGGACTTGGTGCGTTCAAGGCTTCTTTAGGTGGAGTTGCCCAGCTTCAGCAAATGGCAGCTCAAGCACCTGAATCTATTATGGAGAACTTTGACTTTGACGAAATAATAAGAATGGAAGCAGATGCTTACAATTTGCCAGCAAGAGCAAGCAGGTCAAGGCAACAGGTCTTTGAGTCTCGTATGGCAAGACAACAAATGGCAGTAGAGCAACAGGCTATGGCTCAGGCAAGGGAAGCTGCGAAGACTCATAAGGATCTTGCTGTAGCTCCTGAAGAAGGGTCGCCAGCCCAAGCTCTAGAAGGATAATATGATTGGAGTCATTTCATAACAGGGCAGTAGAAGACCCGAAACGACAGCAGGTGGTTTTACCAGACGAGATACACAGGTATTATCGTCATACCTTTTGCCGGGACGATACCACTCTTAGTGTGCTTGGCGACATAGTACATAATGAGTTAGGCTTGTTTGCGACAGACGGTAACACGGTAGAAGACTTGATAGAGTTAAACGCAGCAAGAAGAATCATGGCTAAGTTCGGTGGGTGGGGAAGGTCTGATATGGTAAACCCTATTATACAAGCATTATCTAAATTAAATATACCGCAAAGGAGACAGGATGTCTGACAACGATAGTTTATTATCAGGAGAGCCACAGGTAGAACAGCAGGTAGAGCAGAAAGTAAACATGGACGAGCCACCACAATGGACTCGCCAACTACCTGACAAGTATAAAGATGATGCGAGGTTTCATAAGCACGGTACATTCTCAGCGTTTATAGATCATCATGTAGGTCTGGAAGAGTCAGGAGGACAACGACAAAAACCGGAAAGTGTCGACTCCTACGTTGCAGAGACTAACGACCTTCCTGAAGGCATGGCAAGGAACGAGGATCTGGAAGGATTTATGAAGAATGTTTCACATGAAATAGGTTTAAACAACGATGAATACAGAAAGATGTACAAGAAAGCCTATGAATTTAACCAACAACAGGCTGGTGTTATACAGGAATCCAGAAAATCGCAGAAGGAATCAGCAACAGCTACCCTGAAACAGGAATGGGGCGAAGCGTTTGGACGCAACACCGAGCTTGCTAGAAGAGCACTGGCAGCTAATGACAACACAGGTGAGTTTCACGAAATGCTTAGGGAGACAGGGTTAGATAACGATCCACGTACTATTAAGTTCCTGCAATATATAGGTGAGAGAACCAGTGACGATGTATCACCACCAGCAGGAGGATCTTCAGCAGGATCACCTGCAAGTAAAAGATATCCCGGCTCACCAACTATGTGGTCAAGACAGAAAATAAAAGCTAAACAAGGATTGACAGGCTAATAAGCAGGTAGTAACATACCTTAGCTTGCGTCCAAGCAGACCACTCCCCTACCTTATGTTTTTTGTTTATGTATTTTTCATTTTGGGGAGTGGTGTTTAGTAATAACTGCTGTCAACGAACAATGGTGTTTGCTCCCCTACATACGAACCCACTATGTTAAAGTCAAAGAACTCCGTTGCCTCTTCCTCGGTCATGCCATCCCTTTCCTGTAAAATCTGCAACACCTTATTAGTGTCGTAGGCAATCCTATCTTTACTACCAAATGTTCCCCATACGATTCCTATTATAGCCTCGTCATAACCATCCGCAAATAAAGCACCCTCGTCTATTTCCATATCTAACTTCACTTAATAATCTATTGAACCGGGCTGTGGTCTACGTTTAAAAAGAGATCTGGGTTTAGGCTCAATCATTTCTACATCAAGATCCTGATATACTTGCATATGCCTTTCTTTGTAGTGACGGAAGCATAACATCTCGTTTTCATCTTTAACTATTCCGTAGATTTCGCAACCTTCGTGACTGCAAATTTGCACCCCACCTGCACAGTGGAGCTTGTCTTTAATTCTATATTCCACGTTTGGTCTAGTCCCTCTTTCTGATTTCTTAGGTATGATTTTAGTATTATAAATCATAGTATCCTCCTATTTTCTAGTAGTTTTTTTTCTACTATTTCATTCCTTGGCCTGAAAGTTCTTACCTTATCTATGGCAATAAGTTGAGACTGAAACTCCTGAGCCATCTCAGCTAAAGCGTTACGTTCTGCTGTAAGCTCTTCTACCTTCCCTTCCAGTTCCATAGACTTACCCTTCCACCACATAAAAGCATTGCGTGTTTTCCAGTGTAGTCTTTCAGTAGCCCTTTCATAAGCCTTCTTAAATAAGACTGTTCTACCTAAAACGAAAGACAAGATAAGCACACTGGCCAAGATGCCAGTGCCATACGCTAACCAGAGTGGTGGTACTTGTAACAGGATATAAGCAACCCTGTTCATTGTTGGTGATGGTATAGTGTAGTGGACGGTGTTAATGTACGCCCAAAGAAAGAATCCCCCTGCCCCAACTACTATACCAGAGACTAAATAAATAGTTCGTCTAATCATAGCTCCCCCTGTTGGAGTTTACAAAATAGCACAAGAGTATAGCCGATGTCAACGACCTTGTCTAAGGATCATTAACTCACTAAAAAAATGACCTACTTAATGATCCTTGACAATGTTGGTTATGTAGTAATAATAATAGGTGGTAATAGTAGTTACCCCACGACATACTTACCATCCATAAGTACCCAGCACTACTATTGTACCTCCTTTTTCCTCCCGGAGATTACCTCTTCGGGAGGTTTTTTTATGCTTGACACTTTTTTATTTATATTGTAATGAACAGATACTGACCTGAAGGTAGAACTGAAACGGCAACCCAAAGGCAAGAATAGTTACCCTGTATTGGATAGCAACGCTAGCTATAAAGGAACTGTGTTTTAACAGATGGAAGTTATAACATATTTTAAGAGGTTTTTTTATGGCGACTGTAGGTGGCAGCATAGTCACACTAGCAGAAGTTGGCAATTTATTTCATGGGGCAACAGAAGTTGCACAGGTAGCGGAAACATTATCTGAGGAGAACCCTATTCTCCGTCATGCGATTTGGGTAGAAAGTTCCGAGAACTTTAGTCATCATCACGTACAGCAATTAGCTTTGCCTAGCGTGTCATGGAGAAAGACCAACGATGGGGTAACAGCCACATCTGGTCACACCAAGTCAGTTTATGAGCCAATTCTTATAGCTGAGACAAGAAGTGAAGTAGACGAGAGAATCGTAGACTCGTCAGATAATCCGGCAGCAGTGCGTGACCGATACAATCGGATGCACATTATGGCACTTGCTCAGGAATTCGAAGACAAATTTTTCTATGGAAACGCAGCTTTAAATCCAGAACAACCGGATGGTTTAGCAACTCGCTATACCACTGCGAATACTACTAACATTATAGACAACGATACTTCTAACGACGGAAGTGGTGACAATGTATCTTTGTGGATAATAAACTGGGATGACACTACTGGTGCTTATCTCTCCTATCCTAATGGATCACCTTTAGGAATAGAAGTAGTAGACAAGGATTTAGAACGTGTAAGTGGAACTAACACTGGTAATTACTACGCATATACCACTCAGTTCAAGATGGCTTGTGCTATCGCTGTAGCTGATGATCGTGGTGTACAGAGAATAGGTTCTATAGACAATGCTTATGGTGAGACCTATGACTTGGATACTAACCATGTTTTAACTGCCCTTGGAAGAATGAAATCTACCAAGAACGCAGCGATCTATTGCAACCGTGATCTTTACACTCAGTTAAATATTACTGCTGTTAATAAATCTAATGTCTATTACCTTGCCGATTCACCGTTTGGTGATGGCCCGGTTCCACATATTATGGGAGTTCCAATCTATCTTTGCGAAGGATTGGTATCAACGGAGGATGCTATCTAATGATTGACGCACTACAAGAACTTAGCCAAGAGCAGGTTCTAACATCATCTTCAGCAGATTCTACTAATACTATTAACTTTGGAGCAGCTACACCGTTTTCCGGTGGGGGCTATTTCCCAAGGGTAAAGGCTGTTATCCATACAGCAATAGTAGGTTCAAGTGGTAACACTACGGTAAAAATTCAGCACAGTTCTGATGATTCAAGTTATAGTGACTTGGTATCAGGTCATGTGAGTACTACAAATGCCCCTATAGGGGAAGTAATACTTGATGTAGGTTTACCTGCTGAGACAAAACAGTATATTAAACTTGTATATACCAAAGGAAACACTGTTTCTGCTGGTAAAGCTAATGCTTGGGTATACAATCTAAATTAATAAGTAAGGGGGCTTTATGCCCCCTACTTAGAAGGACAATAAATGCGAAGGCTAATCGTAACAAAGGCATATCCTATGAACTATTCGACCTATTCCCGTGATGAAACAGGAGCAGAGGTAGAAACAAGAAGGGTATGTAAGTTTAATCCCGGAGATGTTCCGGGGATGGACAATTTACCACAAATTCCTGATGTTCAAATAGAATGGACGGAAGGTGATAAAAAGAAGAAAGGCTCTAAGATAGACAGGCTGATTCAGCTTGGTATAGTAAGGGAGTACGGCCAGAATACGGCCGTGAAGGAGGCATCGGAAGAAGAGGAACTCCTCGCCCAAATGGAAAAAGAATCAGGTTTGTCACCTCAAGAGGTGGAAGACTTTTATAAAACGCAAAGAGTCAAAATGCCTTCAACTAAGATGCGAGCATTAGAAAAACTCGCAGGTGTAGGAGCAGGTGGCGGTAGTAACTGACGCATCTATTTGTAGTCTTGCTTTAGGTAAGATACACCAACAGGCTATTGTAACCTTAGACGAGGATAATACAAGAGCATCAGCGTGTAATAGATGGTACGACATACTACGTGATGAGTTACTAAGTTTCCATGATTGGGGCTTTGCTACTAAAAGAATAGAAATAAGCAAGGACGAAGACTATACCATCGTTGGTACAGACTACCAGTATGCCTATGCCTTACCAACTGATCCGTATTGTTTAGTACCAAGAGAGATGGTAGACGATACGGCAGATTGGTCTATAGAAAACAGATACTTACTTACTAATGCTGACTCGCCAATAAAGCTACGTTATACAACAAGAGCTTCAGAAAGCATATTCCCTGAATACTTTACTGTAGCATTAGCTACAAGAATAGCAACAGAGATAGCTTCTGAGTTAGGTGCTGATGTGCAGATGTCACAAGTGTTTGACGCACAGTACAATGGGCCGGGAGGCATACGTGACAGGGCTGTGTCAGAAGATATCCGGCAAAAGCAAATGGGGCAAAGGCTACAGGCTAGCCGTGGTACTAGGTTTTGGAGGACGTAAATGCCAAGATCTGGAAGTACAACCACCAGCTTCATGGCTGGAGAAATAAGCCAGCTAACTGAAAGCCGTATAGAGATCCCACAGTACCAGTACTCATGCCGAACATTAGAGAATGTTTTTATTCTACCTATGGGAGGAGCACAAGGTAGACCCGGAACAAAGTTTGTAGGTGCAGCTCAGGATACTGACAAGGTATCTAATCTCTTTCCTTTTAACCGACCTAACGGTGATGCTTATATTATATCTATAGGCAGAAGGTATGTCTGGATATACAAGGATGGAGTAAGACTAACCAGTATAGACGGTGGTGGTGGAGCACAATTAGACCTTAACTCTATTATTACTTTTGATAGCGATGCAGAAGTATTGGATTTACACTTTGTGCAGATGGATAATGTTATGTACTTTTGTCCTGATAACCTCAGTGATTTAACAAATGGAGTCGGCCCTTTATTTAAAATAACTTATACCAGTGACACTAGTTGGGCAGCAGCAGTTGTAAACTTTGTAGATACCGGAAGTGGGGATTGGGTAACAGGGGCTGACTATAATGCAGCACAGGCAACATGGCCAAGTATAGTAACCGCACACGAGCAGAGGCTTGTAGTAGGTGGTGACCAGACCTACCCAAGCAGGGTGATAGGTTCTCAGGTTAACTATGAATTTCAACACGGTTTAACCTCAACTGTAGTAGCATCAGATCCTTGGGCTTACCATGTTAGGGGTACGTCAGCCAGAGGACTATTGTCATGGACTGGTTTACTTTACTTTTCCTTAGAGTCTGAGTGGAGTTTTGGTACAAGTGTTATAGCTCCAACATCTTTACCATTATTAAAAAGACAATCACAGAATGGAGCATCCAGAGTACAGCCAGTACTTATGCAGAACACAGGTGCGTTTGTACAGGGTGGTGGTAAGGTAGTAAGGGAGATAGTATTCTCAAACGACCTGCAAGCCTACACAGCAAGGGACTTAACTTCCCTGCATCCTGACGTAACAGGAACAACAGGTTTACAGGACATGGCATTTCAAACCAACCCCAACTCAGTGCTGTGGTGTCTACGTAAAGACGGACAGATAGCCTGTCTTAATATACAGGAAGACGGCAGTAAAGCATGGACTCGTATTATTACTAACTCAGGAGATTCCTTTGAATCTATCTGTACTGTACGTAAAGGTGCTGAAGATCAGGTATGGGTCTGCGTAAAGAGAGTTGTTAACGGAGCTACAAAAAGATACATAGAGTACTTTAACGTAAGGGATTACGGCACAGAAGAAGCCGATGCTGTATTCGTAGACTCTGCCTTAACATGGGACGGTGGTGCAGATAAGACTATTACGGCCATAACCGGGGCAAGTCCCGGAGTTATAACTTCGGCAAGTCACGGTTTAAGTAACGATGACTATGTAAAGATATCCGGTGTAGGGGGAATGGTAGAACTTAATACCTTGGACACTGGTAATGGTGAAGGTGTATTCCAAGTAAAAAACAAAACGACTAATACTTTTAGATTAGCAGCAGGATCGGGAGAAGTAAACACTAGTGCCTTTACTACTTACACATCCGGTGGAACGATAACAAAGGTTATTAAGACCATAGCTAACGGTACAAGTTTAACAGCAGGTGAAGGTACGACTACAGGGTTGAGTCATTTGGAAGCAGCTTCCCTATCTATATTAGCTGACGGTGGAGTACACGCACCTAAGACGGTAAGTAGTGGAGCTATTACACTGGACGGCTTTTTTAATACGGTACATATGGGGCTTGGCTATAATCAGAACATAGAACCAGTACCTATAGAGTCGTTAGAAACAGCAGGACTAACTAAGAACATAGAGAAGTGTTCGATAAAAGTTTACAAGACTCAGGAAGGAATACAGTTAGGCCCGGATGAAGACACACTAAAGAACGTAATATTCAGGCTAACTAAAGATCCTATGTCACAAGCACCCACACCATTTACCGGTATGTTTACCCAGAGCATAGACGGTAAAACTGACAAACTGGTTACTTTATATTTAAGAAATCCAAACCCGACACCTATGACTGTTTTGGGTATTCGTACAACGGTGAAAGTAAATGATATATAGGAGGGAAGTATGCCAAAGAAAAAGAAAGGCAAGAAACGTCCTTACTAATATAAGGAGGGTAGTGAGTTCATATTTAGCATAATAGGAGCAGCTTTAGGAGCTGTAGGTGGAGCAGTATCAGAGCATAAGAAGGCTAAAGAACAGAAAGCACAGGCACAGGCACAGCTAAAACAAAATGCCTTAGACCGTGAATTACTGCAAAAGCAAACAGACCAGACTGTACAGGACTTTAAAACACAGCAACAGCAGGTAGCCAGACAAGGCCAGCAGGTTATGGGAGCACAAACTGCACAGGCAGGGAAGATGGGATTAGCTGTAGGAGCTACTGCAAGTGGTCGTGGTGGTGGTTCTTTTGCAGAAATGCAACGACAAGTGCGTAAACAAGTGCAGGAAGATATAGGACAGTTAGGAAGAGACATAAAGACTACTGAAGAAATGTCCAGTATAAAAATGCAACAGAGTCTTTTAGGCGATCAGGGACTACAAAAAGTTGCAGGGCAAAGTACAGATGCAGCTTTCTGGGGTGGTCTGCTAGGTGGAGGCTTAAGTGGCTTTCAGGCAGCAGGTGGAGATGTGACAGGGGCAGTAGAAGGGGCTATAACAGGAATAGGCACAGCCTTGCAACCGGGTATAGATCAAGCATTAGCCAAGAGAAGACAGCAAAGGGCTAGTAGGTAAGTTATGCCAGAAGTACCACAATACCAGACTAAATTTGCAGGACGTTCTCAGGCCAAGTTTACTCCTACAGGGTTTCAAGTACCCAACATATTCCCTGCAACGTCAGCAGAAAAAACGGTAGAGGGTCTTTCCCAAATAGCTACCCAAACAGTTATGGGGGCATTAAAAGAGAAAGAAACCTTTGCTAGACAACAACAGATAACTCAAGAAACTAATGAGTTAATGAGTGATATGTCTTCTTTTATGACTAATTTAGAAGAAAACGCTACTAATTTAAGAGAAGGTAATGAACCCTGGTCTGAAGTTTACGGCAGGGAGTGGGAGAAGAAGACCGAGGAACTGCAAAGCAAGATAGATTCCATGCCTCCCGGTAAAGCAAAGGATACAATACAAAACTATTTTGCTGAAGACGTAGGTAAGAGGAGTGTAGTCATAGCTTCTGAAGCAGAGAAAAGAGAAGATACAGACTTTGTAGATAATACAATGAAAGAAATAAGGCTTGCAGGTCAGATAGGAGGAGAAGAAGGGCTATCGAGATTAGAGGCTGCTTATGATAATGCTTATACTAAGCCTCATCTTTTTTCAAAAGATACCCTGTTGGAGCTATATTATAATACTGCACAGGATTTATATTCAGATCAAATTTATGACATGATAGTATCTCATGATAGTACTGGAAGACCTATATTTACTTGGAACTATAAAGATGACAATGACGCAACACCGATCAGCTTAGATAGACAGTTAGCTTATCTCAATAAAACAAACGCTAGTCAAGAGCCTGTTCCTTCTGTTTTAACAGTTCCCCCAAACAAATTAACAGAAAAACAAATAGAAATGATAACAACACTTCCAAAACTTATGGACTCCTATTACGAGGCTAATGCTGCAACATTAAATGCATCACCTGAGAAATGGCCTAAAGAATTAAAAGACCGAGATGTAACCCTGTATAACAATGTAGTAGAGTTAGCAGAGAACAGGACTTGGAGAGACATAGGGAAAGAAGGTGGGGTAAGTGTACAGGGGGTTATTAGAACTACAGAGGAAGTCCAATCTCTTCTTGAAAATGCTTATGGAACTAAATTTATATCTACTTCCGTAACACCCGAAGGAGAACGAGGAAGTGACAGACCTGTCGAGATACCCAATAAAAAACAAGAACTAAAAGCACTTGTAAGAAAAGAACTATTAGCTGGAAAAACAATAGAAGAGATACTTGCAGATATAAATAAAACTTCGACAGGTGAAGCGTAATGAGTGACATCCCTAACCAGCAAAACATTGACCAAGAACGAGAGGCTTCGCAAAACCCTGCCAGACAACAGCAAAGTTTTAAACCTATTAATATAGCTAACAACTATAATCTAAGTAAAAAAGAAGCCGAAAGTTTTACAAGGAAGTTTGAACACGGAGCACAAAGGGTAGCAATAGATCAGGCGATACGTTTAGAAAACCAACAAAACAAAAAAGACCAGAGAGAAATAAACATAAAAAGAGATGATATTCTTACAGAAGCTACGCATAAAATGGCTTCAGGGGAATGGGGTAATGATCAGGAGTCAGTAATAGCAGGGGCTATAGCTTGGCACGAAAAAACTTCCAGAGAAAGACACGCTAATGGACAACAGATAATCACCCCTGCTGATTTAAACAATATAATAAATAGAGGAAAATTAATTCATACAAAAACAAAAGGCCAACTATTATACGAGGAAGCCTCCGAGGGTCTTAATTCTAGAATAGATCAAATTCTAAGTATGCGTGATAAGGACGAGGGAAAGTCTTTAAACATGGAGAGTGAGCTAAGAAGTGATCTAATGGGTCTTTTAGAACAAGGGGTTGAAAAGTCCCAAGTTGATGGGTTAATTAGTTTTGTTACCAATGCCGTAGCGTTGGCACGAGGTGATGAAGTAGCAGAAGAAGGTATTGCTGACGATAATTTTAGAAATACTACTTTAAGGGAAACTTTAGTAGAAATAGAAAGCATAATGTCAGGAGATAAAGAAGGAAAGGAGGAAGCAGTATTACAATATTTGCAAAATAAAGAGCTGGAATTAAGAAGTAAAGGTACGACTACAGAAAAACAAATGAGCTTGTTTGCATCTGTGACTGGAAGGTTTAGAGAAACTGCCAAAGACATAGCAAACTTTAGGAGAGAGTCTTCATATAATATTCTTAATGGAAATTTGCAAATAACTATTTCTGGATGGGTAAAGGAGATGCAAAATGCAAAAACCTATGACGATGCAATAAGTATATATAGCGATCTATTAAACAAAAAACTTGAGTGGTATGCCGAGGTAGATAAAAACAACCCGAATCTTGCAGCTAGACACAGAGGGCTTATAAGAACCGATATGTTTAATATGTTTCAAGATCAAGTTGGTAGTGTGTATAACGCATTTAGAATGAAAGAAACCCGGCAACAAGACCTAATAACTCAAGAGAGGGCTACTATAAGATTTAATGATTATAACGATCCAGAAAGAAGATATTTAGATAAACTTGCTAGAGATATTAGGAAAAGAGATTTAGAACTAGACGTTGAAACTTATGAAGACAGAATAGAAGCACAGCTTCAGGAAGAGCAGGACGCTATTATAGCAGAATATAGAAAACAACATCAGGGTTTAAAAACAATCTTTACAGTAGATTTCAGCGGTCTTAGCAGTGTTAAAATAAACAACGCAGTATCAGGTAATTTTTCTACAAGTGCTGCCTATATAGTACAAAATGCTATTTCATTTATAGAGGGAAATCCATTACATGAAGATGGAAAACCTATCTTTACAGAAAGTGACCTTATCTTAGGTGGAAGTCAGCTAACAGAGTACTTCACTTTATTAAGCTCTAACTTTACATCAGCGATAGTGTCTGCACAGGATTCTGTTTATACACTAGATGATAAAGATGTTATTATTGAACCTGAAGATCAAGTATTAGAAGAAGCAATGAACAACGTATACCCGCAAGCTGTAGAGACAACATTAAGAGCTTTACAGGAAAGGTACGAAGCCAAGGCTCTGTCTCCTGCAATGTACCAATATATAAAAGAAAACATAAAGAAAATGGAAAATCCTTTAGGTAGTAGAGTTTTGTCTTTTAACGATGCCATGTATTCCAATGGTATAAGGATTACTACCCCACCTCGTGTTCAAGTTTTAGACTTAGAAAATGAACAGTTTTACGATTCGGCTGGAAAATTTCTAGGCCCTCCGATTCCTGAAGGTTATAATAATGCTCCTATACTTCAATATGGTGATTCTTATTTCGTGCAAAAAGAGGACGGGATGCACGAAATAGACAACAGAACACCTGAAGGGAAAATGATAATAAACCTGTACAATTATGCTGCTGAAGAAGAAGCAGACTTTTGGAGTGGCATGATACAACAGGAAAGGCAAGGTGATCCGATACAGTTTCTTATGTCAGATATTACAGGAAACAATAATAATGGACTCTTGAAAAACCTTGTAGGAGTTCCCTTGTTTAGCCCAGAAATAGTGGGTGAGGATATGCCAGTTCCCAAATCAAGGTGGGATAGAATGGTAGATACTGCTTTTGATAAAGGTATGGTAAACACAAAAGAAGCAGAAACATTAGAAACTCTTAAAGGGATGATGTTTTCCATGTCACAAGAGCAAGGACTAAAACCTTATGATAAAGATTTAAAAGAAAACATAGACAAGGTTTTACGTGCAGCAGTCGAAATGCTTTATAGTAAGAGTGTAGAAGAAGTTGCAGGGTCGGGAGTGTTTTCGTCATTTCCATATGAAACGACAACCGAGTATTATGCTTCACCTGAACTGTTAGAAAAAGAGTTTTTCTACATAAGAAGCCCGGAAACAATACAAAAAGACTTAGAGGAGTTATTAGAAAAGTACCCACCTACAGACTGGAGAGGAAATCGTGTAGAGCATAAGCCTTTTACTTTTTTCAGTATGACCCTTGACACACCAGTAGAAACTACTGCTGTACAGCCTACTACAGGTGAAGAAGAAGCCCCACCTGCTAAACAGGCAGACTCCGTAACTGCTAGCCGGGGTATGAGAACAGAGTCTACAGGTTTTGGGGCTGTCGCAAAAGAGATTGAAACCGCTGAAGAGAATAGTCGTTTCTTGGTAAGGTAATAATGTATTTAGAACGAAAAGAGTGGGAAGATCCCTACAAGGTTAGACAACAGGCTATAGCTATGGGAATTGGCACTACCCGAATGTTTAACAGGGACGGTCAAGAGATTACTAGTAATGCGTGGGCTTCTCAAACATACGAAAGGATGCTCAGGCAAAGAAGAATCGTAAGAGACTTAATGTCTGATCCACAAGAGTATGAGGAAATGTGGAGGCTTAGAGGAGAGAGTCCTACAGAAGAAGAGAAAAACTACCTTATGACTCAAGAATCTTTAAAAAGAATATCTAGCCCTTCTTTTGGTGAAAGGTTACAAAGGTCTTGGGGTGCTTTGCTTAAAGGTGGTTTTGCTGCTGCATGGGAAGCGTTAGACCCAGACAGGAGAATCTACTCATCTCCTGTTAGAGATGTAAGAATAGCAAAAGAAAAGCGAGCAACGGAATCGTTAGAAGATAAAAAGGAAATGTCTGAATATTTAAGGGATATACAACCTAGGGGTATATTAGGGTTACCCGAAAAAGAAGACTGGAACTCTGCCGAGCTACCAGAAGTAAGCGACGATGATTATTATTATGACGTTTGGAGAGCACAGAAAGCAAAAGAGGCTTTACGGATAAATAGAATACCTCACTTTATTATGAAAGCTATGGGGTATGACCCTTTAAGTAAAGAAGAAGAGTCATCTTTAAAAAGAATGAGTGCTAAACCAAAACTGATAGGAAGCATAATAGATGTAGCAGGTGGTTGGATAGGTAGCAGGGAAGCAGGGAAAAAATACATGGAGAACATGGAAAAAATAAAAGCGAACCCTGAGTATGCTACCATTTACCAACGTATAAACACCAGAAGCTGGTTACAGGTACAGTTGTCTAAGATAGGTATGATGATGAGGCAACAGTATAACGGCAAGTATCAGCGTGATCTTATGGTAGAGGCAGAAAGACTACAAAAAGAAATAATGGAGATAGATAAAAGAATACCTGAAGGGGCAGGTAAGTTTAGGTCGGTATTTAAGGGAAATTTTGATCCTTTAACCCAGCTTTCCTACTTCTGGGCAGAGCAAGGGCCAATGCTTTTTGACATTATAGGATCGGGAATAGAAGCTGGATTAGACGAAACAAAAGGAATAGAACTAGATAACAGATGGTGGAATCAAACCTTTGAAGATGTTAAAGATATTGCTTCCTTAGCATTAGTTCCGGCTTTTAAGGGGCGAGGTGGAGCACTTACAGGTTTGCCTAAAGCCTTGGGAGCATCAGCAAAAGCTATGCAAAGATCTATAAGGGGAGGCATAGGAGCAGGAGTTGGCATAGGAGCAGGAAGTCTTGAGATGGGTGGATCTTATGCTGAGGCTCTATTAGAGAATGTTAAGATACCTATATTTGCCGATGAAGCCAACGAGTATCGTACAACAAGTTCAGGAGCACAGTTGGTAAAGTATCCGGGGGCAGATATATATACAGAATTTGTTAGTCAATCAGGGTATGTTAATGGTCGAAGGATTGTAGGGTTTAGTGTACATGGGATGCCAGAGGATATAGCACGTAAAATATCCACTGTTCGTGGGTTAACGGAAGGAATAGTAGAGTTTGTAGGTGCAGTAGGAGTACCCGGTTTAAAAGGTTCAGGGCTTCTTCCGTCTAAAATTGTGAAAAGATTTTCTATAGAGGCATCCAAAGACTTAGTAAAAAAGAATTTAATTAGAGCAGTAGTTGTTCCATCTGCTATGAGAATGGCAAGGGAAACTGGACTACAGGTATCGCAAGAAGTTTTACAGGAGCTTGGTGGACATTACTTGGAAGCCAACATAAGAAAAACTGCCAATTCTTTACGAGGAACAAACTTTGAAATAGACGAAGGAGAGTGGAAGAGAGTATTAGGGGAGACTTTAGACAAGAGCATATTGGGTGCTTTAGCTTTTGTTACACCTACGGCTTCTATTAACTTTGGATTAGAACTTAAGTCATATAAAGAAGGCAGGGCAAGATTTGAACACCTCCCCGGTGGTAAAGAGTTTTTTACTCTTTTAGATAAAGATGCAACAGCAGGAACTTTTGATACCGTTATAGAGAATAGTTCGCATAAATTAAATGATAGGGTAAAAATAAACATAGGTGATTTACCTGAAGACATAAGGGTTAAAATAGAAAAAGGCGAGTTAAGCAAAACAGATTTAAACGAATACAATCTTGAAGATAGTAAAATAGAAAAGCTATTAAATTTAAGCAGTGACTTTAAAGATCATATAGAGGCAGGTAAGTTTAGGAGCAACGTGCTTGAGCAGTCAGGTACTAAGTTAAATGCCGAGCAAGAGCTGTTTAAAAATAATTTAGAAGTAAGTAAGAAGATTGCGTTAAACCAAAGAAATCTTGCTCAAACAGAAAGAAAGTTAAAACGTAATTCCAAGGAAGCTCACCCATCACATAGTCTTGGGGACAGGATACAGCACTACGTTGAAAGGGAAAACTACCTTTCAGAGTGGGTGGTTGAGTTAGAAGAAGAGATGAGAACGGTAAAAGGAAAGGATAAAATACCCTACTCAGATATTATTCAAGAAAATAATACTCTTATAAAAGAAAACCTTGAAAGAAGAGAGGAGGCTATACAGAAAATAAGAGGACGGAAGAAAGGTAACGTAGATGTCGTTCAAGAGTACACATCAACTGACCCTGAGTTAGGAAGTGTGAATGTAACTATGACCCTCACGGAAGATAATAACATAGACTGGAGGGTAGAGAAGTATAACAAGGATAAGACACAGCTAGAATTGACTGAAGATTACGACAGGTTGGAAGACATTTTAGTTTCATTGTCTACAAACATACCTGTAAACACCAAGCTGAAGATGGTAGAAGCATCACTAGGTGCGAGGACAGGGTCAATAGACTGGAGAAAGAAGGGTGCTGAATTCACAGGACAGCCTGTTAAGGTTACACAAAAAAGCATACTTACTGCTGAGAATCTTTCTCCCCAATTAAAGTCTGTAAAAAACAGAATCTTAGTCAGATTAAGGGATGCAGTATTAGGCAAGGTAAAAGATGACGTTATAACAACAAAAGGGTTAATGGGCTTTGTAACGTCTGGTGAAAAAGTAAGTCTGGGAGAGTGGCTGGTTGACAATATAGACAGGGTTCTTCCTGAAGGTCAAAGAAAACTAGGAGTAACCAATACAGGCAGGAAACGTGTCGTAGACCCGGAAGCAGTAATACGAAAGGATCTTACCCCAGAAGAAAGGGCAAAGAGATTTAAAGCTAACAGACCCTTATTTAAATTTTTAGTATCCAAGGTAGGGACAAGGGAAGACGTTATCCAGAAGATCAACAAGTCTATTCGTGACTATATGAAAGGTATGGTAGACGAGGTTAATGCTTTAGGCACTAACACTATGACCAGACTGGAGAACGTGAGAAGTGAAATAGCAGATAAGAAGTTAGTTGACAATATTTTAGAAGCTATAAAGCTACACAGGAAAAGGGTAGATGAAGCTACTAACCCTAAAGCAGTAAATGATGCACTTCGAAAACAAGCTATAAAGAATATATTAGAAAAAAAATCTCAAGTAAAGTCTGCTAAAAAGTCACTAACTAAGAAAGATATAACAGAAGCCATGATAACGTATGAAGTTAATTACTTAAGAAAGGAAAGAGTAAAAAAAGATAGGGCAATACTTTTAGCAGCAGTAGATGGTGACCATATTAAAACTTCTATACCAGCACATTCTCGTGGAGTAAGAACGATAAGCCGATTAGGCACTACGCAAAAAAATAAGGTTCTTGATTTCAATACTATGAGTTTAAGGCAGTTAGATAGAACTATGAAGTCTCTTGCCTACTCTGCAAGTCAGGTAGTACAAGCAAATACTTTAACAGTAAATCAAGAGGTACGAGGACTGACTAAGGTAGCACAGCAAGTAGTTAAAGAGATAGCTAGATTTATAAAAAGAAGCAACGAGTCTGTCAGGGAAGGCAGGGTAAGAAGAGTTTGGAATACTGTTAAGAGGTCAGGGTTAATAGCGATAGGGGAGCTTAGTGTTTTAAATGTTATAGCTCACAAGGACTCAACCTTTCGTCGGGTAGTTATGCTTGGCGAGGCAGTGTCAAACACCAGAAGAATACAGGAAAGGTTTAGTAAGAAATTGCAACGCAGTATCCAGAAGCACGTAGGTAGGCTTCCTGCCAACACAGAGTTTGCTTCTTACCTGAGTGAACAGGTAGAAAGTCTTAAACTTATGGACGAAAATGGCAGGGTACATACGAGGGAGATGGATAGAGATAAACTTATTGCTCTTTACCTGCATTTCCAGAACCCTTCCAACACTAGACATATCACTCCTCAGCCGTTAGAGGATGGTGAGGGTAGCGTAGGATCAGTAAGTATAGAGGGGAGAAGGTCAACCAGCATACCCGGTCTTATATTTAGAGATAAGTATGTAGGATTTAACAGTGATAATGCTCTAAGTTTCTTTGTAACAAGTGATGGCAAGGCACGACACGTACTTAACGAAAACGATCTCAGAAGAGTTGACATAGAAATACGTGAATATCTAAGCAACAACATGAAGGAGGTAGACTTTAAGTATGCCGAGGCAGTTAAAGAGTTCTATGAGTTTCACTGGCAGGAGCTTAATGCTTTCTATCGGGAGCTTAACGGTATAGATCTGTCAAGGGTAGAAAACTATTTTCCTTTAAGTGTGGGTAAAAAGTATTCTGCCAAGGTGGAAACAGTAGGTAAGGATGAGCCTAAAAGAACTGACATTCAAAGGATAGAACTAAACGTGCCGGAACATATGACCGAAGAAAGACAGTTTTCTTCAGGAGCTATACATCTGGATGGGCTACTGCGTGTTATTAATAAATCTATTTACGATGGTGGCAGTTATATTGGTCTTAGTGTTGCAGTAAAAGACGCAAGGAATCTACTTGACTATAAAGAACAGGTACAGGGACAGTCTATAAAGACAGTAGAAAGCGAGCTAAAAAGGTTTGACGATAAGATACCACTTATGCTGGAGAAGCATATAAACGATGTTATCGGTTTCCATAAAGAAGCAAGCGAACTTGATCTTGTAGATAAGACCTTTGCTTGGTTTAGGAAAAACGCTACCAAGTCTTTCCTTTCTCTGAACTGGGCTGTATCTGTAGCACAGTCTTTATCTTATGCTGCTGCTGCTACTTATCTGGATACAGGGTACTTGTGGAAAGCTGTAGCTATGGACTTTGACAGTGAAACAAGTAAGGCTTTTGACCAGACATTTAAAGAACTATCGGGGCTATATATAGAAAGGGTAGAAGGTAACGTAGACAGGGACGTAGCTGTAGATAAGATGTCGCCAAGAAGTGCTGTCTCTACAGTTACAGGTAAACCAGTAACAAGTCTGGTAGACAAGGGGTTGTTTGCTGTACGTTTCTTTGACCGTATCACTGTACGTAAAGTTATGATGGCAGGGGTACTACAGGCTATGGATCAGATGGAGTCTGGTAATATAACCGAGGACTTTATTACCAACACAGGGATGAATAGACAGGCACTGGTAGAGATTATGGACGAAGGCAACAAGATGGAACAGCTACCCATAGCAATAAGATTTGCTGAGACTGTTGTTGAGAGATCACAGCCTATGTTTAATCCTGCCCACCGTTCTCACTTGTCTAACACTAAGAATGAACTGGTAAAAATGTTTACTCCTTTTCGTGGATGGCAGGACGCAGTACTTAACATGGTAGTAAGAGAGTCTATAAGCCTTAGTAGGGGAGATAAGGGTGCTGTTAAAAGGCTTGGCACTGCACTATTCAGTACTATTATTGTAGGTAGCTTAGGTATGTGGGTGCTACACTCCTTAAGAACCCACCTACGTAACTTGCTTAGAGACGAGGATAAAGAGTTTGACAGTATATGGGATAAACTTTTTGACTCAGTTACAGGGCCAATACCTTTTGTGGGTGGGGTAATGCAAAACTTGCACCACCAAATACAGAGGATAAAGAAGGATGGGAGAATACAACCTATAAAAATATTCGGTCAGTCCTTAGCTGCACAACCTTTTAACGAATTTGGAGATCTTATAACTCACGTTTGGAAATACTTTGAAGCCGACTCTGACAGGTGGAGAGAGTACCATGCGTTACAGTCTGTAAAGCAAATGCTTATGACTTTGATATTGGTAACAGGGTTGCCATACTCTACTAAACAAGCTATAGATTTAATGATAAGAGCAATGGAGGATTAAATGGCTGTATCAGTAACAACAAACAAAAACAGGCTGACAAGTAACGGAAGTACTACAGCCTTTAACTTTACGTTTCCATTACCAGACTCAGATACTACGCAGGTAAAGGTAATGCTTACGGTAGGATCTGTTGACACACTACAGGACGTAAGCCTGTATGCGGTAACAGCAACAAACAACGATTTCAGTTCAGGTGGAACAGTAACCTTTACCACAGCACCAGCATCTGGAACTATAACTATCTACAGGGATCTGGCTACTACACAAACAAGTGACTACGTACCCGGAGGTGCATTAGACGCAGACACTTTAGAAGGTAACTTAGATAAGCTGACCATGTTAGTACAGGAACAGCAGGATGCTATAGACAGGTCGATAAAGTTTCCGGTTACAGATGCTACCGCCTTAACTTCCGAGATACCTAACTCTTCCGGTAGG
>VTLG01005826.1_pt1 | contig 37092 bp, 61 predicted proteins | sample 4694571 | NCBI WGS metagenome assembly VTLG01 (sample SAMN12604809, study PRJNA352737) | marine metagenome | biome: ENVO:00000447; feature: ENVO:00000209|ENVO:00000569|ENVO:01000036; material: ENVO:00002151; isolation source: viral sequences binned using virsorter ...
GTGACAATGATGCGATTCACGTTGTAGTCATTGACGCTGGTGGTTCTGTTACTGGTGATGTAGGATCTATACTTGAGAAGCACCCTAACCTTTCCAAGGCAAAGGATGCTCAACAGTCAGGTGGAAGGTCAATATATTATAAAGATTTCTTAGCAAATAATTCAGAGAACCTTTGGGCAGGTGCTTCACTAACAAGTGGTACTGATGCTCATTGGGGTACAGATTCAATAGCATCTGGATTCTCTAGTGGATTTACTCCTGTTACAACAAACGGTGCAGCATGGGGTCAAGACTCTAAGAATGTCAAGTTTAGTTCAATCGGTAATCAAGCATACGATCTAACTGGTGGACTTGATTATACAGGAATCGGAGTATTCAATGCACCATTAGGTGACATACTCACAGCATATGATAAGTTTGCAGATCCTGTAGACAGTGATATTCGCTTCTTACTACAAGGTAGTGCATATCGATCAAAAGAAGAAGAGCAAGCGAAAGCTAACAAGCTCATACAGATTTGTGAAGGACGTAAAGATTGCATTACGTTCATTTCACCAAACAGAGCATCACTTGTAAATGTGACTGATTCTGCTGATCAACTGAAGAATGCACTTGAGTTCTTCGGTCCTATAACATCTTCATCATACGCTATCTTCGATGCTGGTTATCAGTACGTGTACGATAGATTCAATAAGAAGTTTGTTTGGATGCCAACTTCTTCTGACGTTGCTGGTCTATGTGTTAGAACTGATAGGGATAACTACCCTTGGTTCTCACCTGCTGGACAAGTACGAGGTGGTATTAACTTTGCAATCAAATTAGCATTCAATCCTGGTCAAGATGCAAGAGATCAACTCTATTCTGATCGGATCAATCCAATAATCTCACAACCTGGATCTGGAATTATCCTATTTGGTGATAAGACTGGTCTTTCTTATGAGAGTGCTTTCGATAGAATCAACGTAAGAAGATTATTCATTACAGTTGAAAAGGCAATTGAAAATGCTGCTAAAGCACAACTCTTTGAACTCAACGATGCAGGTACACGAAGTAACTTCGTGAACATTGTTGAACCATTCCTAAGGGATGTACAAGCAAAACGAGGTATAACCGACTTCTTGCTTGTTTGTGATGAGACCAATAACACCCCTGATGTTATTGATCGGAATGAATTTATCGCTGATATATTCATTAAGCCAGCAAGATCGATCAACTTTATCGGTCTAACATTTGTCGCCACACGCACTGGAGTATCCTTCAGTGAAGTTGTAGGTACTGTATAAGGAGAACTCAAACCATGGCATTAGATAGGAACATTTTTTCTATACCTAATAACGAGAGATCTATAGATTCTTTCAAGTCCAGACTGGTTAGTGGTGGTGCTCGTCCTAATCTATTTGAGGTTGAGCTAAACTTTCCATCTGGGGTAGGTATATTCGATGATGAGATCGAAGACACAACATACCGTATGTTGATCAAGGGAGCACAATTACCAGCATCTAACGTTGCTGAAGTAGTAGTACCTTTTCGTGGTCGTCAACTCAAAGTAGCAGGTGATCGTAGATTCGATCCTTGGGTAATTACTGTTGTGAATGACGGTGATTTTAAACTGAGAGAAGCATTTGAGAGATGGGCTAATTTCATCGTAAAAGTATCTGACGGATCTGGTACAATCAATCCTAGCAGCTACTTCTCAGATTGGACGGTAAACCAATTAGGTAGAGCACAAACAGAACTAAACGTTGCAGGTAAAGATAACCCTGCTACACTGCCTGTACTACGTCGTTACCAGATGGTAGGATGTTGGCCAAGTGCAGTTGGTGGTATTGAGTTGAGTTATGATCAACCAGATGCTATCGAAGAGTTCCAAGTAACACTACAAGTACAGTACTGGACTGCATATAACGGTGCAAATGCTGGTTCTGTGGTATAATAAATACAGTATAAGGTAAAATAATATTATGGCCAAGCTTTTTGGTTTCTCTATCAGCGACGATGAAAAGAAGTCGAAAGGTATAGTCAGTCCAGTTCCACCTAATAAGGAGGACGGTGCTGATTATTACCTTTCGTCAGGTTTTTATGGACAGTATGTTGATATTGAAGGAGTATTCCGTACAGAGTTTGACATAATAAAACGTTATCGTGATATGGCATTACACCCTGAGTGTGATACTGCTATTGAACATGTAGTAAATGAAGCAATCGTTAGTGATCTGAACGATAGTCCTGTAGAAATAGATCTAGACAATTTACAAGTTGGTGATAATCTAAAGAAGATTATAAGAGAAGAGTTCAAAGTTGTAAAGGACTTATTAGAATTTGATAAGAAGTCTCACGAGATTTTTAGAAACTGGTATACAGACGGTAGACTTTACTATCATAAAGTAATTGACCTAAAGAAGCCTGATGAAGGTATAAAAGAAATTAGATATATTGATGCTCTCAAGATAAAGTTGATGAGAGTAAAACCTAATGATAAAGAAAGAGGTGCCATGGCTTTACCTAATGCAGGTAAAGATAGTGGAGAAGTTCAAAAAGATAGTAAGATTACAGAATTCTATACCTACTATCCTCAAGGAGTAGCACAGAAGTTTGGTACAGTAGCAGGTAAAGGAATAAAGATTGCTAAGGATTCTATTACATATGTTCATTCAGGTCTGGTAGATCGTAATAAAAAGATTACACTTTCATACTTACATAAGGCAATCAAGGGTCTCAACCAGTTGAGAATGATTGAGGACTCTCTTGTTATATACAGACTTTCTCGTGCTCCAGAAAGAAGAATATTCTATATTGACGTTGGTAATCTTCCGAAGGTGAAAGCGGAACAATACCTACGTGATGTAATGCAACGCTATCGTAATAAGTTAGTTTACGATGCTAATACAGGAGAAATTAAAGATGACAAAAAATTCATGTCAATGCTCGAAGACTTCTGGTTACCGAGACGAGAAGGTGGAAGAGGCACTGAGATCTCTACGCTCCCAGGTGGACAAAATCTTGGAGAACTTACGGACATCGAGTACTTCCAAAAGAAATTATATCGATCATTGAATGTACCTGAGTCTCGTATTGGAGATACTGGTGGTTTCAATCTAGGTAGATCATCTGAGATTTTACGTGACGAACTTATGTTTAGTAAGTTTGTTGGTCGTTTGAGAAAAAGATTTAGTGCATTATTCCTAGATCTATTGAAGACTCAATTAGTATTGAAGAATATTGTAACACCAGAAGACTGGAATAAGATAGCAGAACATATACAATTTGATTATGTTTATGACAATCACTTTGCAGAACTAAAAGATCATGAGTTGATGACTGAACGTCTCAATATCATGACTGCCATTGAACCATATATCGGTACATACTATTCTAGAGATTATGTCAAACGTAAGGTATTACGTCAGACTGACGAGGAGATAGAAGAAATGGCACAGGAGATGGAGGAAGAAAATGAAGCGGGTGTAGGTGTTCCAATTGAAACGCAAAATCAAATCATGCAGGGACAATTTGCAGATGCTGGTGGGGAGATGGGTGCTAATCCTAAAGAACCAGACCTAAATGGTAAGAAAGATGCAGGTATAGCAAAGGCTCCTCAATTAGACATCAAGAAAGCGAAGATATAAATATACTTAGCGTTTTACTAAACATTCATAATGGATACGAATGAATTACTTGGCATGATGGCATCAGATGCTTCACCTTCCGAAGTACATGATGCAATCAAAACTGTATTGTATCAAAAATCATCTGAAAAAGTTGATCAGTTAACTCCTAGTGTTGCAAAAGGAATATTCGGAGACGCTGAAGAACCTGTAGAAGGTGAAGTTGAAGAACCAGTAGCCGCTGCCGTTGAACCAGAACAAGAACAACAGGAAGAAGAATGACAGCATCACAACCATTAAAACTGGTAGCCGATCATGGTGAGTTAACATCTGCGAATGCAACTTCTGTAGTTTCTGACGCACAGATAGTAAAAACAGGTGTCCTGTATGTTGCTTGTAGTTCAGAGAAAAAGAGTGGTCACTTATCAGTTTGCAATACAGCTGCTCAAGCAGGTGTAGGTTCGTTCCATATAGAGAAAGGAAATGACTTCCTTTATCGTTATGGTCACCCTGCAAACGCCCCAGTGTCAGCAATTAGTAAAGCAGCATCTGCTGTTATTACTATAGACCACACAGATAGTAAGATTCAAGTTGGTGATTATGTTACCTTATCTGGATCGGCTGTCGGTGCTTATAATAGCACCATAGCACATGTAGAAGTTACTGCTAAGTCAGCACCACAACAGTGGAATGATTACAAACAGACTATTACAGTTAGTGCAAATACATCTGCCCTAGCAGATTTTACAGGAACCGCAACGTTGTCAAAGTCAGTTATCTTTAGGTTAGCACCTGAAACTTCTGATGGTAGCACAATGCACTTACACGAGGTAGGAATAGGATGAAGTTAATTTCTGAAGAAATTGAATCAGTAGAAGTTCTTACCGAAGAAAAGGATGGTAAGAAAACACTTTATATTCAAGGACCATTTTTACAGGCAGAGATAGTCAATCGTAATAAGCGTTGCTATCCTCTACAAACTATGGTAAATGAGGTAAAGCGTTATTCTGAATCTTTTGTTGAAAAGGGTCGTGCCCTTGGAGAGTTAGGTCATCCAGATGGACCACAGATAAACTTAGATAGAGTATCACATAAAATAACATCTCTTACACAAGAGGGTAATAATTTTATTGGTAAAGCACAGATACTTTCTACCCCTATGGGTAAGATAGCTTCTTCTCTTATTGGGGAAGGAGTAAAGTTAGGTGTATCTTCTAGAGGAATGGGTTCTATTATAAGTCGTGATGGTGTAAGTTATGTCGGTGAAGACTTTATGCTTGCCACTGCTGCTGATATAGTAGCAGACCCTAGTGCACCAGATGCTTTTGTAGATGGTGTGATGGAAGGAAAGGAATGGGTATGGGAAGGTGGAGTATTGCGTGAGCATAGATTAGAAGAGACAAAAAGAACAATAAATACGATGGTAGATCAGAAAGTTTTAGAAGCACACAAACTTGCGTTGTTTGCAGAATTCCTATCAGATCTATAGTTGTCTAAATAAATACAGTATAAAACAGGAAAGTTACGGAACGTTAACCAATGGCTGCGAAAAAAACACTAAATGAGATGGAGAACCAGGTTACCAAAGGTGCTAAACCCGCAGAGCCACAACCCAAAACTCCAAACTATGTGCCCGACAATGCACCAATAGAAGATTTGGGTGGTCCTACTCCTACAAATAACAAACCTACAGATGATTCCAATAAGTTGAAGACACCTAGTGCAAAGTTTGCACAGACAGGTGATCCTCAAACTAAGGGAACAGCTGGTACAGTACAATTACCTGGCCCTTCTGCTCTGAAGAGTACAGGATATGGTAAAGGTGCTAACGAGGAAGTAGAGGCAGAATCTGAAGAAGTTGTTTCTGAAGAACCTGCTAACGATGAAACCGTTGTTTCTGAAGAAGAGAAAGTCGAAGAACTAACTATCGATGTTGCTGATGACGTAGCAGCATTAGTAGAAGGTGAAGATCTCTCTGACGAATACAAAGAGAAAACTGCTACAATCTTTGAGGCTGCTGTTAAGTCCAAGATTGAAGAGTTAAAAAGCAATCTAGAAGCTCAGTACGAAGAAAGGCTTGCTGAAGAGTATGCTGGACTTAGAACTGAGTTGACTGAACGTGTTGATTCCTATCTAGAGTACGTTGCAAACGAATGGATCAACGAGAATGCGTTACAAGTCGAAACTGGAATCAGAGAAGAACTCTCTGAGTCCTTTATGAGTGGCCTAAAGTCACTTTTTGAAGAACATTATGTAGAAATCCCTGAAGACAAATATGATGTATTGGAAGCAATGACTTCCAAGTTAGATGAGATGGAAACAAAACTCAACGAACAGATCGATAGTAATGTCGCATTGACTAAGCGTCTATCAGCATCTGTTTCCGACAACATTCTAGATGAAGTAAGTGAAGGTTTGGCGTTATCTCAAAAGGATAAACTCTCCGAACTATCTAAAGGTGTTGAGTTTGAAAGTGAAGAACAATACCGAGATAAGCTCACTACTCTCAAGGAATCGTATTTCAAAGCGAAACCTGTAGTTGAGTCTCAGGAAGTATCTACTGAAGATGCTATTGCTGAGGACGTATCTCCAGCAATGGAACAATACCTTCAAGCAGTTACTAAGTTCCAATAGTCATTAATTTTAAATTACTCAAACATTAGAGGAAAAGCCAAATGTTCAACTCTGGACAACTCCAGAAGAAGTGGCAACCCCTCCTAGAGGCAGAAGGATTAGAAAAAATCCAAGACAACCATAGGAGAGCAGTTACCGCACAACTTCTAGAAAACCAAGAAAGATTTTTAAGAGAGGAACGTGCATTCTTATCAGAAGCACCTCCTACAGTTAACACAGACCCAGGTGGCACAGGAGCCGCTGGTTTTAGTGGTGGAGCAGGAGCTGGTGGACCAGTTGCTGGTTTCGACCCTGTGTTGATCAGCCTTATCCGTCGTGCAATGCCTAACTTGGTCGCTTATGACCTAGCAGGTGTTCAGCCAATGAACGGACCTACAGGTTTGATCTTTGCAATGAGATCCAAGTACGACAATCAGCAAGGAACCGAAGCTTTATTCAACGAGCCAGATTCAGCATTCTCAGCACAGAACAGTGCAGCATCACTTAACCAAGGTGATTACACTGGTGCTACTGATGGTGATTCTAGCGTTGGTTTCGGTACAACTGCTCAGTCAGGTACTAACCCATCTATCCTTAATGGTGGTGCTGCTAACGCATACAACACTGGACAAGGATTCAAGACACAAGATTCTGAAGCATTAGGAGACGCTGCTGCTAATGACTTCCGTGAGATGGCATTCAGCATCGAGAAAGTTAGCGTTACTGCTAAGTCTCGTGCTTTGAAAGCTGAGTACTCACTAGAGCTTGCTCAGGACTTGAAAGCTATCCACGGTTTAGATGCTGAAGCTGAACTAGCAAATATCCTCTCAACAGAGATACTTGCTGAGATCAACAGAGAAATCATCCGTACAATCTACAAGGTTGCTGAGGCTGGTGCTCAAACAAACACTGCTACTGCTGGTGCGTTCGACTTAGACACTGACAGTAATGGTCGTTGGATGGTTGAGAAGTTCAAAGGTTTGATCTTCCAACTTGAGAGAGATGCAAACGCTATCGCTCAAAGAACTCGTCGTGGAAAGGGTAACATCATCCTTTGTTCTGCTGACGTTGCTTCTGCACTTACTGCTGCTGGACAACTTGATTATACACCTGCTCTAAGTTCTAACTTACAGGTAGATGATACAGGTAACACATTCGCTGGTACACTCAACGGACGTTACAGAGTATACATCGATCCTTTCGCTGCTAACCTAAGTGCTGATCAGTACTACGTTATGGGCTACAAAGGTTCTAACCCATATGATGCTGGACTGTTCTATTGCCCTTACGTTCCACTACAGATGGTTCGTGCTGTGGGTCAGGACACCTTCCAACCTAAAATTGGTTTCAAAACCAGATACGGTATGGTTGCTAACCCATTCGCTGAAGGAACTACTCAAGGTCTTGGACGTATCACTGCTTCTAGCAACAGATACTACAGACGTGTTAAGGTTTCTAACCTCATGTAAGCGAGACGCTTATATTTCTTCAAAGTCAACTCCGAAAGGGGTTGACTTTTTTTATGCTAAAATAGCTCTATGAAAAAAGAAACATTAGGTGAAGTGATAGGACATCCCCTATGGATGTTACCAGTCATTCTTATAGGTTTGTTAGTATTGATTGAGGGTCTTCATACCTCCGCACATTTACATCAGAAAATAGATGTTCATGGAGTGTGTAAACAAAATCGTGAATACATAGAAATGAAAGAAAATGATTACTGATTATGAAGGATCAAAATTCTATTACAGACATAGAAACTGCTGATCAAAAAAGAACTAGAGCACTAGATATCTTTATTGAATCTGTACAAAAACCAGATCACCATTTACGTTCCTGTGCTCATAATCAGAAATGTTATAATGAATTGATGCAGATAAGAGAAGAAGTAATTCAGTATTTATACTCAGTGAGATAGTGTCAGATCCCTGACACACCAAGGGGTTTGGGAGAATTGGTACCTACATAATAATGTAGAACTGTGTATCCCAATGAACGGTAGACTTAGCAAAGTCGATATGGAATCACGAATACTTAAGATAAAGAAAGGTATTGATGAACATGTATGGTACCCTGAGTGGGATGATAAAGAAAGATGGGCAGCACAAAGAGCACTAAATAATACGTTAGAAGTATTGGAAGAGTTTTGGTATTAGAGACTAGAGCCAGACAAGCACAACCACCATTCAAGATCAAGGAGCCCACCAACAGGAACTTCTTGAGTATTGTTGGGTTTAAATTTGTCTTGAATAAATGTCCTAAGGTTGATTTCTATTGTAATCAAGCCAACATTCCTACTCTATCTTTAGGAACTTCAGTTCAACCAACTTATCTACGTCAGATTCCTCAACCTGGAACTGAACTATCGTATGAGGATTTGAGTTTGAGTTTCATTGTAGATGAAGAGTGTGAAAACTATATTCAAATATATGATTGGATAACCAGTTTAGGTTTCCCAGAGTCTTTCCAACAGTTCCAAGAACTGAAACCAACGGATAGGAATGATCCTTCAAATGAATACTCTGATGGAACTTTAATAATCCTCAACAGTGATTATAATCCAAGTTTGAGAATAAAATTTAAAGATTTATTCCCAGTATCATTGTCGGGCATTCCATTCAATGCTACTGAAACTGAGCAAAGATATTTCACGGCTAACGTCACCTTTAAGTATACTATTTTTGATTTGATTGACGTAAATGGAAAGAAAGTCTAATCCATGCACGGTTGAAGCAATTCAATCTATGTGGGAAAAGGACTCAGTAATGAATCAGGATGAACTTGATACTGAGTCATTGAAGATCCCATCACTTCATGCTAAGTATTATTCTCTATATAATACTATATTGCTCATGCGGAAACGTGATGAGCAAATTTATTCTGGTACCTTATTAGAAAGAAGAAAGTTCTACACTGGTAAAGCAAGTGCATCAGTATATGAGGAAGAACCTTTTCCTTATAAGATTAGAGATAAAGATGATCTAAGACTTTATCTTGATAGTGATGAAAAACTTAGTAAAACTAAACTCAAGATAGAGTACTATGACACTATGTTAAAGTACCTTGAAGAGATTCTTCGTCAAGTATCTAACAGAACCTACCAGATAAAGAACGCTATTGAATGGCGACGATTCAACGCTGGTTATGGCTGATCTTGTTATACAGAAGAAGAATGAAGTCTTTCTTCATATAGAATGTGATCCTCATATTCGTCATGAGTTGAATGATCAGTTCACCTTTGATGTACCTGGGGCAAAGTTTATGCCACAGTACCGTAGTAAGTATTGGGATGGTAAGATAAGATTATTCAGTATTCCTAAGCAAGAAATTTATATTGGATTATTAGATAAGGTCGTAGGTTTTTGTAAGCATCATAAGTATGAATTTGAATTCAAGGATAACAAACATTTTGGTATACCATATGAAGAGAATGAACTGGTATCGTATGAGGGGGTCAAAGATTACCTAACAAGAATTTCTTCGATAAAACCTAGACCATATCAAATAGAGGGTGTCTATGACGCTCTGAGACGTAATAGAAGACTTATAGTATCACCAACTGGTAGTGGTAAGTCTCTAATGATCTATGCTGTTACAAGATATCATCAGGAGCATGGTAGAAAAATACTAATAGTTGTTCCAACTACGTCTCTTGTAGAACAGATGTATAAGGATTTTATACAGTATGGTTGGAATATCGAAGAACTTGCTCATAGAATATATGCTGGTAAAGATTTGATGAGTGATTGTCCTGTTATTATATCAACTTGGCAATCAATTTACAAGCAAGATAGAAAATGGTTTCGTCAGTTTTCCGTGATAATTGGTGATGAAGCACATCAATTCAAGTCTAAATCACTTGTAAGTATAATGACTAAATTAGATGATGCGAAATACAGGTACGGATTCACAGGAACTCTTGACGGAACTCAAACTCATAAGTGGGTACTTGAAGGATTGTTCGGACCCTCGTATAAGATTGTCAATACTAAAGAATTACAGGAAGCTGGATACCTTGCTAAACTAGAGATCAAAGTATTACTACTGAAACATGATCCGAAAATATTTGAGACATACGAAGATGAAGTACAATATCTTATAACCAATGAAAAGAGAAATAAATTTATAAAAAACCTAGCACTAGACTTGAAAGGTAACTCATTAATACTCTACAGTAGGGTTGCTACCCATGGTCAGGTATTATACGACCTCATAAATAGTAATGATCGTCAGGTCTTTTTTGTCCATGGCGGTGTTGATACTGAACAACGGGAGCAAGTCCGTGAACTTATTGAACAAGAAAACAATGCAATTATCATTGCTTCCTATGGCACTTTTAGCACTGGGATTAACATTAGGAGGTTGCACAACATCATCTTCGCCAGTCCCTCCAAGTCCAGAATCAGAAATCTCCAGTCCATCGGTAGAGTCCTTAGAAAAGGTAAAGGAAAGTCTCTAGCAACTCTTTATGATGTAGCTGATGACACTAAGAAAGGTTCAAAGCAAAATTATACTTTGAATCATCTTATTGAAAGAATCAAATACTATAACGAGGAAAAATTTAATTATGACATCATCCAGATCAAATTCTAGAGATCCTTACGACGAGTTTCTTGCTGCAATCAAATTGGTTAGCGGTGAAGAGATTCTATCTAAGTGTATAGTTTCTGCTAACGATGATGAAAAAATAATTCTAGATACACCTGTTATATGTCAAGAGGTTCGCACCCCTGGTGCGAATGTACCCCTTGGGTACAAGTTTGAACCTTGGATAAAAATGAGTGATGAAGCAATGTATGTTGTTGATATTGCTCGTGTTATAACTATATCCGAAATAAAAGATAACGACGTAATAAACACCTACAACCAAATCGTCTCTCAAGGTTTTACTAGATCCCATCCAGACTTGACAAAAGATATGGGATTTGTAAATTCAGTAGAGAAAGCAAGAAAGGCATTCGAGAAAACTTATGATATGACTCCTAATCCTCCCACTGATCCTAAAGCTACCTAGTATCATCCCTTCACCCTTGACAGAGTGAGTCTAACTATAATTGCATAGGTTGTCAAGCTGTGTTATAATTACTTCAGAACTAATTGGTAAATATGCCAAGAAAACGCTCCGAACATTACGTAAACAACAAGGAGTTTCTTGCTGCTATTATTGACTATAAGGATGCAATAGCAATTGCGGAAGCAAAGGGTAAACCAAAACCTGTAATACCTCGTTACATTGGCGAGTGTTTCTTGAAGATTGCTAATCACTTAAGTTACAAACCAAACTTCGTGAACTATATGTTCAAGGATGATATGGTGTGTGATGGTATTGAAAACTGTGTTCAGTATATCAATAATTTCAATCCTGAGAAATCAAAAAATCCTTTTGCTTATTTTACACAGATTATACACTATGCCTTTCTTAGACGTATACAGAAAGAGAAGAAGCAATTAGAAATCAGACAAAAGATTATTGAAAAATCTGGGTTTGACGAAGTTTTCGTCGCAGACGAAGGCTCTGATAAGTCTTCAGAATATAATCAAATAAAAGATGCTGTTCAGTATAGGAACAATAGTTATCGATGAAAGTCGCTATTATAACAGATCAGCATTTTGGATTCAAGAAGGGATCCAAGATGTTCATAGACTATTTCCAAAAGTTTTATGATGAAGTCTTTTTTCCAACGATTGAAAAGTTGGGGATCACAACTGTACTTGACCTTGGAGACACTTTTGACAACCGTAAGGGTTGTGATTTATATTCTTTGGACTGGGCGAAAGCATCTTATTTCGATAGGCTTTCAAGCCTTGGTGTGTCTGTTATCAGTCTTGTGGGAAACCATACAGCCTACTATAAGAACACTAATGACATCAATACTATCGATTTATTATTACGAGAGTATAGTAATATCCGTATTGTCAGTGAGTGTGAGCAAATTACAGTCGGTGGTCTTGACATATTATTCATTCCGTGGATAAACCAAGAGAATGAGGATACAACATATAAGATGATAAAGGAATCCAAAGCAAAGGTTGCTATGGGTCACCTAGAGTTGAATGGATTTGTTGCTACCCATGGGCATGTAATGGATATAGGAGCAGACTTTGAATGTTATGATAAGTTCAAACAAGTATTCTCAGGACACTATCATACTAGATCTAACAATGGTAAGATATATTATCTTGGAAATCCTTATGAGATGTTCTGGAATGATGTGAATGATAAAAGAGGATTCCACATATATGATACAGAAACATTAGGACTAAAGACAATCAATAATCCTTTCCAGATGTATAAGGTTATTAATTACAATGATACACCTAGACAGTTGACTAAGTTTAGTCAGTATACTGATAAGATTGTGAAGGTTATAGTAAGACAGAAGAGTGATGAGAAAGAATATGATATGTTCTTACAGCAGTTGACCAATGCAAATCCTTATGATATAAAGATTATAGAACGAACAGATGATTTAATATTTGATGGTGAAATTGTGGAACAGACTGAGGACACTATGACCTTATTGAATAAGTTTATAGATGATATGGACACAAATCTAAATAAAAGTAGAATCAAAGGTTTGGTCAAAGAAACATATCAAGAAGCATGTGAGGTAATGTAATGCATATTATTACTCCAGCAAAAAGCAAGGAAGAAGGTGCTTATGCAGTGATGAATGAGTTTGGTGAAAAAGTAGTATTCATGTTTGTTGAGAAAGATGATGCTGAAAGATATGCTATGATGTTACAGGATGATGAGGAAGAAGAGATGACTGTCATCCATGTCAATGATCGTGTAGCAATTACTGCTTGTGAAAAAACAGGAACTAAGTATACTGTTATTAGTGGTAACGATCTTGTAGTCCCAGTATCAAAAAAATGATTCCATTTCTTTTTGCATGTGCAACTCCTACGGAGCCACCAAGAACAGATCTCGTAGATCCTCCACCTCTTGAGAAAACTGTTGAAGAACCTATTGTTGAAGGAGGAGGATCTGAACCAGATTGGGAAGTAATTGAATTCGAGAACCCAAACAAGACTGACCCTATGTGGGATTCACCAGTCGTTGATCAAATAAAAGAAGCGATTAATTCACGATGATTGAATTCAAAGAAATAAAGTATAAGAACTTTCTTTCTTCTGGTAATCAATACACTACAATCAAACTAAACGAAAATAAAGATACGTTGATTGTAGGTGCTAATGGAGCTGGAAAAAGTACTGTACTTGATGCACTCACATTCTCATTATTCAACAAACCTTTTAGAAAGGTTAGTAAGTCTCAGTTGGTCAATAGTACCAATGAAAGAGATGCACGAGTAGAAATAAAATTTGATATCAATAAGCAAGAGTACCAAGTTATACGAGGTATAAAACCAAACATATTCGAGATATATAAAAATGGAAAAAAACTTAACGAAGATTCATCAGCAGTTGATCAACAGAAGTATCTGGAAACACAGGTTCTCAAACTCAACTACAAGAGCTTTACTCAAATTGTTATTCTTGGGTCTGCCTCTTTTGTTCCTTTCATGCAACTATCTACTTCTCATCGCAGAGAAGTCATCGAAGACCTCCTTGATATTAAAGTCTTCTCCAGTATGTCTGATATCCTAAAGACTAAATTAAAGGAGACTAGAGATAATTTGAAAGTACTTGAACTAAAGAAAGAAGCAATTGCTGATAAGATTGTAATGCAAAAACGTTTTATAAAAAGTATAGAGGACAAATCTTATGCCACCATTACAAAGCACCAAGAAGAGATTGAGACTTGCGACAAAGAATCTTCCAGTTATCAGAGGAGTGTTGAAGACCTCATTAAGAAGGTTAATGAGAAGGAAGAAATTATCTCAGAATACTCTTCATCAAGTAGTACTATAAAGAAGTTATCAAACTTTAGAAGTAAGTTACAGGTCAAGAATGATAGTACTAATAAGGTTATAAGTTTTTTTGAAAGTAATACAGTTTGTCCTACATGCACTCAAACTATAGAAAACTCATTTCGTATAGATAAGGTTGGCCAGCTCCAGAAAGTTCTTAGTAAACATCAAGATGGTCTTGTTGAAATAGAACAAGCAATAACTGCTGAAGAGGAACGAGAAACTAAGTTCCTAGAACTTCAAAAGGAGATTACTAACACCTCGAATGAAATTTCTCAATTCAATATTAGAATTGCTAACACTAACAAAAGAAGAAAAAATCTTGAAACAGAAATTCAAAACCTTACCGATCAATTGGAAAATCGAAGTGTTGAAGATGACAAACTAAAAGAATATAAGACATCACTGAAGGATATACTTGAAACCTTAGAAGAAACTGAAGATAACAATGAATACCTAGAACAGTCTCAAATGCTGTTGAAGGATGATGGTGTCAAACGTTCTATTATAAAGAAGTATCTACCAATGATTAATAAGTTGGTGAATGATTTCTTACAGAGAATGGATTTCTATATCAACTTTATGCTTGATGAAGAATTCAATGAACAGGTACAGACACCAGTACATGAGAAGTTCTCTTATGCTTCCTTCTCTGAAGGAGAAAAGATGAGGATAGATCTTTCTCTCTTGTTTACTTGGAGGGAGATTGCACGACTAAAAAATTCGGTTGTCACTAATCTTTTGATTATGGATGAGGTATTTGATTCTTCACTTGATGGATTTGGTACGGAAGACTTCCTAAAAATTGTACGGTTTGTTATAAAGGATGCCAATGTCTTTATTATAAGTCACAAAAACGAGATGTACGATAAGTTCGATAAGTGCCTTGAATTTGAAAAGGATAAGGGTTTCTCAAAACTAAGGGCTTGACAAATTTTTGATCTGTGTTATAATGGATTCAACTGAATATTTTTATGAGCCCTGCTACTGTTGGTATCGTTGGTAATGGGTTCGTTGGGAATGCCCTCTATCAGAACCTAAGAGATAAAGTACAGTGTAAGGTTTACGATGTAGATAGGAATAGATCCTTCAATACCTTGGAAGAGGTAGTGGAACAGGAGTTTATTTTCGTATGCCTTCCTACTCCTATGAGGAAGGATGGAAGCTGTGACTTGTCCATATTGGAGAAGTTCTTTCAAGATATTGAAGACATGGATTTGGATATACTGAAGGAGCGTACCTTCATTATCAAGTCCACAGTTCCTATTGGAACAACAAAGAGACTTGCAGAGAAGCATAGTCTTACATGGATAATCCATAACCCAGAGTTCCTTACTGCTAGGAATGCTGTGCATGATTTCAAGACTGCACAGAGAACCGTACTAGGTGGAGATTCTCTTCTTACTGGAAGGGTTGCTCAACTCTATTGGGGATATCTTCATTACGGAGAAGACCATAAAATTATACATTGCTCTTCGGATGAGAGTGAAGCAATCAAATATTTCTCTAACACCTTCCTTGCTTACAAGGTAGCATACTTCAATAAGGTATATGATATGTGTGAAGCAGTTGGTATGAAATATGATGTTGTTCGTGAGGCAATTACCTATGATCGTAGAATAGGTAAATCCCATACCAAAGTTCCTGGTATTGATAGGGACAGGGGATTTGGAGGTACCTGTTTTCCCAAAGACCTAAACTCCCTTATTAGGCAGATGGATAAGTATGAGGTCAATGCTGACCTTCTTAGAGAGGTGTGGAAATACAATGAGGATATCCGAACTGTCATAGATTGGACATGTACTTGACGTACACATAAGTTCATGTTATACTAAATACCTTCATAACAAAGGACTCGAAATAATCGTACCCCTTTGCGAATGACAACAGTATCCCATGTCGGGGATGCTATCATCCGCAGGGGTTTTTTATTGCCCCATGCGAGAAACGACAACAATCATGTCAATCAAATCAACAATCGCTGCTCTTGCAGCATCACCTCTTCTATTATCTGGAGCCGCTTTTGCTGGTCCTTATGTGAATGTAGAAGCAAATGGTTCATATCCTGATGCAGATTACGCTTCTGGTAATCTCGAACTTCAACTTGGATACGAAGGTTCAACTGAAGGCGGTCTTGATTGGTACGCTTCTGTAGGACCAACAATTCCTCATACTGAAGCTGCTGACGAGTTCGGTGATGTAGAAATCGCTGGATACCTTGGTGGTTCTTATGGAATCTCTGAGAGCGTTTCTGTTTACGGTGAAGTTTATGGTCAGACAACTCCAACTGACGACAAAGACTTCTCTGGTAAAGTAGGAGCTAAGTTCAGTTTCTAAAACTGAAAAGATAGGGGGTTTATATACCCCCTTTCTCTTGTATAATTTCTTATAATCAAAACAATGTTAAAAATCGCTATCGCAGCAGTTGCTGCTGCTCCTTTTGTTGCTTCTTCAGCAATAGCAGGACCTTATCTTGGTGTGAATACTAAGACTGACTTCGTAGGAACAGACTACACAAAGAATGAAATCAAAGCTAAAGTTGGCTATTCTGATAAGTTCGGTGAGTCTTCTAACTCATACTTCGTAGAAGGTGGTACTAAGACTATCGCTACTGATGGTGCTGATGGTACAACTAACCTCTTCGTTGCTGGTGGATTAGGTTTCAAACTTTCTGATGCCGTTTCTGCTAAAGTTTCTGTAGAAGGAACTGACAATGACAGTGGAGATACTAAGTATCAAGTTAAGTCTGGATTCAAGTACAGTTTCTAAGTCGCTAAATAGGCTCAGAAAAATATATTGAATTCATTATATTATGGATCAAGATGAAGCTATGTTTGGTGCTGAGGTAAAACCGTCAGACGTAATACTGAAGCAGAACAAACCAAAAACAAACTGGATCAAGTGGTTCGCCTTTACAGCAGGTGGACTACTTGGTCTTTCTCATATTGGGATGATGGGATTGTTGCTTAGAAATAACAATCAACTTCCTTCTATTAATATTCCTGTTGGGGAATATACAAGCTATGATGCAACCGTAGGAAAAGACGGGTATCGTATAACATATAAAGCAAATGATCCTACTGTGATGACAACTACCAAGAGGTTGAAAGAGAAAGCAGGCTTTCTTGGATTGGCTAATAACCACACTGTCATCAATGAAGAATATGTTATGGACAGTGCCAGATCACAAGGTGGACCAGTATCCAACCCAAGATCATGGATTGATCCATCAGCACTCGGTAAAGGAGGAGAAGAAGGACCAAGTGCAGAAACCATTGCATGTATCAAGAAACGAGGTGGAGGAGAACAATCAGGTAGGTTGGTCGGTACTTCTATTGGTGCTGCTGCTGCTCCCACTCTTTCTACCATTCCTTTTGTTGGTTGGTTGGCAGCTGGTTGGGTAGCAATGTTCGGTGGCAATCAAGGTGCTAATATAGGTGGCGATATGGCTACTGGAGGTAAATGCTAATGGGTGCAGCAGTAGATGCATGGACTAGCATGGGTTATTTTGAGGGATTATTATTTTCCCTATGGATAATTGGCATGTATTATGTTAAACTAAAAATGGATAACAAATTTTCTAAACGTAGGTGACTCTAATGCCAGGATGGATTATCTTTTTGATTGGTATCGCTATTTTTATAGCGGTTGATATTATCATAACCAATTACTTCCCACCTAAAGGAAAAGGGAGAAAAGAATAGGATATAAGAAAAGATTATATTGGTGATAAGCTTGACAAAACTTTACAATTGCTATATAATATTGTAACGTTTCGTAACAAACCGAATGTCTTCATCATCAGCTTCTATGAAGCGATATACGATCAGTGAGTATGGCAAGCAGAATATGTTTGCACATGAACCCCCTATTAGGGTTATTGATCAAGGTGGGCAATACGAAGCTGCAGAAAAGATGAATGGCCGTTGGGCTATGATCGGTTTTGTAGCATTATTCGGTGCCTACGTAACAACTGGACAAATCATTCCAGGTATCTGGTAATGGATTATACTCATCCTTACTGGAGATATGCTGAGAAAGTCAATGGTCGTTTAGCGATGCTTGGTCTTCTCATAGCAGTTCACAACTATATGATCTTTGGATGGATTTTACCTCCATTCTACTAAGGTCTCTTACATCTTCTAACCCTTTCCCAATTAAAGAAAATGACCCCAGAAGCAGAAAAGTTTAATGGCTGGATGGCCATGATTGGAGTAGTCGCAGCACTAGGTGCTTATGCTACCACTGGACAAATTATCCCAGGTATATTCTAATGAGTAACGTAGCAATTTGGCAGAGAGCCAATGGTAGGTTTGCAATGGTTGCTTTCTGGGCAGTCGTAGGTGCATATACCCACTTCAAATACTTTACATAACTAAATAATATTTCGTACTTATTAGCATATCAAAACAAATGAGCGACTTATTAGCCGCCCAAGATTCGATATCACCATTTGTAGCAATCCTCTGGGTTTTCTATCCTATGGCTGCTTTAGTTCTAATAGAACTACTTCTTCGTGCATTCAACGATGATGACGATGATCAAGATGGTGGTAAAGGAATCCGTGTTCGTCAGCAAGAACCAATAATGGTTCCTTCAGGAACATGATAGATAGTATTCTAATACAAATACCTGCAGGTGCTCACGGTTTACTGGAGTTTGCCTTCTTCGTAGGTGTTGGAATTACAGCTAGTTCGATTGGTATTATTTGATGGATAAGTTTAAGGAGGATAGTTTAAAGATTTTATTCTCTGAATTTCCTCCTGACAAATATGATCCTGTGTCTATACATACATGTGCAGATGAATGGGTAACTAAACAAGTAGTTACTACAGGCATCGTTGCTTACTACAGGGCATATTATGCAACCCGTTATGGTCGGTAATTACTTTCAAGATTTCTTGAACGTAATTCAAAACAGGTTTATTAACAAAGAAGAAAGATGGGGCTTCACTCAAAGCATGAGTGAGGATCCCATCTTTTTTACTAGCATAACTTATTATAAGATGTTAGTGGAAAATAATAATCTGTTAGACTTACCTGCAAAAGCATTAGTCTTTAGTGATCAGTGGGATATGACAGCAAAGAAAGAATTTGAACATGGTATTATAAAAAGAAAATTTCCTAAGTGTATTGATACACCAGTTATAGGATACTATCCTCCTAATGGATTTGTAGGATGGCATACTAATTGTGAAGCACATGGGTATATTATTCTATTCAACTGGTCAGAAGATGGTGAAGGATTTTTTAGATATATCAAAGATGGTAAGATGGATACTCTAAAGGATGGGAAGGGATGGAGTTGTAAGGTAGGATATTTTGGAAACACTCCAGAAGATTATCTGTGGCACTGTGCTAGAACTGAGTGTCGTAGGTTTTCTTTCTCATATAGATTTCAAAATAAGGAGGACTGGCAACAGGCAGTTGACTTGATCCAATCATAGTGGTACAATATATTCATAACATGTTAAATGATGAAACTTCGTGATCCTATGAGACTGTCTGAAAAAACCTTGAAGATCTTACAGAACTTCACTACTATCAATCAGTCGCTTTCCTTCAAAGAAGGAAATAAAATAAGAACTATTTCTGTCATGAAAAATGTATTGGCAGAAGCAGAGATAGAAGAGTATATTCCTAAGGACTTTGCAATCTATGATCTTCCACAATTTCTGAATACATTATCTCTTTATAAGAACCCAGAGGTAGATGTCTCCACATACACCTCACATGCCCTTATAAAGGACGGTAGTCATAATCGTGCTAAGTTCTTCTTTTCCGATCAGAGCATCATTGTAGCACCTCCTGAGAAGGAGATGAAGCTACCTAGTGAAGATGTATCGTTTACTATCAAGGAAGGTGATCTTCAACGTATTTTGAAATCATCTTCTATAATGCAGTTACCAGACCTATCTGTGGTTGGTGGTGATGGTGTTATAAAATTACTTGTTAGTGATCGTAAGAATGATACATCTAATGAATATGCTATTGTTGTTGGTCATACAGACCATACATTCTCATTCAACTTCAAGATTGAGAATATCAAAATGATTCCAACAGCATATGATGTAAAAATATCTTCTAAGAACCTTGCAAGATTCTTCAGTGCCGACTATAATTTAACATACTTCATTGCCTTAGAACCAGATTCTACTTATGTCTGAACCTGATCTATCTCCAGAACAACAGAAGGAGGTTGATAAACTATTGAAGAGATACAAGAAGTTGAAGAAACTTCAGAAGTCTAACTTCTTTACCATTCAAAAATTGAGTGGTAAACGTACTAAGATTGACGAGGTATTAGATGCCGACTAGACTATGGAGGGTATGGAAGTATGCATTGGGTTCGTTCTCTGATGAATCGACCAAGAGGTATGATAATCTTGTACTCATTGTTCGATCTTTCATCTTTCTTACTTATCTCGTTACTAATTGTTTTATCGTTTCGGGGGTAATCCGACACTGGAATGACTGACTTTATATGGGTTGAAAAATACAGACCCAAAAAAATTGAAGATTGTATCTTACCTGAAAGTATAAAGAAAACTTTTAGGGAATTTTTATCTCAAGGTGAGATACCTAATTTACTTCTTAGTGGTCCTCCTGGTATTGGAAAGACCACAGTTGCTAAATGTTTATGTGAAGAACTAGGAGCAGATTACTATGTCATCAACGGATCAGATGAAGGACGATTCCTCGATACCGTCAGAAACCAAGCAAAATCTTTCGCAGCTACGGTCTCTCTTACGTCAGGTCAAGGACACAAAGTCATCATCATCGATGAAGCAGACAATACCACTGCCGACGTACAACTCCTTCTTAGAGCGAATATTGAGACCTTCTACAACAACTGTAGATTCATCTTCACCTGTAACTACAAAAACCGAATCATTGAACCCCTCCATTCGAGATGCTCAGTTATCGACTTCGGAATTACAGGAGATGAAAAACCAAAAATCCAGGCAGGATTCTTCGAGAGACTTGTATCCATCTTGGACGGAGAAGGGATTAACTCTGATAAGAAAGTCCTCCTCGAACTTATCAGAAAACACTACCCAGATTGGAGAAGAGTCCTCAATGAATGTCAACGATATTCAGCAGGGGGATCAATAGATTCTGGTATTCTTTCAGAGTTATCTGATGTAAATACCACTGAGTTAATTGACTACATAGCGAAGAAGGAATTTCTAAATGTTAGAAAATGGATCGTTCAAAATATAGATAACGATCCTAATAAAATCCTTAGGAATTTGTATGATACAATGTATGATCATATGAAACCTAAATCCATTCCAGAAGCTGTGCTCATCATTGCCAAGTATCAATATCAGTCTGCATTTGCAGCAGATAATGAGATCAACTTATTAGCAGCGATGACAGAGATTATGGTCAATTGTGAATTTAAGTAAAAACTAACTAATCATGTCTAAAGCACCTCAAGAAATGAAATCAGCAGCCGTCATTGAACAACCTGTCTGTGCACCACCTGTTCAAGAACCTACCTTTTGGAATGATTATGCCACTATTGGTGCAATCGGCATTTTCATATTCGTAGGTTTATCTGTAATTGGATCCTATTGGCTTATAGGTAAGGGTGCAACTAAAGAACAGATTGAAGAATGGAAGAAGGAGGAAGATTAGAATGAGATGTTTAGTTACTGGTGGAGCAGGCTTTATAGGATCTCATATTGTTGGTAGACTATTACGTGATGACCATGAGGTCGTTGTAATAGATGATGAGTCTGCAGAAACAAATGAATTCTTTAATTGGTATGATGATTATGCTGAAAATCATACTGTAGATATTACTGATATTGATGCATGTCGTCCATTGTTCAAAGGAGTTGATGTTGTATTTCATTTAGCAGCAAAGTCTCGTATTCAACTTACGATGAACGATCCATTTGGTTGTATGAAAACCAATGTGCTCGGTACTCTAAACATGTTGGAACTATCAAGAGAAGCAGGTGTAAAGAGGTTTATAAATTCATCTACTTCATCTTCTTATGGGTTGACCAATGTTCCACCTCTTGAAGAGACTATGCCAACTGATTGTTTGAATCCGTATTCAGCAAGTAAGGTTTCGGCTGAGACTTATTGTTATATGTACTATAGGTTACATCATCTTCGTACTATAACTCTTAGATATTTTAATGTGTATGGTCCTCGTGAACCTTTGAGTGGTCCTTATGCTCCTGTAGTTGGGTTATTCAAACGACAGAAAGAAGCAGGTGAACCTATGACTATAGTAGGAGATGGTAATCAACGTAGAGATTTTACTCATGTCGATGATGTAGTAGAAGCAAATATGTGTGCTATGAATAGTATCATATCAGGTGTTGTTGTAAACATAGGAACAGGAACAAATTATTCTGTGAATGATATTGCAGCATTGGTAGGAGGAGATACTGTACATATTCCTGAAAGACCAGGTGAAGCAAGAGAAACTCTTGCTAATATAGAAAGAGCAAATAATATGATAGGATGGAAACCTACAATCTCTATAGAAGATGATTTTTCTAGCACTTCCCAACGAAGTATTTGAACCACTCGTTCTTATATTGGGATTAATATGGATCAATTTATTACTGACATCATTACCTACGAATGAAAAAAAGTCTAAAGACTCCTCTAAGATATCCAGGAGGAAAAAGTAGAGCTGTTCAAAAGATGGCTCAATTCTTTCCTAATCTTCGTGACTATGCAGAGTATAAGGAACCATTTATAGGAGGTGGATCTGTTGCAATATACATCTCTCAAATGTTCCCACACTTGAATGTCTGGGTAAATGATTTATATAAACCATTAGTAACTTTCTGGGTTGGTTTGAGAGATGAACCAGAACAGATGGTTGAGAAGCTAAAGCATTATAAAACAAGACATCCTGATAGATCTTCTGCAAAAGGATTATTCAATCGGTGTAAGGATGTAGTTAATGATGAGAATGTAAATTATATTGATAGAGCAGTTGCTTTTTATATTGTAAATAAATGTTCATTCAGTGGTCTTAGTGAGTCATCTTCGTTCTCTCCTCAAGCTAGTGAGAATAATTTTACATGGAGGGGTATTGAGAAATTACCAGAGTTCTCAAATATAATCAAACGTTGGACTATTACCAACTATACATATGATCGTTTTATACAACAGAGATCTCCTGTAGTAAAGACTTTCATATATCTAGATCCACCATATGAGATCAAGTCTGCTCTGTATGGTAAGAAGGGTTCCATGCATAAGCACTTCGACCATGAAGACTTTGCTAAGGTATGTGATACTGTACCATCAGATACTTTGATAAGTTATAACTCATCACAGTTGATCAGAGACAGATTCAAGTCATGGCAAGCAGTAGAGTTTGATCATACCTATACCATGAGGTCTACAGGTGACTATACAAGTCAGCAAAAAGAAAGAAAAGAACTTTGTTTACTTAACTACAAACCTGTGATATGATATATAATAGGTATAAATTACTAGGTACATGAACTTACTTGTCTTCCCTGCATTCATCGGAATCGTTGCAATTGGTATAACTTTTCTTCCAAATCTTGTAATGGTATAGTATAATAGATAGTGTAATTAGAATTATGTTATGCTATCTACTAAGTATCGTTTAGAATTGACTGATATATGTTGTCGTATGATCACTACAGACGGAGTACCAGTTACTCTGGATGAAAGAATTTGGATGAATAAATTATGTGATCACAATGCATCTGCAAAATCATTAGTAGAATCTTTATTATGTCCTTATAAGGTAGAATGACTGTATACCAACACTGGGATCCTCTAAAAGTATGTGCTGTTGGTAGAAGTTATCCACCAGAGTTTTATAGCAGAATCAAGAATACTAAAGTCCGAAATGCAATGGAGAAGATTGCAATCGAGACTGAAGAAGACTATCAGAAACTAATAAGCAAATTAGAAGAGTTTGGTGTCACTGTTCTGAGGACAGATCTAAGTGATGATCCAGAAGTATATGTAAATGATAAAATACCACACCCTAAAGGTGAAGGTCATGTAACAGAGTATCCTCCTATGGTACCAAGAGATTATACTGGTATGTTTGGTGGTACTTTTTTTATGCCATCAAAAAACTATGGGGATAATATTGATATAAGAAGTGTTTATAATAGATTATGTACCTCTCAGTTATCTGATCTTACATACCGTGAGAAATTGATGGCAAAATTATTGGAGAATGCATTAGAACCAGATAAGAATTTGTCTACATCTATGTCATTATTCAAGTTTCGTACTAATAAAAAATTCCATCATGGCACTAAGGTTTTAACAGGTATAGATTTTGATAAGATTAAAGATGAAATAATCAAAGCAGAGACTATGCAGATAGGTTCTGTTAATAAGTGTCCTAATCATAATAAGTTTTATCCTTATGCTACGATAGAGAAGTGGTGTAAAGATAATGATGTCCCTATCATATACGATCAGTATTTAAATACTGCTACTAGCATTAGATGTGGCAAGGATTTATATTTTAGTTTCTGTAATGTTATCAATAAATTGAATCAGAAGAGTTTTGATGAGAAACTTAGAAGATTCTTTCCAGACTATCGTATACATTATCTGGCAAATACTGGTCATAGTGATGGTAGTACATGTGCAGTCAAGCCAGGTCTTGTAGTATCTCTAAAAGGTACAGAAGATTGTAAGAAGTTATTTCCTGATTGGGATGTGTGTTCCATAACAGGTGAGGGATGGGATAAGGTAGATGGTTTTCTTAAGATGAAGGAGAAGAATAAAGGAAAATACTTTGTTGCTGGTGAAGAAGATAATGATGACTTGATAGAATATATGGATAGTTGGTTATCACACTGGCAACTCTATGTTGAGGAGTCAGTCTTTGATGTAAACATGTTAGTTATTGATGAAAAGAATATTATATGTAATGGTTATAATGAAAAGGTATTCAAGTACTTTGAGAAGCATGGTGTCACACCTCATATAATTAATTTTAGACATAGATATTTTTGGGATGGTGGTCTCCACTGTATAACATCTGACCTTCATCGTGAAGGAGAGCAGAAAGATTATTTTCCAGAACGAGGTGAGGCAAGATCTTTTCTAATATGACACCACAGTTACAACAATGGATAGAATTTCTACAGAAACCAAGTAAGGCATTCAGTGGGTTACCTCCATGTCCATTTGCTAAGGCATCTTTTCAAAATAATAAGGTAGAGATTATTGATTATGTAAATCTTCTACAGGTTATTGAGTATATGAATAAACCTTGGGAGAAGGATGTTGTCATATTTGTAATGAAGAATGAACCTGTACATTATATCGAGCATGTAGCATTGAAGCTATCTGTAATGTATCCTGATTTTATATTTCTTGAGGAACATCCAGATTTAGTTGAAGAGATTGATGGTGTAAAAATGAATAGTGGTATGTGTATGCTGCTGGTTCAAAATAGAAAACATTTAGAAGATGCTAGGTCTGATCTTAAGAAGACTGAGTATTATAATAAATGGACTCAGGAATTGAAAGATAGAATCTGGAATAAATAAGTTTATATCTGGAATAGCTATGAAATTTGCAGAATATATGCTAAAATGTAGAGACCTCTCAGAGGGAGGGATGTCTCGTGTGGTTCGTAATTCCAAGAGCCGTAGTACAGCAGTTATGACTGCTAGTCGTGGAGACAAGTCTAACAAGCAAAATAAGGCTGCTAATAAGGATCTTCAAAAGAAGGTTCGTAGTTTAGGGTATGGATATAGGAAGGTTGAAGGTTCTTACAAAGAGAAAGATGAAAAGACAGGAGAAAGCAGAAATGTAAAGGAGAAGTCTATTGTAGTCAACGCTCCTAAGAAGAAGTTTAGAAAGTTCAAGAAGCAAATGAAACGTCTTGGTAGGGCAGCTAACCAAGATACTGTAATCACAAAGAGAGCAAAGTCCTCTGCTCAATTGAATCCAACCAATAAAAGGGGTGGAAAGAAATCAATTAGAATAGGACGAGTGAAACCCAACACTACCTCACCTGAAGGACAAACAAGGGTCAAAGGAAAAACTTACACCTACGGGTAATTCATTATGACAATCACTGATTTTGGAATCGAGACACCTCTCGATGAGTTTGATAGTATCCGTGAATATTTTGATGACGATCAATGGGAACTAATCTATGATGCATTACTAGCAGAGTCTGCTGTGTGTTCAGAAGATGACATTGAAAAATATAATGTTATCCTTCGTAAAGTACAGACATTGTTTGATATCACTGGAGAAATTGACAGATGACTAAGACCTTTGATGACAGTAACTGGCGTGAAGAATATAAATCATATACAAGTAGTGCTAGAGAACTAGATCTATTAGAGAATGGACCTAAGAGTCTATCTCAGTCATGGATACTAGGTGCATTATATAATAAATGGAAAAGGATAAAGGGTTATGAAGATCCTGAACCTCCCAATTGCCAAAGTTCTTTACAGGAGTTTTTTAAAAAGCATGGATAAACCTACAGACCTGTATCAAGATATGGAAACTCTCAACAGTCTTTATGAAGAACTTTGTTGGGATCCTAATCATCATCTAGAATTTGTACCTGACTATGCAAATGATCAAATCATTATAAGGAACAAAACTAAAGATGAGTCTTCAAGATTACATAAAGTTTCCTAGAAAAGATTGGTCTAAGGAAAAGTGGTTGCAACATGCTTGGGTGCAACGTCACAATCCATGGATAACTGAAGATGATCGTCAGTATTGGCGAGACAAAATTACTGAACTTACATCATGAATCAAGATTTATTGAAAGACATTCCAAACTGGGAGAAACTTTATCTCTCTATGGTAAAAGATCTTACAGATAGACAGAAGGAGATTCTAAAAGGATCTGAACTGAAGTCGCATGAAGGTATGATGTATGGTAGTATGTACAATCATTGGAAACAACTCAAGGGGTACGAATGATTTTTCTAGTAGGTATAATGTCTTTTGCGAACTTTGTATTCTATCCATTAGTGATAGGAACACTGGTTGCTGTCGTAATAGAACAGATTCTTAGGGCAAGAGGGGATGAGGATAACCCTAAAGATGTAAAAAATGTTTTTGTTGCTATGGGTGTTAGAAAATACTTATGGCGACAAGCATGGTTATTCAATATAATATGGTTTGTAGCATACTTTATTCTTATGTTAACAGTGGGCAGACAAGGACAACAACCAATGCCTGATATGATTTGGCAGGGGTAATGGAATTAAAAGAATGGCTCAATAGCATCAATAGTTCTAAGAAGAATTTCATTGATGAAGATCCTTTATTAGAGAAGGAGTATCCAGCATATATTGTGAACAGATGTATGTCTGGACATATGGATTCTTTGATGTATGCAAATGAAATGAATATCAATCCCCAATTGGACAAGAAGCTGCAATATGACTTTTATCTAAATACATTACGATCCAAGAAGAGGTTTTCTCCTTGGGTGCGAAAAGAAGAAATATCAAACCTTGATATTATTAAATCACACTATGGATATAGTGATGATAAAGCAAGGCAGGTTCTTCCTCTTATTAGCAATACTGAACTTGAACACATTCGTAAACGACTTGATAGAGGAGGATTAAAATGAATTCCAGTGAACCCATATACGAGTGGTCTCCCGATAAAATGATTGAAGTGGTTCTAAAAGAACCCGATGATTTTTTAAAAGTAAGAGAAACACTTACAAGGATAGGTGTAGCATCTCGTAAAGAAAAGAAGTTATATCAATCTTGCCATATTCTTCATAAGCAAGGTAGATATTATATCGTACACTTCAAAGAATTATTTGCTCTTGATGGTAAGAAAGCTAACTTGAGTATAAATGATGTGCAAAGAAGAAATAGAATTGTTAAACTCCTTGTTGATTGGGGTTTAGTTATAATTGATGATAAGGTACTAGAAAGTATTCAAGATGTATCTCCTTTGAATCAGATCAAAGTTATTTCATTTAGAGAAAAGGGTGAGTGGTCTCTTGAGACAAAATATAACATAGGTAAAAAGAAGGTAGTGACACCCGAATACGAGTAGGACACTAAACTGTTATAATTAATAGTGTCGCCTACGGGGACATTTAAAACTAGACGCTCAAGGAGGTCACTATGTTCGGTCCGAACAGTATAACTTTGTCTGTGCCTGATACACAGAAGTACCTAGAAAAGGTACAAAAAAATATGATAGGATTCGAGGATTGGTTCAACGAATTCGATCAGCACTTTGCAAACACAAACTACCCACCTTATAATACTATAAAGGTTTCTAACCATGAGTATAGGGTTGAGGTAGCATTAGCAGGTTTCAAGAAAGAAGACCTAAAGGTTTATACCGTTGAAGGTAAACTCGTCATCGAAGGTAAGAAGGGTGACGGTGTTGAGCAAGATTATGTACATAAGGGATTAGCACAACGTGCCTTTACTCGTACTTGGTCATTACCTGAGCAATACGTAGTCAAGGAAGTAAGGTTCGAGGACGGACTTTTACTTGTTGACATTGAGAAGATTATCCCAGATGCCCAACAGCGTAAAGACTGGCTCTAAATACAACTACGGATGATATAATTTTGTAGTGTATTCAAGAGTACTGAAACACATCAAAGCGTCAGATCTCCGTGAGACTCTGACGCTTCGTTTTAGGGATGAACTGAACCCAACCTTCTGGATGGGTGAACAGATCAAGCCTGAGGTAAGAGATGCCTTGATGAAATTTGCACAGGCATTTGCTGACTATGTAGATCTCGATGATAGAGCGATAACAGATGTTCTTTTATTGGGTGGTAATGCAGGGTATAATTATACTGTAATGTCTGATTTGGATGTGCATCTTGTAGTAGATCCTAAGTTTATTCCAGATTGCAATCCAGAATTACTTGATGATTACTATATGGATAAAAAGACCTTGTGGGAATTGACCCATAATGTTAGAATATATGGAGTTCAGGCAGAACCATACATTGAAAGACCTGGTGTAACTCGTAAAAGGAGTCAGGGTGTATTCAGTCTTCTCAAACAAACATGGATTCAAAAACCAGAGAAGTTTGATGATGATCTTGATGAGAAGGAACTTGAAAAGAAAGTAAATTCTCTGAAGCATAAGATTGATACTCTCATCAAAGGTGAGCAACCAGATGCACTAAAGGCTTTAGTAAGAAAACTTAGAGTCGGTAGGTCAACCTCATTACAGAAGTATGGGGAATATGGTTTTGAGAATTTAGTTTTCAAAGAGCTAAGAAATGCTGGATATATTGACAAGGTACGTTCAACCGTGGTAAACTTTAAAACAAAGAGTCTATCCCTGTGATAAAAACATTATTATTCAAAAACAATCTCGTCCTTATAGCAAGGATTGAAGAGGTTGGATCAGAGATGGGTGAACCAGACTGTAAGTTGACTGACCCATTTGAACTAAAGACAAGTAATGGTGATGTGTTCTTAGAGCATTGGCCATCATTTTCTATGCAACGTCAGATGATGGTTCACTCTGATAGTATTCTTACTATACTAGATCCAGATAAGATACATCTTGATAAGTATCAATCCCTAACAGCACCAGTACAAACAACCATCACTAAATGAGGTATTACACCAACGTTCAAATGATCGGGAATGAATTTCTCGTTCGTGGGTACGAGGATGGGAAGAGCTTTAAAACAAGAGAACAATATAGACCAACATTATTTGTACCATCTAAGAAGAGAACAAAGTATAAGACTTTAGATGGAAAGTATGTGCAAAGCATCCAACCAGGATTCGTTAGAGACTGTCGTGAATTTTATAAGAGGCATGATGCTATAGAAGGATTTGAGATCTATGGTAATAACAGATACATCTATCAATATATTTCAGATAAGTATCCAGAACAAGAGATCAAGTTTGATATTAATAAGATCAAACTGGTAACTATTGACATTGAGGTCAAGTCCGAAAAAGGATTCCCTACGGTAGAGAACTGTGATGAAGAAATGCTTTGCATCACACTACAGGATTATGCTACTAAAAGGATTCTGACTTTTGGTATAGGACCATATCATCATAACGATAAGATGGTGAAGTATGTACAATGTAATGATGAGTATGATTTACTTCAACACTTTATAAACTTTTGGTCACATGATCCACCAGAAGTTGTTACTGGATGGAATTGTCAGTTATATGATATACCATATCTTGCTAAAAGAATTACAAGGGTTCTTGGTGATAAAGCATGTAAGAAATTATCTCCATGGGGATTGGTAACTAATGAAGAGATATACATGCAGGGTAGAGGACATCTTGTATATGATATTGGTGGTGTAACAGTTCTTGATTACTTAGATCTTTATAAGAAGTTTACATATAAAGCACAGGAGTCATATAAACTTGACTATATTGGTGAGGTTGAATTAGGACAACGTAAGGTTTCTAATCCATTTGATACCTTCAAAGAGTTTTATGCAAAGGATTGGAATAAGTTTGTGGATTATAACATACAAGACGTTAGACTTGTTGACTCCCTTGAGGAGAAGATGAAGCTGATTGAGCTTGCTGTGACAATGGCTTTCGATGCTAAGGTGAACTTCACAGATGTGTTCTATCAGGTTCGTATGTGGGATATGATTATCTACAACGAGTTGAAAAAAAAGAATATAGTTATACCACCTAAAACACAAGCTAACAAAGATGAAAAATATGCTGGAGCGTATGTCAAGGAACCTATACCTGGTAAGTACGACTGGGTTGTTTCTTTTGACCTCAATTCTCTTTATCCTCATCTTATCATGCAGTATAATATATCTCCAGAGACACTTTTAGATGAGAGATATCCTAATGTTTCTGTTGATAGATTATTGAATGAGGAAGTAGATCTATCTCATTTAGATGAGGTTACGGTATGTCCTAATGGTGCTATGTTCACCACTAAGACTCGTGGATTCCTTCCTAAGTTGATGGATAAGATTTATGGTGAAAGAGTAGTCTTCAAGAAGAAGATGATACAAGCAAAGAAACAATATGAGAAGACACCGACTAAAGTACTTGAAAAAGAAATAGCGAGATGTAATAATATACAGATGGCAAAGAAGATTCAGTTGAACTCTGCCTATGGTGCTATTGGTAATAACTATTTTCGTTATTATAAGTTAGCTAATGCTGAAGCGATCACCTTAGGTGGTCAGTTCTCTATTCGTTGGATAGAGAATAGAATGAACCAGTACATGAATCGTGTACTTAAAACACAAGGAGAAGATTATGTTATTGCTAGTGACACTGATAGCATTTACCTCAATATGGGTCCTTTGGTTGAAACTGTATACAAGGGGCGAGAGGTATCTAATGAGGACATCGTTTCGTTCCTCGATAAGGTGTGTGATTTGGAATTGGAAAAATATATTTCGAGTGCTTATGAAGCGTTGGCCGAATACGTAAATGCTTATGAACAGAAGATGTTCATGAAGCGAGAGACTATTGCTGAACGTGGTATCTGGACTGCTAAGAAGAGATACATGCTCAATGCTTGGGATATTGAAGGTGTTAGGTTTGCTGAACCTAAACTGAAGATGATGGGTATTGAAGCAGTCAAGTCATCTACACCTGCACCATGTAGGAAGATGATTAAAGAAGCTATTGGTATTATTATGAGTAAGACTGAGGAGGATGTTATCGATTATATTGATGAGAAGAGAAACGAATTCAAGAAGATGGATCCAGCTGATATTGCATTTCCTAGATCATGTAATAATGTTGACAAGTATCATAGCAATCTTTCCATATACTCAAAGGGTACACCTATTCATGTTAGAGGTGCTTTACTATTCAATCATTATATTAAGAAACATAAAGTGGATTCTAAATATACTGCTATCAATAATGGTGACAAGATCAAGTTCTGTTATCTTGCTAAACCTAATCCCATACAAGAGAATGTCATTTCTTTCTCAGGAGATTTTCCTAGAGAATTGGGATTGAATCAGTATGTAGATTATACATTGATGTTTGAGAAATCATTCCTTGAACCACTCAAGGCAATTCTAGATAGTATTGGGTGGCATGTTGAAAAGGTTGCAACGCTTGAATCTTTCTTCACATGATGCTATACTATAACCACAAACTTTTATATTATGGACTTACCTATCAATGATGATGAGTTGTCATATATTGTGACAGCACTATGGAGATGCCGTAAGTCTGAGGATAGATGCAATGACTTGTATGCTAAACTCAACTTGGTGAAGGAAGTAAGGGATGAGAATCCTGATGGTCCTTATAAGAAAATCCTAAGAGAACAACACGGAATGGTAATCTAATGAAAGAACAACTCCTAAAAGCAGTACTAGCTCATGCTAATGGTGAGATAGCAAAACATAGGGCAAACGTCAATGTTTACCTAGAACATCCAGCAGGGATTGGAGAACACTCTGATATCACAGAAGCAATTCAATGTGAATTGGATAAAATTGCTAGGTATCATGATCAGATAGAAGTGGTAAACAAGTACTTTAGAGCTGAGTAATGATTTTTGAACAAGTGAGTCTTGTAACTGGTGGGTTTGATCCCATTCATTCAGGACATCTTCGTTATTTTGAAAGAGCAAAAGATTACTCTGACTATCTTGTAGTTGGATTGAATGGTGATCCTTGGCTCAAGAGAAAGAAAGGACAATTTTTTCTTCCATGGACTGAGAGGGCAGATATTCTTCGTCACTTAGATATGGTTGATGCTGTTATCTCTTGGGATGATAGCGATGAGTCTGCTTGTGGTGCTATCGCAAAATGTTTGGAAATTTCTGATACAGTTATCTTCTGTAATGGTGGTGATAGAGGTAAATTAAATACACCAGAGTTGGATAGTTATAGTAAGAATTCTAGAGTAGAGTTTCATTATGGTGTTGGTGGAACTGAAAAGTTGAATAGTAGTTCTTGGATTTTACATAACTATTTCAACCGCCAACGTAAACTATTAGGAATATGATTTTTTTATCAAACCCATCTGTGTATACATTACCGAATACATGGGAGAAGCAACCATTGATTGAAGCAGGTCTTGCTATACCAATTCTTATTGCAGTTGTTGTTATTGCATTATTGGGTTATGGTATATACATGACCTTTGGTGCAGGTAAGGAAGGACTCAGAGATGAGATTGACGAACATGCTAAAATGCATGAACTAGGAATTGCTCATGGACATGAAGGCAAGAGAGCCTATGTTACTGAGGCAAAGAAAGATTATCCAAAACACAAACATGAGGATTAGTAATGGACTTATTGAATGAGATTGTAAAGGAGATTGGATCTGATTATGCAAAGATTGCATCAGAGGAAACCGATACCGAAACCTATATTGATACTGGATCTTATGTATTCAATGGATTAGTATCAGGATCTTTATCTGATGGTGGTGTATCTAACAATCGTATTACAGCAATTGCTGGTGAGACTTCAACTGGTAAAACATTTTTCTCTTTAGCAGTAGTGAAGAATTTCTTAGATAATAATCCTAAGGGTTATGTTTTATATTTTGATACAGAGTCAGCAGTCAATAAAGATATGCTTGAGGATCGTAAGATTGATACTAAGAGAGTAGCTCATATTGAGGTTGTTACTATTGAAGAGTTTAGATCGAAGGCACTCAAAGCAATAGACATATATCTAAATAAGCCCATAGAGGAACGCACTCCCTGTCTATTCGTGTTAGACTCCTTGGGAATGTTATCTACCGAGAAAGAGATCAGGGATGCATTGGACGATAAGCAAGTCCGTGACATGACTAAATCTCAGTTGGTCAAGGGTGCGTTCAGAATGCTTACTCTCAAACTCGGCCAAGCTAATGTCCCACTCATTGTCACAAACCATACGTATGATGTCATCGGAGCTTATGTTCCAACTAAAGAGATGGGAGGAGGTTCGGGACTCAAGTATGCAGCTAGCACAATCATATATCTCAGCAAGAGCAAAGAAAAGGTTGGCACGGAAGTCGTCGGAAATATTATCAAAGCGAAGACTGTCAAGTCTCGTCTAAGTAAAGAGAATAAGCAAGTAGAGATACGTTTATTTTATGATGAACGTGGTCTAGACAAGTACTATGGACTGCTAGATTTAGCAGAGAAGTATGAGATTGTGAAGAAAGTTGGAAATAGATATGAAATTGATGGTAAGAAGGTGTATGCTAAGGAAGTGTATACCAATCCTGAAAAGTATTTCACTGAAGAAATCATGGAACAACTTGAGCAAGCAGCTAAAAGTGAGTTTAGTTACGGGGGTACCTAATGACTGAACGGGTTGCATTGACAATTCTACAGAACCTTATACATGATGAAAAGTATACCCGTCAAGTAATTCCTTTTATACAACCTGACTATTTTGAAGATAGATCTGATAAGGTTGTATTTGAAGAGGTATCAAATTTTCTGGATAAGTATGATAAACTTCCTACAAAGGAAGCACTTCATATTGAAGTACAGAAGAGAGTTGATATCACAGAGGATGAGTTCTCTAAGATTGAACAGTTAGTATCATCACTCAGTGAGTCAGGATCTGATTCACAGTGGGTGCTTGATACTACAGAGTCTTGGTGTAAAGAACGTGCCATATATTTGGCATTGATGAAAAGTATTCAAATTGCTGATGGTCAAGATGACAAACGCCAACCTGATGCTATCCCCAGTATCTTATCAGAAGCCCTTGCAGTCGGCTTTGATCAACATGTGGGACACGACTACATCGCTGATTCCGAGGATCGCTATGCATATTATCACAAAGTCGAACGTAAGATCCCCTTTGATCTTGACTACTTCAATAAGATTACTTCGGGTGGACTCAGTGATAAAACGCTCAACATCGCTTTGGCTGGCACTGGTGTCGGTAAGAGTTTGTTCATGTGTCATGTCGCTGCCAGTGTTCTCACCCAAGGTAAGAATGTTTTATACATCACACTTGAGATGGCAGAAGAGAAGATTGCAGAAAGAATTGACGCTAACCTTCTCGATGTTAACATCAGGGACATACAGGAATTACCTAAACAAGTCTTTGATAAGAAGATCAATAAGATAGGATCTAAAACTAAAGGTAAACTTATAGTTAAAGAATATCCTACAGCATCAGCACACTGTGGTCACTTCAAAGCGTTGCTACAGGAATTGAAGTTGAAGAAATCATTCAAACCTGATATAATATTCATAGATTATTTGAACATCTGTGCCTCATCAAGATACCGTGGAGCAGTCAACGTCAACTCCTACTCCTACGTCAAAGCAATCGCAGAAGAGTTACGAGGATTGGCAGTCGAAGCTTCTGTCCCATTATTTTCGGCAACGCAGACTACTAGGTCTGGTTTTGCTAGTTCAGACCCTAATCTTACTGACACAAGTGAATCTTTTGGTCTTCCAGCTACTGCTGATCTTATGTTTGCCCTTGTTAGCACGGAGGATATGGAGAACCTTAATCAAATAATGGTCAAGCAATTGAAGAATAGGTACAATGATCCTACTATGAATAAGAGATTTGTTGTTGGTATTGATCGTGCTAAGATGAGATTATATGATGTAGAACAATCAGCACAGGAAGATATAGTTGACGAGAGTACCCTAGTAGAGTATAATCAAAAAGAAGAAAAGAAAGCTAAGTTTAATGACTTCAAATTTTGATAGTAAATATGTTCGCTTTGTTAATAAAGTAACAAGCGAAGAATCTAAGAATGGCGTAGCGTTTCTAAATCGTCTTAGAGATTTGGAAGAAGAGTCTGATATTCATCGTCTTCTTACTGCTGCTGTTGGTATTAGTGCTGAAGGTGGTGAGTTTATGGAGATAGTAAAGAAGGTGATCTTCCAAGGTAAGCCATATAATGAGGAGAATATTCATCATCTAAAGATTGAACTTGGAGATGTATTATGGTATGTTGCTCAGGCATGTATAGCACTTGATATAAGTCTTGACGATCTATGTGATATGAATATAACTAAACTTGAGAAGAGGTATCCAGAAGGACACTTCTCTGAATTTTATTCTGAAAATAGAAAGTCTGGTGACTTATAGTATATCTTGTATTAAGATAGGAGATAAATTTGACTCACAGTATGTCAATAAACTTTATGACATGGTTCGTTTACAATCAGACGCACCATTCTATTGCTTTACTGACGACCCAACTGGAGTTAAACAGGGAGTTAACATAGTTAACATTGATGTCAGTGAATATGAGTTATGGTATAACTGGTGGCCAGCATGGTATAAGATTGAGATGTTTGTCAAGCCTGAGCTAAGAAAATATACAAGGAAGATTTTTTTCGATCTTGATGTTATAATACATGGAGATATTTCTGATATACTAAATCATGATGCAGATTTTGCACTCGTTTATTCGACATGGAAAGGTCTTCCATTCAAAATCAAGTATCCTAAAAAATCGTTATTTAATTCCAGTGTGATAGTATGGAAGGATGCATCTCATGTATATGAGCATTTTATGAAATCACCTAAAGATTTTGTAAGTAAATATGCAGGTACAGATGATTTCTATCATAACGAAAAAATAAAGAGAACTCAATTACCACACTGCATATATTCTTATCGTGATGGTGAGAAACCTAATCAGTACAATAGTTTTGTATTGAGAAAACATAAATCAATTGCTTTATTACATCAGAAACCAAAGAATCATGAGTTGAATATCTATGATCATCCAATACTAAAGTATTGGAATGGGAATGACACCGCCTAACCCAAAAGATTGTCTTGATAAATATGTCAGTATTCCGCACGTTGTGGGTACTTTATCAATTTCCAACACCTTGAATTTTATATCAATGGACGTTGGTTCTGTTCTTTACTAAAACAAAATGTCTTTTTCAAATCCTAAGTGGTTCGAGCGTTTTCCTCGTACAATCACTAAAGCAGTTACTTGGCGTAGCTGGATGATGGTAACCAACTCTTTCATTGGTTGGATCGTTTCAGGAAACCCTATGAAGGGTCTTACAATTGGACTTATGGCACTCGTCATTAACTCCACGCTATACATT